>Ga0302235_10001881_pt1 | contig 15395 bp, 17 predicted proteins | sample II_Palsa_N3_3_FD_193577 | JGI IMG/M metagenome (GOLD analysis project Ga0302235, IMG submission 193577) | Peat permafrost microbial communities from Stordalen Mire near Abisko, Sweden - II_Palsa_N3_3 | ecosystem: Environmental > Terrestrial > Soil > Palsa > Peat permafrost | place: Sweden... | reverse complement strand
GTGCGGCCAGCTCGCAGGCCTGCCCCGGGCCGCCCTGGCCGGGCAGCGAATGCCTTAGTGGAAGGCATGGCCGGCTCGGTCAGCGACCGGGCGGCGTGCCTAGGGCACCGGCCAAATAGTACGAACCTGCCCAGCACCACAGTAGTCACAGGGACCACGCAAGCAGCAAAAACAGAAGGGTGTCTCCAGTTATTGTGGTGGATCCGGGCTCCATGGTGGATCCGGTGCATCCCGATCCCCCCGATCCACCGCCAGGCCCGGATCCACCGCCAAAATCTTCCGGCAAAGACAACAAATCTGACAAAAGGGATGCGCGGCGGCTGTAATCGGCCGATGGCGGACCCGGCTACTTGACCGGGGCATAGTTCATGTCCTGCCAGACCATGGCGGACAGCTGGTCGATCGTGTCGATGCCGTACTGCTCGGTCGGGTTTCCGGCGACGAGCACGGCCATCAGGTAGTTCCTGCCGCCGCCCGAGATCCATCCGACGCTGTTGATCTGCCAGTCGCTGTCTACGCCCGCCAGCGGCAGCCAGCCATTCTTCAGGGCCACGGTGACGTGCGCCGGAACACCGCCGGAGACCCCCCACCGCTGAGACGGGGTCACGTTCTCCAGCAGTGACAAGGCATAGTCACGTTCGGCGCCTGTGAGCAGCGAGCTCGGCGTGATCAGCTTCCTGAGCAGGGCAATCTGATCGGCGGGGGTCGTGGTGCTCAGTCCCCACCCCGGCCAGGAGAAACCGGCGCAGACGAGGCAGGAGGACGGAGTGGTCTGGGTCAGCCCGGCTTCGGCGTTGAACGAGCGGATCCGTGTCCCGCTGCCGACCTCGTACCACAGGCTGGTCGCGGCGGCGTTGTCGCTGTCCTCGATCATCTGCCTGGCCAGCGACTGGTCGCTAGCCGACAGCCCGCCGTCGCCGCCTCGCTCGGCCAGTAGTGTTTCCAGTACATCGAGCTTGACCACGCTCGCCTCGGCTTGCGGCCGCCCCTGCCCCAGGCGCCAGGTCTGGCCCGTCCTGACGTCGTAGAGCGCGGCCAGCACCGTGCCGGTCCTCCTCGACAGGTAAGAGACCGCAGCCGTTCCGAACGGATCCCGGTGCTCTTGGGTGGCCGCGGCCTGCGGGGACCGGGTAGCACCCCGGGACACCTGGGCTACCGACCCGGGGACGGTGATGAACCAGGCGACGGCTCCGACGATCGCGGCGATGGCGAGGCAGCCGGCCATCACCAGGGCCACTTTCCTGCTCCGCGCCGAGGGGATTCCCGCCGGGTGCCTGCCTCTTATCCCGGTCACGCGCCCTGCCCCCTCCCCTGCCACCGTCGCTGTTACCTGGCATGATCTGGCTCCAGCGTAGTCAGCCCACTGCGGACGGATGGGGGGATTGGTCCGCGGTTTCTCAGCCGGAATCTTCTCCGCGGACAGCGGTCCGCGTCTCGGGATCCAGGACCTGGAGCAGCGGCGCCGAGGCGGCCTTGAGCCGCTGTACCGCGTCATCGAGCCGGGTCGTAGAGAAACCGGCCTGGCCTGGCGGCCCGGCGGTCACCCCGAGCACGCGGGCCATCTCGCCGCCCAGGTACTGGGCCTGCTCGAGGAAATTCCGCGATGCCTTGGCGTCGATCAGCACCGGCGCGCTGACCAGCAGCATCATCATGTAGGTCCGGAACTCATCGCCCGCCGCGTCCCGGTCCCCCGAGTTCGCCAGCGTCTGGGACACCGCCTGCGACGAACGGATGGCCTGGTTCACCATGATGGCCGCCTGGGCCGCGACGGCCCGGGCCCGGTCATTGATCTGGCGCAGGCGGACCACCTGATCGATCACGAGCACCGTGATGAGCAGCCCGAGCAGCCCGGAAACCATGTCCGTGCTCAGCGCGTGACCTGACCACCAGCGCCGCAGCGCGGCATCGGTCACGTCGAGGATCATCAGCGCGCCGGCCGCCAGGGTAACGACGATCGCGGCGAACCCGCCTTGCCAGCGCGACAGCACCACACGACCATAGCGGAGCGCCGGCGCCGGTGGCGGTCAACTGGGGCGACCATCGCGATGATCAGCCGGCGGCGGGCTCGGCGATCATCGCGGTGCCGATCTGGTGGAAGCCAATCCAGGCGTAGATGCGAGCCACCGCGTCGTCGCTGGCGGACAGGAAAACGGTCCGCACCCCGCGCTCCAGGGCGTCCCTCGCCAGCAGCGCGGTCACCGCCGCTCCGAGACCCTGGCGGCGGTCGGCGGGCAACACACCCACTCCGGTGATCTCCGCCACGCCGTCCACCGCCTGGCAGCTGCCCGCTGCGACCGGGCCGTCCGGGCCGAAGGCGGCGGCGAGCACCGATTGTCCGGATCGCAGCCGTTCGCGCAGGATCGCGATCGTGCCGCCGTCGTAGTCCGCGGCCATCTTGTCGCGCTCGGCCGTGCCAGCCTGGCCGGCCTCGGTGCCCGGGTGAGAAAAGGCGACGGTGGGTACCGCCCAGATCCGGTCGAGTTCGGAGCTCTCGGGAGCGGCGACGCGCACGCTGATACCAGCCGGAACCGGCGGCGCCTGCGGCGGCTCGGCGAGCACCATGAGGGGATGGGGTTGCACCTCAAGGCCCGCATCGGCGGCGGCGGCCGCCATCTCGGGGGCGATCTGCTCGATCCATTCGAAGGATTCGGGAATGATCAGCTCGCGCTGACGGGCGCGGACCGCACGGATGCCGGCCGCGGTGACCGGCGGCCGGGAGCCTCGTCTGGGCCGCGCGTAGTAGGGCCAGCCGGGACCGGTGGGAACGAACAGCACGAGCGGCCCGTACTCCTCGGCCCTGGCCTGGCGCCGCGGGACCGCGTCGCAGAAGGCGTCAATCCGCTCAATGACCTCATTATCTCTCACAGCAGTACTTACCTTAAGGTCCTGGCGGCTCTCGTCCAACTGTGTTTGTCTCGCGTTCGCGCGCGAGTCGGCCACGAGGCCATGGCCTCCGACGAGGCCGCGTAGCCACGGGGAATTCGTTTGCAGAGGCCACAGCGGGTGGGCTACGGTGACGCGCATATGGCTCAAAGCGAAGTACCCGCCGCTGAAATACCTGACGCTGATCTCCCTCCGACGCTGACCCGGCTCACCTTCCACGGGCCTCTTTCCGAGGGCCGGGCCGCCCGGCTCACCGAGAGGCTCACCCGGACCACACCGCGCACGGTGCTGGACATCGGCTGCGGGTGGGGCGAGCTGATGCTCCGCATCCTCGGCGCCGTCCCGGAAGCCACCGGCCTCGGCCTGGACACGGACGAGGCCGACCTGGTCCGGGGGCGAGGCAACGCCAAGTCCCGCGGCCTCGGCGATCGTGTCACGTTCGTTCGGGAATCCGGTGTCGGAACGGCACGGGGGCCTGCCGATCTCGTGCTGTGCGTGGGGGCGAGTCACGCGCTCAGCGAGGCTCAGCCGCCTGAGCACACGATGGCCGGCCTGCAGGTGCTGCGGCGGCTGGTCACGCCGGGCGGACGGGTGCTGCTCGGCGAGGGGTTCTGGCAGCGGCCCCCGGCCGACGCCGAACTGGCGGCCATGTGGCCCGGCGCGTCGGCGGGGGAGTATCCCGATCTGGCCCGCGCCGTCGACCTCGCCATCGAGGCTGGCTTCCGCCCGGCCTGGATCGAGGTCGCCAACTCCGAAGAGTGGGACGAATTCGAGTCGGGTTACCAGACCGATGAGGAGGAATGGCTCGCGGCCCACCCGGCCCACCCCAAAGCCGCGCAGATCCGGGAACGGGTGGACCAGCACCGGTCGTCCTGGCTGCGCGGCTACCGCGGCATCCTCGGGATGGTCTACCTGACGCTGGTCCCGGTCGGCTAAACCAAGTCGCGGGAACGCCGCCGTAAGGGCGCTCCTAGGCGGGACGCCGCGCGATCAGGTGCGTCATGGCGGCGACCCGGCGGTAAGGGTCGGTGCGGCCGGCTCGCTCCTCGCAGTCCAGCAGGGCCTCGCAGTCCAGCAGGGCCTCGAGGTCGGCCGGGGGTTCCGTTGGGGTCGGCGGGTTGGTTGGGGTCGGGTTCGTTGGGGTCGGCGGGTCGGCGTCGCTGGCGGCAATATCGGTGAAGACCCGCACGCCGTACCAGGCGGTGAGCTCCAGGCCGTGGCCGGCCAGCCGGCCGGTCAGGTCGGCGAGGCGGTCGGCGCGGGCGGTGACCCCGATCCTGTTGGCGTACTGGTCCGAGCCGAACGCCGCCGCGCAGGCGGTCCAGTCGCCGAGCAGCCCCGGCCGCATGGCCAGCGCGTCGCCGTTGCGGACCAGCAGCGACACCATCCCGCCCGGCGCCGTCAGCCCGGCGATGGCACGCAGGACCGGGTCCGGATCCGCCTGGTACATCAGCACTCCGTGGCAAAGCACGACGGCGGCGGGTGACAGCACGGCCCGTTCGGCCCAATGCTCGATGAGACCGCGCTCGACCCGCACCCTGGCCCGGACCTCAGCCGGCTCGGCGGCAAGGTCCCGTTCGAACCGGGCCAGCAGGCCGGCCGAGGCGTCAACCCCGGTCACCTGGTAGCCGCTCCGCGCCAGCCGCAAGGCTTGCGTCCCCTGACCGCAGCCAAGATCAACGACCGGAACGGGCGGTGGTGGCAGTTCCGCGCCCAGCTGCCTGGTGACCAGTTCCTGGCGCACCACGTCCCTGAGCTTGCCCAGCCGCGTCAGCCAGTTGTGTTCCGCGGCGGTGAACGCGGTGTGCATCTCCGCCGGGCTCACCGGCCAGGTCCTAGCTCTCGCTGCATGAGGACAGTATCGATCCACCGGCCGTGCTTGCGGCCGACCCCGCACAGCCGGCCCGCCTCGGCGAAACCGAACCGGCGGTGCAGCGCGGCCGAGGCGTCGCTCCCGGTGTCGGCGATGACCGCGATGACCTGACGCGCGCCCGCGTCCGCGCACCCGGCCAGCAGCCCGGCGAGCAGGGCGCTGCCGAGCCCGCGGCCGGTGTGCCCGGGGGAGATGTACACCGTGTCCTCGACGGTGTAGCGGTAGGCAGGCTTGGGCCGCCACGGGCTGGCGTAGGCGTACCCGCAGAGGGTCCCCGTGTCCCCGCCGGCCTGGCCCCCCTGGCCCCCCAGTGCCACCAGGAAGGGCAGGTTCTGCCGGCCAAGCTCGCCGAGCCGCCGCCGCCAGTCCGCGGCGGTCGGCGGGACCTCCTCGAACGTGGCGACGCTGGTCGCGACGTAGTGCGCGAAGATCGCGGCGACCTGCTCGGTGTCGGCGGGTATCGCCGGGCGGACAACAGGCTGTGGTGCGGTCAAGGCGACGTCTCCGTACGGTGCACACGCAAGCGAGGGAGCCGCGTGGAAACGCGGCCCCCTCAGCCCACCTCTGCTCAGACGCTGGGACGGTCAGCAGTCGAAGTAGAGCTCAAACTCGTGCGGGTGCGGTCGCAGCCGGAGCGCGTCCAGCTCGACAGTCCGCTTGTAGTCCAGCCAGGTCTCGATGAGGTCGGGGGTGAACACGCCGCCCTCGGTGAGATAGGCGTGGTCGGCCTCCAGGGTGCTGAGCACCGCTTCGAGGGACCCGGGGACCTGCGCGATGGCGGCGGCCTCGTCCGGGGGTAGCTCGTACAGGTCCTTGTCCACCGGCTCGGCCGGCTCGATCTTGTTCTTGATTCCGTCCAAGCCCGCCATCAGCATCGCGGCGAACGCGAGGTAGGGGTTGGCCGACGGGTCGGGGACGCGGAACTCGACCCGCTTGGCCTTCGGGTTCGTGCCGGTAATCGGGATCCGGATACAGGCCGAGCGGTTGCGCTGTGAGTAGACCAGGTTGACCGGGGCCTCGAAACCGGGGACGAGCCGGTGGTAGGAGTTCGCGGTCGGGTTGGTGAAGGCCAGCAGCGAGGGCGCGTGCTTGAGCAGGCCGCCGATGTAGTACCGGCCCATGTCGGACAGGCCCGCGTAGCCGACCTCGTCGTAGAACAGCGGCGAGCCGTCCTTCCAGATCGACTGGTGGCAGTGCATCCCGTTGCCGTTGTCACCAAACAGCGGCTTGGGCATGAACGTCACCGTCTTGCCCGCCGCCTGGGCGGTGGACTTGATGATGTACTTGAAGAGCATGAGCTTGTCGGCTTCCTCCAGCAGGGGGCCGAAGCGCATGTTGATCTCGGACTGGCCGGCCGTGCCGACCTCGTGGTGCTGCATCTCGACCTGGATGCCGGCCGCGAGCAGATTGGACGTCATTTCCGCGCGCAGGTCCGCGAAGTGGTCCATCGGCGGGACGGGGAAATAGCCGCCCTTGTACCTGGGCTTGTAGGCCAGGTTGCCGCCGTCTTCCTCCAGGCCGGAGTTCCACGCGCCTTCGATCGAGTCGATGTAGTAATAGCCCTCGTTCGCGGAAGTCGAGAAACGCGCGGAGTCGAAGATGTAGAACTCCGCCTCGGGGCCGAAGAACGCCGTGTCGCCGATGCCGGTGCCGCGCAGGTAGTCCTGCGCCTTCCTGGCGATGTTGCGCGGGTCCCTGCTGTAAGGCGCCCCGGTCAGCGGGTCGTGCACGAAGAACGTCATGTTCAGGGTCTTATGCGTGCGGAACGGGTCGAGCCCGGCGGTGCTCGGGTCGGGCAGCAGCAACATGTCGGACTCGTGGATCGCCTGGAACCCGCGGATCGATGAGCCGTCGAACATGAGGCCGTCGGTGAAGACGTCCTCACTGAACGCCGACGCGGGCACGGTGAAGTGCTGCATCGTTCCCGGCAGGTCACAGAACCTGACGTCGATGAACTCTACATTTTCCTCAGTGATGAAGCTGAGTACTTCCTCGGCACTGCTGAACATCAACCCTCCCGGTACAGGGCACGCATTTTCGGTCTCAAGGCACGCGATTCGGACGTTAGACGTCGGCAATTTCCGCGCCGTGTCTGGTGTGTTTCACGAATGTTACGGCTCGACGTCCAAGATCAGGACCCTATTATGGCCCCCCGCGCGGCCTGTGGCACGCAACGGATACCGTGGTGTCGTGGCCAAGAAATCCCCGTTGACGGCCCCGCCGGTCACCGACGAGACCCCGGCCTACCCGGGCCAGCGGTTCGGGCTGCCCGAGCGGGGCCCCGGGTCCGTCGCCACCATGGGCCGGCGCGTGCTCGCCCTGCTCATTGACTGGCTGCTCAGCATGCTCATCGCGTACTGGCTGACCCATTCGCAGTTCTGGACCATCGCCGTCTTCGCGGTGGAGGTCTACATGCTCACCGCGCTGACCGGAAGCACCGTGGGCAAGCGGCTGCTCGGCATCAGGGTGATCAGGACCAACGGCGGGCGGGTCAGCTTCGGCTGGTCCCTGGTCCGGACCGCGATCTTGCTCACCGTGGTTCCGCCGCTGCTGACCGACCGTGACCTGCGCGGCCTGCATGACCGCGCCTCCGACACCATCGTCGTCCGTCTCTAGCGGGCCTTCGGCGGGCTGAGCTACCGGGCCTTCGGCCGGGGCATCTTGGGCTGCCTGACGTTCCTCGGCAGCGGTCCCTTGGGTGCCTGCAAAGACGGCTGCAGAGCCTTCAGCCGGTGGTTGATGTCGCTGATCGCGTCCGGCTTGAGCTGACGCGGAAGCCGCATGATCTTCCGCTGCAGCTTGCTGATCGGGACCTGGCCCTCCTCGTTTCCGACCTGGAACTCGATGATCGGTACCTCGTAAGCCACCCGGGCGACCCGCTTTTTCTCCGCGGCGAGCAGGCTGGCCAGCCGGGTGGGGGAGCCCTCGCCCACCAGGATGACGCCGGGTTTACCCACCGCCCGGTGGACCACGTCCATGTTCCTGTTGGCGGCGATCGCGGGAGTCACCGTCCAGTTGCCGCGCATGTTCTCAAGCACGGCGGCTGCCGCGCCGGGCTGTCCCTCAATGGCCGAGTACTGCGCCGACTGCGCGAACCGGCCGAACAAGATGACCGCGACCAGCACGCCAAGCAGCACGCCCAACGGGATAAGGAGCGCGCCAAGTCCGGTGACCAGGCCGACGATCACCAAGACCACCAGCGTGGCCAGGCCGCTGCCGATGACGATGGGCATCGCCTTCGGATTGGCCTTGCGTACCATGCCGGCCACCATGCGCATCTGCTTCAGCCGGCCGGCGCTGGCCAGGTCCACGGTACCCGTATTGGTGGCCGGGTCAGCGGCCTTAGATCTTCTCCACATGCGTGCCATGCTCCGCAGCATACGGTTCCGGCGCCCCGGACAGAAACTGCCTGGCCTACCCGAATGCCCCGTTACCCGGAAGCCAGCGCGGCCCCGCTAGTGCGCTGCTCGATGGCCTGCGCGTATAGCCGGCCCGCCCGGTAAGAAGATCGCACCAGGGGGCCGGACATCACGCCGGCGAATCCGAGTTCCATCGCCTCTTCGCGCAGCTCCACGAACTCCTCGGGCTTGACCCAGCGTTCCACCGGATGGTGCCGCGGCGTGGGCCTCAGGTACTGGGTGATGGTCAGCAGCTCACAGCCGGCGGACCGCAGGTCAGCCATGGCCTCGGTGATCTCGGCGCGCTCCTCGCCAAGTCCCAGGATCAGGTTGGACTTGGTCACCAGCCCGTCTTCCCGGGCGGCGCGCAGCACGTCAAGCGACCGCGCGTAGCGGAAGCCCGGCCTGATGCGCCGGAAGATCCGCGGTACGGTCTCGATGTTGTGGGCCAGGACCTCCGGCGCAGCGTCGAAGACCTCCGCCAGCCGGCCAGGGTCGGCGTTGAAGTCGGGAATGAGCAGCTCCACGCCACAGCCTTCGATGGCGGCGTGGATCTCGCGGCAGGTTTGCGCGTACAGCCAGGCGCCGCCGTCCGCCAGGTCATCACGCGCGACACCGGTCACGGTCGCGTACCTCAGGCCCATGGCGACGACCGACTCGGCGACCCGCCGGGGCTCGCCCTCGTCCAGCGGCTGCGGCTTGCCGGTATCGATCTGGCAGAAATCGCACCGGCGGGTGCACTGGTCACCGCCGATGAGGAAGGTCGCCTCGCGGTCTTCCCAGCATTCGAAGATATTCGGGCAGCCGGCTTCCTCGCAGACCGTGTGCAGGCCCTCGCCGCGGACCAAGGCCTTCAGCTCGGTGTAGGCCGGCCCGGTGCGCAGCCGGGTCTTGATCCACGGCGGCTTCCGCTCGATCGGGACCTGGCTGTTGCGGGCCTCGAGGCGGAGCATGCGGCGTCCTTCGGGTGCGAGTACCACCCCTCCAGCGTATGTTGCCCGGTGGCGATTCACATCACCTATTCACCTCAGCGGAACAGCATGATCTTTCCCACGATGAACGATCCGGGCGGATACTAAGTCGGCACGGGAGCGGCGGCCGCCCGCGCGCGGGGCCCGGCCAGGACGTCGGGGTCGGATTCGTAACGCCAGCTGCGGTAGCCGAGAACCTTGGCCAGGTGGCGCTCCATCACCGGGGTCACCTCGGCGACCGTGATGTGGCGCCCCGCCTCGGCGGACAGCGTGCTCACCCCGGCGTCGCGGATACCGCACGGGACGATGCGGTCGTACCAGGACAGGTCGCAGTCGGCGTTCAGCGCGAACCCATGCATGGTGACGCCCCGCGCCACCCGCGCGCCGATCGCCCCCACCTTGCGGTCCTGGGTGCGGTCGTCACCGCGCAGCCACGCGCCGCTGCGCCCCGCCACCCGCGCCGCGGTGATCCCGAACTCCGCGCAGCAAAGGATCATGGCCTCCTCGAGCGCACGCACGTAGGCGACCACGTCGACCGGGTCGCGGAGCTTGACGATCGGGTAACCGGTCAGCTGGCCGGGCCCGTGCCAGGTGATCTTGCCGCCGCGGTCCACGTCGATCACCGGTGCCCCCGGATCACCGAACGGCCGGTCGGAGGCGGCCGTCCGCTTGCCCGCGGTGTACACGGGCGCATGCTCGAGCAGCAGGCAGCTGTCGGGAATCTCGCCTGCTACCCGCCGGGCATGAACGCGCCGCTGCAGATCCCAGCCCTCGAGGTAGCCAACCGGCGAAGCGCCGAAGCCGAGGTAGACAAGCTCGCTCACTTTTCCCAGCTTACGCCCGCCCGCGCCGGCGCCGGTCACGTCGGCCGTGCACCCAACGCAGGCTTCGCGCAGGCAGCGTCCAGATAAGACGCAGCTACGGGGGTAAACAATAAGGTCGTGATAGATGAGGCCGAGTTGCGGCGGATGAGCCAGGCCGAACGATGGCACCTAGCGAGGATGCTCACCGAACTTGACGGGCCGAGCCAGGACGAGCCGGCCTCACCCGACCCGTACCTGCGCGATCCCAGGCTGGGCCGCCAGCGACGCCTGGTCCTGTTCATCTCGGCAGGCAGCTGCGTGATCCTGGCCGGCTGGATCGTCGTGCTGGCCGCCACGCTGCCGCACCACTTCAACGCGCATCACTGGCGGGCCCTGTGGGTGAACTTCGACGTGCTGCTGCTCGCGGCGTTCGCGCTGACGGCCTGGGCGACCTGGCGCAAACGGCAGGTCCTGATCTTGCTGCTGATGCTCACCGGCACCATGCTCTGCTGCGACGCCTGGTTCGACGTCGGCACCTCCCTGGCGACAAGCAGCATGTGGCTCAGCATCGCGGACGCGGTCTTCGCCGAGCTGCCGCTGGCGTTCCTGGCGTTCACCGGGGCGCGCCGCCTGCTCCGGGCCACGGTCGAGGCGGGCATGCCCGTACCGGCCCGGGACCAGTCCCGCGACGGCCGGGAGGCAGCGAACGAACAGGGGCGCGGGGACGCCCCTTCGCTGCGTCGCACAGCGCTGGCCGGCGCCGGGCTCGAAGAGGCATTTCCCGGCAGTCGCGCGCTTGAGCGCGCCGAGCGCAGCCGCCAGATGACCTCGCGAGGGTCCGGCGCAAAATGATGATGTGATCAATGAGGCAGAACTACGCCGGATGACCGAACAGGAGCGGCGTGAGCTGGCCCACGCTCTCGCCGCCATCGATTCACCGCACCCGCTGCTCGATCCCGGGCTGCGGCGGCGCATGCGGTTCGCCTTGCTGTTCACGATGGGGTGCTGCATTGTCCTGGCCGGCTGGATCGCGATCCTCATCCTGACCCTGCCCGGGCACTACACCTCCGACGACTGGCGGACCGTATGGGTCGGGCTGGACGTCGCCGAGCTGGCCGGGTTCGCCGCCACAGGCTGGGCGGCCTGGCATCAGCGCCAGGCTCTCGTCTTCTGCATGATCATCACCGGGACGCTGCTTGTGTGTGACGCCTGGTTCGACGTGACGCTGGATTACGGCTCACGCGGCTTCACGACGAGTATCGTCTCGGCGGTGGTGGTCGAGCTTCCGCTCGCCTTCGTGATGTTCGCCGCCGCGCGGCGCCTGGTCCGGGCCACCATCGGTGTCGTCATGCAACTGAGCGGTGTGACCGGGTCCCCGCCGCCGCTGCGGCGGATCCCGCTGTTCGCGGACGGGCTCGAGGAGTGCCTGCCCGACCGGCTCAGGCAGCTAGCAGATGTCACAGCCGAGGATCGTCCTTCGTCTTAGGCGGGGAACGCCACCGCCGCCCGCTGGCTAGCGCCGCGGACGGCCTGGGACTTACCCTGTCGGCCATGGCCACCGACTTCACCGAAGAAACAGCCGCCGACGCGGTCGTCGAGAGCTTCGCGAAAACCCCGGACCCGCGGCTGCGTGAGCTGCTGAACAGCCTGGTCAGGCACCTGCACGCCTTCGTCAGGGACACCGAGCCCACGATCGCGGAGTGGGAGCGGGCGATCGAGTTCCTCACCGCGACCGGCCAGAAATGTGATGACGAGCGGCAGGAATTCATCCTGCTTTCCGATGTGCTCGGCATTTCCATGCTGGTGGAGACGATCAACAACCGGACCGGCGGCGCCACGGAGTCCACCGTGCTCGGCCCTTTCCACGTAGTGAAGTCCCCCCGCCGCGAGCTCGGCGACACCATCGATCTCGTCGGGACCGGCACGCCGTGTGTCGTCCGTGGCCGGGTGCTTTCCGCCGACGGCTCGCCGCTGCCCGGTGCCGAGCTCGACGTCTGGCAGGCCAACGACCAGGGGTACTATGACGTCCAGCAACCGGGTGTGCAGCCGCGGGCCAACGGCCGGGGCCTGTTCACCGCGGCTGCGGACGGGTCGTTCTGGTTCCGCACCGTCGTGCCGAGCTATTATCCGATACCCACCGACGGCCCCGTCGGCACGCTGCTGAACGCGACGCGGCGGCATCCGTTCCGTCCGGCGCATATTCATTTCATCGTCACCGCTGGCGGGCACCGCCCGCTGACCACGCACATTTTCGTCGCGGGCAGCTCGTACCTTGAGTCGGACGCGGTGTTCGCGGTGAAGAAGAGCCTGATCAAGGAGTTCACCTCGGTCGATGACCCGGAGCAGGCCGCCCGCTACGGCCTCACCGGACCGTTTTCCCTGGCTGATTTCGACATCGTCCTGGAGCCGGCTGCGAGCTGACCACCCGCCCAGTCGTCAGGCAGCACCTGCCGAGCGCAGGCCAGGAACGGAAGGCGCCGATGTCATACCTAGGTAACAGCGCAAGCAAGGGCGACCGCGCAGGGCGGTGGTGAAGGGTTCAGGCTTCAGGCGATGCTGCTGGCCGGGATCGTGGCCGCGCCGCTCGGGTCGGTGGCCCTGTTCCTGCCCGTACGGCAGTACGCACATAACGCCGGCACCTGGCCCGCGCTGCGACGGTTCAAATAAGCCAGCGGAGGAAAGACCTAGCGGCCGGAAAGACCCAGTAGCGGGGAGGTGTCAGCGCGGCGCGAGTTCCGCTGACAGCGCTTCGGCCAGCGTGGGGTGGCGGAACTCGTAGCCGGCTTCCAGCAGGCGCGCGGGGGTCACCCGGGCGCTGTTCAGCAGCTCGCTGGCGGCCTCGCCAAGGCCTAGACGCAACGCCAGGGCGGGCACGCGGAGCCAGGGCAGGTCGCGGCGGCCGACGGCAGCGGACAAGGCGGCGGTGAACTCGGAGTTGGTGGCCGGCGCGGGGGAGGTCAGGTTCACCGGGCCGCTGACGTCTTTGCGGTCGAGCAGGAAACGGATCGCGTTGACCTCGTCCGTCAGCGAAATCCAGCTCATGGCCTGGTGACCCGAACCGAACCTCGGGCACACCCCGAGCCGGGCCGCCGGAAGCAACCGGCCGAGTACGCCGCCGCCCGCGGCGAGAACCAGCCCGGTGCGCGGGTGCACGACGCGGATGCCCGCGTCGGCGGCCGGCTCGGCGGCCGCTTCCCAGTCCTCGACCACCCGGGACAGGAAGGCCTTCCCGGCGGGCGCGGACTCATCGACCTCGCGTCCGCCCGTATCTCCGTACCAGCCGATGGCTGAGCCGGACACCAGGGTGTCCGGCGGCGAGCTGAGTCTGGCGAGAGCGCCTGCCAGCGCGCGGGTTCCGAGCACCCGGCTGGTTCTGATCTCCGCCTTGTACCTCGCCGTCCAGCGGTGGTCCGCGACGCCCGCTCCGGCTAGGTGCACGCAGGCACCGAGCCCGTCCAGCTCGGCCGGACTGGACGGGTTGAAGCCCGCGCCGGCCGCGCGCGGGTCCCACCGGACCTCGTCGGCTGACCGCGCGGGATGCCGGACGAACCTGACGACCTCGTGGCCGCTAGCGCGCAGGCTGGCCACGAGCGCGGTGCCGATGAGCCCGGACGAGCCGGTTATCGCGACCTTCATGCGTTCCGGAGCTCTGCCGTCAGCGTCACCGGCGGCTAGAGGCCCAGTTCTGTTTCGAAGGCGCCTTCTTCGAGCCGGTTCTTGACCGTGGTGAGGAACCGGGCCGCATCGGCGCCGTCCACCAGCCGGTGGTCGTAGGTGAGCGCGAGGTACACCACCGAGCGCACCGCGATCACCTCGCCGAGGGCTGGGTCATCGACCACGACGGGCCGCTTGACCACGGTCCCCGTGCCGAGGATCGCGACTTGTGGCTGGTTGATGATCGGGGTGTCGAACAAGGCGCCCCTGCTGCCCGTGTTGGTCAGCGTGAACGTGCCGCCGGCCAGCTCATCCGGGCCGACCTTCCCCGATCGCGTACGCTGCGCGAGATCCCCGATCTTGCGCGCGAGGCCGCCGATGTTCAGGTCGCCCGCGGTGTGGATGACGGGGACCATCAGCCCGCGTTCGGTGTCGACCGCGATCCCGAGGTGCTCCGCGTCGTGGTAGGTGATCTGATCCCCGTCGATCACGGCGTTGAGCTTGGGGTGCATCTTCAGCGCCTCGACGGCAGCGAGCGCGAAGAACGGCAGGAACGTCAGCTTGACGCCTTCCCTGGCCTCAAAATCGCTCTTGGCCCGTTCACGCAGCCTGGCGATGGCGGTCACGTCGGCCTCGACCACGGTGGTGAGCTGTGCCGAGACGTGCAGCGACTCGACCATTCGCTGCGCGATCACCTGGCGCGGCCTGGTCATGCGCTGGGTCGTGCCGCGCAGCGAGGAAGGAACCACGGATGGACGCGCGGGCGCGGCGGAGCGGGGGACGGGCTGCTCAGCGGGGGCAGGCGAAACTTCCTGGGGTGCCTGTGCCTGCTCGGTCGCCTGGGCTGGCTCAGGGTCCTGGGCCTGCTGTGATTGGGCGGCCTGCTGCGTGCGGGCGGCCTCGATGACATCTTGCTTGCGGATGCGCCCGCCGACCCCGGTACCGGTGACCTCGTCCAGGTTCACGGCGTGCTCGGACGCGAGCTTGCGGACGAGCGGGGTGACGTAAGGCGTCTCGCCGGTCGGCAGCGGCGTGGGCGGCGGATAATCCTCGGCTGGCGTGGCCTCGGCTGGAGAAGCCGGCGACGCCGTCGATCCGTTCTGGCCGGACGGCGCAGACGGCTGGCTCGATGCAGACGGCTGGCTCGATGTGGGCGGCTGGCTCGATGTGGGCGGCTGGCTCGGCGCGGGCTCCTGGGCCGTCTGCGGGGCATCGGCCTGCGGCGCCGGCTGGCCGAAAGAGGCCGGCTGGCCATAGCCGGGCGGCGGAGCATAGCCGGGGGTCTGGCCGGACGGGCCGGGCGGCGCGGCCTGAGCCTGCGGGGCCGTCTCGGCCGGCGGTGCGTAGTTGGGCTGCGAGCCGTCTGTGCTGGCCGCAGGGGAGGGTTCGTCCTGTTCGGCGGCGGGTGGCTCGGGCTCGGTGGCGGCGGCGGGAGGCGAGTCATCTGCCGCCTGCGGCGCGGACCCGCTGGTCTCGCTGTCCTCGATCACGGCGAGCTGCGCGCCCACCGCGACCGTCTCGTCCTCATCGACCGCGATGCCGCGCAAGATCCCGGACGCGGGTGAGGGGATCTCGGTGTCCACCTTGTCCGTCGACACCTCAAGGAGCGGCTCATCCACCTCCACACGCTCGCCTTCCTTCTTCAGCCAGCGCGTAACGGTGCCCTCGGTGACGCTCTCACCGAGCTGCGGCATGGATACCGAGACCGACATGATTCCCGTGACTCCTAGGCGTGTACGTGCAGAGGCTTGCCGGCCAGCGCGAGCATCGCCTCGCCGATCGCCTCCGACTGGGTGGGATGGGGGTGGATGAG
>Ga0302235_10001878_pt1 | contig 15403 bp, 11 predicted proteins | sample II_Palsa_N3_3_FD_193577 | JGI IMG/M metagenome (GOLD analysis project Ga0302235, IMG submission 193577) | Peat permafrost microbial communities from Stordalen Mire near Abisko, Sweden - II_Palsa_N3_3 | ecosystem: Environmental > Terrestrial > Soil > Palsa > Peat permafrost | place: Sweden... | reverse complement strand
GCCTGACGCACTGCGGTTATGCGGTAGCGAGTTCCCCCGTGTGATCCTGCGTGGTCGACAGAGCTCGGTTCTTGGCTGCGGCCAACTCTGCCGCGATCCGTTTGTTGCTCGTCAGCCGGGCTGCCACGACGACCATCCCCGCCAGTACCGCGGCGCCGAAGATGAACGGTGCGCGCAGTCCCGCCACATGAGCCAGCCACCCGCCGAACACGGCGCCCAGCGGGCCGGCGCTCAAGCCGATCAGCCGCGCGGTGGCACCGACCCGGCCCATCAGCTCGTCAGGCACGATCGCCTGGCGGACGGACGGGCCGAGGACCATGGTCGCGCCCATGGCCACGCCCAGGACCGCCTCGCCGCATCCGGCCAGCCACGCGTTCGGCGATAGGCCGATCCCCAGCAGTGCCACGGCTTCGACCGCGGCGGTGAGGGTGAGGGTGCCGCCGGTACCGAGCCGACGGTCGAGCAACCCGGCGACCGCACTGCCGCCCAGACCGCCGAGCGCGGAGGCTGTCAGGTAGAGGCCGTAGGCGGCGACGCCCAGGTGCAGAGTCTCGCGCACGAAGAGCACCATCACGGCGTTCGCGCCCATGAACGCGAAGTTGCCGACGGCCGGACGCAGCGACAGCCCGAGCAGGAGCTTGTTCCCGAAGAGGAAGGCGGCGCCTTCCTTGGCGTCTTTCAGCAGCGAGCCGCGCGCCAGCGTGGGCTTGGGCGGCGTCTTCGGCAGGGTGCTGATCGTGAGGGAGCTGGCCAGGAACGACACGGCGTCCGCGACGATCGGCACGCCGCGGCCCAGTGTGAACAGGAAACTGCCAGCGGGCGGCCCGACGAATCCTTCGAGCGCCTGCTGCGTGCCCTGCAGACGCGCATTGGCCCCTCGGAGTGCGGCCGGCTCGCGCTCGAGCAGCTCGGGGAGATAGGCGAGCGATGCCGTGTCGAAGAAGATCTGGCCGATCCCGAGCAGGAACGCGACCGCGAACAACAGGTAGACGTCCGCCGCACCGGCCGTGACCAGCCCGGTGACTCCAGCCAGCAGGCCGAACCGGAAAAGGTCGGCCAGCCGCATGGTGCGGCGCCGGTCCCAGCGGTCGACCAACGCGCCGCCGATCAGCCCGAAGAACAGCCACGGCAGCAGCGCGCAGGCCTCCATCGCGCCGAGGACCAGCGGGTCGTGCGTTATCGTGAGGGCGAGCAGCGGAAGCGCGGAGAGGTAGATGCCGTCGCCGAGCGCCGAGACGCCGCTAGCCGCCCATATGCGGTGAAAAGTCGCGGGCAGCGGCGGCCGACCGGACGCTTTCATTTTGATGCCTTCCCGTCGTGCATGGTGTCCAGTGGCCGGTAGAAGGCGACGAACAAGTCCGCGGCGGACTCCTGCGGATCGCTGAGCTCGGTCAGTTCGTCGATCAGTGCGTGCAGCCGCGCCTCGAAGGCACCGAACGCGGCCGGGCTGAGCCGTGCGTGTTTGAGTCTGACGGTCTTCTGGTCGTTCGCCGGGGCCGACTCCAGGTCGGCCAGCGCGTGCCGCATCAGGTGATCCGGCTCGCCGGGCCCGGATTCCGGCAGCTCGATCGCCGTAGCGGCCATGGCGTAGTACCGCTCCTCGACCCCGCGCACCTTGCGGGTCTCCACGACGCGGATCAGGCCGGCCTTGGCCAGCACCCCGACGTGGTAGTGCGAGCTGCCCTTGGCGATGCCCAACCGGTCGGCGATCTGGGTGACCGTCGCCGGGCCGTCGCGCAGCACCCGCAGCACGTGATGGCGGGCAAGGCTGCCGACGGCATGAAGTTGCTGGTCCGTCTCGACCCGAAAGACGGGTTCGGGCTGCTCGGATGTCGTCACAACACCATGGTCAACGAATATTGACCGTCAGTCAAGAGATATTGACCTTCGATCCATGGCCTCATCGACGATGCGCCCGCCGACGCCCGCGACCGGCCCCTAACTGACCGGTCTTGACCTTAGACGGGGCTGATCGGGTGACGGCGGCGGACCGCCGGGCGGTACTTGCCGCGCGCGGCGGCGAAACGCCGCATGAGCTCGCCCGCCAGCGCCTCCGGCTGCACGATGTCGTCGATGACGAGCTCGGACGCGAGCCGGACGATGTCGATGTCGGCGTCGTACTCGGCCCGCAGCCGGGCCGTCTCGGCCGCCCGCTCGTCCTCGGGGAGCCGCGCCAGCTTGGCGGCGTAGACGGCGTTGACCGCGGCCTCGGCCCCCATCACCGCGATCTTCGCGGTCGGCAGGGCCAGCGTGGCGTCCGGCTCGAATCCCGGGCCCGCCATCGCGTACAGGCCGGCGCCGTAGGCCTTGCGGACGACCACGCAGATCTTGGGCACCGTCGCCTGCGACATCGCGCTGATCATCCGGGCGCCGTGCCTGATGATGCCCTGCCGCTCGACGGCGGTGCCGACCATGAACCCGGGCACGTCCGCCAGGAACAGCAGCGGCACGCCGAACGCGTCGCAGATCTCGACGAAACGGGCCGCCTTGTCGGCCGAGTCGACGAAGAGCACCCCGCCCTTGTAGAGCGGGTTGTTGGCGACGACCCCGATCACCTGGCCGCCCAGCCGGGCGAACCCGACCGTGACCTCCCGGGCCCAGAGCGCGTGGACCTCGAAGAAGGAATCCGGGTCAGCCAGCGCGCGGATGAACTTCCGCATGTCGAATACCTGGCGCTCGCTCTCCGGCACCAGCCGGCCGAGCCCGGCGCTCCGGTCGGCGGAAATCGCGACCTCGGCCGCCTGCGGCGGCGCCGATTCCCAGTTCGAGGGGAGGTAGGAGAGGTAGCGCCGGACGGCGGCGATCGCCTCGTCCTCGGTCTTAGCCAGGTAGTGACCGCTGCCGGAGACCGAACAGTGCATGCGGGCGCCGCCGAGCTCCTCAAGCGTGGTCTTCTCGCTGACCACCATCTCGACCATGCGCGGGCTGCCGAGGTACATCGACGCGTTGCCCTCGACCATCGCCACGAAGTCGCAGAACGCCGGGATGTAGGCGCCGCCCGCCGCCGACGGGCCGAAAAGCGCGCAGACCTGCGGGATCACGCCGGAGGCGCGCACCTGCGTGTGGAAGATACGCCCCGCGCCCCGGCGGCCGGGGAACATCTCGACCTGGTCGGTGATCCGCGCGCCGGCCGAGTCCACCAGGTAGATCATCGGGATGCCGAGCTCGAGTGCCTTCTCGATGATCCTGATGATCTTCTCTACGGTCCGTGCGCCCCACGAGCCGGCCTTCACCGTCGAGTCGTTCGCCATGATCGCCACCGGCCTGCCGTCGAGGGTGGCGGTCCCGGTGATCACACCGTCGGCCGGCAGCCCGTCGGCGAGCACGTTGGCGAACCGCCCGTCCTCGGTGAAGGACCCGGCGTCGGCGATCAGCGCGATCCGGTCCCTGGCGAACATCTTCCCGCTGGCCGCCGCTGACTCGTGGTATTTGGCCGCCCCGCCCCGCTCGATCCGCTCCCGGAGCGCTCCGACGTCGGGCAGCGAGGAATCTACAATCTCAGTCACAGTTGCGGAGCGTACCGCGTCTCTCAGCGCTGGTCGGAGCGCCGGTCATCCTGAGTGCCGGCCGAAGCGCGCAGCCGCTCGTCCTCGGCCAGCTGGAACAGCGCGGCCGACACCCGTTCCACGTGCGGGACCTGGGGCAGGATGATCTCGGCGTGCTCCCCCGCCGCCTCCACGACCAGCGTCCCGCAGCCGAGGAGCCGGTCGAGCGGGGACTTGCGGAACGAGACGTCGGTGATCCGCGAGAGCGGAATGTCGCTGCCGTTGCGCGCGGCCACGATCACGAACGCGCCCATGACCGGCCACACCAGCGTCTTCCAGTGCGGATGAAGAACCTCGACGGACTCTTCGCCCACTGCCAGCGACCGATCACGACCCATGCCCGACATCGTAAGACTTCCGGGCCGTCCCGAAAGTTGGTAGGCTGAATCTATGTAGATGTGATCTACATAGATGGGGGCTACGTGACCACAGGGTTCGTCGGCAGGAAGATGGAGCTCGCCCTGCTGAACCGGCGCCTGGCCCGCGCGGCCGCGAACGGCGACGGCACGGCGCTTGTCATCCGAGGACGAAGGCAGGTCGGCAAGTCTCGACTTGCCCAGGAGTTCTGCGATACCGCTAATGTGCCGTACCTGTTCTACACGGCCACCAAGGGGGCATCCCCGGTCGAGGCGATCACCGCGTTCTTCGCCGAGCTGGCCGAGTCCAGCCTGCCCCGCGACCGCGCACTGATCCCGACCGATCAGGTGAGCAGCTGGCCAGACGCCCTTCGCGTGCTCGCATCGGTGCTTCCCGAGTCACCGGTCGTTATCGTCCTCGATGAGCTGCCCTGGCTGGCCGAGCAGGACGAGATCTTCGACGGCGCGCTGCAGACCGCGTGGGATCGACTGCTGTCCCAGCGCCCGGTCCTACTCTTGCTGCTGGGCAGCGACCTGCACATGATGGAGCGGCTGACCGCCTACGACCGCCCGTTCTTCGGCCGAGCCGACAACCTGCTGCTCGGCCCGCTCAATCCGGCCGAGGTCGGCGACGCCCTCGGCCTTGACGCGGCGGACGCGATCGACGCCTTCCTGCTCTCGGCCGGACTGCCCGGCATCCTCCGCGCCTGGCCGCGAGAGGTTCCGGCGCTTGAGTTCGCCGAGCGCGAGTGCGCGGACCCGGCGTCCCCGCTGTTCGGGGTCCCCGAGGCGGCGCTGCTGGCCGAGTTCCCCGCCCCGGACACCGCGCGCCGGGTGCTCGAGGCGGTTGGCGACGGTAATCGCACGCACGCCAACATCGCGGCCGAGGCCGGCAGCCGGGACGGCGCCGTCCCCTCGGGAACGCTCTCCCCCGTCCTGCGCCGGCTGGTCGAGGAGAAACACGTTCTCGCGATCGACGAACCGCTGTCCACCAGGCCAGGCAAGCCCGCGCTCTATCGGGTCGCCGATAGCAACCTGCGGTTCTACCTGGCGGTCGGCCGCACCGCACACAATCTCAGCAAGCGCGGGCGTCCCGAGGCGGCCGCGACGCTGATCCGCCGTCGCTGGGCGACCTGGCGCGGACGCGCCGTCGAGCCGATCATCCGGGATGCTCTGTCCCGCGCCGCCCCCGACCTACCCTGGCCCGCAGCCGACGCCGTCGGTGGCTGGTGGAACCGGGCGTTCGACCCAGAGGTCGACCTCATCGGCGCCGACCGCGCGCCGGTGGCCAGGACGCTGTTTTACGCGGGGTCGGTTAAGTGGCTTGATCGTCCTTTTGGCGATCACGACCTGGCCGAACTCAGGCGCGGGGCCACCCAGGTTCCCGGGTTCGATCCCGGCGGCACGGCGCTGATCGCCGCGTCCGCATCGGGCTTCAGCGACGCCGCCGCCGACGGCCTCGCCCTGACCTGGCGACCCGCTGATGTCGTGGCCGCGTTCACCGTGACCGCGTTAACGCAGGTGGACGACGTCGCCGGCCGAGACCGCGGTCGCCGCCACCGCGTCGGCCGGACGGACCAGGAGGCGTCCGCTCGCGTCGACGTCCTCCGCCAGGCCAGCCAGCACGCGGCCGGCCGGGAGCTCGACCCGGACCTGGCGGCCCAGGGTCGCACAGGCGGCGCGGTACCCGGCCAGCAGGCCGGAACTGACCGGATCGGGGTCCGCGCTGAAACGCAGGTACCAGTGCTCGAGCGACCGCAGGATCTCGGCCAGCAGCGCCTCGCGGCCGACGTCGGCCCCCTCGAACAGCAGCGATGTCGCGGGCAGGCCGGTCGGCGATACCGGCAGCGCCTTTTCCGACGTAGCGACGTTCAGCCCGACGCCGACCACCACGGCGTCGCCGTCAGGGGACTGCTCGGCCAGGATGCCGGCCAGCTTGCGGTCGCCTACCAGGACGTCGTTCGGCCATTTAAGCCTCGCCTCGACGCCGGACGCGGACCGCACCCCGGCCGCGACCGCCACCCCGGTCAGCAACGGCAGCCAGCCGCGAGCCGACGGCGGCACCGAGGCCGGCCGCAGCAGCACCGAGAACGTGAGCGACGCGCCGGGCTGGCTTACCCAGGTCCGGCCCGCGCGTCCCCGGCCCGCGGTCTGCTCCTCGGCCACCAGCACCTGCCCCTCCGGGCCGCCGCGGGCGAGCAGGTCCGCGTTGGTGGAGCCGGTGCTCGCCACGGCCGCGATCGACGTCCACAATCCGGCGGAGCCGTCTGGGCCCAACAGGGCCTCGCCCACCACGTGGCCCCGGATCGGCCCGCCCCCAGGCGAACCCGCCGACCCGGTCGCCATCAGTCGCCGATGGCGATGCGGAGGCGGCGGAAGCCCTTGCCCTTGTTCTCCACCTTCACCACCGACATCCGCCCGACCGCGGCGGTCGACGCTACGTGCGTCCCGCCGTCGGCCTGCTGGTCGAGACCGACGATGTCGACGATCCGCACCTCCTCGACGTCGTCGGGCACCAAGTTGGTCGCGGTGCGGATGATGTCGGGGATCTCGAACGCCTCGGCCCGCGGCAGCGAGCGCACCACGATCTTCCTGTCGCTGCGCAGCTCCGCGTTGCACGCCTCTTCGACCGCCTCCTTGAACCCCGGCGGCACCGACTCCAGGTTGAAGTCCATCCGCGCCGTCAGCGGCTCCATGTTGCCGCCGGTGACCAGGGCGCCGAAGTCGCGGAAGACCACCCCGCAGAGCACGTGCAGCCCGGAGTGCGTGCGCATCAGCGCGGTTCGCCGGTCGTCTTCGACCGCCCCGCGGACAGTGCTGCCGACCGCGGGCAGCGGGTCGCCTTCCAGCGGCACAAGCAGCAGCTCGCCGTCGTCCTTGCGCGCGTCCACGATCCGGGTCTGCACGCCGCCCCAGAGCAGTGTGCCGTGGTCCGGCGGCTGGCCGCCGCCGCCCGGGTAGAAGGCGGACCGGTCGAGAACGATCCCGTCCGGTCCCGCCGCCACCACCACAGCGTCCCACTCGCGCAGCGTCTGGTCGTCAAGTTCAAGCCGATGCGTCGTCGCCATGGTTCCGCAGCCTACTGCCGCGGAACCATGGCCTAGCGCCCCCTGGCCTGCCCGCCCTAGCCTTCTGCGATCTGGGCGGGCGCGGCCTGCGCCTGCGCCGTCTGAACCACCGCGACCTGAACCCGCGAGGCCCGGATATGGGCCAGGGCGAGCACGACGCCGACTGCCGCCAGCGCCGCCAGCGCGATCGACACCGTGAGGTACGCGTGGGCGGAGGAGACCGCGAACGCGCTCGGCCCGTGCGCGCCACCGACAGCGCGCGCGGCCGAGGCCGCCGCGGCGGGCAGCCGCCCGGCGAGGTTCAGGTAGAGGGTGCCGAAGGTCGCGATCCCGACCACGATCCCGAGCTGGTTCACGGTCACGACCACCCCGCTGGCGTCGGCCGCGAGCGCCACCGGCACCCGCGACAGCACCCGCGTCATCAGCACACCGAATGCCGCCGCCATCCCGCCGCCTGCCACCGCCAGCGCGACGTACAGCCACGGACCGGGAGCGTCGCCGGAACGGATCAGCAGCCCCGACCAGAGCAGGCCGACGCCCGTCAGCACGAAGCCGGCCATGGCCAGTCCCTCGTGGTAACGGGCGGGCAGCCGCCGCCAGTTGAGGCTCACCACCGCGAACGCGACGCCGCAGGGGACGAACGTCAGCCCCGCCCGCAACGGCGACTCCCCCAGCGCGTCCTGCAGCTCAAGCGCGAGCGAGAACAGCCAGCCGCCGAATATCGCCATCGTGGCGAAGAGCCCGCCGAGCCCGGCCTTCATCCCCGGCAGCCCGAGCAGCGAGTGCGGCAGGATCGGCTGACCGCCCCGGCCCGCGACCCGGTGCTCCACCAGGCCGAGCAGGCCGAACAGCACCAGCGAAGCCGCCAGCAGGGCCCAGCCCCAGGCCGGCCAGCCGAGCGGCTGCCCGAGCACCAGCGGCAGCACGAGCGCGAGCACCGCCGGGGTAAGCACCGCCAGACCGGGCAGGTCGAGCGAGCGCTGCCGGTCGCGCTGCCCCTGCGCGGGCAGCAGCCGTCCGCAGGCCAGCACGGCCAGCCCGACCGGCACGTTGACCAGGAAGACCGGCCGCCAGGAGCTGCCGAAGAGGTTGGCGCTGACCAGCAGGCCGCCGAGCACCTGCCCGAGCACGGCGCCGCCGGAGATGATCGTCGCGTAGAGGGTCATCGCCCGCGCCCGGGGCCCGGGCGCGGTGTAGGTGCGCTGGATCAGGCTCAGCACCTGGGGGATCATCGCCGCGGCGCCGGCCCCCTGGAGGAACCGCAGGGCGACCAGCGTCCCGGCCGAAGGCGCGAGCCCGCAGCCGAGCGAGGCGAGCGTGAACAGGCCGATGCCGGCCAGGAACATCCGCCGGTGACCGAGAATGTCGCCCAGCCGGGCGCCGGTGATCAACAGCACCGCGTAGGCGATGGTGTAGCCCGCCACGATCAGCTGCAGCCCCGAGCCCGTCGTGTGCAGGCTCGAGTGGATCGCGGGGACCGCGACGTTGACGATGTTGACGTCGATGATGGCCATCAGCTGGCCGGTGAGCACGACCGCGAGCACCACGCCCGGCGACGCGGCGCGGCGGCCCGCCCGCCGCCCGCTGGTGACGGCCGGCCGGAGACGCGCAGTGGTTTCTGTCATGCCACTAAGCTTGCCGCCATACTTATGCTGGTACCAAGAGCCTGGTTATCCTGGTACTAACACCACCTGGCACGGGGACTTCCCGCAGGAGAAGATGGGGAGCGTGACCATGGCAACCATCAACGGCAGCGTCGGCCAGCGCCGCGACGTCGGCACCGGTGGCGGCGGCGTGGCCAGCGCGCGGCGCACCGAGCTGGCCGCGTTCCTGCGCGCCCGCCGGGAGCGCATCCTGCCCGAGGACGTCGGCCTGCCCGCTGGCACCCGCCGCCGCACCGCCGGCCTGCGGCGCGAGGAGCTCGCCCAGCTGGCCGGGGTCGGCGTCACCTGGTACACCTGGCTCGAGCAGGGCCGCAAGATCAACGCGAGCGTCCAGGTGCTCGACGCGATCGCGACCACGCTGCGGCTGGACGCCACCGAGCGCGCCCACCTGTTCCGGCTGGCGGACGTCCCCGGCGCGGCCGGTCCGGCCGACTGCCCCGACTGCCCGCTGCCGCCCACGGTTCAGCAGATCGTCGACGTGATACCGCTCCCGGCGGCCGTGCTCACCGAGCGGTTCGACCTGCTCGCGTGGAACGACGTGTACGCGTCGATCTTCCCCGCGCTCACCTCGGCGCCGCCCGGTGAGCGCAACACCCTGCTCGCCAACCTCGCCGAACCGGCTTGCTGCGGCCCGGTCGAGGATCCCGATATGCACTGCGGCATATTGGTCGCGCAGCTGCGGGCCGCCTACGGCCGCCACGTCGGGGATCCCGCCTGGACGCACTTCATCCGCCGCCTGGAGGCGCTCAGCCCGACGTTCGCCAGCGCCTGGGCCGCCCACGACGTGGCCACGCCGACCGCCTACACCAAGAGGTTCCGCCACCCGGGTGTCGGCCCCATCACCACCACGACGACCAGCTTCGCGGTCAACGCCGTGCCCGGCGCCCGCCTGGTGGTCTACACACCCGACGACGAGCAGAGCAGGCACGCCCTGGCCCGGCTGGCCGCGGGCGACCAGCTGGCCGCCCGCTTCCCCTGCTGGTCCGCCCATCACCCGGACCGGGCCGTGCTGGCCCCGGCGGGCGCCCGGTAAGACGCTCGCGCTGAGTCTGCCCGCGGATCAGCCGGTGTTCTGCAGGCCGGCCGCGACCCCGCTGATCGTCAGCAGCAGCAGCCGCTCGAGCGCGGCCCGCTCGCCCGGATCGACGCCCTCCGCCCGCAGCGCCGTCAGCGCCCGCAGCTGGAGGTACGAGAGCGCGTCGACGTAGGGATCGCGCAGCACGATCGCACGGGCCAGCACCTGGCGGTCGGCCACCGGCAGGTCGTGCTCGGTGATCGCGAGCACCAGCCGGCGGGTCAGGTCGTACTCGGCCAGCACCCGGAAGGTCAGGTCGGGCCTGCCGCCGAGGTCCAGGTACCTGGCCGCGATCGCGCGGTCGGTCTTGGCCAGCGACATCTCGGCGTTGTCGATCAGGGTGGCGAGCAGCGGCCACTCCTTGTACGCGCGGCGCAGCTCGGCCATCCCCTCCTCGGGAAGGTCGCCGTCGGAGTCGCCCGCCTCGAGGCCGGCCCACGCCGCCGCCGCCAGGCCGCTGCCGAGTCCGTACCAGCCGGGCAGGTTCAGCCGGGTCTGCGCCCAGGCGAACACCCAGGGGATCGCGCGCAGGTCCTCCAGCCCAAGCGGGCCGCCGCCGTGACCGCGCCGGGCCGGCCGCGAGCCGATCCGCAGGCCGCCGATCTCCCCCAGCGGGCTGACGGTCGCGAACCACCCGGCGAACCCGTCGGCCTCCGCCAGCGCGCGGAACGCGGACTTGGCGGCGGCGTCGATGGACGACGCGAGCGCGCGGAACTCGCCCGCCGCGGTGGCGTTCCGCTCGCCCAGGGACGGCGACGAGGCGAGCAGCACGGCCGACGTCACCTGCTCCAGGTGCCGCAGGCCGATCGACTGCCGACCGTACCGGGCGAAGATCACCTCGCCCTGCTCGGTCACCTTCAGCCGCCCCGACACCGACCCCGGCGCCTGCGCGAGCACCGCGCGGCCGGCCGGCCCGCCGCCCCGGCCGATGGCGCCGCCGCGGCCGTGGAACAGGGTCAGCGCGACGTCGTGGGCGGCCGCCCAGGCCGCCAGCTCCGCCTGCGCCTCGAACAATCGCAGCGTGGCCGAGGCCGGGCCGAGCTCCTTGGCCGAGTCCGAGTAGCCGAGCATGACCTCCATCTGCCGGCCGTTGTCGGCCAGCCGCGCGCGCACCGGGGCGAGCTCGAGCATGCCGGTCAGCACCGAGGGCGCCGCCGCCAGGTCGTCGCCCGACTCGAACAGCGGCACCACGTCGAGGACCGGCCCGCCGCCGTCAGGGAACGCGTACCCGGCCAGCTCGTACACCGCCGCCACGTCGGCGGCGGCGGTGGTGAATGAGATCACGTACCGGTGGCAGGCCGCGAACCCGAACCGGTTCTGAATCCACCCGATCACCCGGATCGTCTCGAGCACCTCGAGCGTCATCGGGGAGAGCTCACCGCCCGCCCGCAGCTCGGCCAGCGCGCTTGCGTGCACCGCCGAGTGCTGCCGGACCTCGAGCGAGGCGAGGTGGAACCCGAACGTCTCGGCCTGCCAGATCAGGTGCTGGAGCTCGCCGTAGGCCTGCCGGGCCGCCCCGGCCGACGCCAGCGACGCCTGGACCAGCCGCAGGTCGGCCACGAACTCGGCCGGCGACCCGTAGTCGAGGTCGGCGTTCCTGGTCCGGGTCGCCGTCAGCCGCTCGGCCGCGTACAGCAGGTAGGCCCGGTAGGGCTCGCCCGGGGACCGCGCGGTGATCTCCGCCATCAGCTCCGGGTGCGCCGCCGACGCCGCCGACAGCGCCCGGCGCAGCGCGTCCGACGGCGGCGCCGAGCGCTCGTCCACGGTCAGCGCCCGGCCGATCCGGCCGCAGGCCGCCTCGAGCGCGCGGAGCGCGTGCTCGGCCTGGATCACCGCCGCCTCCCGGGTAATCGAGGCGGTCACCGTCGGGTTCCCGTCCCGGTCGCCGCCCACCCACGACCCGAACCGCAGGAACGGCGGCACCGGCGAGGCCGCCGCCCCGCTGGCCGGGCCGAGCAGCACCTGGTCGAGCGACCGGTAGACGCTCGGCACGAGCCGGAACAGCGTCTCGTCGAACGCCGTCATCACCGTCCGGACCTCGTCCAGCGGGGTCATCCCGGCCACCCGGAGCTGCGCCGTCCGCCACAGCAGGTCGATCTCCTCGCGCAGCCGCCGCCGCAGCTCGGCGCCCCGGGACGACGTCGCGGAACCGGTCTCCACCGCGCGCGCGAGGTCGTCGTCGACCGAGGCGAGCAGCCCGCCGATGCGGCGCAGCGAGGCGACGACCGCGCGGCGGCGCGCCTCGGTCGGGTGCGCGGTGAACACCGGGTGCACGACCAGCTCGCCCAGCAGCGCGTCGAGGTGGGCGCGGCCGCTCTCGGCCGTGATCCGCTCGGCCGCGTCGGCGAGCGACTCGCGCGGCGGCGTGTCGCCCGAGTCGCGGTGGCGCAGGGTGCGCACCCGCTGCTGCTCTTCGGCCAGGTTGACGAGGTGGAAGTAGACCGTGAAGGCGCCCGCGACCTGCTCCGCGCGGTCGCGCGACCAGGACCCGACCAGCGCGGCGATCGCGTCCGCGGCCTCGGCCGCGGTCGCCGACGAGCGGTCGGGCACCCGCCGGGCGTCGATCACCGCGTGCCGCAGCCGCTCGACGTCCGCGAGCAGGCCGGCGCCGCCGGACTCACTGATCACCTCCCCGAGGAGGTCACCAAGGAGCCGGACATCACGTCGCATGCGCTCGGGAAGCTCGGCGGAATCTCTGTTGCGGTCAGTGCTGGCCATGTTCACGAGGATGAGAGTAACCGCCGAATGATGACCCCAACCGTCCGCCACGTTAACCTTGCCCCCATGACTGCAGCTGACACGATTCCTGGCGACTTGCCCGACCCGCACACGACCGCGGGGAAGATCGCGGATCTCGAGCGCAGAAGGTTCGAGGCCGTGCACGCGGGCTCACTCACCGCGATCGAGAAGCAGCACGCCAAGGGCAAGCTGACCGCCCGCGAGCGGATTGACCTGCTGCTCGACGAGGGCTCCTTCGTCGAGTTCGACGAGCTGGCGAGGCACCGCGCGCATGACTTCGGCATCGAGCGCAACCGCCCGTACGGCGACGGCGTGGTCACCGGCGTCGGCACCGTGGACGGCCGCCCGGTCGCGGTCTACAGTCACGACTTCACCGTGTTCGGCGGCAGCCTGGGCGAGGTCTACGGCGAGAAGATCGTCAAGGTCATGGACCACGCGATGAAGACCGGCTGCCCGGTCGTCGGCATCAACGACGGCGGCGGGGCCCGCATCCAGGAGGGCGTGGTCGCGCTCGGCCTGTTCGCGGAGATCTTCTTCCGCAACACCCGCGCCTCCGGCGTCATCCCGCAGATCAGCCTCATCATGGGCCCGGCGGCCGGGGGCGCGGTCTACTCCCCCGCGATCACCGACTTCACGCTGATGGTCGAGGGCACCAGCCACATGTTCATCACCGGGCCCGACGTGATCAAGACGGTGACGGGCGAGGACGTCACGATGGAGGAGCTCGGCGGCGCGCACACCCACGCCGCCAAGTCCGGCGTCGCCCACTACCAGGCGACCGACGAGCAGGACTGCATCGACTTCGCGCGGCTGCTGCTCTCCTATCTCCCGTCGAACAACCTCGACGAGCCGCCGGTCATCCCGACCACGCCCGACTACTCGATCACGGCCACCGACGAAGAGCTCGACGCGCTCATCCCCGACTCGCCGAACCAGCCCTACGACATTCACCGGGTCATCGAGACGGTCCTCGACGAGGAGACGTTCTGCGAGGTTCACGCCGCCTTCGCGCCCAATATCGTGGTCGGCTTCGGCCGGGTGGCGGGCGCGCCGGTCGGGGTGGTCGCCAATCAGCCGATGCACTTCGCCGGCTGCCTGGACATCGACGCCTCCGAGAAGGCGGCCCGTTTTGTCCGGACCTGCGACGCATTCTCAATACCAATCCTCACCTTTGTCGATGTCCCCGGCTTCCTGCCCGGCGTGACTCAGGAGTGGGCGGGCATTATCCGCCGCGGCGCCAAGCTGCTCTACGCCTACGCGGAGGCGACCGTCCCCAAGATCACCGTGATCACCCGTAAGGCCTACGGCGGCGCCTATGACGTCATGGGCTCCAAGCACCTCGGCGGCGACGTCAACCTCGCCTGGCCGACCGCGCAGATCGCGGTGATGGGCGCCCAGGGTGCGGTCAACATCCTCTACCGCCGCGAGCTGGCGGGATCGGCCGACCCCGAGGCGCTCCGCCGCCAGAAGACCGCCGAGTACGAGGACACCCTGGCCAACCCGTACATCGCGGCCGAGCGCGGCTACCTCGACGCGGTCATCCGTCCGGCCGAGACCCGGTCCGCCGTCACCCGGGCGCTCATCAGCCTGCGCACCAAACGGGAAACGCTGCCCCCCAAGAAGCACGGCAACATCCCGTTGTGACCCGGGCGGGGCGACGCACAGTGAGCGCAATCACCATCGGTAACCATTCGGAAGGCGTCCGCCGGCAATCCCACGCCAAGTGGCACGCGCACGGCCCAAACTGCCCTAGAGTCATAAGACGATGAGCGAATTCGCCGCCCCGATGCCCGTCCTCGCCAGATACGCAGTCATGGTTGATGTCGGGTATATCTACGCGGCCGCAGGCGAGTTGCTATTCGGCACCAGCGCCCGCCGAGATTACCGGGTCGACGCGGTCGGGCTCATCCAGGCGGTTACCAAACACGCCGACGAGCTGTTCCGCGGGGAACTGCTCCGAGTCTACTGGTACGACGCGGCCCGCGACCGGGTGCCCACCATCGATCAGCGCGTCGTCGCCCAGATGGCCTGGGTCAAGCTCCGACTCGGCAACCTCAACGCGCGTGGCCAGCAGAAGGGCGTGGACGCCAACATCCGCTCCGACATTGAGGCGCTCGCTCGACATCATGCCATCACCGACGCGGTGCTGATCGCGGGCGACGAGGACATGGTGCCCGCGGTCGAGGCCGCCCAGGCCTTCGGCGCCCGCATCCACCTGTGGGGCATCGAGCCGCCCTACGGCACCAACCAGGCCGAGCGCCTGGTCTGGGAGTCGGACACGGTCGACGTGCTCGACTCCGCGTTCGTCCGCCCGTACTTCACCAGGAACCCGGCCGCCGAGCCGCAGCCGCGGCCCGACGTGCAGGCGACCGTGCCGACGCCCGCTCAGATATTCGGCGAGCGTCACCCGCGCCCGCCGGTGCAGCTGACCAGGAACCCGCACATCACCGCGACCGGGGGGCTGCCCAGGCTCGGCCCGGACCGGCGGCACGTCGAGGAGGCCGGCGAGCACGTCGCGCACAAGTGGATCCTCACCCGCGGCGCCGACAACATCAGGGACCTGCTGCCGGGACCCATCCTGCCCCCCGTCATCGACAAGGAACTGCTGGTCGAGGCGGAGAAGGAGCTCGGCCAGTCGCTGCGCCCGTACCAGGAGGCGCGCGAGTGGCTGCGGGACGCTTTCTGGGCCCGGGTGCACCGCGAGTTCGGCATTGGAGTAGGAAAGTCGCGTGGCTGAAGAGCAGGGTCAAGGTCAAGATCATTCGCAGCTCGAACGGACCGAGGTGACTGCGGGCGCGCCGTACTTGAGCGTGGTCCGCGGCGACGCCACCGCCGAGGAGATCGCCGCGCTGGTCGCCACCCTCACCGCCGTCGCCGCCGCCCGGTCGGCCGCGGCCGCGTCGGCCGGGGCACCGCCAGCCACCCCCAACTGGAATTCCCGGGCCCGGCTGCTGCG
>Ga0302235_10001875_pt1 | contig 15416 bp, 15 predicted proteins | sample II_Palsa_N3_3_FD_193577 | JGI IMG/M metagenome (GOLD analysis project Ga0302235, IMG submission 193577) | Peat permafrost microbial communities from Stordalen Mire near Abisko, Sweden - II_Palsa_N3_3 | ecosystem: Environmental > Terrestrial > Soil > Palsa > Peat permafrost | place: Sweden... | reverse complement strand
CTTTCTAAGCCGCGAAGCTAAGTGCCTAGCGCCGGGATGCTCGACCACAGCACGCCGACCGAAGGAGCCAGACCGCGCATGACCGCAGGTCCGGACCGAAATGAGCGCCCCCAGCAAGATTCGAACTTGCGCACCCGGCTCCGGAGGCCGATGCTCTATCCCCTGAGCTATGGGGGCTCACTAACGGAGAAACACTACCAGCCCGGGGCCGCGCTCGTGACATGCGCGCCGGATGCGCGGGTGACGCCCGCAGGACACGCTCCGCAGCCATGGCAAGTAGTGGTCTGAGGCGGTAGCCTCACGGACTGTGACGCATGGTTTGGGGCGGGTGCTCGTCGTGGACGACGACGAGGTGATCCGGCAGTTGATCGCCGTGAATCTAACCCTTGAGGGGTTCGACGTGGTGACGGCGGTCGACGGTCAGGATTGCATCGACCGAGTCCAGTCGATCGCGCCTGACGTCATCACGCTGGACGTGATGATGCCGAGGCTCGACGGCTGGGAGACGGCCGTCCAGCTCCGCAAGACGCCCGAGACCGCGCACATCAAGGTGGTGCTGATCACCGCCCGGGCCCAGGAAGACGACATCGCCCGCGGCGCCAACGTCGGCGCCGACGCCTACCTGACCAAGCCCTTCGATCCCGGCGAGATGATCCGCGTGGTCCGCGAGCTGGCCGGCGCCCCGCCCGCGTAGCCCGCGGTGATCACCAGCGACGTGCGGCGCGCGATCGCCCGCGCGGTCGCGGGCGAAGGGCTCGGGCCGGCCGATCCCGGCCTGCGCCCGACCGGCACGCCCGGGCAGTACGCCTCCAGCGTCGCGTTCGCTTCTGGCGAACAGCCGAGTTCGGTCGCGGCCCGCCTCGCGGCCCGGCTGGCCGACGCCGACGGCATCGCCCGGGCCGAAGTCACCGGCCCCGGCTTCATCGCCGTCACCGTCACCCCCGAGGCCCTCGCGGCCCTCCCCGACCGCATCGTCGCGGCTGGCCCCAGCTGCGCCGCCAGCGACGCGCTGCGCGGCGTCCGGATCAGCGCGCCGCCCGCCGGAGACCCGCTCGCGGAGGCGACCTGGGAAAACGCCAGAGCAGCGCTCGCACCGCAACTGACCGCCCGGCTCGCCGCCGCGGCGGGCGCGACGGCAGCTCTGCCCGAGGATGTCGAACGGTCCCTGTCTTCGCCCCCGAGGAAACAGCTTGCGGACGGCGGCGACGCAACGGCCCGTTACTCAATAAGGAAAGAGGCACCAGCCGCCAGCCGGCTGCCGCCGGAAACCGAAGTGGCGCGGGCCGTCGCCTGGGCCGGGGCCGATGCGGTCCGGTTCTCGCTGGCCAGGGCGGTGCCGGGGAAGCCGGCCGGGATCGATCAGCGGATAATCGCGCGGCATCTGCTGGGCAACCCCGCCTATGCTGTCAGGTACGCGCACGCCCGCGCCGCGTCCGGGGTGCGCTGGGCAGCCAACTCCCGCCCTAGCACCCTCGGGAGGGCAGCGGTCCCACGGCATCCGCTCGCCCACCAGGCGGAATTGGTGCTGCTTGACGCGCTGTCGTGGCTCCCGGAACGGGTTGCCGTGGCCGCGCGTCGTGGTCGGCCGGATGAGTTCGCCCGGTACCTGGAGGAACTGGCGAGCGCCACCATCGCCGCCCTGATCTGTGCCGGTTACCCAGCAAACGCCCGGGTTCCCGGAACTGACAGACTGGCTATGGCGGAGGCGGCGCGGACCGGACTCGCCGCCGGGCTCCGACTGCTCGGAGTCGACGCACCCGACCGGCTGTGAAGTTGCGACGTTGAGAATGGGGAACCGCAGTGAGTCGTGTCGCCCACCCGGCCGGGCCGAGGCACGGGGACGTGCTGCCGGCCGACCACCCGCCGGCCCCGCCCGCCGACCTCAACGCGCTTGACGCGGCGATCTGGCCGCGCGGCGCCCAGCGGCAGGGCGGCGTGCTGACCCTCGGCGGCATCGACGTCCGTGACCTGGCCGCCAGGTTCGGCACCCCGGTGCTGGTCACCGACGAGGCCGACGTCCGCAGCCGAGCCCGCGAGTACGCCGAGGCGTTCGGCCCGGACGCGCACGTCGCCTACGCGGCCAAGGCGTTCTGCTCGCGGGCGGTGCTGCGCTGGGTGACCGACGAGGGGCTCGGGGTGGACGTGTGCACCGGCGGCGAGCTGGCGGTGGCGCTGTCGGCCGGCGTGGACCCGGCGCTGATCACGCTGCACGGCAACAACAAGCTCCCGGCCGAGATCGAGCAGGCGATGGGGGCCGGGGTGGGGCACATCGTGGTCGACTCCTTCGAGGAGATCGCCCGGCTGGCCTACCACGCCGACATCGCCGGCGTCCGGCCGCGGGTCCTGGTCCGGGTCACGACCGGAGTCGAGGCGCATACCCACGAGTTCATGGCCACCGCCCACGACGACCAGAAGTTCGGCTTCTCGCTCGCGTCCGGCGCCGCCGACGAGGCGGTCCGGCGGGTGCTCGCGCTGCCCGGGCTGGACTTCGCCGGGCTGCACTCGCACATCGGGTCGCAGATCTTCGACACCGGGGGGTTCGAGGTCGCGGCCAGGCGGGTGCTCGAGCTCGCCGCGCGAATCCACGCCGAGCACGGCGTCGCCATCGAGGAGCTCGACCTGGGCGGCGGCTTCGGCATCGCCTACACCACCGATGACGACGCGCCCGAGGTGAAGAACCTGACCGCCGGGCTGCGGGCGATCGTCACCGCCCAGTGCGCGGCCTTCGGGCTGCCCGAGCCACGGCTGACAATCGAGCCCGGCCGCGGCATCATCGGGCCGTCCACCGTCACGCTGTACGAAGTGGGCACGATCAAGAACGTGGACGGCATCAGGACCTACGTGAGCGTGGACGGCGGGATGAGCGACAACATCCGCACCGCGCTGTACGACGCCTCGTACACCTGCGCGCTCGCGTCCCGGTCGTCCGACGCCCGGCCGATGCTGGCCCGGGTGGTGGGGCGGCACTGCGAGAGCGGCGACATCGTCGTCAAGGACTGCCACCTGCCGGCCGACCTCGCGCCGGGCGACCTGCTGGCGGTGGCGGCGACCGGGGCGTACTGCCGGTCGCTGGCCTCTAACTACAACCACCTGCCGCGCCCGGGCGTGGTGGCGGTGCGCGACGGTGCGGCCCGCGAGATCGTGCGCCGGGAAACGCTTGATGACCTGCTGCGATTGGACGTCGGATGACTGAGCCAAACGGCAAGACGCTTAAAGTGGCGCTGCTCGGCTGCGGTGTCGTCGGCACTCAGGTGGCCAGGCTGCTGCGCGAGGAGGCGGCCGAGCTGGCGGCCCGGTCAGGGGCGCAGCTCGAGATCGCCGGCATCGCCGTCCGGCGGCTGTCGCACCCGCGTCCCGGCATCGACCGCGACCTGCTGACGACCGACGCGATGGGGCTGGCGACCAGACCCGACGTCGACATCGTGGTCGAGGTCATCGGCGGCATCGAGCCCGCGCACTCGCTGATCCTGGCCGCGATGGAGCGCGGCAAGTCGGTCGTCTCCGCCAACAAGGCCCTGCTGGCGGAGCACGCCGAGCAGATTCACCGCGTCTCCCGCGATTACGGAGCCGACCTCTATTACGAGGCGGCGGTGGCGGGCGCGATCCCGATCCTCCGTCCGCTGCGCGAGTCGCTGGCCGGGGACACCGTGCACCGGGTGATGGGCATCGTCAACGGGACGACGAACTTCATCCTTGACCGGATGGACTCCTCCGGCGCCGACTTCAGCGAGTCGCTTGAGGAGGCGCAGGCGCTCGGCTACGCCGAGCCGGACCCGACCGCCGACGTCGAGGCGTTCGACGCCGCCGCCAAGGCCGCCATCCTCGCCTCGCTGGCGTTCCACACCCGGGTCACCGCCTCCGACGTCTACCGCGAGGGGATCACCGAGGTGAGCGCGGCCGACATCGCCTCGGCCAAGGTGCTCGGCCGGATCGTGAAGCTGCTCGCGATCTGCGAGCGCACCGACGAAGGGGTCGCGGTCCGAGTGCACCCGGCGATGATCCCGCGGACGCACCCGCTCGCGACCGTCGGCGGCGCCTACAACGCCGTTTTCGTCGATGCGAAGTCGGCCGGCCAGCTGATGTTCTACGGAGCCGGGGCGGGCGGCACCCCGACCGCCAGCGCGGTGCTGGGCGATCTCGTCGCGGTCGCCCGGAACCGGCTCGCGGGCACCAGGGGCCCCGAGGTGACGACCTATGCCGAGCTGCCGGTGCTGCCCATGGGCGACACCCTGACGAGGTACCACGTGTCGCTCGACGTGGCCGATAAGCCCGGCGTCCTCGCCCCGGTGGCGGAGGCCTTCGCCCGGCACGGGGTCTCTATCCAGGCGGTGCGGCAGACCAGCAGGGGCACCGAGGCGCTGCTGGTCATCGTCACCCACGTGGCGCGCGACGCCGATCTGGCGGCGACGATCTCCGAGCTGCAGGCGCTGCCGGTCGTCCGGGCGGTGGCGAGCGTGATGCGGGTCGAAGGAGAGGAAGACCAGTGACCGGTTCGCAGGCACCCCTCGCCGCGTCGGGCGGGGCTGCGCAGGCCCCGGCGATCAGCCGGGCGCGCCCGCCGTGGCGCGGGATTATCACCGAGTACCAGGAGCGGCTCCCGGTCACCGCCGAGATGCGCGCGATCACCTTGCACGAAGGCGGGACGCCGCTGCTGCCCGCCCCGGTGCTGTCCGCCCAGACCGGGTGCGACGTGTACCTGAAGGTCGAGGGCCTCAACCCGACCGGGTCGTTCAAGGACCGCGGCATGACGGTCGCGATCACGGTGGCCGCCGCCCAGGGCGCGCAGGCGGTGATCTGCGCCTCGACCGGCAACACGGCGGCGTCCGCGGCCGCCTACGCCGCCCGGGCCGGGCTGACCTGCGCCGTCCTGGTGCCCAAGGGCAAGATCGCGATCGGCAAGCTGGCCCAGGCGCTGGTGCACGGGGCGAAGCTGCTTCAGGTCGACGGGTCGTTCGACGACTGCCTCGAACTTGCCCGCAAGCTCGCCGTCGACTACCCGGTGGCGCTGGTCAACTCCGTCAACCCGGACCGCATCCAGGGGCAGAAGACGGCCGCGTTCGAGATCGTGGACGCGCTCGGCGACGCGCCCGACATCCACTGCCTGCCGGTCGGCAACGCGGGCAACATCACCGCCTACTGGATGGGCTATCAGGAGTACGCCGGTCTCGGGCTGGCCACCAAGCGCCCCCGGATGTTCGGCTTCCAGGCCAGCGGGGCGGCCCCGATCGTGGACGGGGCACCGGTGACGCACCCGCAGACGATCGCGACCGCCATCAGGATCGGCAACCCGGCCTCCTGGACGCTGGCCGAGGCTGCCCGCGACGAGTCCGGCGGCCTGATCGACAAGGTCACCGACCGGGAGATCCTCGCCGCGTACCGGATACTGGCCCGCGACGAGGCGGTCTGGGGCGAGCTCGGCTCGTCGGCGAGCGTGGCCGGGCTGCTCGCGGCGGCCGCCGACGGCCGCATCCCGGCCGGATCCCGGGTCGTCTGCACGATCACCGGCAACGGGCTCAAGGACCCCGACTGGGCGCTGTCGGGCGCGCCCGCCCCCATCACCGTCCCGGTCGACGCCGCCACCGCCGCGGCCGCCCTCGGACTGGCCTGACCGGCTGGCCGGGCGACGCAGTGGCCGCCGCCGGCGTGATCGAAGTGAAATGAGAGTGCATGACGTGGAGTGAGGATCCGGTCCTGGTGCGCGTGCCGGCGACGAGCGCGAACCTCGGGCCCGGCTTCGACGCGCTCGGGCTCGCGCTCGGCCTGCACGACGAGGTCGAGGCCGCGGTGACGGCGTCGGGGCTGTCGATCGAGGTGTCGGGCGAGGGCGCGGCCGAGCTGGCCGACTCCGGCGAGAAGCATCTGGTGGTCCGCGCGATGCGGGTGGCCTTCGACGACCTGGGCGTCGATCAGCCGCCGGGGCTGGCGCTGCGCTGCGCTAACCGGATACCGCACGGGCGCGGGCTCGGCTCGTCGGCGGCCGCGATCGTGGCCGGCATCCTGGCCGCGCGGGCGCTGGCGGGCGCGAGCGTGGCCGCCCAGGACGCGCTGCCGCTCGCCAGCGCGCTCGAGGGGCATCCCGACAACGTCGCGCCGTGCCTGTTCGGCGGGCTCACGATCGCCTGGCTGGCCGATTCGACCGCGTCCGCGCGGGCGGTCAGGCTCGAGCCGCTCGAGGAGATCCGGCCGGTCGCGTTCATCGCCCCGGAGCCGGTCTCGACCAAGGTGGCGCGGGGGCTGCTGCCCGCCAGCGTGCCGCATGCCCACGCGGCCAGGAACGCGGGCCGGGCGGCGCTGCTGGTGGCCGCCCTCACCGCCCGCCCCGACGTCCTGTTCGACGCGTCCGAGGACCTGATCCACCAGGACTACCGGGCGCCGGTCATGCCGGCCACCCACGAGCTCGTCAGCAGGCTGCGCGCGGCCGGGGTGCCGGCCGTGGTGTCGGGCGCGGGCCCGACCGCGCTCGCGTTCCTGACCGATGACAGCGCCCAGGACGCGGACTTGGAGAAGCTGGATTCAATCGCGCGGGAAACGGGTACGCACTGGCGCATAACCCCGCTAGCCGTCGAGAGACACGGCGCCAGCGCAGTACCTGATGGTCGGAGCATCCGGTGAGGCGTGGCCGTTGTCTCCCGGGGAACGATGCCCTTATCCCCCCGGGAACCCCTCGCCTGGCTGCTAAAACCCCTTTTCCGCGACATGGATGGCTGCAAAGGAATCCCGTGGGCGCTGTCGGTGTTAAGCTGGTTCCAGCATCGGTTGCCCCTACGCGGGGCGGGTGCTGGTCATCCAGACGTCGCCTGGGGGGTAACGTATACCTGCCCAGGGATCGGGCTCTTAGCGTCACCCCAGGAGAGCGATACGTTCCCCTGAGCGCTACTCCTCAGCACATCTTCACGCCGGCGGCTCCGGAGACGGGTCGCGCACACGGGCAGACGCGAGGTGCGGGAGTAGACGCCGATCGCAGCCGCAACCCTCATCATGAGCAAATGAGGGTCTTGCGAGCAATGCAATCGGGCCTGGCGCCACGGAACCCGGGTCGAGAAGACACCTAGGCGGCCGAGGATCATAATGGAAGGACCATTAGTGAGCGACACCACCGAACTCCTCAGCGGCGCGGCCCCCGCGTCCGAGGATCCCCCCATTGGGCAGCCGGCCGCCGCATCCCCACGGTCATCGGGCCGTAACGGCGGCGACCTTTCCAAGTTGCTCGTCTCCGATCTGCAGCGGCTCGCCCAGGAACTCGGTATTTCCGGGACGGGGCGGATGCGGAAGGGGGATCTCGTCGCCGCGATTACGGAGCGGACCGGCGGCGTGCGCTCAGCCCCCAAACAATCGCGAGCTGCGTCTGCGGGAGCCGACACCGCTCGCCCCCTGAATCAGGATGCTATGGAAGCAGACACATCCGTCCGGTCCGCCACCGCCGCCGCGCCCGCAGCGGCCGGCGCCAGTGCCGACGCGCCGGCCAGTGCCCGCCCGTCCACCGCGGCTGAGTCCGACCACACCAGCGTTTCCGATCGGGCCGCTACTTCCGACCGAGTCGGCGTTTCGGCTGCATCGCAGCACGCGGGCCTGTCCGCCGAGCAGGCGGCCGAGGCCGGGGCCGAGGCCCAGGGCCAGAGCGGCAGCCAGGATGGCCGCCGGGACCGCCGCCGCAACGGGCGACGCGATGACCAGGGCGGTAACGGCCGCGACCAGCGCCGTGACAACCGCGACAGCCGGGACAACCGCGAGAGCCGTGACACCCGCGAGGTGCGCGAGCCGGCCGCGGCGAGCAACGTCAGGAGTGGCCAGAACGCTCAGGGCGGCGGTAACAGCGGCCAGAGCCGGGGCGACAACGCCAACCGGGGCGACGGCCAGAACCGGGGCGACAACCAGAACCGCAGCGACGTCAACCGCGTCATGGACGACGATGACAGCAGGGACGGGCGGCGCGGGCGCGACCGGTTCCGCAACCGCAACCGGCGTCGCGGCGAGCGTCCAGGCACCGAGCCGGAGACCGTCATCGCCGAGGACGACGTGCTGGTGCCGATCGCGGGCATCCTGGACGTGCTCGAGAACTACGCCTTCGTGCGGACCACCGGCTACCTGCCGGGGACCAACGACGTCTACGTCTCGCTTTCGCAGGTCCGCAAGCACGGGCTGCGCAAGGGCGACGTCGTCGAGGGCGCCGTCCGCCAGCCGAAGGACGGCGAGCGCAGGGAGAAGTTCAACGCCCTCGTCCGGCTGGACAAGGTCAACGGCCTCGACCCCGAGGAGTCGATCCGCCGGCCCGAGTTCTCCAAGCTGGTCCCGCTCTACCCGCAGGACCGGCTGCGCCTTGAGACCGACCCGACCCTGATGGCCACCAGGATCATCGACCTCATCAGCCCGATCGGCAAGGGCCAGCGCGGCCTCATCGTGTCGCCGCCGAAGGCCGGCAAGACGATGATCCTGCAGGCGATCGCCAACGCGATCACCAAGAACAACCCGGAGTGCCACCTCATGGTCGTCCTCGTGGACGAGCGCCCTGAGGAAGTCACCGACATGCAGCGCACGGTCAAGGGCGAGGTGATCCACTCGACCTTCGACAACCCGGCCGAGGCCCACACCACGGTGGCCGAGCTGGCCATCGAGCGGGCCAAGCGCCTGGTCGAGATGGGCCACGACGTGGTCGTGCTGCTCGACTCGATCACCCGGCTCGGCCGCGCCTACAACCAGGCGGCGCCGGCCAGCGGCCGGATCCTCTCCGGTGGCGTCGACTCGACCGCGCTCTACCCGCCGAAGCGGTTCTTCGGCGCGGCCCGCAACATCGAGAACGGCGGCTCGCTGACGATCCTGGCGACCGCGCTGATCGAGACCGGGTCCCGGATGGACGAGGTCATCTTCGAGGAGTTCAAGGGCACCGGCAACATGGAGCTTCGGCTCCGCCGTGAGCTCGCGGACAAGCGGCTCTTCCCCGCGGTCGACGTGGTGGCGTCGTCCACCCGCAAGGAAGAGATCCTGCTGGCGCCGGACGAGCTCAAGGTCATCTGGCAGCTCCGCCGGGTGCTGCACGCGCTCGAGCCGCAGCAGGCCCTCGAACTGCTCATGGAGCAGATGCGCAAGACCCGGTCCAACGCCGAGTTCCTGCTCCAGGTGCAGAAGACCACCCTGGGCATGGACCGAGACCGGTAAGCGCAGGGGAAATATCAACCAGACGCAAGTGGTTTAGGCGTCTGGCAGACTAGGAAGCCGCTAGGACGCGGTTCCGGTTCACGTCGCGCCTGCCTCGTTTCCGCGAGGCAGGCGGGCGACCCGGCGACCGCTTGAGGCAAGGAGCCAACCGATGAAGTCCGACATCCACCCCAACTACGAGGTCACGACCGTGACCTGTGGTTGCGGATCCGAGTTCACCACCAAGTCGACCGCGCCCGGCGGCGCGATCCACACCGACGTGTGCTCGCAGTGCCACCCGTTCTACACCGGCAAGCAGAAGATCCTCGACACCGGCGGCCGCGTGGCCCGGTTCGAGAAGCGCTTCGGCAAGGGCCCGGTCACCGGGGCGGCCGCCAAGAAGAAGTAGCGACCTCGCCAGCGCCCGCGTGTCCGTCGACGACGGACACGCGGGCGCTGTGTTTGTCCGGCGAGGTTGTGGTTGACGCTAGGGTTAAGGCAGCGCCTGCCCTGCGCGAGAGAGAAGGTTTTCCCTTTGTTCGACCGGTTGGGTGACCTGGCCAGCGAGCATGCCGAGCTTGAGCGTGCCCTGGCCGATCCCGGCGTGCACGCGGACGCGGATCAGGCCAGGACGCTCGCCAAGCGGTACGCGGAGCTGACGCCGATCGTCCACGCCTATCTGGAGTGGCAGCAGGTCGGCGACGACGAGCAGGCCGCGCTCGAGCTGGCGAACGAGGATTCCGGCTTCGCCCAGGAGGCCGTCGAGCTGGCCAAGCGCCGCGAGGAGCTGGAGGAACGGCTCCGCAAGCTGCTGGTGCCGAGAGACCCGAACGACGACCGCGACACCATCCTCGAGGTCAAGGCGGGAGAGGGCGGCGACGAGTCCGCCTTGTTCGCCGGCGACCTGCTGCGGATGTACCAGCGCTTCGCCGAGCGGCACGGCTGGAAGACGGAGATCATCGACTCGACCGTCACCGGACTCGGCGGCGTCAAGGACGCGACCGTCGCGGTCAAGGCCGGCCGCAGCGGCACCGGGGCCTGGTCCCGGCTCAAGTACGAGGGCGGCGTGCACCGGGTGCAGCGGGTCCCGGTCACCGAGTCGCAGGGCCGCATCCACACCTCCGCCGCGGGCGTGCTCGTCACCCCCGAGGCCGACCCGGTCGAGGTCAAGATCAACGACAACGACCTCAAGGTCGACGTGTTCCGTTCGTCCGGCCCCGGCGGCCAGTCGGTGAACACGACCGACTCGGCGGTGCGGATCACGCACCTGCCGACCGGCATCGTGGTCTCCTGCCAGAACGAGAAGAGCCAGCTCCAGAACAAGGAGCAGGCGCTGCGGGTGCTCCGCTCCCGGCTGCTGGCGGCGGCCGAGGCGGAGGCGGACGCGAAGGCCTCGGCCGAGCGCAAAGCCCAGGTCCGGACCGTTGACCGCTCGGAACGGGTCCGCACCTACAACTTTCCGGAGAACCGCATCTCCGATCACCGGGTCGGCTACAAGGCGTACAACCTCGACCAGGTGATCGACGGCGACCTGGACTCGGTAATCGACGCGCTGGCGGCCGCGGACCTGGAAGCGAGGCTGGCCGAGGGATGAGCGTTGGCCGGCAGCCGGGGCTCGGGCTGCGCCGCCGGGCGGGGAGCGCTGGATGACCCTGCTGCTCGATGAGGTCGCGCTGGCAACGGCGCGGCTGGCGGAGGCGGGCGTCGATTCCCCGCGCGCCGACGCCGAGATCATCGCGGCCCACGTCCATAACGTCAAGCGCGGCGAACTGCACACGGTGAAGGACTCGGATTTCGACGCCAGATTCTGGGTTGACATCGGCCGGCGGGAGAACCGCGAGCCGCTCCAGCACATCACCGGGCGGGCCTACTTCAGGTACCTCGAGCTCGATGTCGGGGCCGGCGTGTTCGTGCCCCGGCCGGAGACCGAGGTCATGACCGGCTGGGCCATCGATCGGCTGCGTGAGATGGACGTCGCCGAGCCGGTCGCGGTTGACCTCGGCACCGGTTCAGGCGCGATCGCGCTCTCGATCGCGCAGGAGGTGCCGAGGGCCAGCGTGCACGCCGTCGAGGGTGATCCGCTGGCGCGGGCCTGGGCGGAGCGGAACATCACTCGCTACGTGGACTCCTACACCGCCGGCCGGGTGCTGCTGCACGCGGGCGACTTCGTGTCCGGTGACCCCGCCACCGGCCTGAAGGAGCTGGTCGGCCTGGCCGGCCGCGTTGACCTGGTGCTCTCTAACCCGCCGTACATTCCGCTTGGTTCGATTGTGCCGCCCGAGGTGGGCGAGTACGATCCTCCTGCGGCGCTGTGGAGCGGCGCGGATGGCCTGGCCGCCGTTCGCGCGGTCGAGCGCGTGGCGCGGTGGCTGCTCCGGCCGGGCGGCCTGGTCGCGGTGGAGCACGGCGCCCCGCAGGGCACTGCCGTTTTCTGGGTGTTCAGCGAGGAAGCCGGCTGGCGCGACACAACCAACCACAAGGATCTAGCGGGTCGCGATCGTTTCGTGACGGCATCCAACGGCGGCGACTTACCCGGGTTCTCATCCCCGGTGGCCGGATGGATGAAGAGTGGCTGAAAGGAGCGGACAAGTGGATTCTGTCAAAGTTTCTGCCGTGGGAGCGGACGGCACCGGTGCGGTCGCCGCCTTGCTGGCTCCCCACTTGAGGCCCGGTGACGCGGTCTTGCTCACCGGCGGCCTGGCCACCGGCAAGACGACCTTTGTCAAGGCAGTCGCGTCCGCCATGGGCTCGCCCACTTCAGTCACCAGCCCGACCTTCACCCTCGCGCACTTCTATCCCTCCGGTCCGGGCACGATCCTGCACGTCGACGCCTACCGTCTCTCGGGCGTCCTTGAATTCCGCGACCTGGGCCTGGACGAGTACCTCGATGAGTCCGTCACCTTCATCGAATGGGGCGAGAAGGTCGCTGAGGACTTCTCCTGTCATCTCATGGTGGAGCTGCACTGCGACGCGAGCGAGCCCGACCTCCGGGTGATCGGGTTCTCCTCCGAGTGCCCGCGGTGGTCACCCGTCATCGATGCCCTGCAGGCGGCACTGCCTGATGAAGTGAAGTTCAGCTGAGGAGCTCGTCCCATGAGCCTCGTACTGGCCATTGAAACGTCGTCGCCGGCGCACACCGTAGCCGTGGGCGATGGAGACAGCCCCGCTGCGCAGCGCTCAGCTCGCCGGGAGGACCCGGGCTTCGCCGGTCTCGGCGACCTGACCGCGCAGCTGCTCGCGGCGGCCGGAGCGGCGTTTAGCGATATCGGCACGATCGCGGTGGACATCGGCCCCGGCGGATTGTCGTCCATCCGCTCGGCGGTCGCCTACGCGAATGGCCTGGCTTTCAGCCTCGGCGTGCCGGTGTTCCCGATCAGCTCGCTCGAGCTCATGGCCATCGACGCTCAGCTCGGACAGCCGGGTCCGGTCCTGTGCCTGAAAAGAGCGCAGGGCGGCAACCTGTACGCGGGGCTCTTCGACGGCGGTGAAACGCTGGAGCTGCGTCACGGTCGGCCCGATTCCGTCCTGCCCGCGATCGCGGCCGGCCTGCCGACGCTGCGGGTAGCGGGGGGAATCGGATTTGACCTGCCCGCATTGCTGCCAGGCGTTGCCATTGTCGACACCGGAATCGCGGATGCCGACGTGACTATCCTGTACCGGGCGGCAAGGGGCGCCATCGAGGGTCCGGATCGTCTGGTCGACGCGGCCGACGCGCTCAATGAAGGCTCCCTGGTCTTTCACAAGTACTGACGGGCGTCAAGCGGTGACCCGGTCGGATACCATCGGGTGGGTGCGTGAAGAAATCCGCGACCAAGTGAACCAGGCTGCCGCCTGCCTGATGGCAGGCGGCGTGGTGCTGCTGCCGACTGACACGGTGTACGGCCTGGCCGTGCATCCGGACCACGATGACGCGATTACGCGCCTGTTCGCGATGAAGGGCCGGCCGCGCTCCGTCAACCTGCCGGTGATGATCGGTTCCAGAGCCGACATCATCGCCCTCGGCGGAGTCGTGAACAGCGCCACTGACGCGCTGCTGGACTCGAAATACGTTCCGGGGGCGCTGACCCTGGCCGTGGGCGTGTCTGAGGGCCAGCTGGCCCCGTGGCTGCGCGGGCGAGACGAGTTCGCGGTGCGGATACCGGACGACGACCGCATCCTCGCGATCATCAAGCAGACCGGTCCGCTGCTCGTGACGAGCGCTAACCTGCACGCGGAGCAGGTCCGCGAGTCGGTGCCGGAGATCCTCTCCACCCTCGCCAGCCAGCCCGACCTGGTCATCGATGACGGAATCCGTGACACGGTGCCGTCGACGCTGGTCAACTGCCGCCTGGTCCCGCCCGTGGTGGAGCGTGTCGGCGCCGTCTCCGAAGAAGAGATCGGGTCAATCCTCCGATGAGCGGTCGCGGCGGCCTGGTACTCGGGGTGGAGACGTCCTGCGACGATACCGCGGTCGCGCTGGTGGACCCCAGCGGTGGTGTCATCGCGTCGTGCATGGCCTCGCAGGTAGATCTGCACAACAACTACGGCGGCGTCTACCCGGAGCTCGCCAGCCGCGCGCACATCGAGAAGATCCTGCCGACGGTCCAGTCGGTGCTCTCGACGTCGGGTGTGCACCCGCGCGAGCTGGCGGCGATCGGCGTGACCCGGGGGCCCGGGCTCATCGGCTCCCTCCTGGTGGGGTTGAACACCGCCAGCGGACTCGGGCAGGGCTGGTCGGTCCCGGTCATCGGCGTGAACCACCTGCGCGGTCATCTGCGCAGCGCGGACCTGGAAGAGCAGCGGGTCACCTTCCCGGCCATCGTCTTGCTCGTCTCGGGTGGGCACACGCTGCTCGCGCGCCTGGAGAGCACCAGCGACATCAAGCTCATCGGCTCGACGCTCGACGATTCGGTCGGCGAAGCGTACGACAAGGTCGCGCGGATGATGGGCCTCGGGTATCCCGGAGGTCCGATTATCGATCGAATGGCCGGCGCCGGGACGCCCACCGTGCGGTTTCCGCGACCGATGTACAAGCAGGGACTGGACTTCTCCTTCTCGGGACTGAAATCAGCGGTCGAGAGGTATCTCGCGGCCACCCCGGACGCCCCGCCAGCCGACGTCGCCGCCTCGTTCGTCGAAGCGTGCTTGGACGTGCTTATTTCCAAGTGCCGAACCGCGCTCCGCGAATTTCCCGCCTCGTCCCTCGTTATCGTCGGGGGAGTCGCCGCGAGCCCGCCGCTGCGGGCGGCCGCCGCGCAATTGTGCGAAGACGTCGGGGTGGAACTGTGCCTGCCGCCGGTGAAATGGTCCACCGACAACGGTGCCATGATCGGCCTCGCGACATGGGATTATCTTGCCAGCGGCGTCACCAACACGCTCGAGCCGGTGCCGGGGCTGAGCATGGAAGCGTTCTAGGCTGGCTTCGCCCGATGGGAAGATCCACCCTGTGGCAAGATGGAAGCGATGAGCTCTCAATACGACTGCGCCGACGCAAAGCAGCGGGAAGATGGCCTGGTCGCGGCGACTACCGCCGTGCAGGAGGGCCAGATTGTCGTGCTGCCGACCGATACCGTTTACGGTGTCGGGGCGGACGCGTTCTCACCCACCGCCGTCGCCGCGCTGCTGGCGGCCAAGGGACAGGGCAGGAACGTGCCGCCCCCGGTCCTCGTCGGCAGCGTGCGGGCGGCTTCCGCGCTCACCCAGTCGCTCGGCCCGTACGGCCAGGACCTGATCGACGAATTCTGGCCGGGCCCGCTGACCCTGATCTTCCGGGCCAGCCCGACGCTCCGCTGGGATCTGGGCGACACCCTGGGCACCGTCGCCGTCCGCATGCCGCTCCACCCGATCGCCCTTGACCTGCTCCGCCGGACCGGGCCGATGGCGGTGTCGGGCGCGAACTCGCAGGGCCTGGCCGCCGCTACCTCCGCCGACGAGGCGCAGCAGCAGCTGGGCGACTCGGTCTCGGTCTACCTAGACGGCGGCCAGTGCGCGGCCAACGTGGTCTCCACGATCCTCGATCTGACCGGGACGGTGCCCCGGATGCTGCGGGCGGGCGCGATCAGCGTCGACGCCCTGCGCAAGGTCGTCCCGGTGATTGACCTGCCGGTCACCCCGGCGATCGTCGAGGAGGAGCTGAGCCCGGCCGACCGCAGAGCGGCCGAGAGCATCGCCGCCGCCAACGCGGCCGGGACCGTCGAGCCGGCCGACGCCGTCGAGCCGGTCCAGCCCGCCGACGCCGATCCGATCCCCGATCAGGGGCCGGGCGCCTGACCGCCCGCCGCCATGCGCGAATATCTCTACATTCT
>Ga0302235_10001873_pt1 | contig 15426 bp, 11 predicted proteins | sample II_Palsa_N3_3_FD_193577 | JGI IMG/M metagenome (GOLD analysis project Ga0302235, IMG submission 193577) | Peat permafrost microbial communities from Stordalen Mire near Abisko, Sweden - II_Palsa_N3_3 | ecosystem: Environmental > Terrestrial > Soil > Palsa > Peat permafrost | place: Sweden... | reverse complement strand
CGAACGGCTGCCCGGCGCGCTGGCCGGCCGGATCACCGCTACCGCAAATGCCGCATTTACCGTCGAGAGCACGACGTCGTGGAACGTGCTGCCGCCCTGCGTGGCGGTGTTGTTCGCCATCGGCCTTATCAGCACTGTCAATCCGCTGATGGCCGGCGTGCTGGTGGTGCTGGCGCTTGGCCTGGGCGGCGGGATCTACGCGTTGGCGCGCAACGGCACGCCGCTGCATCGCCGCTATGCCGCCACCGCGGCCGGGGTGGACGGCGAGTTGGTGGACGTCGTCTCGAACATGGGTGTGGTACGCGCCTTCGGTGCCACCATGCGCGAACAGCGCCGCCTCGGCACCACGATAGACACCGAGATGGGCGCCCGCCGGCACAGCCTGATTTATCTGGAGAAGCTGCGGCTGATCCATGCGGTGATCACCGCGTTGCTGACCGCCGGCGTGGTGGGCTGGGGCATCCTGCTGTGGCAACACGGCCATGCGTCGGTCGGCGACATCGTGCTGTTGACCGCGCTCGCCTTTACAATTCTGCATGCCACCCGTGACCTGGCGGTGGCGCTGGTCGACCTGACGCAGCACCTGGCCCGGCTTGAGGAAGCGGTCGGCACCCTGCTGGTGCCGCACGAGCTGCCCGACCGGCCCAACGCGCCGGCATTGCGCATCGGCGCGGGGCGCGTGGAATTCGATCTTGTGCACTTTGCCTACCCGGCCCGTGCGCCGGTGCTGAGCAATTTCGACCTGATGATCGAGGCTGGTCAGCGCGTCGGGCTGGTCGGTTGTTCCGGAGCCGGCAAGTCCACGGTGATGGCGCTACTGCAGCGTTTCTATGACACCGACAGCGGCCGCATCCTGGTCGATGGCCAGGACGTTCGCGACGTGACGCAGGACAGCCTGCGCCAGTCGATGGCGATCGTGCCGCAGGACATCAGCCTGTTCCACCGCTCGGTGCTGGAGAACATTCGCTACGCCCGACCGGACGCCACCCACCAGGACGTGCTGGCGGCGGCCGAGATGGCGCATTGCCGAGACTTCATCGAAGCGATGCCTGAAGGCTTCGCCACCATCGTCGGCGATCGCGGGGTAAAGCTGTCCGGCGGACAGCGTCAGCGGCTGGCAATTGCCCGCGCGCTGCTGAAGGACGCCCCGATCCTGCTGTTGGATGAGGCGACCAGCGCGCTGGACAGTGAGTCCGAGTTGGCCATCCAGTCCGCGCTCGACCGTCTGATGCGCGGACGCACGGTGATCGCCATCGCGCACCGGCTGTCCACGCTGCGCAGCTTCGACCGGATCATCGTGATGGATCACGGCCGGATCGTTGACGACGGCTCGCCGAACGAGTTGGCGACACGTCCGGGTCCGTACCGCGAGTTGTTGCGCAATCAGCGCATGGATGGCATGTCCGTTGCGGCCTAGGCTGCCGTGAGGCGCCGCTGGCGGGCCTGACGGGGAGCGTTCGCCGTGTCGCGCCTGGTGGTCGTTTCCAACCGCGTCGCGCCGATAACCGAGGGCGAGCCGACCGCCGGCGGCCTCGCCGCAGGTGTCATGGATGCGCTGAAGCACACCGGCGGCATCTGGTTTGGCTGGAGCGGCGAGATCGCTGCCGGCGCTGGCTCGCTTCCCAACCCCGAGCGCCCCAATTCTGAGCGGGCGAACCCCGAGCGTACGATCGGCGCCATCACGCTTTATACTGTCGATCTCTCGCGCCGCGACTATGACGAGTATTATCGCGGCTTCGCCAACGGCGCGCTGTGGCCGGTGCTGCATTACCAGATCGGCCTGGCACGCTTTGAGTGGACGGAGTTCGCCGGCTACCGCCGCGTCAACGCGCTGTTCGCCCAATCGCTCGCCAAGCTGGTGCGTGGCGCCGACATGATCTGGGCGCACGATTACCACTTGCTGTGCCTTGCCGAAGCCCTGCGCGCCGAGGGCAGGACCAATCGGATGGGGCTTTTCCTGCACACGCCGTTTCCGGCGCCGCAGGTGCTGATGACGGTGCCCGCGCACGAGGAACTGGTGCGCGCGATGTGCCACTACGACCTGCTGGGTTTCCAGACCGAGACCGATCGCACCGCCTTCGCCGATTATGTCGTGCGCTGGGCCGGCGGAACGGCGCTGGAGGGGCGTCGGCTCAGCGTATTCGGCCGCACGCTGCATGCCGAGGTCTATCCGATCGGCGTGCATGTCGAGGAAATTCGCGCCCAGGCCGAAACGCCGACCAATCGCCGCACCGCAACGCGCATGCGCGCCAGCCTGCTGGACAGCCTGATCCTGAGCGTCGACCGGCTGGACTACTCGAAAGGGCTGCGCCAGCGCTTCTGCTCGTTCGAGCGGTTCCTGCAGGAGTACCCCGCGCGCCATGGCAACGTGACGTTCATGCAGATCGCCCCGCCGTCGCGTGGTGACATTCAGGCCTATCGCGAGATCCGCCGCGAGCTGGAGGGCGAGGCCGGGCGCATCAATGGCCGCTTCGCCGAGGTGGATTGGGTGCCATTGCGCTACCTGAACAAGGGCTTCCCGCGCAACGTGCTGATGCCGCTGTACGCCGAGGCACAGATCGGCCTGGTGACCCCCTTGCGCGACGGCATGAACCTCGTGGCAAAAGAATACGCTGCCGCACAGGATCCGAAAGATCCCGGCGTCCTGGTGCTGTCGCAGTTTGCCGGCGCCGCCAGCGAACTGGACGCCGCTCTTCTGGTTAACCCATACGACGAGGCAGGCGTCGCCGCGGCGATCGAGCGGGGGCTGTCCATGCCGCGGGAGGAACGCTGTGAGCGCCACGCAGCAATGCTGGCGGTGATGCGGCGGAACAACCTTGATACCTGGCGCGACCGGTTTGTTGCCGACCTGGCCGGGTGAAGGATGAAAGGTCGGCGTTCGGCCCCAGACCCCACCGGGCCGCCTTGCCCTATGGCGGGGGCTGGCGGGAAGCCCCGGCCTCGCTTCCTCCACGCGGTCTGGCTGGCTATACTGCGCGCGGGGCGGTAGTACCATTCGACGGAGCGTCACATGAGCATCAAAATTACACCGCTGCACCCAGTGTTCGCTGGTGAGATCACTGGCGTTGACGCCACGCGGCCACTGTCGCGCGAGATGGTGGCGGCGATCGAGGCCGGAATGGATCGCTATGCCGTGCTGGTGTTTCGCGATCAGCACCTTACCGATGACCAGCAACTGGCCTTCAGCCAGTCGTTCGGTGCGCTGGAGGAGACCAACGGCACCGGCATCTCCAAGCCCGGCGAGCAGCGGCTGCATCCGGCGTTTGCCGATGTTTCGAATCTGGATAAGGACAATCAGATCCTGGCGCGCGACAATCGCCGCCGGTTGTACAGCCTCGGCAATATGCTTTGGCATTCCGATAGCTCGTTCAAGCCGGTGCCGGCGAAATACTCGATCCTGTCCGGCCGCGTCGTAGCGGCCAGCGGCGGCGAGACCGAGTTCGCCGACATGCGCGCCGCCTATGACGCACTCGACGATGCCACAAAGGCGGAGCTCGAACCGCTGGTGTGCGAGCATTCGCTGATCTACTCGCGCGAGACGCTGGGGTTCGGCGATCTGAGCGAGGCCGAGCGCGCAACGATGCGTCCGGTGCGCCAGGCGCTGGTGCGGCTGCATCCGGGAAGCGGTCGGAAGTCGCTTTACCTGGCCTCGCATATCGGAACGATCATCGGCTGGCCGATGCCGGAGGCGCGCGCATTCATCCGCGACCTGACCGAACATGCAACACAGCGGCGCTTCGTTTATGCGCATCACTGGCGTCCGTTCGATCTGGTGATGTGGGACAACCGTGCGGCGATGCATCGTGTGCGGCGCTATGACAGCCGGCAGGTGCGGGACATGCGCCGCACCACCGTTGCCGGCACGGCGCTGACGGCCGAACAGCCGGTGGGCGCGGTGGAAATCGCCACTGGCAGGATAGTCAGCGCGGCGGAATGAATTTGCGGGAGGGAGCCATGACGATTGCGATCGATCCGATGCAGACTGGCTTTGTCGGCGAGGTGTCCGGCATCGATATCACGCGCCCTTTGTCGCAGGACGAGGTGGCTGCGATCGAGGCGGGAATGGATCGTTACGCCGTTCTGGTGTTCCACGATCAGGCGTTGACCGATGACCAGCAGATGGCGTTCAGCCGCAATTTCGGCGACCTGGAGGTGACGTTGGCCGGGGAGATGACCAAGCCCGAGGAGCGCCGCATGGCGAACGAGCTTGGCGACGTCTCCAACCTCGACCATCGTAACCAGGTGCGTGCGCGCGATGATGCAAAGCGCCTGTATGCGCTCGGCAACCGGCTCTGGCACACCGACGCGTCGTTCCGCGCAACCGGTGCCATCTACTCGCTGCTGTCGGCGCGCGCGATCCCCTCGGCCGGCGGCAACACCGAGTTCGCCGACATGCGCGCTGCCTACGATGCGTTGGACGATACGGCAAAGCGCGAGATCGAAGACCTGGTCTGCGAACATTCGATCGCATTTTCCCGCGCCGAGCTGGGCTTTACCGATTTTGCCGATGCGCATCGTGCCAAGATCGCGCCGGTACGGCATCGACTGGTCAGCACGCACCCAGTCACCGGCCGAAAGTCGCTGTATCTTGCCTCGCATATCGGTGGCATCGTCGGCTGGCCGGTGCCAGAGGCGCGCGCGTTCATCCGCGATCTGATCGAACACGCGACGCAGCCGCAATTCGTCCACGGCCATGTGTGGCGGGTGAACGACCTGGTGATGTGGGATAACCGCACCACGATGCATCGCGCCCGGCGCTATGACGACATGAACCAGGTGCGCGACATGCGCCGCACTACAATCCGCGGCACCGGAATAGACGTGGAGCAGGCGCCTGCGCCGGCAACGCCGATCGCCGCAGAATAGTGAAAGTCGCCATAGTGAAAGTCGCCGCGGAATAGCGAAAAGGGAGTCACGCGCACATGGCCATCGCGATCCGCCAGATCACCCCGGTCTTTGCCGGCGAGGTTTCCGGTCTCGACATCACCCAGCCGCTCGGGCGGGACGACGTTGCCGCGATCGAGGCGGGCATGGATCGTTACGCCGTCCTGGTGTTCCATGACCAGAGGCTCAACGATCAGCAGCAGCAGGCGTTCAGTCGCAATTTCGGCGAGTTGGAGAGCACTGCCGGGGGCAACATCACCCAGGCGCAGGATCGCCGGCTGGATCCGTACATGGCGGACGTTTCGAACCTGGACAAGGACCACAAACCGCTGGCGCGCGATGACCGCAAGCGCATGTTCAACCTCGGCAATCGGCTGTGGCATTCCGACAGTTCGTTCCGTGCGGTGCCGGCGAAGTATTCGCTGCTGTCGGGGCGCATCGTGGTGGACAAGGGCGGCCGCACCGAGTTCGCCGATATGCGCGCTGCCTACGATGCACTTGATGCAGCAACGAAAATCGAGATCGAAGACCTGGTCTGCGAGCATTCGTTGCTCTACTCGCGCGGCACGCTCGGCTTCACCGACCTGACCGAGGATGAACGTGCGATGATGCACCCGGTGCGGCAGCGCCTGGTCCGCACGCATCCGGTGACCGGGCGAAAGTCGCTGTACCTGTCGTCGCATATCGGCAGCATCATCGGTTGGCCGGTACCGGAGGCGCGCGCCTTCATTCGTGATCTGGCGGAGCACGCGACGCAGGGTCAGTTCACTTACGCGCACGCCTGGCGGCAGTGGGATCTGGTGATGTGGGACAACCGCCAACTGATGCATCGTGTGACGCGGTTCGATGACACGCAGGTGCGCGACGTTCGGCGCACCACCGTCGCCGGTGACGGGCTGACGGTCGCACAGGCGGCCTGACGCAAGCGCACGCATCGGCGTTTTCTCCGCGCGGATCGCCAGGCCTCGGATTGCCGGCGTCGCGCACCGATCATGCACGCAGGCTCCGGCAGGCCTTATGCGGGCTGGCCTTATGAGGAACGGGCGGTTTCCATGTCCTGCGCTCGTAAGGGGTGGAACCGACTCGGGCGTACCTGCAAACTCGTGCCGAAGACGGCGAATGCCTGCGACCCCGCAGGGGCGCCGTCTGTCCGTCTGCCATGGAATCCGATGATGATCGACATCGACATGCTGACCGAAGCCCAGCTTACCGACCTGAACCACCGCATCGTCGCGCGCCTGCGGCTGCTGCATGCGATGCGGGCGCATGAGGAAATGCTGGAGTTCAGGATAGGCGACCGCGTGGCGTTTCAGCCACCTGGCCAGGGCTTGGTCGCAGGCATGCTCACCCGGTACAATCGGAAAACGGTGACCGTCATCACCGACGAAGGGCGGCAGTGGAACGTGTCGCCGGGCATGCTGCGAAAGGCCGCGCCGCACATGGAGACGAAGTCCATCGGATCCAACATTGTTCCCATAGGCAGGCACCCTTAAGCGACGCGATACCGATATGAACGTCAACCGGGCACACCCTTTGTCGTCGAATATTCGAAGTGCAGCGCCTGGCCGGGATGCACGACGGCGAACATGGCGTGCGCCGCCACGGCGGCCTCGCTGAAGCCCTGCAGGATCAACTTCAGCTTGCCCGGATAGGTCACCACGTCGCCGATCGCGAACACGCCGGGCACGCTGGTTTGGCACGTCGCCGGATCGATGGCGACGTGGTGGCGTTCCAGCGCCAACCCCCAGGCGGCGATCGGCCCCAGGTCCATCGACAGCCCAAAGAATGGCAGCAACACATCGGCCGGCAGGTGGCGAGTCTCGCCCTGCAGGGTCGCGACCTCGACCGCGCGCAGTTGGCCGGCCTTGCCGTGCAGGGCGTGCAGTTGATACGGAATGATCATCTCGATCTCGCCGCGCGCGGCGGCGGCGTCAAGCTGCGCGGCACTTTCCGGTGCGGCGCGGAACTTGGCACGGCGATGCACCACGGCGACGCGGGCGATATCCTTCAAAGCCAGCGCCCAGTCCACCGCGGAATCGCCGCCGCCGGCGATTACCACCCGCTGGCCGAGCAACGATTCGCGCCGGCGCACGTAGTATTGCACGGCACCGCTTGCCTCGTAGGCCGCCAAACCGTCCAGCGGCGGCCGGTTGGGACCGAACGCCCCGGCTCCGGCCGCCACGACCACCGCCTTGGCCCGCACCGTGTCGCCGGCATCGGTGGTCAGCTGGAACGCGCCCGCGGCGCCCGCCAACCCGGTGACCCGGCGCCCCAGCAGGCGCGGCGCAAGGAACGGCGCGATCTGTTGTTCGAGTTGCGCGACCAGCTCGGATGCCTCGATCGCCGGGTGGGCGGGGATGTCGTAGATCGGCTTCTCTGGATAGAGCGCGGCGCATTGCCCGCCGACCTCGCCCAGCGCGTCGATCAGCACGCTGGACAGCTTCAGCATCCCCAGTTCGAACACGGCAAACAGCCCGACAGGGCCGGCGCCGATGATCGCCACATCGGTCTCGATTGTCTCTGCCATCAGCCGCGCGTAGCCGCGCCGTGGGTCCGGATCAAGTGCCGAGCGGTTGGCGGCCAAGGCTGTTGTGAGGGACTCCGCGGTGCTGGCACCCTGCGCCACGTGAGCGCGATCGAGATTCTCCTCCCCGACCTGGCGGCGACCGAGCGGCTGGCGGCAAGCGTCGCGACCCAGGCACGGCCGGGCGATGCGATCCTGCTCGCCGGACCGTTGGGCGCCGGCAAAACTGCGTTTGCCCGCGCCTTCCTGCGCGCCGCGACGGGCGATCCCCGGCTGGAGGTGCCGAGCCCCAGCTTCACCCTGGTGCAGACCTACGACACCGATATCGGGATAGTGCATCACTTCGACCTCTGGCGGCTTGGCGGGCCGGGTGGCTTGGCTGAGCTGGGCTGGGACGAGGCGCGCGCCGACATCGTGCTGGTGGAATGGCCGGACCGGCTGGGCTCCGAGCAGCCGAGCGATGCACTGTCGATCGCCCTGGCATATGGCCCTGGGATGTATGGCGCCGGGACATCGAGCGCCCGGGCACTGGGCGCCGAAGCATTAGGCACCGGCGAAACCAGGCATGCGACGCTCGCCGGCTGGCCCGAGCGGATCGGCCGCCTGGCATGAACCGCGCGGCGGCGATCGCTGGGTTTCTCGCCCAGCACGGCTACGCGGGCGCGCTTGCTGCGCCGCTCGCGCAGGACGCCAGTTTCCGCCGCTATCTGCGGCTGACCGGCGGGCCGCGCCCGGCCGTGCTGATGGACGCGCCGCCGCCCGAGGATGTCGTCCCGTTCCTCCGGATCGCTGCGCATCTGGCAGGGCTCGGCTTGTCGGTGCCGGACATTATTGGTGCAGGTGCCGCGGCGGGCCTGGTGTTGGAGGAAGACCTTGGCGACGACCTCTACCCGACGCTGCTGGACGACGAACATCAGCAGAGAGAAAACACCTATACAACGTTGATACCGCAACTTTTCGATACTGCCATCGACGTCCTGGTGACGATGCACCGTGCCACGCCGCCACCCGGCCTGCCGGCCTGGGACGCATCCGCCATGCACCAGACGGCGTTGGGCACGCTGCTCGACTGGTGGTGGCCCGCGATGTTCGGCGCACCTGCCCCCGATGCCGCGCGGACCGACTTCACCGCCGCGCTCACCAATCTCCTCGCGCCAGTCGCCGCCGGCCCGCAGGGCTTCGTTCACCGCGACTTCTTCGCCGGCAACCTGTTGTGGCTGCCGGCCCGCGATGGCCTGCGCCGGGTCGGCGTCATCGACTTCCAGGGAGCCTCCATCGGCCATCCCGCCTACGACCTCGTCTCCCTGCTGCAGGACGCCCGCCGCGTCATCCCGACCGCGATCGAGGCCCGCGCCGTCGCGCGCTACCTGGACGCCCGCCCCAAACTCGACGCCCCCGCCTTCCGCACCGCCTATGCCGCCTGCGCGGCCCAGCGCCATCTGCGCGTCGCCGGTCAATGGGTCCGCCTCGCGCGGCGCGACAACCGCCCGGCATATCTGGCATACGGACCGCACACCTGGGCGTTGCTGAACCAAGCCTTGGACCATCCCGCCGCGGCACCGCTCGCCGCCGCCATTGACCGCTGGATACCGCCCGCCAACCGCGCCAACCCACCGGATCTCGCCGCATGAGCCCACACCCGACCACCGCCATGCTGCTCGCCGCCGGGCTTGGCACGCGCATGCGTCCGCTCACCACCAGCATCCCGAAGCCGTTGCTGCCGCTTGGCGGCCGCCCGCTGATCGACCACGCGCTCGACCACCTGACCGAGGCCGGCGTGCAAACCGTAGTCGTCAACGCGTTCTGGCAGGCCGACCGGCTGGCCGCCCACCTCGCCACCCGCACCCGCCCGCGCATCGTGCTGCGGCGGGAAACCGCGCTGCTGGAGACCGGTGGCGGCGTGCGTGCCGCGCTGGACGACCTTGGCTCGGCGCCGTTCTACATCGTCAACGGCGACGCGTTCTGGCTGAACGGGCCGCATCCAGCGTTGGCGCGGCTGGCCGAGTCTTTCGATCCCGCCCGGCTCGACGTCGTGCTGCTGGTCTATCGCACCGCGCAGGTGCACGCCGATGTCGGCTTCGGCGACTTCATGGTGGACAAGTGGGGCGGGCTGCGCCGCCGCAACGAGCGCGAGGTGGTTCCGTACATCTATGCCGGCCTGCAACTGGTCTCCCCGGCGCTGTTCGCCGGCGCGCCGGATGGCCCGTTCAGCATGAACCTGCTGTGGGATCGCGCCATCGCGGCCGACCGTGCGCGGGCCGTGGTGCATGACGGGCTGTGGTTTCATCTGTCCACCCCGGGCGATCTGTCGGACGCCGAGTCGGCGCTACACCTGCGCCAAACGGCCTGAATGCGCGGCCGGCCGCGATGAACCATTATACGCAGCCGGCCGCGATGAACCTGTTCGCCATTCCACCGCACGTGCCATTTCTGGATGCCGTGGCGGCGGAGTGGCTCGACCACGCCGCCACGCCGCTGGCCGTTGCCGACGGACTGATCCTGCTGCCCACCCGCCGCGCCGCGCGCTCCCTGGCTGAGGCGTTCCTGCGTGTCTCCGGCGGCCGGGCGCTGCTGCTGCCGCGCATCATGGCGCTGGGCGCGCTGGATGAGGCACCCCTGGCGCTCGCCGGTGCGCTCGATCTGCCGCCGGCGGTGGAGCCCGCCCAGCGGCTGGCGGCGTTGACCCGGCTGATCCTGGGCATGCAGGGGGAAAATGGCGCGCCGCGCACCGCCGACCGGGCATGGCCCCTGGCCGCGGAGTTGGCCGCACTGATGGATGAGGCCGAGCGTGCGGGTGTCGATCTGGCCGCACGGCTGCCCGAAGCCGCGGACGAACGCTTCGCAGCGCATTGGGCGGCGACCCTGAAATTCCTGTCGATCGTCACCGAGCATTGGCCCGGCTGGCTCGCCGGCCAGGGGCTGATGAACCCGGCCGCCCGTCAGGTCGCACTGCTCGATGCGCAGGCCGAGGCATGGCGTGCGGCCCCGCCGAGCGACCGCGTCACCCTGGCGGGCAGCACGGGCGGCATTCCCGCCGTGGCGCGCCTTGCGCGGGTGATCGCCGGACTGCCGACCGGCGCGGTGGTGCTGCCCGGCCTGGACAGCGACATGCCCGATGAAACTTGGCAGGCGCTGCCCGATTCGCACCCGCAGGCCGGCTTGCGACGCCTGCTGATCGGCCTCGGCGCCACCCGTGGCGATGTGCGGCCCTGGCCGATAGAGCAGGCGAGGGCGCCTCAACTGCGAGCTGCACTGCCGGCTGCACCACGGGTTCCCGAAGCGCGTGCCGCCACGCTCGCCCGCGCGCTGCTGCCCGGCAAGGCGCTCGTCGACTGGACACGTGGCGCCCCCGGGACAGGCCCCGGGACAGACCATGTGTCGATCGACGGGTTGCAGCGGCTGAGCCCGGCTGACCAGCAGGAAGAATCCGCCGCCATCGCCCTGGTGCTGCGTCAGGCGCTGGAAACGCCGGGGGCACGCGCGGCGCTGGTAACGCCGGACCGCGACCTGGCCGGACGGGTGGCGACCGAACTCGCACGTTACGGCGTCATTGCCGACGATAGTGCAGGGGAGCAGTTGGCCACGACGCCGCCCGCCGTGTTCCTCCGCCTGTTGGCGGTGGCGCTGGCTGAACAACTCGCGCCAGTGCCGCTGCTGGCGGTGCTGAAGCACCCGCTGACCGGTGCCGGGCTGTCGTTGGCAGCCTGTCGTGCCGGCGCGCGGGCCCTGGAGGTCTCGGCCCTGCGCGGCCCACGTCCACGTCCCGGGCTGACCGGCCTGCGTCAGGGCGTGGATCGGGCGCGGGCGGAGGCGGCACGGACAGACGGGGCGAGAACTGGGGGCGCACGCGGGGAGCCGGCAAGCGCCGCGGTCGCCGCGGCGCTGCTGGACCGGATCGAGGCCTGCCTGGAACCCGCACTTCGCGTCGCCGCCGCGGTCGCCGCCCCGCCAGCCGACATGCTCGCCGGGCTGATCGCGGCAGCCGAACGCCTCGCCGCCACCGACGACCTGGCCGGCCCCTCGCGCCTCTGGGCCGGCGAGGAAGGAGATGCGCTGGCCACTGCTCTCGCCGCCGTGCAGGCGGCACTGCCGATGCTGGACGCCCAGCCGCGCGGCGTGCTGCCCGGCCTGCTCGACGCGGTGCTGGAGGGCGCGGTGGTCCGCACCCGTCGGGCGCTGCGCGGCGGCGCCGGCACCGAGCACCCGCGCGTGTTCATCTGGGGCCTGCTGGAGGCGCGGCTGCAATCGGCCGAGGTCATCGTGCTCGGCGGGCTGACCGAGGGCATCTGGCCGCCGTCGGTCGAGCCCGGCCCTTGGTTGTCCCGCCCAATGCGCCAGGAAATCGGGTTGCCGTCGCCCGAGGAAGCGGTCGGCCAGGCCGCGCACGACTTTGCCCAAGCCGCCTGCGGTGCGCCGATGGTCGTGCTGTCCTGCCCGCGGCGGCGGGACGGTGCCCCCGCGGTGCCGGCGCGTTGGCTGATCCGGCTGGACATGTTCCTGCAAGGTCAGCGTATTAGAGGTCGAGGCGCTGAGGATCGGAATGTCGAAGAGGGGCACGTCAAAGGCGGCCATGTTAAAGGCGGCCATGTTAAAGACGGGCACGGCGAAGGGGTTGGGCTCAGCCTGCCGGAGCATCCGGCCGCCGACTGGGCGCGGCGGCTCGATCAGCCCGCGAATGGTGCCCATCCGGTCAGGCCGCCCGAACCCCGTCCGGCCGCCGTCCTTCGCCCACGCCGCCTCAGCGTGACCGAGGTCGAGACCTGGCTGCGCGACCCCTACGCCATCCACGCCCGACACATCCTGCGCCTTCGCAAACTGGATCCGCTGGACCAGGAGACCGACGCGGCCGAATACGGCGAACTGGTCCACGCCGGTCTGCACCGCTTCCTGCGCGAGCACGGCACCGCCTGGCCGCCGAACGCCGCCGCCCGGCTGCGTGAGGCACTCGGCATCGCCCTTGCCCAAACCGCCCCGCGCGAGGCCCTGCGCGCCTGGTGGACGCCACGCCTCGACCGCATCGCCGATTGGGTGGCCGAAACTGAAGCAGCGCGCCGCGCCACAGTGCCGCCGACTGCCATCATGTCGGAGGCCCGCGGCGCCTGGACCCTGACGCGCCCCGGTGGGCCGTTCGAGCTGATCGGCCGGGCGGATCGCATCGAACGGCGGCTCGGTCCCAGCGTCGCCACTCCAGGCGTCGGCACCCGAAGTGTCGCCCTTCCACAAAGCTCGGGCATCCCGAGCCTTGCCATCCTCGACTACAAGACCGGCTCGCCGCCCAGCCAGGCCGACGTGAACGCCGGCCTCGCGCCACAACTCTTGCTGGAAGCGGCCATGGCCGAGGCCGGCGCCTTCGGCCCTGAACTGTCCGCGCCAGCGGCCGAGTTGATCTACTGGCATCTGTCCGGCGGCTTCGATCCCGGCGCGAGCATGTCGCTGTTCAAGGGCAACGCCGCCGCAATCGCCGCCGCGGTGGGCGAGGCCGCCGTGGCCCTGGCTCGGCTGATCGACACATTCGACGACCCGACGCGACCATACCTCTCGCATCCGCATCCCGGCCGTGCCCCGCGCTTCGCTGACTACGCGCAACTGGCGCGCGTCGCCGAATGGTCGGCCGCCGGGGAGGGGGAATAGCCCGCAGTTCACGCCACCGCACCACGTTGTGTGGCATCCTTGCGCGGCGCAATTTTTCGGACGTGCGCCACCCATCGCCAACGCGGGAGCGCAGAGTCGAAAACCGGTATCCAACGCCTCTTGCCAGCGGACCGGGCACGAGTCCGTTCTGTCCACCGGCGCGACGCGGATGCCCCTGAATAGGGTCGTTGCACGAAACCTGCATTCGGCGCCTGGCCACAACTGCCGGCCCCGCTCTCCGGAGCGGGCCCCACTAGCCCGACCCGGCCGACCTGCACAGCCGCGTATAGGGTCGTTGCTGGAGGTTCGCATTCCGTGGCTCGCCAAAGCCGAAAGCCACGCCTTCCGGGACGCCCCCCCAATTGTGACGCGGCCCAGCCGCATACCCCGTATAGGGTCGTTGCGCGCAGTTCGCATTTCGCGCTCCGCCCCACGGCCTGCCGCGCCGTCCCACGCGGCCCCCGACCATCGCGGCCCGCCGGCCCGCACAGCCGCGTATAGGGTCGTTGCGCGCAGTTCGCATTCCGCGCCCCGCCGCAACCGCCTGCCGCGCTGTCCCACGCGGCCCCCGACCATCCCGCCCCGGCCGACCCATGCAGCCGCGTATAGGGTCGTTGCGCGCAGTCCGAATCCGCGCCCCGCCACAACCGCCAGCCACGTCGTCTCGCGCGGCACCCGACCAGCCCGCCCCGGCCGACCCGCGCAGCCGCGTATAGGGTCGTTGCGCGTAGTCCGAATTCCGCGCCCCGCCACAACCGCCAGCCACGTCGTCTCGCGCGGCACCCGACCAGCCCGCCCCGGCCGACCCACGCAGCCGCGTATAGGGTCGTTGCGCGTAGTCCGAATCCGCGCACCGCCACAACCGCGAGCCACGCCGTACCGCAGGGCGCCCGACCATCCCGCCCCGGCCGACCCACGCAGCCGCGTATAGGGTCGTTGCGCGCAGTCCGAATCCGCGACCCCGCCACCACCGCCAGCCACGTCGTCTCGCGCGGCACCCGACCAGCCCGCCCCGGCCGACCGACGCAACCGCGTATAGGGTCGTTGCGCGCAGTCCGAATCCGCGCCCCCGCCACAACCGCCAGCCACGTCGTCTCGCGCGGCACCCGACCAGCCGGCCCCGGCCGACCCGCGCAGCCGCGTATAGGGTCGTTGCGTGCAATCTGCTTTCCACGCTCGGCGACCACCGCCAGTCACGGCGTCCTGCGCGGCGCCCGACCATGCCGCCCCGGCCGCGGGCAATGGCCCGGTATCGACGCCGTAGCCCCGCCCAGTCCGGACCGGAGGCACCGGGGCAAACCGCCAACTGCTGCATTGGGATTTTGGGCAATTTCGCGACGGCACATCCGGGAACGCGTGGGCGCCGAAGGACAGGATAGACTGCATCTGCGGTCCTTATCTTGCGTGGTTAGTCATTATATCTTACATCAGGGCATACCGCCTGCGCCATGCAAACCACGCGGGAAACGGCCGCAACGCCCCCCAGCCGCGAGTGTCCTTCCTTAACAAGCACGCGTCCAAGGCCGGATGAGCACACCTATCCGTACTCATCCCGCCCTAACGCCCAGCATCGACCACAGCCCTCCCGGCTTGCGAAAATCGCCACAATGGAGGACGCTCGATCAACCACGCAGCAGGAGGGAACCGCCATGTTCATCCGCAACGCTTGGTACGTCGCCGCCTGGGCCGACGAGATCACCGACGCCCCGCTCGCCCGCCGCATCTGCAACGAGCCGGTCGTGCTGTTCCGCGACCAGCAGAACCGCGTCGCGGCGCTGATCGACATGTGCTGCCACCGCGGCGCCCCGCTGCACATGGGCAAGGTCGTCGAGGCAGGCCTGCAATGCGGCTACCACGGGCTGATCTTCGACCACGCCGGCACCTGCGTCAGCGTCCCCGGTCAGACGCACATCCTGGAGCGCACCCGCGTGCGCAGCTTCCCCGTGGTCGAGCAGGACGCCTTCGTGTGGATCTGGATGGGCGATCCGGCGAAGGCCGACCCCGCCGCCATCGTCCCCTGGCCGTACCACAACGACCAGGTGAATTGGCCGCACAAACACACGATGTATCCGATCAAGTCTGCCGCCATGCTGATGGTGGACAACCTGATGGACCTGACGCACCTGGGCTACGTCCACACCGCGACCATCGGCGGCAACCCGGCGCAGCATGTCGAGGCGAAGATGGAGACCGAGCGCACCCCGCTCGGGCTGAAATTCACCCGCTGGATGCTGAACTCGCTGCCGCCGCCGACCTACGTCAAGGCGGTCGGTTTCCAGGGCCGTATCGATCGCTGCCAGCGGTTCGAGTACATCGCACCTGGATCGGTCCTGCAATGGACCGGCGCGGACGAGGCAGGGGCCTATCGCGATGGCGACACCTCAGGC
>Ga0302235_10001871_pt1 | contig 15433 bp, 17 predicted proteins | sample II_Palsa_N3_3_FD_193577 | JGI IMG/M metagenome (GOLD analysis project Ga0302235, IMG submission 193577) | Peat permafrost microbial communities from Stordalen Mire near Abisko, Sweden - II_Palsa_N3_3 | ecosystem: Environmental > Terrestrial > Soil > Palsa > Peat permafrost | place: Sweden... | reverse complement strand
ATCCGGCCTAACCGCCCCCACGACGAGTCCCGCGTGCGCCGAGCTGCCCGGGATGGATTCGAACCACCGTTCCGCGGTCCAGAGCCGCGTGTCTTGCCTCTAGACGACCGGGCAGGGCTGCGATCAGGTTAGCGAGTGAGGTGGCGCGCGACCGCGAGGCTGCGGGGCACGCGCCTAGAATCCGGCCAGTCCGAGGTGCAAAACTCGACAAGCACCCGGGCCGTCCGGATCGCGGGGCGAGAAATGCACATATATGGTGCAAGATCGCCCCCTTCCTGGCTTCAAGGACGCCTCGTGGTCGATTTTGCACCGGAACGGGCGCGTCGCCGGCATCAAGGAGGACGGCTCGGAGCCGTCCGACCCCAGGCTAAGCCGAGGCGTTGGCGCCGGTCGGCGCGAACTGGAGCGTGATCTCGGCCTCGAGCCCCGGATCGAGGATCAGCAGGACCTGGTCACCGGCCTCGATCACGGAATCGACCTTGGGCACGAACCCGGAGCCGCCGCGCAGGACCGAGATGATCAGCGAGCCGTCGGGCAGGTCGATCTCCTGCACGCGGCGACCGGCCGCCTCCGACCCCTCGCCCACCTCGAGCTCGATGATCTCGAGGTGCTCCTCCTCGAGCGCGAGCAGCTGGATCAGGCCGTACTCCGGGACCTCGTGCTCGATCAGCCGGAGGATCAGGTCGGTCGCCGAAACCGCCGGCTGGATCCCGAGCAGCTTGAAGTGCTGGAGGTTCCTTGGATTGTTGACCCGCGCGACGATCCGCTGTACCCCGTACTTCTCGCGGGCAACCTGGCAGATGACGATGTTGTCCTCATCGTCGCCGGTCACGGCGATCACGAGGTCGGCGCGCTGGATGCCCGCCCGTTCGAGCACCCACAGCTCGGTCGCGTCGCCGTACTGGACCGCGTGCTCGAGCTCCTCCTCGACGACCCGGTAGCGAGTGTGGTCGGACTCGATCAGCGTCACCTCTCGATCCTTCGCGATCAGCTCGCGGGCTAGGTTCCACCCCACCTTGCCGGCGCCGGCGATGATCACGTACATACCGGAACTCGCCTCCTCATGGTGCAAGCGCCACCAGTTCGGCTTGGTCGATCGCCACCTGGGTCGGGCAGATCGTGTGCAGCCCGCCCTCCGCATACCAGGCGGCACGGCCCGGGTCGGCGACCCGCACGACCACCCGTGGAACGTTGAACCGGCGCCGCGCGACCTGGGCGATCACGAGGTTGGTGTTGTCGCCGCGGGTGGCGGCGAGGAACACGTCGGCCTGTTCGATGCCGGCCTCGATCAGGCCGTCGATCTCGAGCGCCGCGCCGACCGTGAAGCGCCCGCCGGCATCCTCCCAGGTCACCATCTGGTCCTTGTCGAGGCGCTCGTGCGACAGCGGGTCGCGATCCAGAACCGAGACCTCGTGACCCGCATCGAGCGCCCGTTTGGCGACAGCCGAACCAACCCTGCCGCACCCGACGATCAGGATGAACATCGACTGGACTCTAACGGGTCAGGGGAGCATGTCGACGATCTCGCCGAGGGGCTTGCGTACCCCGGCGATCGCCATCAGGGGACCGCTGACGTAGCGGCTGCCCTCGGTGCTACCGAGGTCGTCGATCACGTCGACGAGCCGGCCGAGCTCGGAGGCCTCGAGCGTGAGGATCGTCTCATAGGGTCCGAGCCCGGTCGCATTGACGGAGCTGATCAGGACGTCGCCGTACTGTCGCAACATCCGATCGCGGTCCGTCTCGACGCGCCGCCGCGCTTGCGGCGCGAGCGCGTGCCACTCAGGCGTGTGGTTGGTCGGGCAGACGCAAACGTAGCGCAGCGCCGCCTCGCCCCGGAAGTACGCAGCGGCGCTCCAGTGCTTCAGGTCGTGGGTCCGATGCACGGCGAACGCGCTCCAGATCGGCTCGAACGCGCACGCCAGCGGTGTCTGCCGGAACGCGGCGAGCGCATCCTGCAGGGCGTCGGGCGTCGGCGCCGCGAGCCACAGCAGCAGGTCGGCGCCCGACTGGTAGCCCGAGGTGTCGTAGGTGCCGCGCAGCGCGACCTGAGGAACCGACGCCAGTGTCTGGACCGCCTGCGCGCTCAGCGACCCACGGTCCTCGCGTGCCAGCAGCGTCGAGCTGAATACCGCCTTGTAGGTGGCGTACGCCGTGTAGGCAAGCTGCTGCGGGAAGGTCCGAGACCTTCCAGTGCTCCGCTTGCTGCTGACAACGGCCATACGACCCGCCGGCTCCTGCCTGTGCGCCATAGGCGCCAAGATGCTAAGTGATCAGCGGGATGATCAGCAGGGCGACGATGTTGGCGACCTTGATCATCGGGTTGATCGCAGGCCCGGCGGTATCCTTGTAGGGATCGCCGACGGTGTCACCGGTGACGGCGGCGGCGTGCGCCTCTGAGCCCTTGCCACCGTAAGCGCCGTCCTCGATCAGCTTCTTGGCGTTGTCCCAGGCGCCACCGCCCGAGGTCATCGAGATCGCCATGAACAGGCCGACGACGATCACGCCGATCAGCAGGCCACCGAGCGCCTCGACCGAAATCAGCCCGACGATCAGCGGGACCAGGATCGGGATCAGCGCCGGGAGGATCATCTCGCGCTGCGCCGCACGGGTCACCAGCCCGACGGCGGTGCCGTACTCGGGCTCCTCGGTTCCCTCCATGATCCCGGGCTTCTCGCGGAACTGCCGGCGCACCTCGACGACGACGGCGCCGGCGGCGCGGCCGACCGCCTCCATCGCGAGCGAGGCGAACAGGTAGACCATCATCCCGCCGATCAGCAGCCCGATCAGCACCGGTGGGTTGCCGATCTCGAACGAGTACTTGGGCCCGACCTCGCGCTGGAACGCGTTGAACAGCACCAGCGCAGCGAGGGCGGCGGAGCCGATCGCGTAACCCTTGGTAACAGCCTTCGTCGTGTTGCCGACCGCGTCGAGCGGATCGGTGACGTTGCGGACCTCCTCGGGCAGGTCGGCCATCTCGGCGATGCCGCCGGCGTTGTCGGTGATCGGACCGAACGCGTCGAGCGCGACGATCAGGCCTGTCAGCGACAGCTGCGCCATCACCGCCACGCCGATCCCGTAGATGCCGTCGGAGCCGCCGCCCGCCAGCTTCCAGGCGCCGAGGATGCCGAGCGCGAGGACGAGCGAGGGTGGAGCGGTCGACTGGAATCCCTGAGCGAGCCCCTGGATGATGTTCGTCGCGTGGCCGGTCTGCGACGCGCGCGCGGTGCTACGCACCGGGGGGAACCGGGTCGAGGTGAAGAAGTCGGTGATCACGAACAGGCAGGCGGTGACGCCGATCCCGATCAGCGCGCACAGATAGAACTTCCACCAGTGCGGCGCGGCGACGCCGGTCTTGAAGACGATCCGGTGCATCATCCAATAGGTCACGGGGAGGAACGCGGCCGCCGCCAGCGCGCCCGACACGATCAGGCCCTGGTACAGCGCCCGTTCGACGTTCCCGATCGCCGAGCGAACCGCGAACGTGCCGATGATCGAGGCGATGATCGAGATCGCGCCCAGCACCAGCGGGAACAGCGCGACTGCCGATTGCTGCTGGAAGAGCAGTACGCCGAGCAGCATCACCGCCACCGCGGTGACCGCGTAGGTCTCGAACAGGTCGGCCGCCATGCCGGCGCAGTCGCCGACGTTGTCGCCGACGTTGTCCGCGATCACCGCAGGGTTGCGCGGATCGTCCTCGGGGATGCCCGCCTCGATCTTGCCGACGAGATCGGCGCCGACGTCGGCGGCCTTCGTGAAGATGCCCCCCCCGAGTCGCGCGAACACGGAGATCAGCGAGCCGCCGAAGCCGAGGCCGATCAGCGCGTCGACCGCATGGCGGGTGCTCTCGCCCGCGGCCCAGGTCAGCACGCCGTAGTAGCCCGCGACGCCCAGCAGCGCCAGGCCGACCACGAGCATGCCGGTAACCGCACCGCCGCGGAAGGCGACCGACAGGGCTTTCGAGACGCCGCTGCGAGCGGCCTCCGCGACGCGAGCGTTGGCCCGCACCGACACGTTCATGCCGATGTATCCGGCCGAGGCCGAAAGAATGCCGCCAACCGCGAACCCGATCGCGACGCGGATGTTCTGGATCGGGATCAGCGCGATGAACAACAGCACGCCGACGGCGGCGATCGTTGTGTACTGCCGATTCAGGTACGCGCGGGCGCCCTCCTGAACGGCCGCCGAGATCGCGCGCATCCGCTCGTTCCCGGGCGACAGCGCCAGCAGCGCCTGCGACGTCAGAACCCCGTACGCCACGGCGGCGCCGGAGCAGACGAGCGCGACGATCACGCCGTGGTTGATCAGAAAGCTTGACAAGTTCTCTCTCCTCGAAAGATCTGCATAAACACTGGGGGACGGACCACGAAAAGCGAAGGCCACCACCCGCATCGGTTAGCAGGTGGAGGCCGGTTCGTCGGCCGCGGAGCATACAGCGCCGGCCCGCCGGATTAGGCTCGCACGTGACGCCGCTTGATTGATTACCTGCTTCCGGGCACCCACAAGCGCCCAGAACGCTGCGCTGGGCCGGGCTCGCCGGGCTTGATCTCGGCCTCGGCTGGGGCCGCCGAGGACTCGGCACGGGGCACGACAGGGGGCTCGGCACCGGGCTCGGCGGGGGGCTCGGCAGGGGGCTCGGCACGGGCCTCGGAAGGGGGCTCGGCACGGGCCTCGGCTGGGGGCTCGGCTGCGGCGGTGCCGGCGTCGGCGCCGCCCCCGGCGAGCTGGACATAGGCGAGCTGCAGCTGCGACAGCGCCTGGCGGATCGGGCCGATCTGTTGCGGCGCGCTTTGCTCCAGCAGCGGCAGCAGCGCGCGGATCGACTCGACCGCGACGTGCACCTGTCGCGCATCGCGCTCATCCTCGGTTCCGGGGACGAGGCCGGTCCGCCGCATCCCCAGGTTGACCATGTTGACGACCGTCTCGAGCAACAGATCGTCCACGCGGATCCGCTTCATCTCCGCCTCGTAGGCGGCGCGCAGCTGCTCCTCGGTCGGCTGTCCTTGAGTGCTCATCAGTTCACCTCCGCTGTCCGTCCCAGACCCTGAGCATAAGTGTCGCGCGTGTTCTGGACGGTCCGGGCGAACGCCCCGGCGAGCCCCATGCCCTCCGCGAGCAGGGCGCGTTGACGCTGCGCGCCGTTGCGCTCCGGGAAGGCGACCTCGATCCCGAGCTCGGCGCGCGCCGGCGCGGTCCAGGCGAGCAGCCTGTCAACCGCCTCGCGCGCCGGAAACTGCTCGAAGGACTCGAAATCGATCAGAAGCCCGTCGAGACCGTATCGGATCGCCCGCCACATGTTCTCCTCGATGATCCGCCCCGGCAGGTCCGCGCGGACGGCGCCGTCGTCGAGCTCGCGCGCGGCCTGCGCCACGCAAGCGACGATCAGCCCCGCCATCGCCTCTGATTCGCCCGCCGTCGCCTGCACATCGCAGATCCGCACCTCGACGGTTCCGAAGCCCAGGTGCGGCCGCACCGACCACCACAACTGCGTGTACTCGACGATCGAGCGGGTCCGCAGCAGCAGCTCGATGTGCGACGCGAACGCATCCCACCCACCGAGCGCGTCCGGGATCCCGCAGCGCGGGAAGGAGCGCGTGAAGATCTGGCTGCGAGCGCTCGCCAGGCCTGAGTCGCGGCCGTCCAGGAACGGCGAGTTGGCCGAGACCGCCAGCAGCGTCGGCAGCACGGGCCGCAGCCGATCGCATACGCGCACCGCCCGGTCCGCGCCGCGGATCCCGACGTGGACGTGCAGCGAGAACGTGTTGTTACGCCAGGCGACGTACCTCAGGCCCTCCTCGACCCGGTGGTAGTGCTCGGTGTCGATGATCCGCTGCTCCCGGTAGTCCGACCACGGATGCGTCGCGGTCGCCCCGAGCGCGACCCCCTGCGCCGCCGCGAGCGCGAACAGGCGCCGCCGGCGGTCGCGCTGCGCGATCAATGCGCCGCTCAGGTCCTCCCCCCGCCCGGACCTGATCTCGATCTCGCTCGCGATCAACTCACCGGCGACCGAGTCGGCCAGCACGGGATCGGGATCGGCGGCCGCGCGCAGCTCCTCATAGCGCGGCACCAGCGCCAGATCATCGGGGTCGAGGAGCGAGAACTCCTCCTCCAAGCCGACGGTGAAATCGGTCGCGCGCTCGAACGCCGACCGGCCGCTGTCGAGATCGACCATCGCTCGAGTGTCGGTCAGTTCAAGTCAGGTAGAAGTACAGCGCGTACAGGAGATCCACCGCCGGATTCGACGTGTGAACCGTCACCTCGGGTGGCACCTGCAGGAGCGCGTCCGAGTAGTTGAAGATGACCTTCACGCCGACCGCGACCAAGTCATTCGCCAGCCGCTGGGCCGCCGCCCCGGGAACGGCCAGCACGGCCACGACGATGTCCTCCTCGTCGACCACCTCGCGCAGTTCGTCGTAGTGACGGACCGCGAGACTGCCGATCTGCGTGCCGACCTTCTCCTGGTCGACGTCGAACAGCGCGACGACGCGGAACCCGTGGTCGGCGAAGATGTCCGAAGTCGCAATCGCGGTGCCGAGGTGGCCGGCGCCGAACAGGGCGATGTTGTGCTGGCCGGAGGTGTGCAGGATCTTGCGGATCTGCGACACGAGCGAGTCGATGTTGTAGCCGACACCGCGCTTGCCGAACTTGCCGAAACCCGACAGGTCGCGCCGGATCTGGGTCGAGTTGACGTGTGTGTAGTCGGCCAGCTCCTGCGAGGAGATCGTGTCCTTACCCATCTTCCGCGCCTGCGTGAGCACCTGCAGGTAGCGCGACAGCCGGGCAGCCACACCGAGCGCCAGCTTCTCGCCGGCCCGCTCGCCGCCGTCCTCCGCTGTCCCGTCGTAGATCATCATGCGGCGCTCACTCTACTGACGGCCGCGCCCTCGCTTAGGTTTCCGCAGCGCCTGTTCGAGCGCGTCCTCGTCGACGAAAAGCTCGAACCGCTCGCGCCCGTCGATCGTGACGACCGGGATCCGCTCCAGATAGCGCAACAGCAGCCGATCGTCGCCGTCGATGTCGCGCTGCTCGAGCGAGAAGGTCACCCGCCGGGCGACCCGCTCGATCACCGCCAGCGCGTCCTCGCACAGGTGGCAACCCTCGCGCCCGTAGAGGACCACCAGCGGCTCATGCGCCTCGGGCCGGCTCATCTTGCGAGGCTCACGCCGCCAGCGCCCGCTCGCCGGTCGCGTATACGTCGAGCGCGAGATAGTCCGGGTGGGGCAGCGCCTCGACGTACCGCGCCGCGCTCGCGATCATCGCCGCGTTGTCGGTGCAGAGCGCGCGCGGTGGCACGTCGAGCTCGACGCCGAGCTCGGCAAGCGCTTCGCGCAGGAGCCCGTTCGCGGCGACGCCGCCACCGACCGCGAGCCGGGAAGAGCCGCTCGCCCGCAGCGCGCGGCGCACCCGGATCAGCAGCGCGTCGACGATCGCCCGCTGGTAGGACGCCGCCAGATCGGCGCGCCGGCGCTCCGCCTCGGCCTCACCGAGATCCCGGATCCGGTACAGCAGCGCCGTTTTCAGCCCGGCGAAGGAGAAGTCGAGTCCCGGCATCTTCGCTCCGACGGGGAACTCGAACGCGCCGGGGTCGCCGTCCCGGGCCAGCCGCTCGAGCGCCGCGCCCCCTGGATAGCCGAGCCCGAGCAGCCGCGCACCCTTGTCGAACGCCTCGCCGGCGGCGTCGTCGAGCGTCTGTCCGAGGATCCGCATGTGCGGCCCGTGGTCGCTCACGTCGGCCAGCAGCGTGTGTCCTCCACTGGCGATCAACGACAGGAACGGCGGCTCGAACGGCTGACCCTGGTCGGGCGCCTGCAGGAAGCTCGCGGCAAGGTGCCCGTGCAGGTGGTCGACCGGCGCGAACGGCAGCCGGCGGGCGGCAGCCAGCGCCTTGGCGGAGTTGAACCCGACGAGCAGCGCGCTGACCAGCCCGGGTCCCTGGGTCGCGGCGACGAGCTCGATCTGATCGAGCGTGACGCCGGCGGTCGCGAGCGCGTGGTCGACCGCCGGCCCGAGCAGCTCGAGGTGGTGTCGCGAGGCGATCTCGGGAACGACGCCGCCGAAGCGGCTGTGGGCCTCCTGGCTCGAGATCACGTTCGCGAGGATCTCGCCGGCCGAGGTGACGACCGCAGCGCAGGTGTCGTCGCAGCTCGTCTCGATCGCGAGGATCAAGCGGTCTCCCATGGTGTCCCGACCGCCCGCCACATGATGATCGCGTCCTCGCCGGTGTCCTGGTAGTAACGCCGCCGGGTGCCGACGCTGCGGAAGCCATAGCTCTCATACAGCGCAATCGCGGGCGCGTTCGAGACTCGGACCTCGAGCGTGAAGTTGGCGTCGACCCCGGCCCGTTCGATCATCGAGTCGATCAGCGACCTGGCGATTCCCCGCCGGCGAAGGTCCGGGTCGACCGCGATGTTCATCAGGTGGTAGGCCTCCGCGTAGCGGGCGCAGATCAGGTAGCCGGCCAGCCGTGGACCGTCGACCGCGGCGAGGTTGATCCCGGATGCCCGCGACAGCTCGAGCACGAACATCGATAGTGACCAGGGAGTCGGAAAGGCTCGCCGCTCGATCGAGATCACGCGCGGCAGGTCCGAGTGCACGAGCGGGCGGATCAGGTGGGCTGCTTCGGTCATCCGGTGGCGTCAGCTCGGCGGTCGCGTCAGCTCGGCGTCGGGGATTCGCAGGTACACCGGCAGGACGCCCTCCGGATCGCCGGGTTGGATTGCGGCTGCGATCCGGCAATGCTCCCGCGCCGTCACCCGATGCAGCGGCGAGTCCCCGGACGAGACCACGACGCCAGCGCCTTCGAGCGTCGCTCGGAATCGTATCGCCCCGTCTCCGACCGCCAGCGCGCCTGCATCGAGGCGCGCGCACGCGCCGGCCAGTTGCTCGGGCGCGAGCACGCTCGGCGCCAGCAATGGCGCCGCCACGGCCGGATCGTCGCCCTGCCCCCACGCTGCGGCGAACGCCTCACCGCGTCTGGCGTCGATCACCGCGACGATCGCCGATCGAGGCGTCGCGCCCCGGGCGGCGGCAGCCAGCGACCGCAGCGTCGAGACGCCCACGAGATCCAGGCCGCTCGCTCGCGCGAGCGAGCGCGCGCTCGCGATCCCGATCCGCAGCCCGGTGAACGTCCCGGGACCGACTCCGACCGCGATCCGCTCGACGGTGTCCCAGCCGCCGCCCTGCGCCAGCACGTCCTCGATCAGCGCCAGCAGCACGCGCGTGTGGCCCGGACGCGCGCCAGGAGCCGGATCGTCTCGCACCTCCAGATCGACTCGACCGGCGCCTGGGCGCGAGCCGACGTCGCAGAGCGCGACGGACGTCGCCGCCGTCGCCGTATCGAACGCGAGGATCCTCATTGCCCCGGACGGATATAGAGCGTGCGCCGGTCGCCACCCGCGTGGGCGATCGAGACGGTGACCGCGACCCGCCCGAACGCGCCGATCTCGGCCTCGGCGCCCTCTGGCCATTCGACGAACGCAATCGAGCCGGGGTTGATGTAGTCGGCCAGCAGCTCCGGATCCTCGCTGGACAGATCGCCAAGCCGGTACAGGTCGAGGTGCGAGACGCTCGGGGCCGCTCCGCGCGCCGGGTAGCGCTGGCCGATCGTGAACGTCGGGCTCGTGATCGGAACCTCCACCCCAAGCGCTCTGGCGGCTCCGCGGACGAGCGTGGTCTTGCCCGCCCCCAGCTCGCCCGTGACGAGCACCACGTCGCCGGGCTCGAGAGAGGTCGCCAGCGCGGCGCCAACCGCCTCGGTCTCGGCGGCGCTGGACGTGCGTTCGCGCTCGGACGGACGGCTGCTCGCGGAATCGTTCACGACGGTAGATCGTCGCAGCGCGCCGCCTGCGGCGCCGCTCCGAGCCGGCGGCTGCGGCTAAGGTCGCCGCTTGACCCGTCCTCGCCGCCTGACCCTCCGGTGCGGCACGGCGGCACGGACCATCGAGATGCCACTGTGCACCGTGGTTCCCGCTGGCTGCATCGACACGTCGATCCATCGAAAGCGGCGGAAGTCGCGCGGAAGCGGGACCGTCGCGGTTCCACCCGTCGCCCCGAGTCGAGCGAGCCCGCGCGAGTCGATGACCGAGTTGTAGAGCCACACCTCGTAGTGGCCAGTCCCGGCTGGCGGCAACCCAGACACCGTGATCACGAGCCGAGGTTTCGCGGCCGCTCCCGCCAGGCCGATCGAGCCGCTCATCCCGGCGGGCCCGCCCGGGAGCGTCTCGAGCACGGCCCGCTCGCGTACGGGCGAGGAGGGCGTGATCCCACCGCTCGGGGTCGACGGCGTGGTCGCAGTCGGCGTGGTCGTGGACGTCGTCGCCGGCGTGGTCGTGGACGTCGTCGCCGGCGTCGTCGTGGACGTCGTCGCCGGCGTCGTCGTGGACGTCGTCGCCGGCGTCGTCGTGGACGTCGTCGCCGGCGTGGTCGTGGACGTCGTCGCCGGCGTCGTCGTGGACGTCGTCGCCGGCGTGGTCGCGGACGTCGTCGCCGGTGTGGTCGTGGACGTCGTCGTCGGCGTCGTCGCCGATGTCGACGTCACACTGGGCGTAGTCCGCGGTGACGTGCCGGTGGTGGCCGCCGTGGGCTTAGAGGCGCCCGGCTTGGAAGCTCCCGCTGAGGTCAACGACACGATCAGCACAGCGGCGATCGCGGCGAGCAAAACGGCGGCGAGGAGCCATCCACGGCGCCGTTGGCGGGTCTTGGGGTCGGCGGGCGGGGTCGTGTCGGGCGCGCTGGCGCCGATCACCGCGCCAGCGCCGGCGCTCGTCTCCGGGGTCCGGTCGACCGAGGTAGTCGCGGGCTGCTGGCTCCGAGCCGACTGTGCCAGCTCGTCAAGCTGCTCGCTGACGAACGCCGCGGGGAGCTCGAGCACCGCGCCAAGGTGCTCGGCGAGCTCGCGTCGGCGCTCCGCCACCCGAGCGTGATCGAGGTGCAGTGCTCGTGCCAGGGCATCGCCGTCCATTCCGTGGTTGACGAGCAAGCTGAGCAGCGCACGATCGGCAGGGTCGAGCTTGCCCGACGCGTCGATCAGCCGCTGCGCGGCGACACGCATCACATCACCTATGACTCCCCACCGATCGGCTGGCGCTCATCGTGCTGATAACCTCGTGTTGAGGATGGCTGCCCATGCCCACTCGTCGCGTAGACGCAGAAGAACATGGGCCAAGAGTCTCGCACCTTTGCCGCTCGCGCTCGCAGCGTACGTTTTAGCGCCGGCGCAGGCATTCGCGACGGCATTGGTCCGGGTCCTGCACGCCGTGCCCGGCGCCGGCGTCGCAACGCTAGAGCTCCAGACCAACTCGAAGACGCTTGACATCGGGCCGCTCGGCTTCGGTCAGAAGAGCGGCCTCACCGAGGTTCCATCGGGTCCGTTCAAGTGGACGCTGATGAGCGGCGGCAAGACGGTGATGAGCGGCACCGGGAAACTCGGCACCGGCACGTACACCGGCGTCCTGATGTACAAGGGCAGCGGCATCAAGGACATGGGCGTCATGTTCCACGTCTACCGGGACCGGATGGGCGAAGCGGGTACGGCGCTTCTGCGGGTCATCCATTCGGCATCGGAGCTCGGCAGCCCTTCGCTGCAGCTCGACGGTCAGACGGTCGTCAAGAAGCTCGCGTTCATGCAGGCAACGCCATATCTGGCCGTCAAGCCGGGAGTCCACTCGCTGGCGGCAATGGCGCCCGGCCACAGTGGCGCGATCCTGTCGGTAAACGGGGTACGGCTCGCCGGCGGGTTGTCGTACACGGACATCGTGATCGGCACCCGCGGGCAGCCGGTCCGGGTCGTCTCGATCGTCGATCGTGGCGCCCCACTGACGCGCTCGGCCTCGATTCACCCAGATGCGACGGCAAGCTACGGTCACGGTCCGCGGTGGGTCACCGTCCAGCCCGGTGATTCGCTTTGGAAAATCGCGGCCGTGCGCTGCGGCCCGGAGGCCAGCAACGAGGACATCTACCAGGAGCTGGTCCGGATCTGGGACGCCAACGCCACGCGCATCGGAACCGGTGACCCCAATCTGATCTTTCCTGGTCAGCGGCTGCACATGCCGACGGGTACCTGACCTGCACCACTAGCTAGTAGGTTTGTTGAAGCGCATTCAGCCCGTTCTGGACAGCCTCCGCGGCTCTGAAACGGGCAAGGCGGCCGGCCTCGCGGGTGCGATGATCGCCAACAACGTGATCGCGCTGGTCGCGTCCGTTGCGTTCGGCCGGATGTTCTCCAACTACGGCGCGCTGGCGGCGCTGATCAGCTACCTGCTGATCCTGACGGTCGCCGGCCAGGCGCTCCAGGTCGCGACCGCGCGGGAGGGCGTCCTCGGCCAACTCGGCGTCGGCGAGGACCTGCTGCACACGCTCGAACGGTGGGCGCGGTCGCTGGCGATCTTCACGCTGCTGGCGACGATCGTCTCGATCCTGCTGCGCCAGCCGATCGCCGACCTCGTCGGGGTGCCGCGGTACGGTTGGGCGGCGGCGGCCGGGGTCCCGGCCGGCTGCCTGTACCTCGAAGTCTCGATCCTGCGCGGCGCGCTGCAGGGGATCGGCGACTACCGGACCGTCGGGCTCAGCCTGATCGGCGAGCAGGCCTTCCGCCTGCTCGGCGGCGTCACGCTCGCGGTCGTCGGGCTCGGAATCAGCGGCGCCTACCTCGGCTCGCTGATCTCCTACATCGCGATGTCCGCCTACTGCGCGACCAGGCTCTACGGGCAGCTCGCGGGCCCGTCCCACAACCGCTGGTCGACCGGCAGCACAGCCCGCGCCGCCTTCGGCCTGTGGCGCCACGTGTGGATGGCGATCGTGCCGATCGGGGCACTGGGCGTGATCCAGCTGCTCCAGAACCTCGACCTGATCACGGCCAAGCACCAGTTCGACACCCGCTACGCGACCTCGTATGCGGTGGCGGCAGTCGCCGCCAAGGTGCTCATCTGGGTCGCGATGGGCGCGAGCTTCTACCTCGTGCCGGAGACCTCGCGCCGCCGGGCTGCGGGCGAAGACACCCGCGGGGTGCTGCTGCGCGCGCTCGGGATCGTCGGGGTCTGCGCGATCCCATGCCTGCTGATCTACGCATTCGCGGCCCACCCACTGCTGTCGATCGTGTTCGGCAAGGAGAAGGCGATCGCATCCGACTGCCTGCTCCCGCTCGGCGCCGCCTTCACCGTGCTGGCCGCGACCTACCTCGCGGTGCAGTACATGCTCGCGCTCAAGCGCGTCTGGTTCCTGGCCGTGCTTGGCCTTGTCGCCGTCGCCGAGCCGTTCCTGCTGCTGCAGGCGCCGAAGCACCCGGCGCCGTTCGCGACGGTCGTGCTGGGCGTACAGGCGGTCGGCGCGGTGCTCGCCTACGGCACGGCCTTGCGCTCACCCGGCTCGCGGCCCGCGCTGGGCAGCTCGGCTGGCCCTGCGGGGCCCGCCGAGCTGGAGGAACCTTACACACCAGAGCCGGTCGCCTAAGTGCTGCCCGCCGGAAATACTGTCGGGGTCTGCTAGCGGCCGCGACGGTCGGGAGTGGGGAGCTGGATGCGGCGCACCGGCGACAGAAAGTGGTCGAACCCCCTGCCGGATTTGGGGGGTCGTACGCGCAGTGGCGCTGAGCAGCACTGGGCGTACGACCCCGGCCTGCGAGCCGGGGGGTCGACACTTTTTTGTCGTCGGACGTCCGCGTGGGCCGGCGCAACTGCCTGCGTCCAGGCCGGAGCGGGTCAGACCCCATGCTCGGGCGGTGTCGGGCGACCGGCAACCACAGCGACCTGACGGACTACCGCTGGTGCTTCTCTAAGACTCAGAACAGCCCCAGCTGCTCGCTCGCCATCACCTCGGGTGCAGCTTCGTTCTCGACGACAATCTCCGGCTGGGCGGGTGGGTGGCTGGGTGGTTGCGTGGCTGGGTGGGTGGGTGGTCCAAGCTTCAACAGCCCGGGGATCTGCGCGAAGTCGTCCCGCAACGTCTGCAGGTTCGACGGCGTGTAGAGCGCCGCCGCGGGATGCAACAGCGGCAGCAGACGTACGGCAAGGGGGCCGATCGTGCGCACCTCGGCGCGACCGCGGAGCCGTGAGATCCCGGTCGGATCGCCGCGCAGCAGCTTGGTCGCGAAGTTGCCGAGCGTGCAGACGACGATCGGCTGGATCAGGTCGAGCTGGCGGAACAGGTAGCCCTGGCAGGTGGCGATCTCGTGCGGCTGGGGATCGCGGTTGTCGGGCGGTCTGCACTTGAGCGTGTTGGCGATGAACACATCGCGGCGCTCCATGCCGATCTCGCCGAGGAGCTGGTCGAGCAGCTTGCCCGCCTGCCCGACGAACGGCAGCCCCATCCGGTCCTCGTTCGCGCCGGGCGCCTCGCCGATGAACATCAGGTCGGCGTCGGCGTTGCCCGCGCCGAACACGACCTGCGTCCGCGTCTGGTGCAGGGGACACGCGACGCAGGTGCGTGCCTCCTCGTAGACCGCCTTCAGCTGCGCTCGCCGTTCGATTGCGCTTGTCACGGGTAGCGATCTTAGGCCCTGGTCATGCGGCAAAGGCAGATGTATCCTTGTTCTTGGCCGTCACTTCGGGACGGACCTCAAGCGAGCAGCACCTGACCTTCAAGCGACCGGTATCTCCGATGCGAGAACTGGACCTGGATCCCCTCGATCAGCCCCTTTCACAGCTCCGCTTTGCGGTTGTCGGTGATGGACGGCTCGGGCGGGCGCTGGTTCCGGCGCTTGCCGGCGTCGGGCTCGACGTTTCGGGGCCGTTCGGTCGCGGCGCGGCCGGCGATCGGTTCGAGGCGGTGCTCTTGTGCGTACCGGATGGCGAGATCGCCGCGGCGGCGGCCGCGGTCACGTCTGGGCGGCTGGTCGGACACACGTCGGGCGCAACCGGGCTCGAGGCTGTCGGCCCGCACGAGGCGTTCTCGCTACACCCGCTGATGACGGTCCCGGCCGCCGGAGCCGAGTTCGCCGGCGCCTGCGCCGCCGTCACCGGCTCCACGCCGCGCGCGCTGGCGCTCGCGCGCTGGTTGGCGGCGCAGCTCGGGATGGAGCCGGTGGAGGTGGCCGCGGACGACCGCGCCGCGTACCACGCGGCAGCGTCGATCGCGTCGAACTTCCTCGTGACGCTCGAGTTCGCAGCCGAGCGTCTCGCCGCGACCGCCGGCATCGAGCGGCGGATGCTCGTGCCGCTCGTCCGCGCGACGGTCGAGAGCTGGGCAGCGCTCGGCGGACCCGAGGCACTCACCGGGCCGGTCGTCCGCGGCGACGAGGCGACCGTCGCGCGCCAGCGTCACGCTGTCGGGGAGCGCACGCCCGAGCTGCTCCCGCTGTTCGACGCGCTGCTCGGCGCGACCCGGACACTCGCCTCCTTGGGCCGGTTGGAGCGGGCCGCCCGATGAGGACGGTGCGCACGATCCACGAGCTGCGCGCAGCGCTCGCCCAGCCGCGTCGTGATGGTGCCCGGATCGGGCTCGT
>Ga0302235_10001870_pt1 | contig 15435 bp, 19 predicted proteins | sample II_Palsa_N3_3_FD_193577 | JGI IMG/M metagenome (GOLD analysis project Ga0302235, IMG submission 193577) | Peat permafrost microbial communities from Stordalen Mire near Abisko, Sweden - II_Palsa_N3_3 | ecosystem: Environmental > Terrestrial > Soil > Palsa > Peat permafrost | place: Sweden... | reverse complement strand
ACAAGGCCAGCGCCGCCAAGGAGCAGCCATCAGCCCGCCCGTCGGCCGTTCGGCCCGCGAAACTCACGGCCGAGCTGACCCACCAGATCTCATGCAGCAAGGCTACGTGGGTGGTGTTCAGCCCCGACCTTTCCCGCTTCGCCGCCGCATGCCACCGAACCACCGATATCAACGCACCCACGGCCCTGGAAATCTTTGACCGCTCCGGAGCGCAGCTGACCGTCATCCGGGAGCCGGCAATCCGGGGAATACGCGCGGCCGCGTTCTCCCCGGACGGGACCCGGATCGCGACGGCCGCGCATATGGGAGCGCGGGTGTGGGATGTCGCCTCCGGGCGGCAACTGCTCGACGTGAAGCACCCGCGGTCCCCCAGAGGAGTGGCCTTCAGCCCCGACGGGCGCATGCTGGGCACCTCCACGGCGAAGCACGCCCGCGCCTTCGACGCGGTCACCGGACGGCAGCTCATGCAGGTGAGACTGGCAGCCCCGGAAACCTGTACGCCGGTGGAGTTCGGCCCCGGCGGCCGGCTGGCCGTCGGCGGACTCCGGGCCACCTATATCTGGGATACCAGCACTGGCGAAAAGGTCTTCGCAAGGCGCTTCCGCGGTATCGGAACGGCCATCAAGGCGATCGCGTTCAGTCCGGACGGCCGGCTCATCGTGGCCACCGTGGCGAAGCAGACGGTGATCTGGCCCGCCACTGGCGGGGAAGGGTGGCAAGTTACCCAGAAGTCGGTCGAGCCAAGCGTGCTGGCATTCAGCGCCGACAGCGGCCTGCTCGCCATAGGGGCTAGCATGACGGCGCAAATCTGGGACATCGCCACCCGCAAGCAGCTACTGGCCTTCAACATGCCGACACGAGCCCTCCTACGGGGAATGGCATTCGGCCGCGACGGTGAGCTGTTCGCCACCGCGACTCTGAATAAAGTCATCTGGTGGCGCCTTACCGCCGCCCCCTGACCCGCCCCCTGGCCCGCCTGAGCTGACCAAGTCGCACGTCGGGTGCGGTCCTTGCCGGCGGTGTATTCTCCGATCGTGACACCGCTGCAGCGTGTCGCCGCGGATACGCAAGCGCCGGGCGACGCCGTCCTGGCAAGCCAGGCTGCGGCGGGTGACTCCGTGGCCATGGCTGCGTTGCTTGATCGTCACTTCGACTATGTCCAGGCGATCTGCCTGCGGATGCTGCGCGATCCGGGGGCCGCCGAGGACGCCCGCCAGGAGGTCCTCTTCCGGGTGGCGAGCCGTATCCGCTCGTTCGATCAGCGGAGTTCGTTCCGGACCTGGGTCTTCGCTATCGCGCGGAACGTGGTGCTCAACGAGATCCGCTCACGTGCCCGGACCCCGGCGCCTGCCGAGGCGGTCGAGACTGCCGCGGACGCCGCCGGGCATGAGCCGGAGGTGGACACCCGTCTCGATGTCGACGCGGCGCTGGCGAGGCTTTCTGCCGCGCGCCGCGAGGTCATCGTGCTGCGGTACCTGTGTGACCTGCCCTACCAGGAGATCGCCGAGGTTCTCGGCATTCCTGTTAACACCGTGCGGACCCGGCTGCGGCGCGGCCTCGGCGATCTGCGCGTGATCATCGGGAACTCTTCCGGCCTAGGCGGTGTCGAAGCATGACAAGCGAGAGGTTCGCCGGGGAGCCGGCGCCATGACCGACGAGACGGGCATGAACGATCCTGAGTCCGACCTGGACAACGCGGCGCTGGCCGACGTCCTGCGGGCACTGCTGCACGCGGCACCGCCGGCCCCGGTGGATGCAGCTTGGCGGGCGGCACAGGTCCGCGCGGCGATCGAGCGCGCATGGCCGCACGGGATGCCGCCTGCCGCCGAGCCCGGCCACCACCAGGGCGGGCGCGACGCGCACGATGCTCCCGCAGACGCGGCGCACGCAAGCACGGCGCCAGGCGCCCCTCGTCTCGATCATCTGCACGAGACCGGCCAGCACCACCCGCCTGGCCCGCTGGACCCCGGTCTCCAGGCGGACCCCCGGCGGGGGCAGCCCGGCGGCCCTGGCCAGCACGGCGACCCAGGCCAGCACGGCCCCTTCGGGGATCCGCACGGCGGGCATTAGCGGGAGCCGCACGGCGGCATTAGCGGGAGCCGGCCGCGTCCCTCCCGAGCCCCGGCTCGGGCACGGTACCCCGGCGTTTAAAAAGGCTCGGAACAGCTTTGCGCGTCGCCGTTACCTCACCATCAGTACGTCTTATCACGCGTCCAAGCTCACGATAAGCATCGGATAGCTCGTGCTTGCGGTCCTCGACCCTAGAACGTGATGCCTCAATCAACCTGCCAGGCTCGAATGGCGCATTGATCGATGCACTGTAATCCCTGAACTTATAATCGCCGCCCTCTTTATCAAGCCGGCGCGTGTACTCAAATCTGCGCGGGATGCCGAACGCATCCGCGACGATCATGCCATGCAATGATGAGGTGACGATCTGGCGGCATGAGCCGATCTGGCGAATCACGGTGAGCGGATCAGTGGCAGGACTGATGATCAGCGGGTCGGACAGCAGGAACCTGGGATCGCGTGCGAGCTTCCTGTCGGACCAGTGCGGGAGAACGCCAAGGTCATGCTCTTTAGGCGGGAGGGCGATCATCTCGTCAGCCAGCAGCCCAGGGTCACCGATCGCGTAGCTTCCTTGCACCCAGGCGGCCGACAGCGGGCCGCGTATGGCCAGGATCTTGTCCCTCGGCGGAAGGTTGATGGGACGATCTTGGAACAGCTTGCCCGCGCCGACAATGTAGCCATCCCAGCCAGAAGGCACAAGTTCCAGGACGGAGCCGACAGATATTACCTGAGCCTTATCGCGATCAGCCCATACCGAGATCACGTTACCGAAGTGGGCAAGCAGCAGGGGGGCCAGGCGATCCCCGAAATTTGGACGGCCCTTCCACCAGTAGCTCTTGATGCGAGGGGGGGACTGCATCAGCCTGACGTTCACCCAGGATCTCCCCTGCTAGCCTTACGCGCTCATCTTTATCGGCGTACGCACGTATAAACATCGGCGTACGCACGTATAAACCGGCGTACGCACGTATAACGATCGCTGCACGGGAGATTCCCGGGCGCCTGCGGCGGCTGTGGGGACCGGTAGGCCGCCAGGTGCGCCGCCACCGCCATGACCTGATCGCGGCTGCGGCAGCCAACAGGGTACCGGACCTGCGGGTCTTCGGCAGCGTGGCTCGCGGCGCGACCGCCCGACAGTGACGTGGGCCTGCTCGCAGGCCGGCCGGCCTGCGCCTGTTCTGGCCGGGCCCGCTCGGGACCCGCCAGGAAGCCGCCTCGGCACCCGCGAGGCGCGCGTGCGCGCCCGCTGTCGTCTCACCGGAGCGGGCCACGCATCCAGCAGGCGAGCCACGCATCCAGCAGGCGAGTCAGGAGTCCCCCTCCTGCGTGGACGCGTTACTGCGCGACTAGCGCGTCGGTGAGAGGATCGATCCCGGCCAGTTTCGCGGCGAGGTCGGCACCGAGATGATGGCGGGCGGCCAGTGCGGCCGGCGCGTAGTAGGAGACCTTCGTCTGTCCGGAGTCGTCCCACACCAGCACCTTGAGCGGCAGGTCGAGCGCTGACATCGGCGCAGCTGCCATCACCGGAGTCCCGGCTGCCGGGCTCCCGAAGATCACCAGCGTGGTATCTCGTAGCTCAAGCCCGGCGCTGCGGGCCTCGGCGCTCTGATCGATCGCATCGAACAGCTTCATGCCCTTGGCGGCTAGCATCTGGGTCAGGCGCGAGACAGTATCGTCGACTGTTCGCGGGCTCATCTTGGTGACGACGTCCGGCGCATCCTGCGTAGTTCCATCGGGCATCGGTTTGCCTCCTTCTGTCTCTGTACAGTCTGGCGTCGCGCTGTTTCTGTACAGTCTGGCGTCGCGCCGGTCGCGGCGGTCGCGGCGAGCCCGTGTCATCGATGCGTGCTGCGGCCATCCTGGTCACGTGGCGCTGACGGCGAGGTAGGTCGCGAGCAGAACGCAAGCCGGGGCCGCACGTGGCGGCAAGCAGCCCGCGCATCCGGGGGCCGTCGGCGGCGTTCATGGCTGTCTGTTGCTGCCGGCTGAATCTTCGGGTGGCATCGTGCGATTCGAGGGCGACATAAGTACCCAGCCCGCAAGGCCGGGCAGCCCAGTTACCCGGCCGTCAGTACGTCATTCCGGACGGCGATTTCCCCCCTATCTTCTTTTGATGTCCTCCGCGGGCGACCTGCTACTGCGCGGACTAGCTGCTGCTACCAGCTGAGCTGGGCGATCTTGTCATAGTCTGCCGAGGAGTAGCTGGTCAGACCATCGGACAGCGCGAAGATCCACTCCGCAACACCCAGGGATAGCGCCGTACGGCTGCAGCGGGCGCAGAAATGAGGGTCCTGTAGCCGGACTGAGTCGTCCGCCTCCAGCCGCACGTAGATCAACTTCGATCCTTGCAGCCTCCGCCAGCCATCTCCGTCGCGAGCCAGGCTGATTGCCCGCTGCTCTGCGTGCGTGCGGCACTGGTCATGATCGCCAAGCTCCCCGGCCTTGCAGTAGCAATGGTCTTCGCCAGGAAAGGGCACGCCGTTCGTCCCCCAGGCCAGCAGGCTGCCGTCCCTGACCAGCACCGCCGCATGGCGCGTCCGGGCATGAGAATCGCGGGCCAGCTCCGCGGCCCGCTCCACCATCTGCTGCGCCTCGTGACTGTCTTGGCGTGTCAGTGGCCGCCGCTGGGGCCCCGGCTGTGGCTCCACACACCCCCCCTTCGCCGCACAGACTCCATTCGGCCGCCGGGGCGCTCAGCACCGGGAGCGGCCGGAAGCAATCCCTCAGATCCTGTGATCCGGCACGCTCGCGACCAACTGGCCAACCATGCACCCGCCACCATAGGCGAACACAGGCCATCCCTAACAATACTGGCCAGGTCCAGATCGGCATATGGAGCCGCCGAGGCACGCGAGATCTCACGCCCCGGTCTCCGCGTGATTGCTAGGTAGCGCCACCACCTCAGAGAACCCCGCGCCTTACTACCACGCACCGGGCGTTCAGCGGCGCTCCGTCAGTAGCGTGCTTCTGTTGCCGCCCTCAGCCTGGTGGCGATCTCGTCTACCGTGTCGAGCTGGCCTGCCGCGACGCTCATGATGAGTTCGCATGCGTCGTCATTGGTGAGGGTCAGCCGGTGTCCGTTCACGCCGTAAAAGGCGATCACCCCGGCGAGGGCGAGCCTCTTGTCGCCGTCAACGAGCGAGTGATTCCTGGCGAGTGAGTGAAGCAGCGCCGCAGCCTTGGCGTCCAGGCCCGGGTAAGCGTCGCCGCCGAAAGCACTGGCCCGGGGACGTGCGGCTGCGGACTCCAGGAGGCCGTAGTCGCGGATTTCTGGTTCACTACCCAGCGCTCGTTCGGCGACATGCAGCAACTCTGGCAGCGTCAGGTAGATCACTGACCGAGACGCTCCAGCGCCTCGGCGTAGCGGGGCAGCTCCTGGTCAAGAACGCGATCGAGCAATTCGGCGCGGCTGTGGCCCTCGACGTACTCGCGGATGGCCTGGCGGGCGACCTCCTGCATCGGCCGGCCCTCATGATCCGCACGCCGGCGCAACGCCCTTGCCTCGGCATCAGTTAGCCGCAAAGTCATCGCCATACCAGCATGGTATCAGGACTGATACCAGTCGCCCGATCGTACTCCGACATAGCCTCCGGCACGGGTCCGCTACGTCATAGACGACCAGAACCGCACCGTGGCTGGTTTACGCCTCGCCACGGCATACCAAGGACACGGACCGCTAGCGCTTGAGCGGAAGCGACCGAGCGTACCCGACGGCCCGGTTGACCCATTCGGTGAGCTGCTCGTCGGTTTCCAGGTCGTCGGAGCTGACGCGCAGCCACCCCTGCATCGTGCGGCCGCCCATCACCGCCAGGGTGGCGTTCGCCGTCGCGATCAGGGCGTCGGTTTCGGCGGGGTCGACCCGGACCAGGGCACCGCCCTGGCCGCTGGCGCTGATCGCCATATTGCCGCCTACTAGGAACGCCAGGCCACCGAACATTTTCTTCTCGGTTACGCCCGGCCCGGTGCCGATCAGGAAGCGGATCCGGTCAGCGAGTTCGGTGTCGTAGGCCATTCGGCCAGCCTAACGTTAGCCAGCGCGTCCCCCTGTTAGCTGCGGACTGAGATGGTGCTGGGCGGCTGGGGTGTCGGCTAAGCGGGGAAGGTGCGGTAGCACGAGTAGCTGTCACCGGCCAGCGGCCTGGACCGCGCCGGGGTCGGCCTTGATGCGCAGGCCGTCGAGGCTGAAGCGGAATCCGATCTCGATGTTGCGGGCCACCCGTATGACGGCGCACTGGTCTGCCACCAGTACGCGGTGCTGGCGTAGCGCCACACAGCGAGGTCCTCGTACCAGGGGTCCGCGTCCGCAAGGTCGCTGAGCAGATCGATCATCGGCTGCCGCACGTGCTCCTCGCGGTGCCGCCGCTACCCTCGCCGGGAAGATTCCCGTCAACGGACAGACGGTGGCGGTCATCACCGGCCAGAACATCACCACCCAAGCGCTCTGCCGGGTCCTTCAAGAGGGGGCAACGCCGACGGTACCCGCCGAAATACGCTGGATAAGCGCCCTCACTCACCGCCTGCCGCGCCATAGCCGCCGAATCTGCGTGGCAACGGCCGCTGGGCCGCCGCCCAGCGTCCGCGCGCAAATCAGGCTGATCTGGATTCATGTTCTCGTCCCCGGCCGGGTCGCGCTTGCCGGGGCCGCCCTGCCAGGCACGCAGGCGATGGCCGGGGATGTCACAACGGCCGGTCACGGGGCTGAGGGCGCGGGCCGGGGCTTGCCGGGGGCGGCAGTGCGGGCCAGGATCCCGAGCGTGGCCCGCAGCGCGCTCTGGGGGATCACCGGGAAGATGGCGGCGTCCTTCCAGTCCTGCCCGGCCGCCGGCCAGTCGTAGCAGGACGTCACGAGCGTGCCATCGTAGACCTTCTCCTTGCCATGGACCTCTGGCGGGTTCTGTCACCTCAGGTAGGGCCCTTGACCAGCCAGAACACGAGCACAGACCAGCGCCCGCAAGCCCCCGACATGCTCTCGCGGGTGCCGTTTGCCACTCAATCTGCCACTCAGTTTGATCTTGTTCTGGCGGCAAGCCGTTGGACATCAGGCCAGCCGTGGCAGCGTCCGGCAAAGGACGCATGACGGGTACGGCAGCTGCAAAGAATATCTACGATCCGCTATAATAGATGAGTGGACTCAGAGGCGGTCACAGCTGGAGCCCTGCTCCGCCGGGCACGGAAGCGAGCTGGCCTGTCCCAGGCGGAACTGGCCGCCCGGACGGGTGCCACGCAAAGCGTGATCAGCGCCTACGAGTCTGGGCGCCGCCAGCCCGCCATCCCCGCCCTCGCGACGCTGGTCGATGCCGCTGGTTATGACTTGGCGCTGGGCTTGCGGCGTCAGCCCGGGCGCATGTCCAGGCTGTCCGGGCCGGTGGGCCGCCGGGTGCGCCGCCACCGGCACGACCTGGCCGCAGCCGCGGCGGCCCACGGGGTCCAGAACCTACGGGTGTTCGGCAGCGTCGCCCGCGGCGAGGACCGCCCCGACAGCGATGTGGACCTGCTCGCGGACCTGCCGCCCGGCCTGAGCCTGTTCGGGCTGGGCCGGGCGGAGGCGGACCTGGAAGCCATCGTCGGTACCCGTGTGGAGCTGATCCCCGCACAAGACCTGAAGCCGGCAGTGCGGGCCCGCGTCGAGCGTGACCTGGTCGCGTTGTGAGCTACCGGGACCGCCAGCTGCTGGCCGACATCCAGGCCGCCATTGATGCCATCGGTTCTCACCTGCAGCGTGGTGATCTGTCCGACGGCCTGGTCTTCGATGCCGTCCGGATCCGGCTGCTGGAGATCGGCGAGGCTGTCAAAGCACTACCTGAGGACGTACTTGCCACTCAGCCGTCCATTCCCTGGCGGCAGATTGCCCGCCTGCGAGATCACCTCGTACATCGCTACTTCGACACCGCTCATGCGATCCTGCAAGCCACTGTCGACGACGATCTCCCCGCGCTGGAACGCGCCATCCGGACGCTGGATCAGTCCCTGCCTGACGAAGAAGAACACACGCCCACTTGACACTGAGCCATAATCGCTGCGCACACGGCCCGGTGAATTGTCAGGCGCGAAACGGAATCTCTTCCAGCCAGCTATACGGCGGTATCCAGCCACGGCAGCGAACGTATCCTCCAGCACGTCGCCGTTCTGGTCAATCGCGGGCTGGCGGGCCTGCCGTGGGACCCGCTCGATCGCCTCGATCTCCCGCTCGGTGCATGACCAGCCGACGGCGAACTCCCAGCGCCGGCCCTGCTTGCCGCCGCCTGCGGCGATGTACTCAAGCAGCTCGCAGGAGAACCCAGCAGGTAAGCGGGTTGGAGCTGTTGGGGAGACATCTCGAACCGGCAGCAGCTTCCGACCGTCACCAGGGCACTGTCCGACCAAGATAGTCGAGGTACTCGAGGCCAGGTCTTTCTCGTTTGACCAGGAGCACGTTCACCAGGTTGGGGATGCTCTCCTCGATGGTGAGATGCGCGGCCGGGCCACCCAGGTCCGTACGCACCCAGCCGGGGGCCATCAGCACGAACGCTCGTCCCGTATCGGATTGCCGGACTGAGAAGCTCCGCATGAACATGTTCAGCGCCGCCTTGCTGCCCCGGTAGACCTCACGCAGCGCGGTCGTGTTGTTGGTGATGCTGCCCTGACCGGAGGACATCGCCCCGATCAGGCCCGTCGGGGTCACGAGGTCCTGGAGAACTTCGATGACCCGCATCGGGCTGAGGGCGTTGGTGACCATCACCGTCACGAAATCGTCGGTTGGTACTTGACCGATCGGTGTCTGCTCGTTGTTGGTGGTACCAGCGTTTACGAACAGCATGTCGAATCGTCGCTCTGACAACTGGTTGTGAAGCACGGCGAGCTGGGCGGGTTCGTTGATGTCCAAGACCTCGATCTCAAGCCGGCCTTGGCTGGTGTCGGCCAAGTCGTGCAGCGGGGTGCGCCTTGTCCCTCCCCGGACGGTACCGACGACGTTCCAGCCGTGCCCGAGGAACTCCGCGGCCATGGCGTGGCCAAGGCCCCGTGAGGCGCCGATGATCAGGATCGTGGGGACCGGGCGCTCGGGGCGGGGCATCAGCGGGCCTCTCGAAGGATCGCACGGCTCTCGCGCAGCAGCTCGGTGAGCGCCGTACTGCGCTCCTCGCCGAGCAGCTCGCGCAGTCGCGCGTTGAGTTCCTGCTCGTGGGTGACGGCGACTTGCGCCATCTCTCGCCCGGCGTCGGTCACGTGGAGCCCGACGCCGCGCCCGGAGCCGAGCCGCCGCTCGATCAGGCCGAGCTTCTCCAAGCGGGCCACCACTGACGAGATCGTCTGCTGGGCCTTGGGGATGCGGCGCGAGATCTCGGCCACAGTCATCCCCGGCCGCCGCATAGCACCCAGCGCCCAGGCCCCTTCCGGCGCCAGGGTGCAAACTGGGGTGGTGTGCCTGGCCACAGGAACCTGCGCGCTGGCGGACATGGCACCCTATCTTGCCGCGGCACAAGACGCCTGGCTAGCCGAGTACCGCGCCCGTCGCAGGACCGATTAGAAGGTGCCGGGCAGGTCCAGTGCGTCGAACATCGTCACCTCTGGCTCTCCGACGATGCCTGCTCCGCTGAGGAACTCTCCCATCCTCGTGGCACCTGCGAAGAACTCATTGAACGTGCCTGCGTCCGGCCACTCGTCAATCACGACCAGGTCCTTGCCGTCGGTGACGATCCTGTGTCCTATCTGGCCCAGGCTCTTGCCGTACGCCGTGATGTCCTCGGGTACCTGTGCGTTGGCCTTCGCCCACTCGGCAGCCTTGCCGATATCAGAGACCGTAAATCGAGCAATGACAATGACGCTCACAGCCCACCCTCCTTCATCTCGCTCGTCCCTGCACCCATCTGGGACGCGCGAGACGGAGCCTAACAGCAGGAATCCTGGCGCAGCGCCTGGACCGGAGCGCAGAAAGACGAGGATCCGCCCACCGGCACCCTGGGCAGCATCGCGGCACAGCCGGCGATCTGGCGCTAGCGGGCCGCCGTGACGCAACCCGAGCCGATGTCGCGCCGTAGCGGACCTCGAACCGGGCTGGCACGACCGGCGCCATGGCCTCGTTAGCCCAGAACTCAAGCCGGACGCCTGTGTGTCGTGCGAGGAGCGAACGGAACCCAGATGTGCCCCTAGCATGGGCTCCCAGCTTCTCACCGGCGCGCCGCCGAAGCGGCAGAGCAGGGAACGTGTCCCGTCGGCCGGGAGCGAAAAGCTCTTGCCGTATGCCCAGAGGGCCAGGTCAGCTATGGCGTCCCCCCGTGTCCACCATCCACCTCCGGCGCGCCCGAGCACAGAATGAAGTCTCTCCAAGTCGGCGGACTGCTCCCCCTGCCGTGCCAAAAATCGGCAGGGAGACTGTGGATAGTGCTTCTGGCCCCATCTCCGCCGGTGATTCGGCGGGGGCGTAGGGTCAGGGGTCCCTGGGTCCAGTCTGACCTCCGAATCGGCTGACGCCGCTCGGGTTGTCCTGCTAACGATTTGTCGGCCGGGCCCAGGTTTTTAGGCACCCACCGGCACAGCCGGTCTGATCTGCCTGGCCTGGACTAGAGGTCAGGGTTCACAGGTCCGACGGCCAGCGGGTGCGTGCCACCCCTTCAACCTGAGGAAAAGAGATGGCATGACCATCGTAGAGACACGTCCTATTACCGGCGGCGTGGACACCCACGCTGACGTGCACGTCGCCGCGGCGCTCGATCCGATCGGGGGACTGCTCGGCGTCCGGGAGTTCCCGGCCACGGCGGCCGGATACGGCCGCCTGCTCGGCTGGCTAGGCGAGTTCGGGACGGTGTGCCTGGTCGGGATCGAAGGGACCGGCAGCTACGGCGCCGGCCTGTCCCGGCACGTCACCGCTGCCGGCGTCCGCGTCGTCGAGGTCGACCGCTCCGACCGGCAGGACCGCCGCCGCCAGGGCAAATCGGACCCGCTGGACGCGGTCAGCGCGGCCCGGGCCGCCCAGTCCGGCCGGGCCCGCGGCGCGCCCAAGGGCCGGGACGGCGCCGTGGAGGCGATCCGCGCGCTGATGGTCGCCAAGCGCAGCGCCCGCTCCGAGCGGACCCAGACCATCAACCAGGCCAGGGCACTGATCGTCACCGGGCCCGATGACCTGCGCAGCCGGTTCGCCAAGCACACCGCCGCTGCCCTGGTGACCGAGATGGCCTCGCTGCGGCCCCGCCCCGGCGCGACGGTGGGCTACGCGACCCGCATCGCCCTGCGGGAGCTGGGACGGCGCGCCGAATTCCTCGACGGCCAGCTCGGCCGCCTCGACGAGCTCATCGTTCCCCTGGTGACCGGGCACGCACCCAGCCTCCTCGCCCTTTACGGGATCGGCCACGACACCGCGGCACTGCTGCTCATCGCGGCGGGCGACCACCCCGAGCGGCTCCGCTCCGAGGCCGCCTGGGCGCACCTGTGCGCCACCGCCCCCATCCCGGCATCATCGGGGAAAATTACCCGCTACCGGCTCAACCCCGGCGGCGACCGGCAGGCCAACCACGCCCTGTGGCGGATCGTTATCACCCGGATGAGCTCGCATCCCCCGACCCGCATCTACGTCGAGCGCCGCAGCAAAGAAGGCCGGTCCAAGAACGAAATCATCCGCTGCCTGAAGCGTTACGTCGCCCGCGAGGTCTACCCCCACCTCCGCGCCGCCCGCTAACGCCCACCCCCCGGGGACGGCCTGACCCGCAAATCGGCTGCCGCTCCTGCTGGCCTTCGAACGATTCGTCGGCCGTCCCCGGCCTCACCGGCCTGCCAGCTGCCAGCGTGACCTAATAAGAGCTTGCCCTCCCCCTGGAGCGGCCCCTCCCTGTCTTGTCCGCAACCCCGGCATCCCGGCCAGCAGCACCCCCGCCCCCGACCGGAAAGTGACCAGGCATGCCACCCATCACCGTCGAGATCGACACCGGCTCCTCTAGCACCCGGGGCCGACCACCCGGGCGATCCTGGCTCGTCCGGCTCCGCCGAGACCACCGAAGCGTCATCACCACCATCGGCCTGTCGCGCACCAGCGCCGAGCACCTCGCCGAACAGATCACCAAGCTCCTCGCCGAACCCGAAGAAGTCCTTGACAGGACATAGGAGCATCGTTATGAGCGTATATGCGTGCCTATCACGTGCGCCGCGGCGCACGTGATATGGCAGGCTGGCTGGCCGCCCTCTGACGATCAGCGCCGGGTCAGGGCAGCATGGCGAAACCAGAAGGGCCTCCTGGCCGGTCCGGAGGCCCTGGTAGCCGGCCGGGATCTCTTCGATACCGCTCATAGCCGGTCACCTCTCTTCCTGGCCGGAGAAGATGGCCAGGAAGAACAGGAAGACGTTCAGGATATCGAGGAAGATCGACGCGGCCAGGAGCGGCGCGGAGCTAATGTCCGCCGAGTGCCGCAGCCGCTGGAAATCGAACATGGTAAAGCCGGCGAAGATCACCAAGCCGAGCACGGAGTAGACCAGCGCGCCGCCCGGAATGTGCACGAAGATCAGCACGATGCCGAACACGATGAGCGCCAGCAGCGCCCAGAAACAGGCGCGCGCGATCGCCGTCAGGTCGCGCCGGGTGGCGTAGCCGGCCGCGCCGAAGCCGGCGATGAACAGCGCGGTCGCCCCGCCTGCCTGCCACAGCGCCCGCGGGTCCATGCTCCCGTAGTACGCAACCGTGGGCGCCACGGCCAGCCCGATCAGCAGGCCGAAGGCGCCGAGCAGCCCGACACTCAGCTGCGCGGACCTACTCGCGGCGAACCGCATGCCGATCAGGCAGGCGAAGGCGGCGATGAACGCGACGATGCCGACGCCGCCGGTCAGGTTGCGGCCCAGCCAGGCGCCGAGAGCGAACAAGGCGGCGGTGATTGCGACGTAGCCCATGGTCTGCGCGAACAACGCGTGGGCCTGGCCGCGGGCCGCCGTCCCCATCTGCCGGTAGGCAACGGTCTGGGTCATGATGTCCTGCTCCTTCCGGCCATCTGGCCGTCAGTAACCGGCCCGGCAGGCGGGTGGTGATCTCCTGTACCAGCCACCCGGTGCCGTCCGGGTACTCGAATGAGACGAACAAGCCATAGCGGCGCGTCTACGATCAGGGTCACCCGCCGAAGCCGACGAGCAGATCTTCCTCCGGCACATCCGCGACCGAAGAGCCATCCCCCGCCCATGTGCCCTCAAGCGCGAAGGCCCGCGGGAGGTTGCGTGCCTGCTCATACGCTGACAGCGCGGCCCGCACGATCTCCGCCTGGCTGCGCCCCTCCTCCGCGGCGATCCGGCGGAGCCGTTCCACGTCTGAATCCTCGAGATAGACGCTGGTTTTCTTCACCTATGTAGGGTGCCACGTAGGGTGAACGATCAGGTCAGCCTTCCACACGTGAGCGAAGACCCTGCGGGCGCTGACCGCGTAGCTGATCCCATGAATCCTCAGGTCAGACACCCTGCAATGGGTCTTGAAGAGGCACACGGGCCAGTGCCCGCTCGATGGACCGGGGTGCGCGCACAACGAACCTCGCTTCGATCGGCCCGGCAAGGTCACCTCGCCACGCGGTCGGGCGGCCAGCGCCTGCTCGGCCCGGGCCAGGATCTCCGCTGCGAGGTCGTGCGCCCGGCGCGCCCCCGCCCGGGCCGGTACGAGCCCTTCCCGCGGCGGATCGAGCTAGCGCGGCGGCTGCCTGACAGTACGAAGGGTCTCGAATACCCGACGCTGCCGCAGCGGCGGTGACCGGCACCTTGTCCACGGTGACGGCGCGGAGCAACTCGTACCTGACCTGCACCGCATCGCTTTCGTCCCGTTCGTCCCGAAGCCAAGTCACCCAGGGTCCTCACGCTGCATGCCGTCCAGTTTGAGGCTGCCCCGTTCTCCCTGGCCCTGGCCCGGGGCCACAGTGGTGCTGGCTGCCCGCTGATCGGTGGTGCAACCTCTCCTGCCAGCGGGCGGCATCCAGCGCACAATGGCGACCATGAAGATAAGCCGGGCCCGCGGCCCGCGGGGCTGATGCCCGGTGGCCGCGGCGTGGTACTGGTGGCGGGCGACCCGCGGCCGTTCCTGGCGGGCAGTGCTGACGGTGGCGCTGATCGGCGGGCTGCTAGGGACGGTGGCGCTCGGCGGGCTGGCCGGCGCCCGCCGCACGGCGTCGGCCTACGGCCGTTACCTGGCATCGACCAACGCCAGCGATGTCTTCGTCGACATTCCGGGTCCGTCCCTGCCGCCGATTCCCAGGATCGCCGCCCTGCCAGGAGTCCGGGAAAGCGCCGCATGGGTGAGTCTGGCCGCGTATCCGGTCATTCGCGGGCGGGTGGACGATTCGTTTAACGCCAGTGGCCTGGTGGGCAGCTTCAATGGCGAGTTGTTCCGCCAGGACCGGATGACCGTCCTGGCGGGCCGGCTCCCCCGGCTGGGCTCGACTAGCGAGATCGCGCTCACGCCGGCCACGGCCCGGCAGTTCGGCGTCGGCGTGGGCGGGAGAGTTACCTGGCAGTTCTACGGGATCAGGCTGCCGTCGGGCACGCCGTACCCGGCCGGGCGGTCCACGTTCGTCGTGACCGGGATCGTGGTTGTCCCGCCCGTGCTGACCGACCAGTTCGACGACGTTCCGAACGCGGGGGTACTGCCCCCGGCGGCCACGGCGAGGTATCTGCCCGGCCAGTTTCAGTATGCCTGGGTCGGGCTGCGGCTCACCGCGGGAGCCGCCGGGATCCCGGCCCTGCAGTCCGAGATCGACAGCCTGGAGCTGAACCTTGGCCGGGCCCGGCACAACTCCCAGCTGCTGTTCAGCATCCGCCGCATGGACACTGTGCATAACGAGGTCCAGCAGGCGATCCGGCCGCAGGCGGTGGCGCTCGCGATGTTCGGGGCACTGGCCGCGCTGGCCATGCTGGTGCTCGTCGGCCAGGGCCTGGCGCAGCTGCTGTCGCGCTCAGCCGGGGAGATCTCCGTCCTGCGGGCGGTGGGTGCCGGCCGCGGCCAGGCGGCGCTGGCCGCTGGCCTGGAGGGCGGCATCGCGGTCGTGGCCGGGGTCGTGCTGGCTGTCGCTGGCGCTTACGCGGTGTCGCCGCTGGCCCCGGTCGGGCCGGTTCGCCGGTTCGACCCGGCCCGGGGCTTCGAGGCCGACCCGCTCGTGCTGGCCGGCGGCGGCGCGGTCCTGGCCCTCGTCCTGCTCGGCGTGCTCGCGGTGCTGGCATGGCGGGCGGTCCGCCCGGCCGGGCGGAAGCCTGCGGTGCGACCGTCAGTGATTGCCGTCGCGGCCGCCGCGGCCGGGCTGCCGGTCCCGGCGGTGATCGGGGCACGCGACGCGCTCGAGCGCGGATCGGGGCTGCGGCCCGCGGCAGTCCGTGCTTCCCTTGCCGGGTCGGCCGCGGCGGTGACCGCAGTGGTCATGACCGCGGTGTTCGGCGCCAGCC
>Ga0302235_10001869_pt1 | contig 15440 bp, 11 predicted proteins | sample II_Palsa_N3_3_FD_193577 | JGI IMG/M metagenome (GOLD analysis project Ga0302235, IMG submission 193577) | Peat permafrost microbial communities from Stordalen Mire near Abisko, Sweden - II_Palsa_N3_3 | ecosystem: Environmental > Terrestrial > Soil > Palsa > Peat permafrost | place: Sweden... | reverse complement strand
TGCCGCTGACGATCCTGGTCCTCAACGACCAGGGGATGGGCCAGGAACGGCACAACCTGTCACGCGACGGGCTCCCGGCCCGCTTCGCCGACTACGCATCGCCTGATCTCTCGGCCTTGGCCGGCGCCTATGGCGCCACCGGCTACCAGATCACGAACGCCGGACAGCTCGGAACGCTGTCGGCGGCCGTCGACGACACCACCACCGGCGGCGTGGTGATCGTCGATGTGCGGATCAACGGTGAATACCTCAACCCGGTCTCACGCGACATCGCCGAACACCTGCGTTAACCAGGCGGCCGCGCCTGCCACGGCCTAGGCGATCACACGACGCCGCCGGGGGCGCCACGTGCTCTGCGGCAGTAACCGTCCGCAGGCCGAAACTTCTTATACGCTAACCCCTGCACAGCCGCAGGAGCGAGGCATCAGATCTGGTAGGTAGCATCAATCGTCAGTCGGCGGGCCGGGTTGGCTGAACGGATGTGTGACTTGGGCAAGACCCCTTTTTTGGGTACAACGTCACATTCATCGACTGACCGGCGCCTCAGCTGTCACACGGGACGGTGCGGATGGCGAGACGGGGGCGCATGTGACTAGGCCGCTCTGATGGGCGCGGACGACGAGCTGGGCGCGGTGGCGCGGGCCGACCTTGATCGTGGCCCGGGTGACGTAGGTGCTGGCGGTGGGGCGCTTTACCGCGCGGCGCGGGTTACCATCAGGTAATACCGGGACTGCGCGGCGAAGGAGCATGAATCATGGACTCAGCCGGCAGGGACTACTATCCGCCCGGTGACTTCCGGGTATCTGACGCCGAGCGTGACCTGGCGCTGTCCGAGCTGAGCGAGGCCTTGCAGGCCGGCCGGATCACAGCTGGCGAATTCGACCAGCGATCCGGCCAGGTCCTGGGCGCCCGCACCGGGAAAGAACTGACCGCCCCGCTCGCTGACCTGCCGCCAGTAGGCCGCGCCCCCGCGGTACGCGCCACCGCCCTGGAACGACCCCGGCGGGTCCGCGCTCCCGGGATCGTCATCGGCGCATCCGTCGCCGCCGTCTGCTTCGCCGCCGCCGCCGCATCGGCCGCCCTGAGCAGCGGCCCCACCCTGGCGCAGCGCGAGCTCTTCCAGCAAATGGCGGCCCAGCAGGGCCTGTCGATCCCTGTTCCCCCCGCCGTGGGCTTCGACTGGGCCGGCGTGATAGCACCAGGAGTAATCGCCGTAATGCTCGTCGTGCTGGTCATCTTCCTGAGCGTGACCCGCACCGACCGCCCTTAGTTCGGCGGCCGCCCTATTCGAGCGCCCCGGCGCCGGCCGTCAGGCGCTCGTAGACGCCCAGGTAGGCAGGCTCCTGATGGCACCAGGCCAGCTCCTGCTCGACCCGGACCCGCCCCAGCTTGCCTAGCCGGGCTCGCCCGGGCTCATCGTCCATGAACCTGGCGATGGCCGCGGCGTAGTCGTGAACATCGTTGGGCTTGACGTACAGTGCGGCGTCGCCCGCCGAGATCCGCGTTTCGCGCAGGTCAAATGCCACCACGGGAAGTTCGAAAGCCATGTATTCCAGGGTCTTGTTCATCGTCGAGACGTCATTGAGCGGGTTCTTCGGGTCGGGCGAAAGGCCCACGTCCGCCGTCGACAGGATGCACGAGACGAGCTCATCGGGTGCCCGCCCGGTGAACTCCACGTGACCGGCCAGGCCGAGCTCATCGCGCAAGGCCACCAGATCTCCGAAGCAGTCTCCCGAGCCGATCAGCGTGAAGGCGATGTCCTTGCGCCCGAGCTCGTTCACCACGATGCCGGCGGCCCGCACCACGATGTCGACCCCGTCCTGCGGGCCCATGACACCGATGTAAGCGGCGAGGAACCGGTGGCCCCGGCGCAGTTCCGGGTAGGCCCGGACCCGCCGCAGCCGCTCCGGGTCCGGTCCGGTCCGGACCACCGTCACGTCCGCGGCCCGCTTGCCGCTCCGGCCCACGGCGATCTCCCGGTACGACTCATTCGTGGAGATCACATGGTCCGCGGCCCGGTGAGTCCTGCGCTCCAGGGCCCGCAAGCCCCGGTAAGGCAGCCTCGGGCCGTCGGGGAAGCGAGATTCGTAAAGTTCGGGGCACAGGTCATGGTGGTCGAACACGAACCGGGTCCCCTCCAGCGCGCGGAAAGCCACGGCGAGGGGCCAGAAGATATCGGGCGGATTGCAGGCCTGGATCACCGCGAAGCGGCCTGAGCGCCTGGCCTTCAGCGCCATCCAGGTCGTCGCGAGAAACGAGTAGACATACTCGGCGACGAAGCTGAGATTACTTCCCCCCGGCGCATACGGGCGGTATTTGTACAATTCTACCGTGTCGATGACCTCGTAGGCCGGGTCGCCGCTGCCTTTGGGGCAGACGACGGCGACCCGGTAGCCCGCCGAAACCAGCGCCTGGCACTCCAGCCACACGCGCCGATCGAACGGTACCGGAAGATTCTGGACGATAATCAGGACCCTGCGCTTCATCTCTACCTAAGCTCATGTTCATTGGGATTCCAGACGGGCAGGGAATTTTGCGTCCCTTTCGGCAGGTATTTTCCAGCTAAAGTAGTCGATATTCCTGTCGTACTGCGCGCCCGATGGGAATGCGCATGTGCAAGAATCCTAACACGCTCGAGCTCGCCTTCCGGCTGGGCGTAATCTAGGTGCAGATGGTCTCGAGTATGCCTTGGGCGCACATTTCTCTAGACCGCAGGAAATGTCCTCCCGGTCTCCCGTCGTGAGGGACTCGCACCTGGGAGCCACGCCTTTCGGCATCGGTTCCCGCGTCCACGCGAGCTTTCACGATAGGGAGGTCATCCCCGGCAAAACCTGATTCGGACGTTAAATCCGGGTCGCCCGATAAACCCGATTGCCCGGATCGCCTGAGACCAGAGTAACCATGGTGACTTTGACGAGTCGCTGGTAAACTGGTAGATCTAGTTGTACGTCTCCTAATCAGGGGGCCAGGGCGTACTGGGTGAGAGCGTGGGTGGCGCGCCATGCATGCATGGCGGCACCAACGGGGGGTATGCATGTCCGGTGGCGCCATTATTCGTGGCCTGTACGCTCGTCAGACCACGAGCCGTATTTCCATTTGGACTAAGGACTACTTGCGCAAAGCCGCCATTGCAGACTTCAGCTGCGCTGCCGCCGGAGTTTTCGCGGCGACCTATATTCGCTTCGGCCATAACGTCACCAGAACCTACCTAGCGCTGAGTCTTGCGCTGCCGCTGCTCTGGCTGGCCGCACTATGGCTGGCCGGAGCGTATGACGTCCGCTACATCGGGATCGGCTCGGACGAATTCCGCAAGGTCCTCAACTCCGGCGTGAGCCTCACGGCGGTGGTGGCGATTTGCTCGTGGGCGGTCAACACCGAATTGTCCCGCGGCTACCTGCTCATCGCCCTGCCCTGCGTCACGTTGTTTAACCTGGCCGCCAGGTACTCGATGCGAAAACGGCTGCATAAGGTGCGAACGTCTGGCCGCTGCATGCACAGCGTGGTGGCGGCGGGCCATGAGTCGGCCGTGGCCGGCCTGATAACTGAGCTCCGCAGGGAGCCGTACCACGGGCTAACGGTAGTCGCTACCTGCCTGGCGCAGCCGTCAGAATTCACTGAGGTGGCTGGGGTGCCTGTGTGGGGAGGGCTCGACGACGTCCCGGCCGCCGTGCGCAGGTTCGGCGCGAATACGGTCGCGGTGCTCGCATGCCCGGAGATAGACGGCATCAAGCTCAGAGGCCTGGCCTGGGAGCTCGAGAAGACCGGCACAGACCTGTGCGTCTCGCCCGCGCTGCTTGACGTGGCCGGTCCGCGGACGACGATCAGGCCGGCGGCTGGACTAACCCTGCTCCATGTAGATCACCCGCAGCTGACCGGCGTCCGGCTAGTCCTCAAAGACCTGTTCGATCGATGTGCGGCTGCGGTGATACTGATCCTGCTCGCCCCGCTATTCGCCGCCGTCTCCGCGGCCATCTGCCTCTCCGATGGCGGGCCGGTGCTATTTAAGCAGGTAAGGGTGGGCAAGGACGGCCGCATGTTCAGGATTTTCAAATTCCGCACCATGGTGGTCGACGCTGAGCAGCGCCGGGTGAACTTGCTGGTAAGCAACGAGACCGACGGTGTTCTCTTCAAGCTTCGCCAAGATCCCCGCGTGACCGCGGTGGGGGCGCATCTGCGGCGCTGGTCGATCGATGAGCTGCCACAGCTTATCAACGTCCTGCTCGGCGACATGTCGCTGGTGGGCCCGCGCCCGGCTCTTCCGGATGAGACGGCGAAGTATGCCGAGCATGTCCGTCGCCGGCTAGTCGTCAAGCCGGGCCTGACGGGTCTCTGGCAGGTAAACGGGCGATCAGATCTGTCTTGGGACGAATCGGTGAGACTCGACCTGAGGTATGTCGAAAACTGGTCGTTCGTTCTGGACGTGCAGATTATGTGGAAGACGATTTCGGCGCTGCTGCGAGGGCTGGGAGCTTACTTAAGCCGTCGTGGGCCTTGAGCCGCGGGGACCGGGCCCGGGGGCGGGGCTCCGGCGGCGCCTACCGGGGCGGACTGAACTAACGGGCAACTGAACTCACGGGTAACTGAACTCACGGGCAATGGCGGCACCGGGAATGCGCCGGCATCCGGGATCAGTTTCTATTCTCCGCTTCCTCGCGGGCTTACGTGACTCGCGGGCCGCCGAATCGGCCTTCTATGCACGCCTTTCGGCGTCGGCTGCGCGTCCGCGTGAGCTTTCACGATAGGAAAATCATCCCGGCAAAGCCCGATTCGGACGTTAAATCCATGCCGCCCGATAAACCCGATTACCCGGACTCCTGTGGCTAAGTAGTTGCTGCGACCTTGAAGAGTTCCCGGTAAACCAAGTGTCGTATGCGAAACATGGCCAATTTACCCCGATAGGTAACTGAAATTATTTGCCTCGAGCGGCAATTTAGGTAAACCGAGAGGCGGCTGGCCGCGTCTTGATATGGACCGGATGTCAGCGGCGCACAGGACCCGGGGGGGTTGCCGCACGATGCGGCGGCACGGGGACTGCGGCGACAGGGGAGGGACGTGACCCATGGAACTATTCTTCTTGGCGACCTCGGCTACGGCACAGAATAATCTTAGTAAGAGCATTTTTTGAGGACACGTCGCTATAGTCCCGCGCCCTGCCGCACAAGGCTTACGGATCGCCTCGGCCGGCCCGGCAGGCGGGAACACGTTATTCCTTTCACAATGGCCGTTATTGGATACCGCCGCGGTCCTGAAGGCAACCGGACCCGTGAGGGGGGGAGCAAGTGACCCAGACTCTTTCGCGCTCAACGATCGTCGGGCTTCCGTCTGCCCACGTAACGACTACGGACATCCCCGGATGCCGCCCGCTCGATGTGCTGATCGTGACCTCGGAGGCCCCGCCCATCATCTCTGGGATCTCCACCTGCATCGAGCGGCTCGCGAGCGGGCTCACCCAGCGGGGACATCGCATCAGGGTGCTCTCTTCCACCCAGATTCCGCGGGTTACTCTCGGAGAATGGCGACTGTCTTCCTTTCTGGCTTACTGGCCGCGGATAGCCCGCGAGCTAAAGCACTTCGATGTGGTCAATGTGCACGGGCCGGTACCAACCATGAGCGACGCTTTCCTTCGCCTCTCGAATCTTCTCCCGCCGCACGCCCGCCCGGCTATCGTGTACACCCATCACTCGCCGATTGATATCCGCAGCGCGACCCGTATGTCGGCCCGGTACAACAAGCTCCATGAATCCCTCGCCCTGCGTGCCGACCGGATCGTGACCAGCAGCCAGTACTACGCGACGCAGCACCGCAGCAGGTACGGGCCCTTGGTGCGGGCAATTCCATGGGGCGTGGACGCGCGGACATCGGCGCAGACCTTCGTGCCGCGTTCGGCCGAGAAACTCCGGGTGCTATTCGTCGGGCAGATGCGGCCCTACAAAGGTGTGGAGACCCTGCTCGCCGCGGTCGCGGGCCAGCCCTGGCTAGAACTGACCCTCGTCGGTAAGGGAACCGAGCTCGCGAGCTATCAGCGGCTGGCGGACCGGCTTTCGGTAACCAACGCCAGGTTCATGGGCAGGGTCTCTGATTCCGAACTCGAGCGGCAATATGGTGCCAACGACGTCGTGGTGCTGCCTTCGGTCACCCGGGCGGAAGCCTTCGGGCTCGTGCTATTGGAAGGCATGGCGGCCGGCTGCGTACCAGTAGCCTCCGATCTCCCGGGTGTCCGGGATGTAGCTGGCCCGACCGGAGTGGTCGTCCCGCCGCGAGATCCGCACGCTCTGCGCCAGGCCCTGCGAGAGCTGGCGGACGACGAAGCGCGACTGAAGCATCTCCAGTTCGAGTCCTGGCTGGCCGCGCGGACCCGCACCTGGGAACGCTGCGTGACTTCCTACGAAGAGGTGCTTCTCGACGCCGTTCGCTGCCGTTACGCCCGCGTGAACGGGTTCGCCGTGCTGCCCGAGGTGGACGAGGAAGACGGCCGGCCGCTGTTCAGTGATCCGTACGCCGTACCCGAGGTGCAGATGGGGGTTGGGTAGGGGCACGCGGCCCTGCCCGTTCCGTAAATGACGATGCAACGAGGGAGGTGACGCCGCCTAGGTGCGGCAGACTCTATGGTGGGCTGAGTAACGGGCCGTCGATGACGGGAGGGGTAATGCTGCCACCTCCGCTGGTCCGACGGCTGGTGCTGGCGCCGGTGGTGGTCGTTATCGCGGTCGCGTTTATCGTGCTTTCGCCGGCCCTGGCCATTCTGGCGCTGGTATCCGGGCTGGCGGCGCGGTCGCGGCCGGGGCGGATGCGGAGCCTGCGGCTGACGTGCTTCGCGCTGATCTGGTTCATCGCGGAGACGGCGGCGCTGTTCATGCTGCTGGGGCTGTGGCTGGTGAGCGGGTTCGGCGGCAGGCTGAGCACCGAGCCTTACCAGGAACGGCACTACCGGGTCGTTCGGTGGTTCCTGGACGTGCTGTACGACGGCGCGGAACGGACGTACGGGCTCCATGTGGAGATAGACGAGCCGGAACTCACGCCGGAGGAGCGGATCGCCCGGCTCGCCCGGCCGGTCATCGTGCTCAGCAGGCACGCCGGGCCCGGTGACTCGTTCCTGCTCGTACACGAGCTGCTGACCACGTACGGGCGGCGGCCGCGGGTGGTGATGAAGGCGACGCTGCAGTTCGATCCCAGCCTGGACGTGGTGGGCAACCGGCTGCCGAACGTCTTCATCTCCAGCCGCCAGACCGGCGAGAGCATCTTCACCCAGCAGATCGAGCGGCTGGCCCGCGGCCTGGACGCGCAGGGCGCGCTGGTGATCTTCCCCGAGGGCGGCAACTGGACGCCGAACCGCTGGTACCGGGGCATCCGGCGGCTCGAACGGCAGGGCCGCCGCGACCTGGCCGCGCGGGCCGCGCAGATGCCGAACCTGCTGCCGCCCCGGCCCGGCGGGACGCTGGCCGCCATCTCGGCCCGCCCGGACGCCGACGTGATCTTCGTGGCGCACGCCGGGCTCGACTCCGTCATCAGCATCGGCGACGTCTGGCGGAACTTCCCGATCAACCAGGTCATCCGGGCGCGGTGGTGGCGGGTGCCGTACGACGAGGTGCCACGCGATGCCGCGCACGAGGAGCAGGTGCAGTGGCTGTATGACTGGTGGGAGCGCATCGACAGCTGGATCACGGAGAACCGGCCCGGGGATCCGGCGGGTACGGTGACAACGTGATCGGGCCCATCGTCGCGGAACCGGAGGCCTGGCGCGGCCGGCCGGCCGCCCAGCAGGTGGACTGGCCGGACCAGGGGCGGCTGAAAGAGGTGACGGCCGAGCTGGCCGGGATGCCGCCGCTGGTGCTGGCCGACGAGTGCGACCTGCTGCGTGAACGGCTGGCCGCGGTCGGCCGGGGAGAGGCGTTCGTCCTGCAGGGCGGCGACTGCGCCGAGACGTTCGAGGGTGCCACCGCGGACGCGGTCCGGGCCAAGCTGCGGACGCTGCTGCAGATGGCGCTGGTGCTGACATACGGGGCCAGCGTGCCGGTGGTCAAGATCGCCAGGATGGCCGGGCAGTTCGCCAAGCCCCGGTCCAGCCAGACCGAGGTCCGCGAGGGCGCCGAACTGCCCGCCTACCGCGGCGACGCGGTGAACGGGCTGGAGTTCAGCGCGCAGGCCAGGCGGCCGGATCCGGGGCGGCTGCTGCGGGCCTATCATTCCGCCGCGGGCACGCTCAACTTGTGCCGCGCGCTGAGCACCGGCGGTTACGCGGACCTGCGGCAGGCGCACGCCTGGAACCAGGACTTCGTCCGGGACAGCCCGGCCGGACAGCAGTACGAACGGCTGGCCGGCGAGATCGACCGGGCGCTGGCGTTCATGCGGGCCTGCGGCTCGGACCCGCAGGAGCTGCGCTCGGTGGAGCTCTACTCCAGCCACGAGGCCCTGCTCCTGGACTACGAGCAGGCCCTGACCAGGACCGACGCACGGACCGGCCAAGCTTACGACGGATCGGCGCACTTCGTGTGGATCGGCGAGCGGACCCGTCACGTGAACGGGGCGCACGTCTCGTTCGCCCGCGCGATCGGCAACCCGGTCGGGGTCAAGCTGGGGCCCGCCACGACGCCCGGCGACGCGCTGGCGCTGGCGGAGGCGCTCAACCCGGACGGCGTGCCGGGGCGGCTGACGTTCATCACCCGGATGGGCGCGGCGCGGATCCGGGAGGCCCTGCCGCCGCTGGTCCGCGCGATGGCCGCGACGGGCATGCCGGTGGCGTGGATCTGCGACCCGATGCACGGCAACACGATCACGGTGCCGAGCGGGCATAAGACCAGGAGGTTCGGCGATGTGCTGGACGAGGTGAACGGGTTCTTCGAGGTGCACCGGGCGCTCGGCACCCATCCCGGCGGCATCCACATCGAGTTCACCGGCGACAACGTGACCGAATGCACCGGCGGCAGCTACCAGATCGCCGAAGCCGACCTGCACCAGCGTTACGAGACCGCCTGCGACCCGCGGCTCAACCGCAGCCAGTCGCTGGACCTGGCCTTCACCGTCGCCGACCGGTACCGCCAGCCCGCCGCACCGCTAAGCGGCGGCCTCGGTTCCTGGCTGGCCCGGTGAGCCCGGGGACTCCGCGCGCCGCTGGATGACCCCGAGGGCGTCATGGAGCGCCTGCCAGACGTTGGCGAGGCTGGCGCTCTCGGGCAGGTCACCGCGGATGGTGCCGGGCGGGCCGGCCTTTTCGCCGAGCGCAGCGAGGGCGGCGCGGCCGAGGTCGACGATCACCGGGTCGGTGGCCTCGATCGTGAGCTGCTCGTCCGTCACGCGGATCAGCATCTGGCGCCTGCCTGCCTCTTCTGGCTGCTCGTCGCTGGTGCCGGTGACGTCCGCGGTGCGGAGGGCCTCTCTGGCCTGGTCCAGGTCAACGCCGAGAGCGGCGAGGGCCCGGGCGGCGGCGGTATCGGGGTCGCCGAGGGCGGCGAGCAGCAGATGGTGCGAGCCGACCGGCTGTGATCCGGCCAGCCGGGCGGCTTCGCTCAGGCTGATGTCGGCGGCCGGCGTAGTGCGCAGTTCCGCCTGCTCACCCGATTCCTCGCCTGGGCCGGCCGCGGAGCGGCGGCGCAGCCAGCCGCGGCTCCGGGGGGCCTCGGCCGGCACCGTGGTCAGCAAGTCGAGCACGGCCAGGCGGATCGGCGCGAGGTCGGCGGAATGCCGCCTCAGGACCTTCGCGCCGACGCCATCACCTTCCCGTATCACGCCGAGCAGGATGTGCTCGGTGCCGATGTAGTTGTGGTGCAGCTGCAGGGCCTCGCGGAGCGCGTACTCCAGGGTCTTCTTGGCGCGCGGGGTGAACGGGATATGCCCGCTGACGGCCTTCCCTTTCCCGACGCCGACGATGGCCTCGACCTCTTCGCGGGTGCCCTCAAGCGACATCCCGAAGCCCTCGAGGGCGCGGGACGCCAGCCCCTCGGGCTCGCCGAGGAGCCCGAGCAGCACGTGCTCGGTGCCGATGTAGTTGTGGTGCAGTCGCCGGGCTTCCTCCTGGGCGAGGACGACGACGTGCCGGGCGCGGTTAGTGAATCGCTCAAACATGAGACCACCGTGCAGCATGCTTCCAAACCCTGTCAATACCATGCTATTAATAAGGTTAACGGTGGGGGCTGGGATGAAGGGATCATGGAAGCATGGACTGGGAGGACCGGCTCGACGACTGGGAGCTCGAACTCGACCTGGCGGCCCAGCTCGAGGGCTCGGACTGGGTGACGCTGGAACGGGCGGCCGCGGACACCGGCGCCTCCCGTGCCGTCCTGCGCAACTGGTACCGCACCGGGGAGATCCCGTCCCGGCTCGTCGACGGGCCGCACGGGCCGCAGCGCCTGGTGCCGCTCGCGGTCGTCGCGGCCCGCGCCGAGGCCTCCCCGCGGCTGCGCCGCACCGCGGAGCGGCGGCTAGCCGACGAGGCCCAGCTTGAGATCCTCCGGCACCGGGTTGACCAGCTCGAACTCCGGCTGGCCGCGCTCGAACGGCGGCCGCCGTCAGATCCGCGATAATCGGGTGGCTGGGCAGCGGATGGACCGGCCGTGCCCGGGGCGCGGCTGCGGCTTCACGGGCGGGCCGCCAGCGCGATGTACCCGACGTAGAGCGCGTAAGGGACGGTGCCATCCCACAGATTGATGTCATGAGCCCAATAGAAGACCTGGAACTTGCAAGAGGTCGCTTGCCGGACCGCGTCCGCCATCATTCCGGTCGAACCTCTATTGGTGTACTGGAAGTCCAGGCTCACGGGCATGCTGTACCCAGCATTTTCGCCCGCGACCCGCAGCCCGTCTGCGGCCGCGATCCGGCTGATCCATCGTGTCGCCGACCAGGAATCCATGACGCTCGACGTGAGCGGGAGCGAGTCATCTCCGCGCTGGCACGAGTCGTCATCGCCAGACTCGTCCGCGACCGAGGATACGTATGCCACCGCGTCGGTCTTGTCGGGCAGCAGTGCGTAGTAGCGACTCCAGACTGCCCCTACCCCCGTGGGCGTCCCAGTCGGCAGGTTCTGGTGTTCTTCCGCGCTCAGGTCGTCTGGGCGGGTGCCCGACCCCGGAGTGACGAGCTGATAGTAACCGGTGTAACCCAGGCCGGACAGAATATGCATCTGCCAGTTGGTCACGTTATCCAGGCCCCCGATGTACCAGTTGACCCATCGGTCGAGTTGGGCGGGCGTCAGGCCAGGCTGACCTGGCCGCCAGTCCGGGAAGGGATTGGGTGTCATGGTCGGAGCCAGGCCCGCGCCAGTCATAGCCGCATTCCCGAAGGCCCAGTAAGCCCCGCCGGGAGGATAGAGCATCTCGTCATCCCCGCCGGAGGTGAGCCGGATCGCCCAGAAATTCGACAAGGGCAGATCGGCAGCAACTCTGGCGAGGTAGGCCGCGGCGGCCTGGCGGACCGCCGCACTGAATACGAAATCAGCCTCGCTCGATGTGTCTCCGTCCTGGTTCACGTAGCGGCTATCCGGCAGGGAGAATACCCAGGACGGCGTGTCCTCCAGGCCCAGGCCGAGGGTAACCCGCATCCCGGCTGCATGAAACGCTCGGACATAGGATTGCATGGTGGCTATGTAAGAGGTGCTAAAGACCCCTTCGGACGGTTCGAAGCTCGCCCAGTTAAGCTCGAACATGGCCACCGAGATTCCATCTTTCTTTTCCGTCGCTACCGTGCTGACCTGGGTGTCCAGCGTGCCGAACAGCGTCGATGATGGGCTATTGTGCACGCGATTTCTGCCACTTACGAGCGCGATAATTGTCAGGACGGCCACCAGCGTCACCGCGAGCCCGGCCACACACCAGCGCCTAGTCCGCGATAGCTTGATGACCGTTCCCCTCCTGACCATTCGGGACCATCTCCGTTTTCCGGGCAATCCCGACTTCCCGGAACATGCAGGACTTCCCCCGGCCGTCCGGGCTAACGCTGTCCACCTGTGGCTACGCCGATGGCCACCCATCACTATCAGCCTCAAATTCCGTTCCGTCCCCTGGCGCGGAGGCCGCGCCGTCGATGCGGGAATTTACCAGTCACCTGCTATCGGCTGTCCTTCACTGTGGTTAAAACGCGTGTACCCGCCGTGATGGTTCCTGGTGGCGGTCAGAAACTGGATGAGTGGCTCATCGCCCGCACCCTGGTCCGGACCGCTGTGGCCGCGGCGGGCCACCGTGGCAGGGGTGGCAGGGTGGTCGGGCGAGACCCGACCCGGGCCGGGCCTTGCGGGGTCTTGCGGCAACTGGCCCGGCTGCCGTCAATTCGGGACATCTTCTGCTCACTTAAAGTGGTCAGCAAAGACTGATCGCTTACATGCAGCTATAGCGTCATTGCACTTGGCGAGTTACGTCTGGTTGCCTGTGGATGTCTTGTGCATAAGCCGGTGGATAACCGCCGTGAGGGGCGAATAAGTACCTTTGTCCTGTGGACATCGTGTGGATAGAGAAAAAACTAAACTGAATTCTGACAGACCCTTGCGCGACACTCACGGAGGCAGTAGAAATACATTCACCGTCGGAAACAGGCACCATCTGAGGGCAACCTCGGAAACGTAGAATGGTCCGGGAAGCCGGTCCGTCCCACGGGTGTCTGGCCCCGGCGGGCGGCGTGCGGCGCCGGGGAGGCCGGGCAACCGGCCGAGCTGGGGCGGCGGGCCAGACAAGGCCCCCTCCATCTCATACGTGGAGGGGGCCTTGTTGCATTCTGCCCGACAAAGGGGGTTCTCGCCCCGACGCCACGCCGGCAAACCCGAACGAGACGGTCACTTGGCCGCCTCAGCCGCCACTCAGCCGGCACTTGGCCGCCTCAGCCGCCGATCATCGATGTCGCATCGAAGGCGGGGAAGCCCAGGAAATCTCGCATCACGTCGGCGACCCGCTGGATGCGCACCGCGTCGACCGAGCCGACCGGATAGCTGTCCAGGGCCATCATCGCCGCGGTCACCCTGGAGACCCCGAGCGGCGTGGGGAGCGCCTCCATCGACTGTTCCACGACGGACCGGTTGGCGTCCGCGATCTGCTGGCCCTGCTCGAACGCGGCCCGGAACGCCGCCAGCGTCACCGGGTGCGCCGCGGCCCACTGCCGGGTGACGGCGCAGCCCTGTACCGGGAAGGAGGCGGTAGCGCCCTGGTCCAGGTCGGCGATCATCGTGACGCCCATCGACTGCTCAGCCTGGGTCGCGAACGGCTCGGGCAGCACCGCCGCCGCGATCTTCCCGGCCTTGAGCATGGCGGCCATCTCAGGTAGCGGGTAGTACGCGAAATGCACTCCGGACACGCGCAGCCCGTGATCGGCCAGCGCGGAGGCGACCAGCAGGTACAAGATGTTCCCCGGCGCGTTGACGCCGACGGTCTTGCCTTCCAGGCCGGCCAGCGTCGAGATGCGCGAGCCTGGCATCACGTAAAGGCCCTGGGTGCCCGGTTCCATCACCGAGCCTTCGGCGAAAATCTCTAGGTCGGCAGCGACCATGGGATCGCTGGTCGAGGAAGACCGCTGGCCCAGGTTGTAGTTTTCCTGCGCCTGGAGGTAGCTGACGTAGTTGCCGCAGGAGATGTCGACCCGGTCGCTGGGCTCGTCGAGCGCCTGGGCGTTGATGACCGTCTCGGAACTGACCGCCGGGATGAAGTTGACGTGCAGGCCGCGCGCCGCGAACAGGCCTTCGTGCAGAGCGACGAAGAAGCCGGCCGAGTCGACCGCGGGCACGACCGCGACGTTCAGATCCGGCTGCTCGATGACGGGCGCCGCGGCGGCGTCTCCGCCGCCGGTAAGCCTGGGCAGGACCAGGATCGCCAAGACGACGACGGCCGCCGCGACGCCGAATATCTCCGCGACCCGGACAGCTCGCGTGAACCTACGTATCATCGCCGGTTGCTCTCTTCCTCGTGGTCCGCACGGACGTCCCAGGCCCACACGGGCGCCGGGTTGCGGGTCTTGGGGCTCTTGCGGAGTCTTCGGTCGCGTGGCCGATCCCGCGGGCAGCCGGACGCGGCACAGGCGGCAGCCCGGCCGGAGGGCCGACCCGAGCGAGACACCGCGAGGCCCGGTGCTGGTTGCAGAAAAAATGGTGCTGCAAGTTGCAGTGAGAGACATCGGTCAGCTGACGGATCTTTACGGGTGCGCCTGCTCAAGATCTGGGTTGATGTACCGAAGACCTGGCCCAGCTGATGGACCAGGCATGCGCCTGAGCCCGGGGACGCCTAGGGCCAGCCGACGCCGCCGGCCGGCGCCCGGGCGGTCAGCAGCCGACCGGTTCGTGCCTTGTCGGTCATCCGCTCGGTACCGCGCCACCGGGTGGCCACCATGAACAGCGTGGTCCTGTCTGGGCCGCCGAGTGCGCAGGAGAAACAGCCGCGGTCCAGCCGGATCGTCTGCAGCACAGCTCCGCCCTCGCGGACCCGCACGCACTGCTTGTTCGGAACGTCGGCGTACCAGATGGCTCCCTGGGCGTCCAGGCAGATGCCGTCAGGCACGCCGTCGCCGAGGTACGCCCACACCCGGGGCTGCGACAGGCCGCCATCGGCGGCGATCTGGTACGCCGTCAGCTTCTGGCCGTAGGACTCGGCGATAATCAGCGTCGAGTTGTCGGGGGTCACGGCCATGCCGTTAGGGAAGGCGATCCCGTCAGCCACCAGCCGGGCCGTCCCGTCCGGTTTGAGCAGGGCGATCGTCCCGGGTGCGAACTCGCCGCCGGGGAAGTCGAAGCCCTGGTTGTTGAGGTAGGCGTTCCCGCGCCCGTCCACGACGATCTCGTTCCAGGGACGCCCGCGATCAGCCAGGCCGCTCAGGTCGGCGTGGGTCACCAGCGACCCGTCCGGCTCCTGGCGCAGCAGCCGGCCGTCGCGCGCCGCGACGACGAGCAGCCGGCCGTCGGGCAGCCAGTCGATGCACATCGGGAACGCGGGGAAACCAACCCGGGCCATCACCTCCGGCCGGCCCTCGCGATCGACGGCCACGACCTCCTGCGCGCCCCAGTCGGCCAGCCACAGACGGTCTTGATGCCAGCGCAGCGACTCACCGAAGGAAAGGCCATCGAGCAGCTGCTGGACCTCAGCCACGGCAAACTCCTTCCATCGCGCTACCGCTTCGCAGGCCCACGGCCCCCTGATGCCAACCGCCGCCCGCCCGGACGTTCGCCCCTGGCCGTCCGGGCGGGCCTAGCTCATCGCCCCGGATCCGCTGGATGTTTCCCCTGAAGACTCGTCATCCTTGGATCGGTTTCCGGCCGACTCACCGGCGCCCCCGCTGTTTCGATGAACCTAGCGGCTGAAACAAAGGCCGGTGAATCGCTTGGTCACTCATCTGCCTGCATCTGCCTGCTCGATGGACGGCTGAGGTGAACCGCCCACCAGACACCCTACGAAGCAGATGGCTTCCCGTCGAGGTCCAAAATGGCACTGTTTGGCCATACCAAGCTGGTGGTAAAACGGCAAGGTGGACATCTTCCTCGA
>Ga0302235_10001860_pt1 | contig 15466 bp, 13 predicted proteins | sample II_Palsa_N3_3_FD_193577 | JGI IMG/M metagenome (GOLD analysis project Ga0302235, IMG submission 193577) | Peat permafrost microbial communities from Stordalen Mire near Abisko, Sweden - II_Palsa_N3_3 | ecosystem: Environmental > Terrestrial > Soil > Palsa > Peat permafrost | place: Sweden... | reverse complement strand
TCCGGATCATCGAACAGGGCCTGGACGGGCTGGCCGGGCCCGGCCACTTTTTCGACATCCTCGCGGAGGACATCACCGTCGACTACGTGGTGACGGTTCCCGGGTACCCCCGGCATATCCAGGGCCGAGCCGCCGTCGCTGAGCTGTACCGCCCCTACGGCACCATGATCATTCTTGACCGCTGCTTTGATCTGGCCGTTCACCACGACGCGACCAACGGCGTCGTGGTGCTCGAGTACGCCTCCGAGGGCCACGTTGTGGCTACCGGGCGCCGGTACTCCAACCGGTATATCTCCGTGCTCACGCTCCGCGGGAGCGAGGTCGCGCACTGGCGGGACTACCTCGACCCGGTCGCTGTATTCGATGCGGTTGGCTGGCCGCCACGCTGACGTCCCGCCGGCAGCGCCGCAGCGGCTCTCCGGGTCATTTACTGGCACGAGGCACGTTCCTGGGGCGGCCGCGCACCGGACCGCCCCAGGTAGGGCCCGCATCCCGGACGGGGCCGGTCAGCTGGCCACCGGTGCGGGGCGGGGCGTGAGGTGAACGGCTTGGCTTCTGGCCTTGACGAACAGGGTCACGCTGGCGGCCAGCGTCCACAGGATGAAGAGCAGGAACGCCGGGGCGATGGTCGCGTAGAGGAAGCCGGCGTTGACGGCCAGCGCGGCCGCGGTCACGGCTGAGCCGTATCCGAGCCACCGGGGTAGCGCCCTGGTGCGCAGGGCGACGATGGCCACGGCGGCGGCCAGCAGGGCCAGCGGGTACATGCTGATGACGGTGGCGGGCGGCACGGGAGTCGTATTCACCCTCATCGGCCAGGCCGAGGACGAACGCGACGACACGCTTGCGGACACGGCGTGGGAATCGGTCTGCGCGACCATCCTGACCGACCATAGCACCGCCGCCGTTACGGGTCCGGCCGCCGCGGCGGTGACCCTGCGCGCCGCGCTGCCTGACCTCAAGGCGCTTAGCGCGGCCGAGCGCGCCCTGCTCGGCGACTGGCTCGACCGCATAGCCGAGTCGCAGTGCGACGGATAATCGGCCATGATCGTTGGCACCTCGGTTCCTTAGGTCTGTTCAGTGAGCTTAGAGCGGCGATGGCTGGTAATAGAGGAGCTCCAAGGCTGGTCGTTCGGATGCCGTTGCTTGAGCAGGCGCCGAAGCCAGCGGGGAGGGGACCAATGGGGACACTCGCAGAGTGCGCACTCATTTCCCTTGCGGTAGTGCTGATGCGTGTCATAGTCGTGGCCGCACCTGCACAGCACCTGCTGACTCACCTGCTTCACAGGACACCGGCATCGGCTTGGCTACGTCGCACGAGTGTCAGCATCCCAGGATGGTCTCGTCATCCCTCGGGTGGGGCAGCCTGAGTGTCCCGGCTTTGTGTCCGCCATCTGGCTGATGTCTGCTCCAGCGGCGCCATCGACGCTGCCAGCCCGGCCAGTCTGGCCGGTGCGGCTACCATCGGATGTCGTTCACGTTGTCAGGCCCAGTCAGAGGGAGGATCCATGGATCCCGAGACCGTAGACCAGAATTACGCTCAGCTGCAGCAGCAGGGCCAGCAAACGGCAGCCCTGATCCAGACGCTGGCCGGCAAGCTGCAGGCCGCTGCCGCCGCGGGCGACACCAACGCCCGCGAATGGATGCTCGACCTGAAGGAGATCACGCTGGGGGTGCAGCAAGAGGAAGGACAGGTATCGCTGCTGCTGCAGTCCATCCACTCGCTGGTCGACAACCACGTCCAGGCCACAACCGTACCGCCTGAGTACCAGCAGCCCCAGTACCAGCAGCCCCAGTACCAGCAGCCCCAGTACCAGCAGCCTCAGTACCAGCAGCAGCCTCAGTACCAGCAGCAGCCTCAGTACCAGCAGGGTGCCGGAGGCATGGGCGGGCTGCAGCGTTTCCTCGGCGGCGGATTCGGCCGCGCGATCGTGACCGGCGCCGGCTTCGGCATCGGCGACGACCTGATCAACAAGATTTTCTAAGTGGATCCTGAGGAGTTTCGGGCGGCTGGTCATGAGCTGATCGACTGGATCGCGGACTACCGGGCCCGGATCCCGCAGCTGCCGGTCCAGGCGCAGGTGAAGCCGGGTGAGGTGGCGGGGAAGCTGCCGGGCCGGGCACCGGAGCAGGCGGAGCCGTTCAGCCGGGTGCTGGCCGACCTCGAAGCCGTCGTGGTCCCGGGCGTGACGCAGGTGCAGCATCCTCGCTTCTTCGGCTGGTTCCCGTCCAACGCGACCCTCAGCTCCGTGCTGGGCGACCTGGCCGCGTCCGGGCTCGGAGCGCTCGGGATCACCTGGCAGTCCGCTCCCGCGCTGACCGAGGTCGAGGAAGTCGTGGTCGAGTGGCTGCGCGAGCTGACGGCGCTGCCCGCATCGTGGCAGGGCGTCATCCAGGACACGGCGTCCAGCGGCTGCCTGGTCGCCCTGCTGGCGGCGCGCGAGCGCGCGACGGACTACTCCGAGAAACGCGGCGGGATGCAGGCCGAGCCCGCGCCGCTGACCGTCTACACCACCGAACACGCGCACTCCTCGATCCCGAAGGCCGTGGCCCTGGCCGGCTTCGGGCGGGACAACCTGAGGTTCGTCGACGTCGACCCGGTCAGCTACGCCATGCGCGCCGAGGCGCTGGCGGCGGCCCTGGAGGCGGACGTGGCGGCCGGCCGGCGCCCGGCCGCCGTGGTGGCCAGCGTCGGCACCACCGGCACCACGGCCGTGGACCCGCTGGCCCAGATCATCCCGCTGGCGCGGCAGTACGGGATGTGGGTGCACGTCGACGCGGCGATGGCAGGCTCGGCGCTGCTGTTGCCGGAGATGCGCTGGCTCGTCGCCGGGGTGGAAGGCGCGGACTCACTAGCCTGGAATCCGCACAAATGGCTGGGTACCGTTCTGGATTGCTCTTTGCTTTATGTCGCCGACCCGCAGCACTTGATCCGGGTCATGTCGACCAGCCCGTCCTATCTCCGTTCGGCCGTGGACGGCGAGGTGACACAGTACAAGGACTGGGGCATCCCGCTCGGCCGGCGGTTCCGGGCGCTCAAGCTGTGGTTCCACCTGCGGCTGGACGGGGCCGAGGCCATCCGGGCCCGGCTCCGGCGGGACCTGGACAACGCCCGCTGGCTCGCCGAGCAGGTGGCCGCGACCCCCGGCTGGCGGGTGCTGGCCCGGGTCAACCTGCAGACCGTCGTGCTCAGGCACGAACCGGCCGGCCTGGTCTCGGCGGCCGGCGCGGTGCTGGACGTCGACGCGCTGAACGCGCACACGCTCTCCTGGGTGGACGCGGTCAACACCTCGGGCGCGGCCCTGGTGACGCCGTCCCTGCTGGGCGGCACCTGGGCGGTCCGGGTCTCGATCGGAGCCGAGCGGACAGAACGGGCTGACGTCTCGGAGCTGTGGCGGCTGCTCCAGCAGGCCGCGTCGAGCTGAGGACGTTGCTAGGGTTCGCAGGGTGCAGGCACCATCGGGAGCGCCCGATTGGCTGGAAGCCTTTACCGCGGCGGAGCGGCCGGACTTGTGGGCGCAGGCGCGTGACGACGGGCTCTTCAAGGGCCTGTGGCCGGTGTACAACGAGCACGGCAACCACACCGGCCGCTACTTCGGCGCGTTGTTCCCGCAGCATGCCGACTTGCAGGTGCTCTTGACGGACCGGCGCTCCGGGCGCAGCCGAACGTCTGGATGCAGCACGACGTGTAAGGCGATCGACTCCACCGCCGCGCAGGAACTATGGACCGTCTCGCTGGGCTTATCGGCCAGCCCCCGCAGGCGCAGCGCAGACGCGCTGTCGGGAAGGTAGCTGGCGGGCGCTGCTAGCTGTGCTGTTCAGGCGGCGGCGCGTTCGTTGACGGGGCGGCGGCGGAGGTCCGGGTGCAGGAGGGCCGGGGGCAGGTAGGCGGCCTGGTCGGGCGCGCCGACATCGGTGCCGGGCGGGACGATCTCGTCGATCCGGTCGAGGATCTCGTCGGTGAGCCTGACGTCGACGCCGGCCAGCAGGTCATCGAGCTGCTCCATCGTCCGCGGCCCGATAATCGCGCTGGTCACGCCCGGATGAGCGATCGCGAACGCCATCGCCAGGTGCGTCATCGGCAGGCCCGCCTCGTCGGCCAGCGGGATGATCTCCTCCACGGCGTCGAGCCGGGGCTCGTCACTGAAGCTGGAAAAGATGGCGGCGCGACGGAGGTCGGTCTGCTCGCCCTTGCGGATGCGCCCGGTGAGCATGCCCTTCGCGAGCGGGCTCCATACCAGCGTGCCCATCCCGTAGCGCTGGGCCACGGGCAGCACCTCGGCCTCGATGCCGCGGTTAAGAATGGAGTAGGGCGGCTGCTCGGTGCGGAACCGTTCCAGGCCGCGGCGCTCGGCCACCCACTGGGCTTCGACGATGTCGGAGGCGGGCATCGTGGAGGAGCCGATCACCCGGACTTTGCCGGCGTGGACCAGGTCCGACAGCGCGGACAGCGTCTCCTCGATGTCGGTGTCGGGGTCCGGCCGGTGGATCTGGTACAGGTCGATGTGGTCGGTCTGCAGGCGGCGCAGCGAGTTCTCGACCTCGGTCACGATCCAGCGCCGCGAGTTGCCCCGCTGGTTGGGGTCATCGCCCATCGGGCCGTGCACCTTGGTCGCCAGCACGATGTCGTCGCGCCGCCCCTTGAGCGCCTTGCCCACGATCTCTTCGGACTCCCCGGCGGAGTACCGGTCGGCTGTGTCGACGAAGTTGATCCCCGCGTCGAGTGCTTTGTGGATGATGCGGATCGAGTCGTCGTGGTCGGGGTTGCCGAAGGGTCCGAACATCATCGCGCCGAGCGCGTAGGGGCTGACCTTGATGCCGGTCCGGCCGAGGGTGCGGTACTGCATGCGGTCTCTCCTTTAGTGATCGAGGCGCGATGGCGGCTCGACCAATGACACAAGGCGTATTAAGCGGAACATTATTCCGGAAGTATACGGAAATGAGTTCCGGTTAAGCAAGTCAGGGGTGTCGAGACAGGAGATACCGCGCGGCCGGAGGTGGACTCGACCGGGAACGGTCAGGCCTGGAAGTCGGGATGACCGAACAAGCCCGGCAAGCCTCCGGTGTGCATGAAGACAGTGCGGTCTTTGCGCTTGATGCGTCCGCTGGCGACGCGCGCGATCAGGCCGGCCAGGGCACGTGCGGTATAGGTGGGGTCGAGGAAGATGCCTTCGGTGCGGGCGGCCAGCCTCATCGCCTCCCGCGCGGCGGGAGTCACCGCGGCATAGCCGGCGCCTACCTGGCCGTCGTCGAGCTGCAGGTCCGAACGCCGTACCCGGACACCCGGCATGCCGTCGAGAAGCTCATCGAGCTTCGCGCCGGGGTCGGCCACGGCACCAGTGTCGATGCCGATGACCCGGTCGGCATCAAGCCCGGCGACCAGTCCGGCCATGGTTGCGCCGGACCCGAACGCGACGATGACATGGTCCAGGCCAGGCAGCTGGGCGAGCAGCTCGCCACTGCAGTCCACGTAAGCCTGCGCGGCATAGGAGTTAGAGCCACCGTGCGGGATGACATGTGGGATCCCGCCGTCCTCTCGCACCTTCTCGGCCTGCCGCTCGACCTCGCGGCGCGCCTGTTCGGCCGTGGCCGGCCCGGTCCAGACGAGCCGGGCGCCGGCCAGCAAATCCAGCACCAGGTTGCCAGCCGGGACTTCCGGCTCCCCTCCTTGCAGCACCAGCACCGAACGCAATCCCAGACGCGCGGCAGCGGCCGCGGTCACCCGGGCATGGTTACTTTGCGGCGCGCCGCTGGTGATCAGCGTCGTCGCGCCGGCGGCCAGCGCCTGCGCGCAGGTGTACTGAAGCTTCCGGACCTTGTTGCCGCCGCCGCCGAGCCCGGTCAGATCATCACGCTTAACCCACAAGGCATCAGCGGCCAGCCCCACCGCAGCGGCCAGACGCGGAGCAGGCTCCAGCGGGGTCGGCCAGCTACCCAGCACAACAGGTGCTGGCCGCGGATCGGCAGACACGACTGGAGACTACCCGCGAGACGCCGCGCCGACCCGACCGAGTCGCGGAACTCGCTGGTTCCCGAGCCGACCGAGTCGCGGAACCCGTGGGTGGTCGTTGTGACGAGGTGGAGTCCGGTGGACCTGCGGGCCGGCGACGGATCGGCGACGTCGCCGGCCTGGAGGGGTGTCTTAGCGGCTGGGGTTGGGGGGGCCGAGGTAGGGGAAGTGGGGCAGCAGGTCGTCGTGGGGTTTGAGGCCGGTGGGCGGGACCTTGCCGTTGGTCAGCCAGGCGAAGCGGGCGCTGTACACGTCGTCGGTGAGGATGCGGCCGTTGGGGTAGGTGGCGGGCTGGGTGCGGTCGTAGTGCAGGATGTCGGGCAGGACCTGCAGGGCGGCCGCCGTGGCCTGCTCGGTGGTGTAGCCGCCGGCGTTCTGCAGGATCACCGACCACAGTTCCAGGTAGTTGGCGATGTCGTCGGCGGGCTGGCGGGAGTTGAACAGGTTCTTTTCGCCGTCCGGGTTGATGAACGGGTTGATGGTCGGGTTCCCGCCGCGGTCCAGCTGCTCGAGTACGCCGTTGCTGGGCCGGCTGATCGAGGCCCACACGCCGATGACCGGGCCGCCGAGCATGTCGGCGGGCACCTCGAGGGCGATGGAGTCGACGTTGTTGGCGGCGAAGTCGTCGTGGCCGGTCCAGGCGAAGCCGTGCAGGGCGCCTTCGACGTCGGCGAAGAACGGGTCGCTGCGCAGCCCGGCGGACAGCCGGATCCGGCCCGACCCTCCGACCTGGACGGGCCGTACCGTGCCGTCGAAGCTGACCGGGACGTTCTCGGCGAGCACCTGGCCGGCCGGGCCGGGCTGGCGGGCGTCGGCGCCGGTGGCGTACCAGGCGGTGCCGGTCTGGCGGCCGTTGTCGTACTCGGAGAAGGTGAAGGTGAACGCGATGTCGGCGTGGTGGTCGCCGTCGGTGTCGATGTTGATCCGGTAGACGGCTCCGGGGTAGAACTCCGGGCCGGTCACCGGGGCGGGGATGGGGGGCGGGGCGCTGGTCGGGTTCGAGTCCATGATCAGCACGGTCTTGTCCGCGTCGTCGGGCGAGGTGAACAGGAAGACGTCGGTGAGGTCGAGGCGGCGGTCGTCGCCGGGGAACTTGAGCTTGTCGGCGCTGAAATGGTTAGACATGGTGGCTCCGTTGTCGGTAATGGTCAGGATCGGCGGTGCCGCGGCCGGACCAGCGTGGGCTTAGGTCCGGCCGCGACGGCATGAGATGGGTTCAGCTGCGGACGAAGGCGAGCAGGGCGGTGTTGACCTGGTCGGCGTGGGTCCAGGGGATGGCGTGCGGGCCGCCCTCGACCACGACGAGGTGCGCGTCCTTGATCAGGCCCGGCAGCCGCCGGCCGGTCTTGTCCAGCGGCAGCACCTGGTCCGCGTCGCCCTGGATGACCAGGATGGGTACGTCGATCTCGGGCAGGTCACCGCGGAAGTCGGTGGCCCAGGTGCCGATGCAGGCCACCGCGGCGGTGGCCGAGGCGGTCACGGCCAGGTTCCAGCTCGTCTGGAAGGCCTGGTCGCTGACCAGGGTGCCCCGCAGCGTGTCCATGTTGTAGAAGTTGTCCAGGAATCCCTTCATCCAGGCCGGGGTGTCGGCCCGGGCGGCGGCGGCGAACCCGTCGAACAGGCTCTGCGGGACCCCGTCGGGGTTGTCGGGCGTCTGCAGCAAGTAGGGCGGGATCGGGGCGACGAGCACGCCCTTGGCTACCCGGGCCGATCCGTACCGGCCCAGGTAGCGGGCGACCTCGCCGGTGCCCATCGAGTGCCCGGCCAGGACCGCGTCGCGCAGGTCCAGGTGCTCGAGCAGGGCGGACAGGTCGGCGGCGAAGGTGTCGTAGTCATAGCCGGCGGTGGGCTGGCTGGACTGGCCGAATCCGCGCCGGTCATAGGTGATGACCCGGTACCCGGCGTCCAGCAGGGCCGGGACCTGCTTGTCCCAGCCGCGGCCGCTGAGCGGGTAGCCGTGGATCAGCACGACGGGCTGGCCGGCGCCATGATCCTCGTAATAGACCTCGATGTCGGCGCTGTTCTCAGTTCCGACCTTGACTGTGGGCATTGAAGCTCTCCATTCAGTGATCCGTTTGTGGCGTCGCGATTGCGGCGAACCCGAAATCGGTCAGCTGGGCAGGTCGGTCCCGGCCTGCTCCGCCGTCATGTAGGCGGCGTACCAGGCGGGCCAGTTCTCGTCCTGCGCTGACCGGTGGAAAAGGTGCGACCGCCCGGTGCGCTTCTGGTGCTCGACGTGGGCGGCCTCGGCCCGCTGCAGCGCGCCTACCAGGTCCGCCGCGGATGCGTATGCCGTGTCAGCGGCGATCCGGCCGGGGAGCCGCGTCGTGACCTCCTGGACCAGCCAGGTATTCCCGTCGGGATCGCTGAAGGAGCAGAACGATCCGTAGCTGGTGCGCTCGGGGTCGGTACCGGGCTGCCGGGCCTCGACGGGGAACGGCGGGCCGTGCCAGATCTCGCTCGTGTCGATGCCGCGGCCGGTGAGTTCGTCATGGGCTGCTTCGATGTCGGAGACGGTCAGCCCTGCCTCGGCCGAGCCGGGGGCCGCCGTCGTGAGTCCGGTGCCGAACGTGATCGAGGTCGCGGAGCCCGGGGCCGTGAACTGGACGATGCGAAGGCCGTCGAGCGGGGCGACGTCGTCGTCGAGCCGCCAGCCCAGGCGCTGGTAGAACTCCTTGGCTCGGTCGACGTCGGACACGGGGATGATGTCGACCTCGAGGTGCATGTCGACCTGCCTGACGCTGGTTTCTTCGGTGGCGCTCATGGCTGCCTCCTGGGTATTGCTTGGCATGACGCTTCTTTCGCAAGGGAAGACTTCGATGGGTCTTCGTCGTGGTGATGTCTTCAGGGTGATCTCGGCGCCTGCCCGTCGCGCCCGGTAAGATCCCTGGTGCAGACCCCCGGGGTGACCGATCCCGGGGTCACGGGTCCGCGGTGCCGAGTGGCAGCGGGGAGTGCCGTTCCTAGGTTCGGTGGATGAGGCTCGGTTAGTGGCAATGTCGGCTTCTGTTTCGGGGCGGCGGCTGCTTGGCCGGCGCAGCGAGTGCGCGGCGCTGGATCAGCTGGTGGCGAGTGTGCGCGCTGGTCCGAGCCGGGCGCTGGTGCTGCGCGGGGAGGCCGGGGTCGGCAAGAGCGCGTTGCTGGAGTACCTGGTGCGGCATGCGTCCGGGTGCGGCATCGCCCGGGCGGGCGGCGTCGAATCGGAGATGGAGCTCGCGTACGCGGGGCTGCAGCAGCTGTGCAAACCGTTCCTGGATCGGCTGGAGCGCCTGCCCGGCCCGCAGCGCGGTGCGCTCGGCACCGCGTTCGGCCTGCGCGACGGCGGCGCGCCGGATCGGTTCCTCGTCGGCCTGGCGGTGCTGAGCCTGCTGTCGGACGTCGCGGCCAAGCGGCCGCTCGTCTGCGTGGTGGACGACGCGCAGTGGCTCGACGCGGCCTCCGCTCAGGCGCTGGCCTTCGTCGCGCGCCGTCTCGGCGCGGAGTCGGTCGGGCTGGTCTTCGCCGTGCGCGAGCCGGCCGGCGAGGGGAATCTTGAGGGCCTGCCCGAGCTCACCGTGGGCGGGCTCGACGACGCTGATGCGCAGGAGCTGCTCGGGACGGTGCTCGCCGGTCCGCTCGATAAGCAGGTGCGCGATCGGATCGTGGCCGAGACGAGCGGCAACCCGCTGGCGCTGCTTGAGCTGCCCCGTGGCCGGACGCCCGCCGAGCTCGCGGGCGGGTTCGGGCTGACCGGCGGCCCGGCGGTGTCGAGGCGGATCGAGCAGAGCTTCCGGGAGCGGCTGGCGCCGCTCCCGTCGTCGACGCGGCTCTTTCTTCTCGTCGCGGCGGCTGAGCCGACAGGGGATCCGGTGCTGGTGTGGCGGGCGGCCGCCGGGCTCGGCATCGGGCCAGACGCGGCCGCGTCGGCCGCCGCCGTGGGACTAGTTGATTCCGGCGCGCAGATGCGCTTCGGCCATTCGCTGGTGCGTTCGGCGGTCTACGGCGCTAGCTCGCCGGAGGACCGCCGGCGCGTGCACCGCGCGCTCGCCGAGGCCACCGACGCCGACGTTGATCCGGATCGCCGCGCCTGGCACTGCGCGCAGGCGGCCGCCGGACTCGACGAGGACATCGCCGCCGAGCTGGAGCGCTCGGCCGGGCGAGCGCGGGCGCGCGGTGGCCTGGCGGCGGGCGCGGCATTTCACCAGCGCGCGGTCGAGCTGACGCCCGATCCGAGGCGCCGGGCCCAGCGTGCGCTGCTCGCCGCCCAAGGCAAGCACCAAGCCGGCGCGCCCGACGCAGCGCTCCGGATGCTGGCGATGGCGCAGGCGGGGCCGCTGGACTCCCTCGAGCGCGCCCGCGCGCAACTGTTGCACGCGCAGATCACGTTCGCGATGACGCGCGGCCGCGACGCTCCCCCGCTGCTGCTCGAGGCGGCCAGGCAGCTCGAGCCGCTGGATCCGAGGCTCGCCCGCGAGACCTACCTCGAGGCGTTCGCGGCCGCATTCTCGGCCGACCGCCTGGTGCGCGGGGGCGATGCGCGCGAGGTCGCCGCGGCCGTGCTGGCGGCCGGCTGGGAGCCCTCCACCCGCGCGTGCGATCTGCTGCTCGACGGGCTCGCCGTCCTCACCTGCCAGGGCTACGTCGCGGCGGCGCCGGCGTTGAAGGTCGCGCTGCGGGCGTTCCGGGACGAGGCGCTGTCGGATGAGGACGAGCTGCGCTGGCTGTGGCTGGCCTGCCGCATCGCCCGGGCGCTGGCCGATGATGAGGCGTGGGACGAACTCACCGCGCGGCATCTCGATGTGGCGCGCCGGGCCGGCGCCTTCGCCGCGCTGCCCGTCGCGCTGACCGACCGCACGCTGGTCGAGCTGTTCTGCGGCCGGACCGGGGTGGCCATGTCGCTGGCCGCCGAGTCGGACGCCGTCGTCGAGGCCACCGGCAGTCACCTGACGCTGCGCACCTCGATCGTGCTGGCGAACTGGCGGGGACGGGACGCCGAGGCGCTGGCCCTCATCGAGGCGCAACGGGAGGATGTGCTGCGACGCGGCGAGGGGCTCTGGCTCGCCGCCAACGACTGGGGCAGCGCGATTCGCTATAACGGGCTCGGTCTCTACGAGGACGCGCTGGCCGCGGCCGAGCGAGCCGCCGATGCCGCAAGCGGGCTGGGGCCGGCGATCTTGCTGCTCGCGGAGCTGATCGAGGCCGCCGCGCGCAGCGGCCAGGCGGAGCGCGGAACCGGCTCGCTCGCCCAGCTCGCCGAGATCGCGCAGGCGGCCGGCACGGACTGGGCGCTCGGGACCCACGCGCGCGCGGCGGCGATGCTGGCCGAGGGGGCCACGGCCGAGCGGCTCTACCGCGAGGCGATCGAACGGCTGACGCACATCAGAACCCGTGCGACGCTGGCCCGCGCGCACCTGCTGTACGGCGAATGGCTGCGGCGCGAGCACCGTCGCGTCGACGCGCGCGAGCAGCTCCGAGTCGCGTACGCGATGCTCTCGGACATGGGCATGGAGGCGTTCGCCGAGCGCGCCCACCGCGAGCTGCTGGCCACCGGCGAGACCGTGCGCAAGCGCACGGTCGAGACGCTCGACGAGCTGACCCCGCAGGAGGTCCAGGTCGCGCGGCTGGCGGCCGGCGGGCAGACGAACCCGGAGATCGGTGCCCAGCTGTTCCTCAGTCCGCGCACGGTGGAGTGGCACCTGAGCAAGGTGTTCGGAAAGCTCGGGGTCGGCTCCCGCAAGGAGCTCCGCACGGCGCTGTCCGACGTCGGCGCGGCGGTCGGCCACCTCTAGCAGCCACCGTGCCCGTCTTGCAGCCCCCGGTACTTTGGTTGTTCAGCGCTGGCCATTGCGCACGCCGAAGGCGTCGAACGCCGTGGTGATCCGGTCACGGTCAGCGCCGCCGGACAGCAGGAGGTGCAGCAGCAGCCGTGCCTTGAGCGGAGCGAGGAAACCGGCGCTGATCAACCCTTTGCCGAGCAGGTCCTGTTCGGATCCGGAGAAGCCGTAGGTGGCGGCCAGGACGCTGCCAGCTCCGGTACGGGAGGCCAGCACCACCGGGATCTGCCCGGCCAGCCCGGCCAGGACAGGAACGGTCACGGCGGGCACGTGTCCGGCACCGAACGCGGCGACGACCAGGCCGTCGAACCGTCCTTCGGCGGCGCGTAGCATCTCGCCGTCATCGCCGAGGGCCATGGTCACGATCCCGACCCGCACCGGGCGGGCCGGGCTGGCCGGCCTGGCCGGGACACCGGGCAGCTGGGCGGGCACCGGGAAACCGGGCGGATACGCCGGCACCGGGAAACCGAGCGGCTGGGCCGGCAGGCGTTCTGGGTGCCACAGCAGCCGGGGACAGCCTTCGGTGACGTATCCGGCCGGCCCGGTCGAGGGTGAGGTAAACGCGGTCAGGCTCGTGGCGTGTGTCTTGGACACCCAGCGTGCGGCGTGAATCTCATCGGCGAATACCACGACGCAGCCGATCCCCCGGCACGCCGGGCTGGCGGCTACCTGGATGGCGGCGAGGATGTTGGCCGGGCCGTCGTGACCGGCCAGTGCCGGGTTGCGCATGGCCCCGGTGACGGCCACTGGCGCCTGGCCGTCGTAGAGCAGGTCGAGCAGGAAGACGGTCTCCTCGATCGTGTCGGTTCCCTGCGTCACGACGACCCCGGCCGCGCCGGAGTTGACCGACGCGCGGATCAGCCTGGCCAGTTCGATGACATCGGCGATTTCCAGCGAGGCGCCGGGAACCTGCCGCACATCATGGACCGTGACATCGGTTCCTGTCCGCGCGAGTCCGGGCACCGCCGCCAGCAGCTGCTCCCCGCTCAGCGCCGGGACGGCACCGGCGCTGCCGCCAGGTTCCCGTTTCATCGCGATCGTCCCGCCCAGAGAGAAGACATCGACCCGGCTGGACGCCGGACGCGCGGTAGTCACAGCCTGCCTCCCTTCGCTGGACACGGGCAAGCCGTGGGAACGGGCGAGCCAGCCTAACGCGTCCCGGTGCCGGGCCACCATCGCCACGGCCGACCTGGCAGCGGTCCGGCAGCGCCAATTCGGGCACGTTCTGATGTAAATATTCAGGTCCTCGCGGCAGGGAACTGATCACCCGACGTGGCCAGGGAAAGACTAAGCGATCACACGGGACTACAGCATAATGGTGCTTGTTAAGTTACATCATGTAACCTGTGGATTTCTTGTGCAGAAGCGGTGGATAACTGGCGTGAGGTTTGCGGATAAGCGGCTTCGTTCTGTGGACATCGTGTGGATAGAGAAGAAACCTGGAATGAATGGCCGCAGACCCTTGCGCGACAACTCGCAGAGGGCGTAGAAATACTTTCACCGTTGGAAACGGGCACCATCTGAGGGCAACTTCGGAGACGTGAGAATGGACCGGGAAACCGGTGTATCGCACGGGTGCCTGGCACTGGCGGGCGGCGCGCAGCGCCGGGGAGGCCGGGCAACTGGCCGATCCGGGGCGGCGAGGCCAAAGCAAGGCTCCCTCCATCTCATACATGGAGGGGGCCTTGTTTGCGTGGAGGGCCCTTGTATGCAGGGAGGGGCCGTGTTTGCAGGGAGGGGCCGTGTTTGCAGGGAGGGGCCGTATTTACGCGGAGGGGCCGTGTTTACGCGGTGTCAGGGGCTGACCTAGAACTGGTCGGCGATCCAGGTGCGGCCGCCGTCGCGGGTCGTCCAGACCAGGTCGCTCTGAGCGATCCGGCCGGTGACCGGGTCCTGGTAGCCGACCAGGACGACAGGTCCGCTGGCCGCCAGGTTCAGCGTGGCCGACCAGGTCTGGCCGCCATTCTCGGTGAGCAGGACCCGGCTGCCGTTCTGGCCTGACTCGACGACCAGCAGCCGGCCCGCGCTGGCGGCGGCCAGCTGGTAGCTCCGGATGGTTCCCGGCGGCACGGCCGGGCCGGGCGGCACGGTCTGGCTGGGGCCGAAGCTGGCGCCGCCATCGACCGAGACGCGGACCCAGGCTGGCCCGAACACCCCAGTCGCGCCGGGCATCTGGTGCTGGCAGAGCAGCACGAGCACGTCCGGCGGGGTCAGGGCGACACCGGAGGCATAGCCATCCGTGCCGCCGCAGCTATCCGGTCCGCTGGCCCAGGTCTGGCCACCATTGCCCGAGCGGGCGATCTGCGCCGTCGCGCGGACGCCGCCGGCCGGATTGCCGTAGCCGACCAGGACCAGCCGCTCCCCCTGCCGGTACAGGACCGGCGGGCAGATCTCCGGGATCGCGGGAGCCGGAAGCGCCCGCCACGCAGTGCTGCCGACCGGCGCGGCGTCGACGTCGTAACGCCCACCGCTGCAGCCGGTACCCGCGGACGCGACCCGGACGACGGTCCCGGCCGCGGTCTCCAGCGAGCTGACGTACGCCCCGCTCGGCAGGCGCCAGTGGCGGCCGCCGTCGGTCGTGACCAGCAGCGAAGGATCGTAGGCGTAGCCGGTCAGCGGGGTCGCGAACCGTACCTGCTGCACGCAGGGCTGGCCGTCCGGGCAGGTGTTGTAAACGCCCCCGGCGGCCCTGGTCGGCGCGGCCAGCTGAGCCCAGCTGCTGCCCCCGTCCGGGGTGCCAAGCAGCGCAACGCACCGGCCGGTCGCGCAGCTGACCGTGCCCAGCGCGAAACCGCGCTGGTCGGAGACGAAGCTCATGGACAGTACCCGGAACCCGGCCAGCGTCTCCGAGGGGCCCGGCGACGATGACGGCGACGATGTCGGCGATGGAGCCGGCGACGCCTTTCCGGTCGGCGACGCCGTCCCGGCCGGCGGCGAACTGGACGACGACCCGGCCGGACCCGAGGCTGACCCCGCGGTGCAGGCCGCAAGAGTAAGAACGCCAGCGACAACGGCACCAGCCGCGGCCTTGGCGGCACCGCGGCCCCGTGTGTGAACGGAGAGCTTCATCACCGTGCCTCCCGTCCTGGCAGCGTCCTGATGCTCTGCAGACTGACGGCCGTTAGCCTGAAACCGAGGGCCTGCAACCCTTAAGACGGCCGCGCAGGCCACTTCGTTGGGTCGCATTTGCCAGCACGCCGCTGACCCGGCTGACCTGGCGGCGGTCCGGCACCGCCAATTCGGCATCTTTTGGTGGTCCGGTTTTGCTGGCCGGGGTTCTGACGGGCGTCGTCGTTGGTGAAGGGGCGTGGTCAGCTTGTCGCGAACCAGCGGTCGGCGAGCGCATCGAGGGTGGAGCGGGATGGCTCCGGCAGCCGCTGCATCCACCATCTGAGATTGCTGTATCTGTGCAAGATGCCCCAGGCCAGCAGGCGCCGGCGCAGGTCTGCGCCTAGCTGATCCCGGTCATAGCCGTAGCTGGTCAGCGTCCCGGTCAGGAACCGGGCATCGCACTCGGCGACGAACACTCCGACGCCGACGAACTCGTACTCGCGCTCACCGCGCATGGCTGGCTCGAAGTCGATCAGCCCGGTCAGCCGCCATGCACCGCCGGGGCCTTCGCTGACGAGCAGGTGCTTGCGGCTGA
>Ga0302235_10001855_pt1 | contig 15484 bp, 10 predicted proteins | sample II_Palsa_N3_3_FD_193577 | JGI IMG/M metagenome (GOLD analysis project Ga0302235, IMG submission 193577) | Peat permafrost microbial communities from Stordalen Mire near Abisko, Sweden - II_Palsa_N3_3 | ecosystem: Environmental > Terrestrial > Soil > Palsa > Peat permafrost | place: Sweden... | reverse complement strand
GTGGCGCTCGGAGATGAACCGGACGAGCGCGGCGTACGCCTCCTGCGCGGGTGGCTCGTAGCGCGTCGCGACCTCGATCTCGCCGCGCCGCAGGCAGGTGGTGATCTCGAGCGCGTGCAACGGCACACCGGCGGCGTCCGCCTGGCGCAGCGTATTCGCGATCTCCGACTCGGGGATCCCGAACAGGCGCAAGATCCCGCGCCGGTACTCGGTCGCACCCGCCACGGCAGCGCGAAACGCGTCGGTCGCGACCGCCGACTGCCACATCTCGTGCAGCTCGCGCGGCGGCCCTGGAAGCACCACCACCGTCGGCCCGCCGCCGGACCCGCCGGCGGGCGGGACGACGAGTCCCGGCGCGGTGCCAACCGGGTCGAGCACGGTCGCCCCCGCCGGGATCACCGCCTGCTTGCGGTTGGCGGAAAGGATCGCCGCCTCGTCCAGGTCGGGCCAGCGCGACATCAGCGGCCGCAGGATCTCGGCGATCCGCGCCTCGAGTTCCGCGTCCAGCACCATCTCGCGCCCGCTGAAGCGGCCGACGATCTCGGCCGTGAGGTCATCCGCCGTCGGCCCGAGGCCGCCGCTCGTGACGATCACCGCCAACCCCTCCTCACGCATGTGCGCGAGCGCGGCGTCGAGGTCGGCCGGCCGATCGCCGACCACCTCGATCATCGCGACGTCGACACCGAGCTCGCGCAGCCGCTCGGACAGCCACGGGCCGTTGCGGTCGGAGATGATCCCGGTCAGCACCTCGGTGCCGGTCACGAGGATCCCGGCGCGCACGGCGGCACGCCCGGTGAACACCGCCGCGTCTTCATTCATGTGCAGGTTGCCTGCGTGCCGGGCGCGAGCGCGCTCACGCGGGTCGGCGTCACCCTCAACCCGATCGCCTGGTTGGAGGCGGTCAGCGGGTACGGCTTGCCGTCGACCTCGAGCGTCGCCCCGGCGTTGCCGAGCGTCACCAGCAGTTCGCGACCGCGCACGCTCGGTACGGTCTGCCCCAGGGTGAAGTCGCCGGCCGGGAAGACGGGCTTGCCGACTCCGTGCACCACCCGCTCGACACAGATCCAGACGGTGCCCGTCGGCGTGATCCGCAGGCTCGCGAGCTTCGGAGGGGCGGGCGTCGTGACGGTCTTCGTCGGCGTGCTCGCGGTGGTCAGGGTCGTGGTTGTCTTCGCGTGACCGCGGTGGTGGTGCCGGGTCCGCGCCCCGCCGTTCGCCAGCGGCGGCGTCGACGGCCCGTTGCCCGTCAGCTCGCCGATCGCGAACAGCGCCCCCGCCACACCGACGAGGATCACGGCGATCACCAGCCATCCCGGCACCCGCGGCCGCCGCGGCCCGCGGGAAGCGCGCTCGCGTTCGCGGCCGAGCGCAGCAATCGGCCGCGCGTCGTGGTCGTTCGGGCGCTCGTAGCGGCGCCTGAACTCGTCGAGCAGCATCCGGCTGTCGAGCCCGAGGTAGTCGCTGTAGGTCTTCAGGAAGCTCTTGACGAACACCGTCCCGGGGAGCAGGTCCCACTCCTCGTTCTCGATCGCCCGCAGGTACTTGGCGCGGATCTTGGTCCGCGCCTCGACCTCGCTGATGTCGATCTTGGCCCGCATCCGGGCCTCCCGCAGCGCCTGACCGATCGCTTCCATCGCCTCGAAGGCTACGCTGCGCCGAGCGCCTGCGCTCGACCAAGGCGACCACGTGAGGTGGCGCTAATCGTCGCCCGCCAGACCGTCCCGATGATCGCCGGACGGGGCGCCCGCGGGCGCGGCTGGCGCGACCGTCCTGGCCGCCGCCGGCGAGCGCGCCACCGCCCCCCCACCCTCGGCGAAATGCGCCAGGATCCGGGGAACGTCGGCCTCGCCGATCAGCACCTGACGCGGCTTCGAGCCCTCGTAGCCGGAGATGATCCCGCGCCGCTCGAGCATGTCGATCAGCCTCCCCGCACGCGTGTAGCCAAGCCGCAGCCGCCGCTGCAACATCGAGGTCGAGGCGGTGCCCATCGACGCGACCAGCGCGATCGCGTCCTCGAGCAGCGGGTCCTCGTCGGGGCTGAACTCGTCCTCTCCGGCCTCGCCGCCGTCACCCTCTTCGGGCTCGACCTCCTCGAGCAGCTCCTCGCGCAGGTCCGGGGCGCCCTGCCGGCGCCAGGCCTCCGTCAGCTCGGCGATCTGCGGCTCGTCGATGTATGCGCCCTGGATCCGCTGCAGCTTGCTCGAGCCAACCGGCGAGAACAGCATGTCCCCCTGCCCGAGCAGCGACTCGGCGCCGTTCTGATCGAGGATCACGCGCGAGTCGGTCTGGCTCGAGACCGCGAACGCGATCCGCGACGGCACGTTGGCCTTGATCATCCCGGTGATCACGTCGACCCGCGGCGACTGGGTCGCGAGCACCAGGTGGATCCCGACCGCTCGTGCCTTCTGCGCGAGGCGGATGATCGAGTCCTCGACGTCGGCCGGCGCGACCATCATCAGGTCCGCGAGCTCGTCGATCACGCACAGGATGTAGGGCAGCGGCGGCGCGGGCGGGTCCGAATTCTCCCGGTGGCGGTTGAGCTCGGGCAGCGACCTGGTGCGGGCGAGCGACATCGTCCCGTAGCGCTGCTCCATCTCCCTGACCAGGTTCTGTAGCGCGTTGGCGGCCATCCTCGGGCTCGTGATCACGGGCGTCAGCAGGTGCGGGATCGACTCGTAGTGGTTGAGCTCGACCTGCTTGGGGTCGACCAGCACGAGCCGGACCTCGTGCGGCGTCGCGCGCAGCAGGATCGAGCACAGCATCGCGTTGACGCACGCCGACTTGCCGGCGCCGGTCGTGCCCGCGACCAGCAGGTGCGGCATCTTCGCCAGGTCGGCACCAATCGCCCGGCCGGCGACGTCCTTGCCGAGCCACACTGTCAGCGGCGACCAGTCCGCCGGCGGCTGCTGGAAGACATCGCCGAGGTGGACGATCTTGCGCCGCGCGTTCGGCACCTCGACGCCAACCGCCGTCTTGCCCGGAATCGGCGCGAGGATCCGGATGTCGACCGCGGCGAGCGCGTACGCGAGGTCGTCCTTGAGGCTGGCGACCTTCGCGACCTTGATCCCGGGAGCGAGCCGCAGCTCGTAGCGCGTGATGTGCGGCCCCGTCACCCGCCCCACCACCTTGGCCTCGACCCCGAAGTGCCCCAGGGCTTCGATCAGCTGCGCGGCCACCTGCTCCTGGCCGGCGGTGTCCGGCCGCGAAGCCTCGGCGGTCGAGCGCACGAGCAGCCGCTGACTCGGCCTGCGCCAGACGAACTCCGGGTCGTCGGTCACCGATGACCGGTAGCGCCCCTGCGGCGTCAGCTCCTCGTCGCTTAGTTCCCGAGCGGGCTCTTTCGGCTGGCTCGCCACAGCTTCGCCAGCCTCATCCATCGCGTCGCCGTCCGACTCGAGCTCCTCGGGCTCCCGCGGCTCGGGCTCGTCGAACGCGAGTTGCGCGGGCGCCTCGACGTGCGTGGCGCGCACGATCAGCTCGGTGGTGTCGGGCTCGGGCACATCGAACGGTGCGCGCGCGGCCGCCGTCACGGGCCGGTGCAGCTCGCGAACGCGCTCTGAGCGGCGCAGCGCGGCCACGGCCTGCCGGCGGGTCGCGAGCACGATCGACGCGAACGTCGCGCCGCTGAACAGCACGATCGCGGCGATCAGCAGGAACACGGCCAGCACGTCGGCGCCGGCGGTCGAGACCAGGTGACCGACGACGAACAACTCGGCGCCCCCGAGCGCGCCGCCGCGTGGTTCGAGCACGTGCTCGGCCCAGAAACCGTGCGCCGGCTCGGGTCCGGGGCCGATCCCGAGGGTGCCGGCGGCGAGCGCGAGCGGCGCCGCGACGAGCAGGCACAGCGTGCCGGCGCGCAGCGGCCGCTCCGGCTTGTTGACCTCGCGCGCAAAGACGAGGGCACCCCCGATCGCGAGTCCGACCGGGACCACGTAGGCGAGCTCGCCGAACACGAGGCGCAGCGCGGTCACCGCCCCACGCCCGACCGTGCCGCCCGCCCAGTGCAAATAGATGACGCCGCCGAGGAACACCGCCAGCGCGATCAGAGCCAGCCCGAGGACGTCGACCTGGTGGGGCTCGAGCTCGAGCAGGGCCCGCAGCGACGCCGGGCTGAGCAAGCGCGTTCGGCGCTTGCGCGTCGTCTTGCGCTTCGCCGGGGACCGCTTGCGTCGTGCTGGGGTCCGGGTCGCGGGCATGTCCGAAGTGCTCTCTTCGACGGTTGCGATCAAGACCCTCTAAAGAGTCTCCGGGACCCGCTGGTTCACCCCCTAACATCCCGCAAAATCGAGATGAGCGAGTTCGAACGCCCTCCCAGAGTTCTCGTCGTCGAGGACGACGACGCGATCGCGCAGGTCCTGCAACGCTCGCTGCGGATGGAGGGCTACGACGTCCGCGTCGCCGGCGACGGCGTCGCCGGGCTCGACCAGGCGCACGCGTTCCTGCCTGACCTGGTGATCCTCGACCTCGGCCTGCCCGGGATGGACGGGATCGAGGTCGCCAAGGCGCTGCGCGAGACCGACGACGTCCCGATCCTGATCCTGACCGCGCGTGACGCCGTCGAGTCGCGCGTCGATGGGCTCGATTCGGGCGCCGACGACTACCTCGTCAAGCCGTTCGAGCGCCAGGAGCTGCTCGCCCGCCTCCGGGCGCTGCTCCGGCGCCGGCCGCCACGCGGGCAGGCGGCCCTGACCGTCGGCGACCTGAAGCTGAACCCAGACACGCACGAGGTCCTGCGTGGCGATCGGCAGCTCGAGCTCACCCAGCGCGAGTTCGAGCTGCTCGAGTACCTGATGCGCAACGAGCGAATCGTGATCTCCCGTCAGCGGCTGCTCGACGAGGTCTGGGGGTATGACCCGTTCTCGATGACGAACACGATCGAAGTGTTCGTCTCCAACCTACGAAGGAAGCTGGAAGCGGATGGCGAGCCTCGGCTCCTCCATACGATCCGCGGCGCGGGTTACGTTCTCCGCGTATAGGTCGGTCCCGATCCGCTGGCGCCTGGCCGGCGGCTCCGCGGCGCTGACGTTCGTGATCCTCGCCGGGTTCGCCGTGCTCGTCGGCCACTTCACCGACGCCCAGGTGACGGAGAGCTTCAAGGCGGGGGTGCAGAACGAGGCCTCGACGCTGAACTTGACGCCGAACGACAGGCTGGTCTGTGACAGCCGCGATCAGGCGTTTCCGATCGCAGCCTACGGTGCCCAGGTCCGCGTGTTCGACGACAACGGCAACCTCTTCTGCTCGCAGGACAGGCGCATCCCGGCCACGCAGGCGCAGGACCCACCGATCTTCCCCGGGGCTGGACGGTCCCAGTGGGGCTACTACGTCGCGACGGTGAAGATCAGCTGGAAGCAACGCAAGCGCGAGGTCCAGGGCGTGCTGCTATATGGGCGCCCGCTGTCATCGATCGACCACACGACCGCGAAGGTCCAGCTGATCCTGATCCTCGGGGTGCTCGGCGGTACCGTGCTCGCGCTCCTCGCCGGATTGGCGACAGCCCAGCGCGCGATCCGCCCGATCGCGCAGCTGACCGCCGCCGCTCGAGAGATCGAGCGCACTCGCGACCCGAGCCGGCGGATCCCGCACATCGAGGCCAAGGACGAGGTGGCCGAGCTCGCAGACACGCTCGCCGGGATGCTCGCCGCGCTCGACGCCTCCCGTGCCGACACCGAGGCGGCGCTGCGCCGGCAGCGCGAGTTCGTTGCCGACGCCTCGCACGAGCTGCGCACACCGCTGACGAGCGTACTTGCCAACCTCGAGCTACTCGCCGACGAGCTCGAAGGCGAGCCGGCCGACTCGGCCAAGTCGGCGCTGCGCTCGACCCGGCGGATGCGGCGCCTCGTCGGTGACCTGCTACTGCTCGCGCGCGCCGACGCCGATCGGCGCGCGCCGCACCGCCCGACAGATCTCGCTGCCGTCCTCACGGACGCCGCCGCGGAGCTAGGCCCGGTCGCCGAGGGTCACGAACTGACCGTCGACCTCGAGCCGGCGATCGTCGATGGCAACGCCGACGACCTGCACAGGCTGACGTTGAACCTGATCGAGAACGCAATCCGTCACACGCCGCCCGGCACGCGGATCTCGGCGCGCTCGTCCGCCGGTGGCGGTCTGCCGACTTTGATCGTCGAGGATGACGGGCCCGGGATCCCGCCCGAGTTGCACGGACGGGTGTTCGAGCGGTTCGTGCGGGGCGGCGGCGACAAGGGAGGCGGCGCGCGCGGCACGGGCCTGGGCCTCGCGATCGTCCGCGCGGTCGCCGACCAGCACGGCGCCACCGTCGAGCTCGCCAGGGGCCCCGGCGGGAAGGGCACCCGGTTCGTGATCACGTTCCCGGACGCACAACCTAAGCCGGCGGATCCGTCCCGCGACGCCGCCCCAACAACCCCGGCCGGCACCGAGCCCCAGCAGCTGGCGGCTCAGACCTCGACGATGACCGGCAGCACCATCGGGCGGCGCCGCAGCCGGTCGTAGACGTACGCCGCCAGATCGTCGTGCAACTCCTGCTGCAGGATGTCTATCTCGCGCACGCCGTCCTGCGCCGAGCGCGCAAGCGAGCGCTCGACCTCCTCGCGGATCTCCTGGCGCAGCGTCTCGGCCTGCTCGATGAACGGCACACCGCGGAAGATCACCTCCGTGTCTGCGACCGGCGTGCCGTCCTGCTCTGAGACCGTCGCGACGACGATGAAGATCCCGTCGGCGGACAGCATCCGGCGGTCGCGCAGCGCAACGTCGGCCGGGTCGCCGATGTCGACGCCGTCGACGAAGATCATCCCCGACTGTTCTGGCTCGCCGAAGCGGGCGCCGCGCTCGTCGATGTCGAGTGGCAGCCCGTTGTCGCCGCGGAACACCCGCTCGGGGTCGATCCCGACGGCGTCGGCGAGCCCGGCGTGCAGGTGGATCCGCTTGTGGTCGCCGTGGATCGGCAGCACGTAGCGCGGCTTGACGAGGTTGAGCATCAGCTTCAGCTCCTCCTGGTAGCCGTGGCCCGAGGCGTGGATCGGCGCGTCCGCGGTCGTCACCACATCGCATCCGATGTGGTACAGGCGGTCGACGGTCTCGGACACGGCGCGCTCGTTGCCTGGGATCGGCGTGGCGCTGAACACGACCGTGTCACCCTCGTGGAGCTTGATCATCCTGTGGTCCTTGTGGGCCATCCGGCGCAGCGCCGACAGCGGCTCGCCCTGCGAACCGGTCGAGATCACGACCACCTTGTGATCGGGCCAGTCCTCGACCTCCTGCGGCTGGATCAGCAATCCGTCGGGGACCTCGATGTGACCGAGCGAGCGCCCGATGCCGACGTTCTTGCGCATCGAGCGGCCGACCAGCGCGACCTTGCGCCCGAGCTCCGCCGCCGCGTCGACGACCTGCTGGACGCGGTGGATGTTGGACGCGAAGCTCGTCACGATGATCCGGCCCTCGGCGCGGGCGAACACCTCCTCCAGATGCGGCCCGACGACGCGCTCCGATAGCGAGTAGCCGGGCCGGTCGGCGTTGGTCGAGTCGCCGCAGAGCAGCAGGACGCCTTCGCGGCCGAGCTCGGCGAGGCGCTGCACGTCCGCTGGCTCGCCGTCGACCGGCGTCTGGTCGAACTTGTAGTCGCCGGTCAGCAGGATCGTTCCGAGCTCGGTCGTCAAGGCGACCGCGCAGGCGTCCGGAATCGAATGTGTCATGTGGATCAGCTCGAGATCGAACGGACCGAGCTGCAGCTCCTCGCCCGGGTCGATCGTCTCGAGCACGGCGTCGCGGAGCCGGTGCTCGTCGAGCTTCGAGCGGGCCATCGCGATCGTCAGCCGGCCGCTGTAGACGGGCGGGTTCGCCCCGTGCTGGCCGAGCTCACGCAGCACCCACGGAAGTGCCCCGAGATGATCCTCGTGAGCGTGGGTGATGACGATCGCCTCGATGTTCTCGGCCCGCTCGCGCAGGTAGGTGAAGTCGGGGAGGACCAGGTCGATGCCGAGCATCTCGGCGGTCGGGAACCGCAGCCCGGTGTCGACGACGATGATCCGCTCCTCGTACTCGACGACCGTCATGTTTTTGCCGATCTCGCCCAGGCCGCCGAGCGGCAGAACCCGGAGCCGGCTCACGTTTGAATCGCTTGCAACAGCCCGTGGCGCTCGAGCAGCCCACGGATCACGGCGAGCTCGTCTTCGTCGAGCTCGACATACGGGAGCCGGGGCGCGCCCACGTCGAGGCCGAGCAGGTTGAGCGCCGCCTTGAGGCTGCATGCCGCCGGCGCGATCGCCATGTCGCGGTAGACGTCGGCGAGGTGCGCGTCGATCTCGCGCCGGCGCTCGGGCTCGTCGATCATCCGCCTGAAGACCTCGCCGAACACGTGGCTGCCCGTGAGGATCCCACCCGGCTCATCGAGGTCGAGCACGTCGACGAGCATGTCGTCGTTGCCGGCGTAGATCTGCATGCCGTCGATGCTTGCGAGGTTCGCATGGTTGGCCTGCTTGACCCCGATGATGTGCTCGAGCTGGCCGAGCTCGGCGATCAGCTCGTTCGACAGGTCCGAGCCGGTCCGCTGCGGGATGTTGTAGAGCAGGATCGGCAGGTCGGTGGCGCGGTCGACCTCTTCATAGTGGCGGATGATCCCGCGCCGGCTGGGCCGGTTGTAATAGGGGTTGACCGACAGCAGCGCGTCGGGACGCAGCTCGGTCGCCTTCTCGGTCAGCTTGACCGCGTGCCGGGTGTCGTTGGAGCCGACGCCCGCGATCACGGTTCGGTCCGGATGGTTGGCGCGCGCCTCGCCGACGATCAGCTCGATGAAGCCGAGATGCTCGTCATCATCGAGCGTCGCTGCCTCGCCCGTCGTGCCGCACACGACGACGCCGTCGGAGCCGTGCTCGAACAGGTGCGCGAGCAGCCGGACCGCCGCAGCCTCGTCGACCTGCCCGGAGGCGTCGAACGGGGTGACCATCGCAGTCAGGATCGCGCCGAATCGGGGAGCCATCGATCTCGATTATTGCCGATGCGCGACCCCGAGCCCGCGCCGGTCACCGCTGGGCGCCGCGGGCCCGAGTGGTTCGATCGGCCACTAAGTGAGCAGCGGTTCGCTCGCCGGTTGCGAGACGACGTGCGTGACCGGCGCCTCGGTCAGCTGCCTGATCCGGTCGGGCAGGCGTGCCGGCAGCCACTTCGATGTTGCGAGCGGGAGCGTCGAGACGATCACCTCGTCGTAGTGCCGAGGGTCCCACACCTCCTTGACGGCCGCCGCCGGGTCGGGCGCCCCGATCAGCCCCGTGACCTCAAGGCCGGCGGCTCGCATGTGTGCGAGCGCCTCGGCGAGCCGCTGCTCGCAGGGGACGTGGTCATCGCTGTGGGGCGCGCCCGGCACGACCAACGTGAAGCGGGTGGCGCCCTGCGAGGCGCGCGCTTTCAGCGCCTCCACCAGCTCGTCCGAGGTGGCGGTCTTGTTGGCCACGACGATCACGTTCTTCATCTCGACCTCCGCGCTCGGTGGGCTACCCCTGCTCGGTGCAACATACCCCGCGCCGCGGACGCTCGCAACACCTGTTACGAGCTTCGGGCCCAGGCGGTTGTCTAGAGGAAGTGCTCGAGCCCGACGAGCAGCGGCGCCGGCTGGTTGCGAACGCGGCGGATCGCGAGCAGCACGCCGGGCATGAACGATTCGCGGTCGAGCGAGTCGTGGCGGATCGTCAGTGTCTGACCGACGTCGCCGAAGATGACCTCGTGGTGGGCGACGAGTCCCGGCAGCCGCACCGAGTGGATCGGCGGCTCGGGACGGTCGGGCGCGGCGTCGTGCATCAGCCTTGCGGTCAGCTTCGCCGTCCCGCTCGGGGCGTCGAGCTTCCGGTCGTGGTGGAGCTCGATGATCTCGGCGCGGCTCATGTGCCTCGCGGCCTCGGCGGCGAACCGCATCATCAGGACGGCCCCGACCGAGAAGTTGGGGGCGACGCAGACGTTGGCGCCCTCGAGGCCCTCGAGCTCGGCGAGATCGAACCCGGTCGTGCCGACGACCGCGTGCACCCCGGCGGCGACGGCGGCCTTGACGTTCTCGACGGCCGTGGCCGGGATCGTGAAATCGACGAGCACCTCGGGCTCGGCTGCCAGCGCCTCCCGCAGCGAGCTGCCGAGCGCCGGGTCGGCGCGGGCGACGAGCTCCATGTCGTCGGCCCGCTCGACTGCCTGACAGACCGTGGCTCCCATGCGGCCGGCGGCGCCGGAGACCGCGACCCTGATCACCCTGCCGCCTGCGAGGCCAGCTCGACTCCCGCAAGTGCTTCGTCGAAGCGCTCCTCGTCGGGGCCGATCCCGGCCACCGACAGGCGCTCCGGGTCCCACAGCTCGTCGGCCAGCTCCTGTAGGTCGGCGAGGTCGACCGACTCGATCCGCGCGACGACATCGTCCACCGACAGCAGCGGCGCGCTGGCCAGGACCTCCGAGCCGAGGCGATTCATGCGCGCGCCGGTGGACTCGAGCGACAGCAGGACGCGTCCCTTGAGGTTCTCCTTGGCGCGGCTCAGCTCCTCGGCGGTGACGGGCTCCGAGCGCAGCCGTGCGAGCTCGGCGCCGATCACGCGCAGCGCCTCGGCGATGTTGTCGACGCGGGTGCCGACGTACAGGCCGACCTGGCCCGCGTCCTGGTAGGCGCTGGTGAACGAGTAGACGGAGTAGGCGAGCCCGTGGCGCTCGCGCACTTCCTGGAACAGGCGCGAGGACGAAGTGCCGCCGAAGATCGTGTCGAGCACGCGTAGCGCGAAGCGGCGGTCGTCGTGCCTAGAGATCGCGGTGCCGCCGATGCAGACGTGGAACTGCTCGGTCTCCTTGCGCTCGAACAGGCGGTCTCGCGGGCGGGGGCTGGGCGCCGGCTCGGGGACCGGCGGCGCGGTCTGGCCGGCACGCTCGGTCGCGGCCGCGGCGAGCTCCGCGAGCGTGTCGTGGTCGACCGCGCCGGCAGCGGCGATCACCACGTTCGGACCTGTGTAGCGGGAGGCGTGGAAGTTCGCGATCGTCGCCGGTGAGCTGTCCGCGATCACCGGCGCGCGGCCGATGATCGCGCGCCCGAGCGGGTGCTCGCCGAACACGGCTTCGCCGAGCACGTCGAACACCTTCTCCTGCGGGTCGTCCTCGTACATCGCGATCTCCTCGAGGATCACCGCCCGCTCGGCGTCGATCTCGGCCAGCGCCGGCCGGAACACCATGTCGGCCATCACGTCGAACGCCCGCTCGAGGTGGTCGTCGATCACCCGCGCGTAGACCGAGGTCGTCTCCTTGCCGGTACCGGCGTTGAGCTCGGCGCCCATCCCGTCGAACAGCTGGTCGATCTCGAGCGAGCTGTACTTCGAGGAGCCCTTGAACAGCAGGTGCTCGAGCAGGTGCGAGAGCCCCGCATCCGCGTCGCTCTCGCCGCGCGAGCCGGTGCCGATCCAGAACCCGAGCGACACGGATCGGACGGAGGGCATCCGCTCCGTCACGATCCGCACGCCGGAATCGAGCGTCGTCAGCCGATGCTCGAGGGTCATGGTCGCTCTACCACCAGGGTCGTCGTTGCCCGGCGTTGCTCGGCTCGGCCAGGCGTTTCTCAGGAGCGGTCGGGGTCGCGGTCGCGCACGCGCCCGCGGTCGCCGTCACCGCCGTTGCGCCCGCGCGCGCCCCGGTCGCCGCGGTCGCCGCGGTCGCGGGGGCCACGATCACGGTCGCTGCGCTCGCGCCTGCCACCGTCGCCACCGCTGCTCGCGATGCTCGCCAGCTCCTCGACGGTCTTGCCGGCGATCTCCGGGTCGTCGGCGAGGCGCAGCCCGATCCGGCCACGCTCGCGGTCTACCTCGACCACGCGCACCGCCAGCTCGTCGCCCTTGTTGACGACCTCCTCGACGGTCGCGATCCGGCGTCCGGGCGCGACATTCGAGATGTGGAGCAGCCCGTCCGTCCCCTTCGCGAGCTCGATGAAGGCGCCGAACGTGGTCGTCTTGACAACCTTGCCGGTGAACTCGTCGCCGATCTCGACCTCCTTGGTCATCGACCGGATCCGGTCGACGAGCGCGTCGCCGAGCTCGCCATTGGAGGCGTAGACGAGCACCTGCCCCTCGTCGTTGACGTCGATCTGCGACTCGAACTCCTCCTGCAGAGCGCGGATCGTCTCGCCGCCCTTGCCGATCAGCAGGCCAATCTTCTCTGGGTCGATCTTGATCGTGCTGATCCGCGGGGCGTGCTTGGAGAGCTCGGGCCGCGGGTGCTCGATCACCTCTTGCATGCGCCCAAGGATGTACTCACGGGCGACCCGCGCCTGGGAGAGCGCGTCGCGCATGATCTCGAACGTGACGCCCGTGATCTTGATGTCCATCTGCAGCGCGGTGATGCCGCGCTCGGTGCCGGCGACCTTGAAGTCCATGTCGCCGAGGTGATCCTCGACCCCGGCGATGTCGGTCAGGATGATGTAGTCCTCGCCCTCCTTGATCAGGCCCATCGCGATGCCGGCGACCGGCGCCTTGATCGGCACGCCGGCGTCCATCAGGCTGAGGCTCGAGCCGCAGACACTCGCCATCGAGCTCGAGCCGTTGGATTCGAGGATGTCCGACACGACGCGGATCGTGTAGGGAAACTCCTCCTGGCTCGGGATCATCGGCACGAGCGCCCGCTCGGCCAGCGCGCCGTGACCGATGTCGCGGCGCTTGGGCCCGCCGAGGCGTCCGGCCTCGCCGACACTGAACGGCGGGAAGTTGTAGTGGTGGAAGTAGCGCTTGGCGGTCTCCAGCCCGAGCGTGTCGAGCCGCATCTCCTCGCGTGTGGTGCCGAGCGCGACGACGCTCATCGCCTGCGTCTGGCCACGCGTGAACAGCGCCGAGCCGTGGGCGCGCGGGAGCACGCCGACCTCGATGCTGATCGGACGGATCTCCTCGGCGGAACGGCCGTCAGGGCGCCTCTTGTGGACGGCGATCCGCTCGCGGATCAGCGTCTTCTCGAGCTTGTCGAAGGCGCGCTGGGCGTTGACGCGGTACCCGGCGTAGGTGTCGGAGCTGGGATCGCCCGAGTACTGCGCGAGCACCTGCTCCTCAACGAGCTTGCACGCGTCCTGGCGGGCGAGCTTGTCCTCGACCTGGGTCGCGGCGTCGAGCGCGCCGCCGTGCGTGGCGCGGATCTCCTCGTAGAGGTCGGCGTGCACCTGCGGCACATCGACCTCGAGCTTCGGCTTGCCGGCCTGCTCGCGCAGGCTCCACTGCGCGGCGCACAGCTTCTTGATCGCCTCGTGGGCGATGTCGAGCGCGTCGAGGATCTCGGCCTCGGGGATCTCGTTGGCGCCGGCCTCGACCATCAGGATCGCATCGTCGGTGCCGGCGACGACCAGGTCGAGATCGGTGTTGTCGACGAGATCCTCCTCGCTGGGGTTGATCACGAAGTTGCCGTCAACCTTGCCGATCCGGACCGCGCCGACGGGGGTCGGCACCGGGATCTCGGAGATCATCAGCGCCGCGGAGGCACCATTCATCGCCAGGATGTCGTACGGGTTGACGTGGTCGATCGACAGCGGGATCGCGACAAGCTGGGTCTCGTAACGCCAGCCCTTGGGGAACAGCGGCCGGATCGGTCGGTCGATCATGCGGGCGGTCAGGATCCCCTTCTCGCCCGCGCGACCCTCACGCTTGAAGAACGACCCCGGGATCTTCCCGGCGGCGTACATCCGCTCCTCCACGTCGACCGTCAACGGCAGGAAGTCCACGTCGCGGACCTCGCCTGCGGTCGCGGTACACAGCACCATCGTGTCGCCCGCACGGACGACTACGGCGCCGGAGGCCTGCTTGGCGAGCTTGCCCGTCTCGAACGAGATCTCGTTACCGGCGATCTCGGCTGCCACGCGCGTAACGGCGTCAGACATATTCAATTCCCTTCTGCTCCGCCCTTCGGTCGGCGGAGTTCTTCGTTTCTTTCATCTCTTGATCCGAATGACTCGGATGCTAGCGAGTCCAGCGCTTTCAGATTCGCGCTAACTGGACCACCCGGTCCGGATCGGTGCTATGTTAAAGCGGACCACCCGGTCCTCTTCATTGTAGCGGTCGGTCTGGGTCGAGCTAACCCCGCGAACCGTCCATCGAAAGGCAGAGCGATGACAGCACAAGCACGCACGTACAACCGCTGGGTGATCCTCGTGATCGCCTGCCTGGCGCAGTTCATGGTCGTACTCGACTCGACGATCGTGAACGTCGCCCTGCCGTCGATCCAGCGGGGCCTCCACTTCTCGCCGGCAAGCCTCCAGTGGGTCGTCAACGGCTACACGCTGGTGTTCGGCGGATTCCTGATGCTCGGCGGTCGCGCCGCCGACCTGGCGGGACGGCGGCGACTGTTCGTCGCCGGAATCGTGCTGTTCTCGGTGGCCTCGCTGGTCAACGGGCTTGCCCAGTCGACGACGATGCTGATCCTCGGCCGCGGCGCGCAGGGCCTCGGCGCCGCGCTCGTCTCCCCCGCGGCGCTGTCGATCATCATGACCACATTCCAGGACCACGGCGAGCGCACCAAGGCGCTCGGGGTCTGGAGCGGGATCGCCGCCGGCGGCGCCGCCTTCGGCCTGCTGCTCGGCGGGATCCTCACCGACCTGCTCTCGTGGCACTGGATCTTCTTCGTCAACGTTCCCGTCGGGGTGATCGCGGTCGCGCTGGCGATGCGATTCGTTCCCGAGTCGCGGGCGGACCTCGGCCACCGCTCGTTCGATTTCGCCGGCGCTACGACCATCACCGCCGGACTTGTGACGCTCGTGTTCGGGATCGTCAAGGCCGAGACGTGGGGCTGGGGCTCAGCTCGCGTCCTCGGGATCCTCGCCGCCGCGGTCGTGCTGCTGATCGCGTTCGTCGTCGTCGAGTCGCGCAGCCAGGCGCCGCTGATCCGCCTCAACGTGTTCCGGATCCGCACGATCGCGACCGCCAACACCGTCATGCTGTTCGTCATGTCCGGGATGTTCGGGATGTTCTTCTTCATCTCGCTGTACGTGCAGAACATCCTCGGCTACAGCCCGCTGCGGGCCGGCTTCGCGTTCCTGCCGGTCACGCTCGGGATCATCGTCGGCGCCACGCTCGCCCAGTCGCTGATCAAGCGGCTGGGAGTCAGAAACCTGGCGATCGCCGGGATCGCGATCGCGACCGTCGGGCTGTTCCTGCTGACCGGCGTCCCGGTCCACGGCAGCTACGTCTCGAACCTGCTGGTCGGCCTCATCCCGCTGGCGATCGGGATGGGCCTGACGTTCGTCCCGATCACGCTGCTCGCCACCTCGGCCGTCAGCGCTGACGACTCGGGGCTGGCGTCGGGGTTGTTCAACACCTCGCAGCAGGTCGGCGGCTCGCTCGGCCTCGCGATCCTTGCGACGCTGGCGGCCGACCACTCCAAGGCCCTGATCCACGGGCTCGGTGCGGGCGCGACCCACGTGCAGGTCGTGGGCGCGACGCTGTCGGGCTACCACGTGGCCTTCATCGCCGCGGCGATCATGATGGCCACCGGCGCGGCGATCCTGCCCATGTTCCTACGTCGCAGCCATGTC
>Ga0302235_10001854_pt1 | contig 15499 bp, 13 predicted proteins | sample II_Palsa_N3_3_FD_193577 | JGI IMG/M metagenome (GOLD analysis project Ga0302235, IMG submission 193577) | Peat permafrost microbial communities from Stordalen Mire near Abisko, Sweden - II_Palsa_N3_3 | ecosystem: Environmental > Terrestrial > Soil > Palsa > Peat permafrost | place: Sweden... | reverse complement strand
GCCGCAGTCCGCGAAGGCGTGTCCTAGCTGTCCGGTACGGGAGCGGCACCCGGCTGGCCGTCCGGCGCCAACTGGAGCCTGGGCGGGACCTGAGGCGACTGGTCGGCGATCAGCTTGGTCAGTTTGGCCAGCGAATCCTCAAGGTCCTGCGTGGTCACCACGTCGGCCAGCGCCAGGCGCACGGCGGCGATCTCGCGGGCCAGGAACTCGGTGTCGGCCTGGGTCCGCGCCGCCACCTCCCGGTCCCGCTCGATGTTGGCCCGGTCCCGGTCGTCCTGCCGGTTCTGGGCCAGCAGGATCAGCGGCGCGGCGTAGGCCGCCTGGGTCGAGAAGGCCAGGTTGAGCAGGATGAACGGGTACGGATCCCAGTGCTTGATGAGGCCCAGGGTATTGAGGATGATCCAGACGACCACGAGCACGGTTTGGCCGACGATGAATCGCCCGGTGCCGAGGAACCGCGCCATCCCCTCCGCGAACCGCCCGAACGCGTCGGCGTCATAGCGCGCGCCCATCTGCGGGGAGCCGCGCGGAACGGACAGGTCGGCTCGGTCGCTGAGTCGGCGCAGGGAAATCCTTGACATCTCAGGCTCCCTTCTTTCGCCAGTCCGCGGGCAGCAGGTGGTCGAGCACATCGTCGACGGTCACCGCGCCGACCAGGTGGCCGTCCTCGTCGCATACCGCCACGCTGACCAGGTTGTAGGCCGCGATCCGGGCCGCCAGGTCGCGTTCGGGCAGGTCCGGCCGGACGAAGACACGCGCCTCGATACACTCGCCGACCAGGATGGACGGGGCCCGGCGCAGCAGCCGCTGGAACCCCACGGTGCCGAGGTAGCGGCCGGTCGGCGTCACCATCGGCGGCTCGCACACGTACACTTGCGCGGCCGCGGTGATCGGCATGTCGGGGTCCCTGATCCGGGCCAGCACCTCGGCGACCGACATGTCCGGGGTAACGATGAGAGGCTCGGACGTCATCAGCCCGCCCGCCGTCGTCGGGTTGTACCGCAGCAGCCGCCGCAGGTCCGCGGCCTGACCCGACTCCATCGCGGCCAGCAGCCGTTCGCGCTGCTCGGGCGACATCTCCGCGAGCAGGTCCGCGGCATCGTCCGGCTGCATCTCTTCCACCACATCGGCGCTGCGTTCCAGCCCGAGGCTGGCCAGCAGCCGGACCTGGTCCTTTTCGGGCATCTCCTCCAGCAGGTCGGCCAGTTGCTCGTCGTCCAGGCCCGCCGCGATCTGGTCGCGGCGGCTGGGCGGCAGGCCCTCGACGGCGGTGGCCAGGTCGGCCGGCTGCAGTTCACGAAGCTCAGCCAGCTGCTCGGTCAGCGGGTCGGTCTTGAACAGCTCGGGGTACTGGTCCCAGGGCACGATCTCCGGGCCGCGGTGCAGCAGGCTCCGGCCCCGCGAGATGGCCAGCTCGGAGACCTCCCAGCCGATCCGCTGCTGCTCGCTCGGAGAGATGGCCACGTCCACGACGCTTCCGTCCGTGACGTGCTGCCCGTACAGCTCCGAGGCCAGGATCTCCCCAGACCGGCGGGTGAAGCGGTCCAGGTCGACCGAACCTCCCTTCAGGTGGGCGCCTTCGACGGAGATCTCCACGATCTGCCCGAGGTTGACGAAGATGCGGCGCCGCTGCAACGTCACGACCAGGCCCAGCGCCCGGGGCGGTTCCTTCGCGGCGCCGGGCAGGATCACGACGTCGCGGATCCGGCCGATGGTCAGGCCCTCGCTGTCCAGCAGCGGACGGCCCTTCAGTCTGGACGTGAATACCTGGCTGCCCGACATGACCCGGCACCTCCTCCCTGCGGCCGACCCGGCCAGCACCATTATCGATTCAAGTCACCAGGTCGGGCGAGACTATGGTGAGCAGGCCGCTACCCAGATCGGCAACCGGCATCCGGCCCGGTTCGGGCTTCGTCAGCCAGGGAGCACGATGACCATTGTCTCGGAGCGTATCTTCTCGCCGATCCGGGTCGGCACCATGTCGCTCGGCCACCGGCTCGTGGTCCCGCCGCACAGCGGGGGCGGCGGCGCGCTGCTCGGTACCGAGGAGCAGTTCGACCGGATGTGCCGCTACTGGCTGGCCCGGGTGCAGGGCGGCATGCAATGGGTGGGCGGCGGCCCGGTGTTCGTCCGCAACCCGCTCATCCCGGGGTTCGAACCGAGCGGCATCGGGGCGAACGCCGACGGTTTCTTCCGGCATCCGGCCTTCGTCGACCGGATGGGGCGGTACATGGACCGGCTGCACGCCGCCGGTGGCTTCGGAACCGTGCAGATGGTGCTGCAGGGCGGCATGCCGATCGCGCCGTCGCAGACCCTGTCCGGCCATCTCGACCACGCCATCCCGCACCAGCTCGACCTCGACGAGATCGCGTGGCTGGTCCGTGAGTACGGGGCTTCGGCGGCGCTCGCCGCGCAAGCGGGCGCCGACGCGATCGAACTGCACAGCAATCACGACGACGTGCTGCAGTGGTTCTTGTCGCCGCGGACCAACCGGCGCGATGACCGGTACGGCGGCGGCATCGAGGGGCGCCGCCGGATCGTGCGCGAGGTGTGCGAGGCGATCCGCAGCCACGTCGCCCGGCCCATCACCCTGGGCCTGCGCCTGTGCCTGGACGAGAGGATCGACGGCGGCTATGACGTGGAGGAGTGCGCCGCCTTCGTCTCGGCCTTCACCGCGGACGGCACCGTCGACTACTTCAGCTTCGACATCGGCAACAACTGGGGCTCGCCGAGCTACGTGCCGATCGGGATGCACGCCGAGGGGGAGTGGGCCGCGCTGGCCGGCCGGGCCAAGGCCGCCACCCACCTCCCGGCCGTCTACGCGGGCCGCGTGGTCCATCCGCAGGTCGCCGAGGCCATCCTGGCGGCCGGGCAGGCCGACCTGGTCGGGATGGCCCGGGCCCTGATCGCGGACCCGCTGCTGGTCGAGAAGACCCGCGCGGGCCATCGCGCCGACATCCGCCCGTGCATCGCGGTCAACGACTGCATCAACCGCCGCTCCGGCGAGGGATTGCCGTTCGCCTGCTCCGTCAACCCGGACGCGGGCCGGGAGTTCGAGGGGCCGGCGTCCCGGGCGGGTGCGGTCCGCGAGGTGCTGGTGGTCGGGGCGGGCCCGGCCGGGACCGAGGCGGCCGCGCTCGCCGCCGAGCTCGGCCATCGCGTGACGCTGCTCGAACGCTCGGACCGGATCGGCGGGCAGCTCGCCGTCGCCGCGCTGGCCCGGATGAATCACCAGTACGCGGACTGGATCGACTGGCAGTGGCGCCGGCTGGCGCAGCTTGGGGTCACCGTCGAGTTCGGCGTCGAGGCGAGCGCGGACGACGTGCTGAGCCGGGACGCGGGGGTGGTCGTGGTGGCCACCGGCGCCCGGCCCCGCGTCCCGGACGTTCCCGGCGTGGACCTGCCGCACGTGATCAGCTCGGTGGCCGCGCTGACCGGCGGCGTGCCGCCCGACGACGGGGTGATGGTGGTGTCCGAAGACGACCGTGCCGCGCCGCTCGCCGTGGCTGATCACCTGGCCGGGGCCGGCCGCCAGGTGACCCTGGTCTACCAGTCGCCCGCGCCGTCCCCGCAGGTCGGCAAGTACTCCATCGGGTCGGTGCTGGCCCGGCTGGATGCGCAAGGCGTGCGCCTGGTGCCGATGGCGCGCGCTGTCGCGTTCCGGCCCGGCACGGTCGAGCTGTCACACTCCTACAGCAACCGGCGCTGGACGCTCGACGGCGCCGACACCGTGGTACTGGCCTGCGGATCGGTCTCCGAGGACAGGCTCTACCACGAGCTGCGGACCCGGCACCAGGCGGTACACCTGCTGGGCGACGCGTACGCGCCGCGGCGGCTGTCGTTCGCGACCCGCCAGGCGCGTGACCTGGTGCGCGCGGTGCTGGCGTCGTGACCGCCGCGCCGGCCGGGCCGCCACGGTTCGACGTCGTCGTCCTCGGCACCGGCGCGGCCGGGCTGGTGGCGGCCTTGGCCGCGGCCGAGCAGGGCGCGTCGGTCGGGCTGTTCGAGAAGACCGATCGCGTCGGCGGCACGACGGCGATCTCGGGCGGGGGATGCTGGGTGCCATGCAACGCGCAGATGGCGGCCAGCGGGATCGCCGACAGCAGGGACGACGCGCTACGGTACCTCGCATCGCTGTCGTTCGGGCACATCCGCCCGGGATTCGCCGAGGCGTTCGTGGACGACGGGCCGCGCGTGTTCCGGTGGCTGGAGTCGGCCGCCGGGCTGCGGATGAAGATCGTGTCGGGCTACCCCGATTATCACCCGGAACGACCCGGCGGCAAGCCCGGCGGCGGACGGACACTGGAACCCGAGCTGTTCTCATTCCGGCAGCTTGCCGACTGGGCGGACCGGGTGGTGGCCGGCCACCGTAACCGGCACCTGATGCTCAGTGACACGACCTTGGGCGGCGGTACCGGGCACCTCGACCAGCAGGTCCAGGCGCGCCGGGAGGCCGAGGATCTTCGCGGCTGCGGGGCCGCGCTGGTCGGCCCGCTGCTCAAGGCCTGCCTCGACCGCGCGGTCGAACCGGTCCCCGCCAGCCGCGCGCAGGACGTCGTCATCGACGACGGGCGGGTGGCCGGCGTCGTCGTCGAACAACCGGGTGGTGCGGTCGTCGTCCGCGCCACCCGCGGCGTGGTCCTGGCGACCGGCGGATTCGAGTGGGATCCCGAGCTCGTCCGCGGCTTCTTGCGCGGGCCGATGACCTCGCCGGCGTCGGTGCCGGCCAACGTCGGCGACGGCCTGCTGATCGCCATGCGCGCCGGGGCCGCGCTGGGCAACATGCCGCAGGCCTGGTGGGTGCCGGTCATCGAGATCCCCGGCGATGTCGCGTTCGGCCGCCAGCGCGCCACCCTGCTGAACCGGGAGCGGACGCTGCCCCGCTCCATAATCGTCAACAAGCTCGGCCGGCGCTTTACCAACGAGGCCGCGAACTACAACGCCCTCGGCGGTGCCCTGCACCAGCTTGATGCCATGCGTTTCGATTACGTCAACCTGCCGTGCTGGCTCGTGTTCGACGCTGGGTACCTGGCCCGTTACGGGTTCCGCGCTGTGCCTCCCGCGGGCCAGGCCCCGGCGTGGATGACCCAGGCAGGCAGCCTCGGTAAGCTCGCCGCCGCGATCGGCGTGCCGGCCGACGCGCTGACCCAGACCGTCACGAGGTGGAACGCGAACGTCGAATCCGGCGACGATCCGGACTTTCACCGTGGTCGCAGCGCCTATGACCTGTGGAGCGGCGACGCCGCGGCGCGGCCGCGGGTGCAGGCCACGCTCGGCCCGATCGACGAGCCGCCGTACTACGCGGTGCAGGTGCGCAGCGGAACCCTCGGCACCAGCGGCGGCCCGCGCACCGACCTGCAAGGGCGGGTGCTCGACACCCGGGGCCAGGTCATTGCCGGGCTGTTCGCCGCCGGGAACGTCGCAGCCGCCCCGACCGGCATGGCCTACGGCGGCGCGGGCGGCACCCTCGGACCGATCATCACCTTCGCCTACCGCGCGGGAATGGCGGCCAGCCAACCCAACTGACCGCGCCGGACGCGGTCAGTTGCCCGCGAGCCGGGCCACGACCGGCGCGAACACGTCCATCGAGCGTTGCGCGACGTTGATATAGCTGACGCCGAGTTCGCTGCGGCGTTGCTCGAGCTTGTCGCAGATCTCGGGGACCGAGCCAATCAGAGCGTGCGGATGCTCGGCCAGCACCTCCGCCGGGACGCCGAAGCGCTGAGCCATCGCGGCCACCGCGTCCGCGGGATCCTCGCTGATCGCGATGAAGTAGGCCGCGAGCTCGAGCTCGATGTCGCCGAATCGGTCGCCCGCGCCCTCCCGGATCCAGCCGATCTTCTCCGCGGTCGCCTCCTGGGTCGAGCTCGCCACGCTGTCCGTCCCGAGCTTCCCGGCCGCGTTGTTGAAGTTGATGCTCACGATGTCGGCCAGCCGGCCGGCCAGCTTCAGCACCCGAGGGGCGCCGCCGCCGATGAGGATCGGGGGGTGCGGCTGCTGCACCGGCCGCGGCCGCCCGGCGAAGCCGGACGCCCGGACGTACGTGCCCTTGATCGCGAGCGGCTCGCCAGCCCACTGCGCCTTGAGCAACTCCACGGTTTCCGCCAGCCGCTCGATCCGCACGCCGGGGCGGTCCATCGCGATGCCGAGCCCTTCGTATTCGGCGCTCACCCAGCCGGCGCCCAACCCGGCCTCCACGCGTCCCTGCGAGAGCATGTCCATCGTCGCGAGCTCCTTGGCCAGTACGACCGGATGGTGATAGTCGACGCAGAACACGCGGCAGCCCACGCGCAGCTCGGTCGTCGCCATCGCGGCCGCCATCATCCCGGTCAGCGGCGCGACGTCGACCGGGCGATGCCCGGATGCGTCCGAGATGTCCCCCGGTCCGAAGTAGTGGTCGGTGGTGAACAGGGTCGAGTAACCGAGATCCTCGGCCCGGCGGGCCAGACCGGTCCACTGCGGCCCCGACTCAGCCTCGAACGCCTGGACCGAGAACCGAAACGGGCGGGTTCTTGCGTCGTTCACTGGCTGCTCCTGTTCCTCGCCGAGGCCAATGGTTATTGTAGTCCGTGACAAGATAGTCGCGGTCGTGCGGCAGTACCGACGGTCGGAGGAAGAGCCGTGGCAGGACGGATTTCGGGCAAGGTCGCCGTCGTCACCGGCGCCGCGAGCGGGCTGGGCGAGGCCACCGCCCGGCTGATGCACGCCGAGGGCGCCAGCGTGCTCCTCACCGACATCCAGGACGACCGGGGGCAGCAGGTCGCCGCCGAGCTCGGCGACCGGTGCCGCTACCTGCACTGTGACGTGACGGCCGAGCCGGACGTCGCGCGGGCCGTGGACACGGCGGTCGGCGAGTTCGGCCGGCTGGACTGCATGTTCAACAACGCCGGGATCATCGGCGCGCACGGCGGGATCGACGAGATCCCGCTCGAGGAGTATGAGTTCACCATGGCCGTGCTGCTGCGGTCGGTGTTTCTCGGCCTCAAGCACGCCGCCCGCGTCATGAAGCCGCAGCACAGCGGGGTAATCCTGAACACCACCAGCATCGGCGGGCTGCAAGGCGGGCTCGGCCCGCACGTCTACGGCGCGGCCAAGGGCGCGGTCATCGCGTTGACCAAGAACGTCGCCGCCGAACTCGGCGCCTGGTCGATCCGGGTGAACGCGATCGCCCCGGGCAAGATCCTCACCCCGATGAACGCGGCGACCATCGTCGGCGACCCCGACGCCATGGACGAGGCCCGGGAGGCGTTCGCGACCCGGACCCCGCTACGCGGCCGGATTGGCGTGGCCGACGACATCGCGCACGCCGCCTTGTGGCTGGCCAGCGACGACGCCGGCTTCGTCAGCGGGCACGTCCTGGTTGTCGACGGCGGGCTGACCACCGGGTCCAAGGAAAATGTCGCCCCGGGCGAGCACGGCCGGTGGGCGCACCGGCGCGACCTGGTCCGTGAGGGGGGACACAGCGGTATCCCGGCCGGCGCGGACCGGTGAGCGCCGCCGCGGACGCGCTCGCCGCCCTGCCCGGATACGCCGACCTGGGCCCGGACGACCTGATCCTCAGCCACTTCAGCCTCGGTCGGTTCCGCCCGTTCGAGGAGCGGGTGCGAGCCGCCGCCGAGGCCGGATTCGCCGCGATGGGGTTGTACGTCGGCGAGTACGAACGGCTGCGGACCGAGGGTGCGAGCGACGCCGACCTGCGGTCAGTGCTCGGCCAGTACGGGATGCGGGTGGTCGAGATCGAGGCGCTGCGCGGCTGGTCGGCGACCGGCGCCGAGCGGGACGCCTACCTGCGCAGCGAACGGTCGGTGTTCGCCATGAGCGACGCGCTCGGGCCCGGCCACCACGTCCAGGTCGTCGGGCCCTACGCCGGCACCCTTGACGACGCGGCCGAGGCCTTCGCCGGGGTTTGCGACCGGGCCGCGGAGCACGGTCTGGCCGTGGCCATCGAGTTCTTGCCCGAGATGACGAACATCCCGGACGCCGCGACCGCGATGCAGATCGTGAAGGCGGCCGGCCGGACCAACGGCGGCATCTGCCTGGACTGCTGGCACCACTTCCGGGGCGCGAACGACGATGACATGCTCCGCGCGATCCCGGCTGAAGCCATCTTTACGGTGCAGTTCAACGACGGGCCGCGGCAGCGGGTCGACCCGGACTACTACACCGACTGCACCCGGCACCGGGAGGTGCCAGGAGACGGTGACTTCGACCTGGTCGGCTTCCTGCGCCTGGTGGACGAGATGGGCGTGCGCCTGCCGCTGTCCGTCGAGGTGATGTCGGTCGGCCTCGAGCCGCGTCCGGCGGGCGAGATCGCCCGCCGGCTGGCCGACGCCACCCGTGCGGTCGTGGCGACGGCGTCCGCGACCTGAGCCGAGGAGGCGGCAGTGAGCGTAGAAGACGAGCTGGCCATCAGGGACCTGGTCTCCCGGTACGCCGACGCGGCGTGCCGGCGCGACCCGGACGCCTGGGCGGCGACGTGGGCCGAGGACTGCCGCTGGGACCTCGGCGGCGGCCGCGTCACCTCCGGCCGGGCGCAGACCCTGGACTTGTGGCGCACGGCCATCGCCAAGTACGACTGGGTGGGGCAGGTGGTGACCAACGGGCTGGTCGAGGTCGACTCAGACCGCGCCCGCGGCTGGTGGTACATCATCGAGTTCAACAACCGCGCGCAGGGTGACGGCACCTTGCACCTCGGGCACTACGACGACGAGTACGTGCGCACGCCCGACGGGTGGCGGTTCGCGTCCCGGGCCATACACATGCTGTACCGCGGCGCCATGGACCGGGGCGTGGTCGTACCACTTCCGCCGCGGGATGCGCAGCGGCCTTAGTGCACCTAAGGAAGGAGCACCGACGGTGGATCTTGGGCTGGCAGGCAAGAAGGCGCTGGTGACGGGCGGTAGCCGAGGCGTCGGCCGAGCCGTGGTCGAGCGGCTCGTCGCCGAGGGCATGCGGGTGGCGATCTGTGCGCGCAATGCGGAGGGCGTCGAGCGCGCCGCCAAGGAGCTGGGGCCGAACGGGGAGGTCATCGGCGCGGCCGTCGACGCCAGCGACCACCCGGCGCTCGCCGCGTGGGTAGAGGAGTCGGCTCGGCGGCTCGGCGGCATCGATGTGATCGTGTCGAATGCGAGCGCCCTCGGCGGCATCCCGCACACGCCGGAAGGTTGGCGGCGAAATTTCGAGGTCGACGTGATGTCAGCGGTCACCATGGTTGATGCGGCAGTACCGTTCTTGCGGCAAAGCGAGGCCGGCAGCATCGTACAGATCGGGACGATCACCGCGGTGGAGAACCACTACTACCCGGGCGGCGGGCTTAGCTACGGCCCGATGAAGGCGGCGCTGGTCAACTACGTCAGCCAGCTCGCGAAGGAGCTTGGCCCGGAGGGGATTCGGGTTAACGCGGTGTCTCCGGGGCCGATCTACATCGACGGCGGGTCGTGGGACCGGATCCGGCAGAAGAAGCCCGACTACTACGAGGCCAACAAGGCCCGGCACCCGTCCGGCCGGTTCGGCCGTGCGGACGAGGTGGCCAACGTGGTCGCCTTCTTCGCCAGCCCGATGGCGTCGTGGGTCAGCGGGCAGAACCTCGTGGTGGACGGCTCGTTCACCCTGCGCATTGGATACTGAGTTGAAGCCAGATCACGTAACCGCCGCGTCCGACGACCTCGACCTGTTCGGCCCGGGCTTCCAGGACGATCCTTCGGCGACCTACGAGCAGCTGCGCCAGTCCGGAGCGGTCCACTATCTTCCCCGGCACGGCTGGTACCTCGTCACGAAGGCCGAGACCGCCCGCGAGGTGCTGCGCGACGCCGAGCGGTTCTCCTCCCGGGTGCACAAGCACACCCAGCCGCCGCCCGAGGTGGCGGATGAGGTCGCGCAGATCCGGGCGCAGGGCTGGCCCTATATCCCCGCGCTCGGCACCAGTGACCCACCCGACCACACCCGGCTGCGCCGGCTCGTACAGCGCGCCTTCACGCCGCGGTCGCTCGCCTGGATGGAACCGCTGATCCGCCAGACGGCGGAAGAACTAGCCGCGGCGCTGCCCGAGGGCGCCGAGCTGGACTTCATGGCCGCCTTCGCCGAGCCCTTGCCCGTCCGGGCGATCTCGCGGGTGCTCGGGCTGCCGGAATCTCGCCGCGCCGACATCCGCCGCTGGTCGGTCGCTGCCGCCGCCTCGATCGGGGGAATGCCGGACGCGGCGGCGTGGATCGACAACGAGCGCACCCTGCTGCTTTACCAGCAGACGATGGCCGCCGAAGTCGAGCAGGTCCGCGTGCAGCCTAGGGAAGGACTGCTATCCACGCTGGTGCAGGCGGCGGACAACCCCGGTCCAGATGAGGACCCGATTTCGATGGCGCAGCTGCTGACCCTGCTGCGCGAGCTCGTGATCGCCGGCAACGAAACCAGCGGGAAGCTGATCACCGAGATCGTCAGGCTCCTGGCCACCAAGCCGGACGAATGGGATCGCATTCGCGCTGAACCGCAGCGCGCGCGGGTGGTGGTCGAGGAGGCGTTGCGCTGGGCGACCCCGTCCCAGACCGCGTTCCGCCTCGCCACGACCGACACGCAGCTGGCCGACGTCGATATTCCCGCCGGCTCGGTTCTCGTGGTCTCGCTCGCTTCGGCGAACCGGGACGAGGACGTCTACGCTGACGCTGCCGGGTTTGACCCCGACCGTGACGGGTTGCAGCATCATCTGGCCTTCGGGATGGGCAAGCACGCCTGTATCGGCAACCCGTTGGCGCGCATGGAAGCCGTGATCTCGACCCAGGTGCTGGCCGAGCAGATTGCCGCCCTGACGGTCATCGACCGCGAGCAACTGCGGTACAACGCGAGCTTCATGGTCCGCGGCCTCCTCGAGCTGCCTGTCCGAGTCCGCCGTCGACCGGCCGCTTAGGCTTTGCTGATGCCGAAACCGCCGCTGATCCTGGTCACCAACGACGACGGGCTGGACTCGCCGGGGCTGCACGCGGCCGCCGAGGCCGTGGCCGACCTCGGCGAGCTGCTCCTCGTCGCGCCGGCCACTCAGCAGACCGCCATGAGCCGAGCGTTCGTGACCGACGCGGGCGCGGGTGTGGTCAAGCGCGTGGAGATGCACATCGCCGGTCGGGCCGTGTCCGGCTACGCGATCACCGGATCGCCGGTGATGGCCGTGACCCACGCGGTCCTGGAGCTAGCCGAGCGGCCCATTGGGCTGTGCGTCAGCGGGATCAACTACGGCGAGAACATCGGCGGCGCCATCGGCGTGAGCGGGACCGTGGGTGCGGCGTTCGAGGCCGATTCCCTCGGCATCCCGAGCATCGCCGCCGCGATCACCGCTCAGGTCAGCGAATGGCGGACGTTCGGCACCGTCGACTGGACCGCCGCCCGGCACTTCACCCGGCTGCTGGCCCGGCAGGTACTCCAGGACGGCATGCCGGACGGGGTGTCGGTGCTCAACCTCAACGTTCCCCGCAGTGCCACGACCCACACCGAGTTGCGCAAGACGGTGCAGAGCCAGCAGCCCTACTATGTCCGACGCCGGCCGGGCTCGGCGCGCCCGCTCGACCAGCCGTACCAGTTCCCCGTCGAGGTCGTCGTCGACTGGGACCGCCTGGAGCCCGGCACCGACATCCACGCCGTCGTCCGCGACCAGGTGGCCTCGGTCACCCCGCTGACCTGGCGGCAGACCGCGCGGACCGGCTGGACGCCACCCGACGGTGCGGGCGCGGCCTGACGTGGGCGTGCTGTTGCTGCTGCGGCACGGCCAGGGCTCGATGGGGACTTCGGACTACGACCAGCTCTCCGAGCTCGGCTACCGGCAGGCGCGGTCGGCCGGAGCCCGACTGGCCCGCGCCGACCTGAGCATCAGCCAGGTCTGGTCCGGTGCCCTGGCCCGCCAGCAAGACACCGCCCTCGCGGTCCTGGCCGAGTTGGGCCGGCCGCCCAGCGACCTGTGCACCGATGTCCGGCTCGACGAGTACGATCCCCGTGGCGTCCTGGGCGCGGACGCCGCGGGCGATCCGTTCGCCGCGGCCACCACGCCGGCGTCCGGGCGCGCCCTGCAGGTGACGCTGGACGAGGCGCTCGCCCGGTGGATCCAGGGCGGCGCCGACTATCCGGAGACGCACGGCGCGTTCACCGCCCGGGTCGAAGCAGCGGTCACCAGCCTGGCGGCCATGCCGGGCACGACGCTGGCCGTCACCTCGGCCGGGGTCATCGCGGTGGCGTGCGCCCAGCTCACCGGCCTGCCCGCCGACCGGTGGCCGGCCCTGGCCCGGATAGCCGTGAACGCGAGCATCACCAAACTCATCACCGGCTCCACCGGGACCCACCTGCTGACCTTCAACGATCATGCGCACCTGGAGGGTGATCGGTCGCTGGTGACCTACCGCTGAGCCAGCCGGGCTTCACCATGGGAAGATCCGTTGCGCGAGCGGCCGCAGTGCGAAGCGAACGGCCGCAGTGAGAAGGAGGCAGGGCGATGGATCTGACCGGACGCAAGGTTCTGATCACCGGCGCCAATCGAGGTGTCGGCGCGGCGCTGGTCGAGGCGGCGCTGAGTCGGCAGGCGGCGACCGTCGTCGCCGGCGCCCGAGACCCTGCGTCGCTGCCCCCGGGCCCGGATCCGGCGCGTATCGTGCCGGTCCGGCTCGACGTCACCGACGGAGGCCAGATCGCCGCGGCCGCGCGTGCGCACGGCGACGTCGACCTGCTCGTCTGCAACGCCGGCATCACCTGCCAGCGGCCCGTGCTGAGCGACGTCACCGAAGCCACGCTCCGCGAGGTCATGGAGGTGAACTTCTTCGGGCCGCTGGCCCTGGTACGGGCGTTCGCGCCCAGCCTGCGCCGGCCCGGGTCCGGCGTCATCTTCGTGCTCTCCGTCAGCGCGGTGGCGTTGTCGCGCAGCGCGCCGATCTACAGCGCCAGCAAGGCGGCCTGCTTGATGCTCGCGCTCGATCTGCGCGAGGAGTTGCGCGACAGCGGCGGGACGGTGACGGTCGTCCTCCCCGGGTTCATCGACACCGACATGGGTGCCGCGTTCGGCAGCACCGCCAAGGCGACCCCCGCTCAGATCGCCGAACTCTCACTCGACGGCTGGCTGGCCGGTCAGCAGACGATATGGCCGGACCGCTTCGCCGAACTGGTCCGCGATGTCGTTGGCGAACCCTTCCGGGCCCTGCTGGACGAGCCGAGACAGGTCATGACCACCGTGCGCGCGGCCTTCGCTGAGTCCACCGCGCCCGGCAGCTGAGCGTGAGCGCCGGGCGTATTCACGCGGCAGATCAAGAACGAGGCGCCCAGGACATTAGCGCCGCAGCATGAGGACGACCAGCACGATGATGACGATGACCACGATGGTCCCGATACCGATATACATGTGCTTGTTCCCTTCCTAGCCCCGCCCGGAGGGGCGGGATTGGCGAATCTTGCGCCGGTGGACCACATCTACCCGCACGCAGACCCTCAAACATGTGGGCTCGCCGATCCTGCTCAGCGTGGGCCCCGCCTCGGGACAGGGAGCCAGTCCTCAGCCGCCGCGCAGTACGCGCGCGAACTCGCCGAGTGCGGCGATGTGCGCCGCCGGGTCGCTGAGCTGGTGGTGCATCACGCGCTGGTAGCCGGTACCGGACTGCATCGTCTGGATCGACAGGATGGTCCCGCCCGCCGCCTGCCACGCGGGAACCTCGTCCGCCCAGGCCTGCGGCCCGAGCGCGTAGTCGATCATCGCGTCCATCGGGAAGGCGCCGGGATCGCGACCGTGCTCGGCGAGCAGCTCTCGCAGCCGGGCCGCCCGGTGGTGGGTGCGCGGACCCGCCGAGCCGAACACGAAGCCGTCCCCGGTCCGCGCGGCGCGCGCCAGCGACACCTCGGCCCCGCCGCCGAACCACACCGGGATGGTGCCGCGGCTGGGCCGCGGCAGTATCCCCGCCCGGTCGACGCGGTGGAACTCGCCGCGGTAGTCGACCACGGGTTCGCGCCAGAGCCGGCGCAACAGCTCGACCTGCTCGTCGAGCCGCCGCCCGCGGGCGGTGAACGGCACGCCGAGGCTCTCGTACTCCACCGGGTTCCAGCCGGTTCCGACGGCCAGCACGAGCCGCCCGCCCGAGAGCACGTCCACCTCGGCGGCCTGCTTGGCGACCAGGGCGGTCTGCCGCTGGGGCAGCACCAGGACCGCCACCCCGAGCTTGATAGTCGTGGTGCAGGCGGCCAGAAAGCCAAGCATGACGAACGGCTCGTGGAAGGGGTCGTCCTGCGTATACGGCCCGACCAGCGGTGGGTCGCGATCCTCGTGGACGGCTCCCAGGACATGGTCATAGGTGAGCAGCCGCCGGTAACCCAGCCCCTCCGCCGTCTGCGCGAAGTCGCGGATCACCGCGGGATCGGTCCCGATCGCCGTGGTGGGGAAGATGACGCCCAAGTCCATCAGCCACTCACCATTCCTGGGACTCGGTGATGACCACGCACTCAAAGTGCGCCAGCCCGGCCTGACCGTCGCTGGTCAGCCGGGTGAAGTTCTCCGCCCAGGCGTGATCGAATTCGAACGAACGGCCGTCGGAGTCGGTGATCGCAGTCGGGTGCGAAACGTCCCAGACCTCGCCCTCCACGTGATAGTCCCCGCGGTACACGCCCTGACCCAGGCCGTCGTTGAAGCCGCCGAAGTACCCGCCGCCCTGGCAGTACACCCAGCCAAGGTCCTCGACCTGGTACCGGCGAACCGTGCCCTCGGCGTCGGTCAGCTGGAACACCCCGGACCGCAGCCGCCGCCCGCCAGGGTAGAACTGCAGATCGTGCTCCACGGCGGTGACCGGCACGCTGCGCTCGGCCAGCATGACGGCCCCCTTGCCGGACGCCCTGCGGCCGCTCGGGTCGATGAAGTAGAAGCCGCCGTGGTCGGGCAGGTCGAACAGCACCCACTGCCGGACGCCGGGCACCCGCCGCTTCGCGCCGACGGTCGGGGCGGCGTACAACCGGGGGCCGCCGCGGCCGGCCTGGGATCCCCACGAGTGATTCCGGAAGAACGAGTCCGTCGCCGCGTTCAATTCGAACCGCGCCTCGCCGACCCGGACCCACCCCTCGCACTTCCCGGTGATCTCGTACGTCATCCGCTCGCTGATCAGCCGGCCGTCGACGCGCGTCACCTCGGCGGGATCCTCGTACGGCACCCTGCCGCTGCGGCAGGTCACGTCCAGCGCGAAGCCGAACTCGTTGTCCTCCAGGACCAGCCGCACGGTCCGCATCGGTTCGAGGATCTCCAGCCGCAGCGGGCCCACGGCCAGTTCGTCCATGTGCGGGCGCAGCCGCCGCGACAGCCGGATGTTGTACTGCCGGCCGTCGTGCCGCAGGCACACGAACCCGTCGAGGACGTCGTTGTTGTGGTAGAGCCGCACCGACGACGTCAGGCATACCTGCCCGGCCTGGTCGCTCAGGCAGACGTAGTGCCCGTCGTTCCACTGCGGGTCACTGCCCGCGACGCCGGCGAACGACGCGGTGATCTGGTGGTACGGATACTCGTCGA
>Ga0302235_10001850_pt1 | contig 15512 bp, 17 predicted proteins | sample II_Palsa_N3_3_FD_193577 | JGI IMG/M metagenome (GOLD analysis project Ga0302235, IMG submission 193577) | Peat permafrost microbial communities from Stordalen Mire near Abisko, Sweden - II_Palsa_N3_3 | ecosystem: Environmental > Terrestrial > Soil > Palsa > Peat permafrost | place: Sweden... | reverse complement strand
GAATCTGGCGGGCTGCCACAGTGTGCGGCAGCCCGCCAAACTTGTGGAGCATTATGCGACTCGTCCTACTTGGTGCGCCCGGCTCGGGCAAAGGTACGCAGGCAACCCGGCTGAAGGTGGAGCTGGGCGTGCCGCATATCTCGACCGGCGACATGCTGCGTGCCGCGGTCGCGGCGGGCACCGCGATGGGACGCAAGGCCAAGGCGGTGATGGATGCCGGCCAGCTGGTGTCCGATGACATCCTGCTCGGCATGCTGGAAGAGCGTCTGGCCCAGGCCGATGCCAGGGCGGGTTTCATCCTCGACGGTTATCCGCGCAATCTGGCCCAGGCCGATGCGCTCGATCACCTGCTGATCAAGCTGAACCAGCCGCTGGATGCCGTGGTGAAGCTCGATGTGCCGAACGAGGCGATCATTGCCCGTTGCGAGATCCGCTTCAAGGCCGAAGGTCGTGCCGACGACAATCCGGATACCGTGCGCAAGCGCCTGGCGATCTACGCCGAGCAGACGGCACCAGTGGCGGAGTTTTATGCCCGGCGCGGCAAACTGCAGGTAGTCGATGGTGTCGGTGAACTGGCTGAGGTCACCGCGCGGGTCAAGCGCGCACTTCAGCAAGAATCAGCGGCGGCGAACGGCTGAGCACATCGCGCTCCGATCGGAGCGGGTTGCAAGGAATTTCTCCCAGCATGCGTATGCATATCCTCGGCATCTGCGGCACCTTCATGGGTGGTGTCGCTGCACTGGCGCGCGAACTGGGCCACACGGTCGAGGGTTCCGACGCCAACGTCTATCCGCCGATGAGCACCCAGCTCGAAGCGCTCGGCATCGAGCTGATGCGCGGCTATGCGGCCGAGCATCTGCAGCCAGCACCTGACTTGGTCGTGGTCGGCAATGCGATGACGCGCGGCAACCCCGCCGTCGAATACATGCTCGATACGCAGTTGCGCTACATCTCCGGCCCACAGTGGCTGGGCGAGACGCTGCTGGCCGGGCGTGAGGTGCTTGCGGTGGCTGGCACCCACGGCAAGACCACCACCACCAGCCTGCTGGCACACCTGCTCGAACAGGCCGGACTTGCACCGGGTTTCCTGGTCGGCGGCGTGCCGGCCAATTTCGGCGTGTCGGCGCGGCTGGGGCAGGGCAAGCCATTTGTCATTGAAGCGGACGAATACGACACCGCGTTCTTCGACAAGCGCTCGAAGTTCGTGCATTACCGGCCGCGCATCGCGATCCTCAACAATCTCGAATACGACCACGCGGACATCTTTCCGGATGTCGCGGCGATCCAGCGCCAGTTCCATCACCTGGTGCGCACCGTGCCGGGCAATGGCCGCTTGATCGTCAACGCTCACGACAAGCATCTGGCTGAAGTGCTGACAATGGGTTGCTGGACGCCGGTGGAAACCTTCGGTATCGGCTGCGGCGACTGGCAGGCGACCCTGGTCGAAGCGGATGGCTCGGCGTTCACCGTGCATCGCAGCGGCGAGTTGATCGGCGACGTGCACTGGTCGCTGCTCGGCAACCACAGCGTGATGAACGCGCTGGCTGCGCTGGCTGCTGCCACCGCGGCGGGCGCCGATCCGCGCGCGTTGCTGCCGGCATTCGCCACGTTCGAGAGCGTCAAGCGACGGATGGAGCTGGTCGGTGAAGTGAACGGTGTACGCGTCTACGACGACTTCGCCCACCACCCTACTGCGATCGCCACCACACTGGCCGGGCTGCGCGCCAAGGTTGGCGCCGCGCGCATCGTGGTGGCGCTGGAGCCACGCTCCAATTCGATGCGCCAGGGCGCGCATGCCGAGGCGCTGGCACCGTCGCTGGCCGATGCCGATGCCGTGGTATTCCTGCATCGTCCCGAGCTGCCTTGGGATGCACGTCATGTCACGGCGGCACTCGGCGGTCGCGGCAGCACCGTCCCCAACGTGGATGCGCTGCTCGAAGCACTGCGCGCCCAGGTAAAGTCCGGCGACCAGGTGATCTTCATGTCCAACGGCGGCTTCGAGGCAGCGCCGCGGCGGTTTGTCGAGCGCCTGCGGCACGATTGAGTCTGCGCTCGGCGTGATGGTTACCGCTGACCGGAGGCCGTGGCACTCGTTACACTTGCCGCATGGCTGCCCAATCGCCACTCATCGAGTTGCCCTTGTTCCCGCTGTCCTCCGTGCTGTTTCCCGGGGGCCAGTTGCAGCTGCGCATCTTCGAGCCACGCTATCTCGACCTGGTGCGCGAGTGCACGCGTCATGGCACCGGTTTCGGCGTGTGCCTGATCCTCGAGGGGCACGAGGCAGGTGCGCCGGCGGTGCCGGCGGCGATCGGCACGATGGCGCGGATCAGCGATTTCCATAGCGGCGAGGACGGCCTGCTTGGCATCACTGCCGAGGGTGGTTCGCGCTTCCGGGTCGCGCGTAGCCGGGTGCGCTCCGATGGCCTGGTGCGTGGCGATGCGGAAGTCTGGCCAGCCGAGCCGGAGTTGGCGGTGCCAGTGGAATTCGCCCTGCTGCAGAGCATCCTTGAACGATTGATCGAGACGATGGCGCCGCACTGGCGGCATGCTCCACGCAGTTCATATGACGACGCCAGTTGGCTGGGCTTTCGTCTCACCGAACTGCTGCCACTGGACAAGGCCGAGCAGCAGCACATGCTCGAGTTGACTGATCCGCTGCTGCGGCTGGCCGAGCTGCGTGACATCCTGCCGCGCTTCCAGAAGCCGTGAACGCGCAGCAGGTAAACTGACCAGCCGCACACCTGCACTTTCCGATGGAGTCGATACGCATGGGCACCCTGGCCGGCAAGACCTTGTTAATCACCGGCGCCTCGCGCGGCATCGGCCTGGCGATTGCACTGCGCGCTGCGCGCGATGGTGCCAACATCGTCATCGCAGCCAAGAGTGGTGTGCCGAATCCGAAGCTGCCCGGTACCATCCATACCGCTGCCAGCGCCGTCGAGGCAGCCGGCGGCAACGCGCTGGCGCTGCAGGTGGATATCCGCGAAGAGGATCAGGTACGTGCTGCGGCGGCGCAGGCGGCCGAGCGCTTTGGTGGCATCGACATCGTGGTCAACAATGCCAGCGCGATCTGGCTGGCCGGCACTGCCGATACGCCAATGAAGCGTTACGACCTGATGCACCAGGTCAATACCCGCGGCACCTTCCTGGTCACCCAGAGCTGTCTGCCGTACCTGAAACAGGCGGCCAACCCACATGTATTGATGCTTTCGCCGCCGCCGAACCTCGACCCGAAATGGTTCGCGCCGCACACGGCTTACACCATCGCCAAGTACGGTATGAGCCTGTGCGTGCTCGGCATGAGTGCGGAGTTCGCGCCGCTCGGCATCGCGGTCAACGCGTTGTGGCCGCGCACGGTGATAGCCACGGCGGCGATCGGCATGATCGATGGCGTCAAGCCCGAGCATTGCCGCAAGCCGGAAATCGTCGCCGACGCTGCGCACGCCATCCTGACCCGTCCGTCGCGCAGTTATACCGGCCAATTTTTCATTGATGAAGAAATCTTGCGAATGTCCGGCGTAAATAATTTCGACTGCTATGCAGTATCTCCCGGTATGCCGCTATTGCCGGATTTGTTCCTCGACTGAGGCCAATGTAACAGCAGACCGTACTGGTTTCTCGGTATCTTGGAGGCGTTTCTAAGCCATTCGGGCTATTCCTTAAAAGGTCATTCCGCTGCATTAATTCGGGCGTATAGTCCCCCACCAAGTTGCGCTATTGGAAATAGCGTCGGCGCACCTCACGTGCGCCATGCCATGCCATGGATGGATCTGAAAGCGTCCATGCTGACAACCCATCAACTTAGGGTTGGGACGGGAGGAGATGATGGACGAGACTGCGAGGGGCGGCCGTTGCGTAGTCTGGTTTGGTCGACCCATAACTTCTGAGCAACATACCCTGGCCAACTCTGGTTGGTCAGTCCGGATAGCCAATATCAGCATGTGCGAAGGCGTTGGCGTCCGCGCGGGAGAAACCGTGGTGGCGATGGCCGATTTGCGCCATGGCGATGACCATGTGCTGCAGGCCATGGAGCATCAGATCGCTCAATATCCGCAGCTGCCGTGGATTGCGCTGGTTTCGTCAGAGACGCCGACACAAGAGCCCCTGATAAAACGTGTTTTGCTCAACTGCGTCGACTTGTTCACAGCGCCGATCGATATGCAGCGGCTGCTGCAGACACTAGCGCGCTTCAGCGACGACAGGTCGCCATGCCTCACGATACCCGAGCCGGATATGCTCGGCATGATCGGGCAGAGTCGGGCGGTGCAGGCGATGCGCGCAAGCATTCGCAAATTCGCACCAGTGGATCTGCCCGTGCTGATCACGGGCGAAACGGGTACGGGAAAGGAAGTTGCCGCGAGCGCGTTGCATGGGTTGTCGGCACGCGCGGCGTGCCCGTTCGTGCCGATCAATTGCGGCGCATTGCCGTCTAACCTGGTCCAGTCGGAGCTGTTCGGTCACGAACGAGGCGCGTTTACCGGCGCCAATGCGCGGCGGATCGGTCACATTGAAAGCGCCTCCGGCGGTACGGTGTTCCTGGACGAGATCGGTGACTTGCCACTGGAAGCGCAAACCAGCCTGCTGCGTTTCCTGCAGGAGGGCAGCATCGAGCGGGTTGGCAGCAGCCACTCGATCCATGCTGACGTACGTGTCCTGGCAGCCACCCATGTCGATCTGGAGATGGCGGTAGCTGCAGGCCGTTTCCGCGAGGATCTCTATTATCGGCTCAATGTGCTGCGCCTTCGCATGCCTGCATTGCGCGAGCGCGCGGATGACGTCGAGCTGCTTGCGCAACATTTTCTTGATGCCTTCCGCGAGCAGCACAGTAGCTGCGCCCGACTGTTCAGTAGTGCCGCCAAGCAGGCCATGCGCACATTTGAGTGGCCTGGCAACGTACGCGAGTTGCTCAATCGCGTGCAGCGCGCCGCGGTGGTGGCCGAGGGCGCACTGATCAACGTGGCTGACCTGGACCTGCAGGATGTATCGCTGTCGTGCCCACCACGTTCCAGCCTGGGGCTGACCCGGGTGACAGCGGAGCGCGATGCCGTCGAGACCTGCCTGCGTGAGAGTCGTTACAACATCAGCGAATGCGCACGGCGGCTGAAGGTGTCGCGGGTCACTATCTATCGGTTGTGCAAGAAGCATCAGCTGGCACTCGAAGAAATGCGCTGAAGCGGTGTTGGCCGCCGTGCCGATCAGAACATGTAGGGAATCTTGAAGTTCAGTGTGTAATTCGGTGCGTCTGGCGTCATGCCGAAGCCCAGCATCGTTACCAGGGTCGTGTGCGGCGTGAGTGCATAGGTCACACCCATGTTGAAGGTGGCGGCATTGGCTTCACTGCCGACTACCCCGGTCCACGGTTGGGTGGCGGTGCGTATCGAAGCCCTCTCACTGATCTTGTCGCTGAAGGACAGGCTCAGGCTGGCGCGCTCGTTGAAGGCGAATGCCACGCCGGCACCGAAGTAGTAGGAATCGCCCAGTTCCACGCTGCCAGGCGTCGCGACCTGCGGGTCGGTGTTGATATCGGAGAAGCTGCGCGAGAACGAATGGATGTAACCCAGGTTGGCGAAAACAATTGCCGGGTCGATGGTCTTTACTGCGGTGACACCAAGGTTCACTTGCCATAGACCGTTACCCGTCGGCTGCCTGACGGGGACGGAAAACTTGCCATCGGTCGAGTCGTCGTTGCCATCGCTGCTGCCTGGCGTTTCCCACTTGATGCCATAGGGTGCAAGCCCGGTGGGTGCAACGACACCCAGAGTCAGCACGGTGTCGGGCCGCGTCGTACCCTCGGTGAACAACTTGTAGTTCGCGCTGAAGTTGATGTCGCCGATGCCGTGGCCGCTGGTGGTCTCTTCCTGCGTGGCCGAAGCCGAACCACCGGCGCCGCCCTGGAAATAGGACGTCTGACGGCCAAGATAGGGTACGTCGAGGCTAAGCGTCAGGCGCGGACTGACACCGTAACGGGTGGTGAAGTCGTAGGTCAGTGTGCTGGACTTGACGTCTTGCAGTGCGATGTTGCCGAGGAAGATGGCATTCAGCGCGAGGAAGCCGTTGAGTGTGAGCTGATTGCGGTCGTACCAGGAATAGGTCAGGCCGTTTTCGATCGTCAGCTTGCGGGTGAAAACGGAGGCATTCTGCTGCAGCGCATCCTGCATGCTGCGCGACGATGGACTCTGCTGGGCCTGACTGGCTGAAGCCTGACTGCCCGCACTGCCGTTCTCGGCGGCCGCAGAACCTGAGGGTTCTGCATTGGCCTCTGCAGGTTGGGCAGCAAGACTGGCTGGCGCTGCCTGCGCGGGGATGGGGGCGCCGCTGGCCTTGCCAGCGAGTCTGGCCTGCAATGCCTGCACCTGCATGTCCAGCTCACGCAGGCGACGGACTTCCTGCGCATAACTCGCCTTGAGTGTCTGCAATTCGCGGGTCACGTTCTGTACGTCAGCCTGATCCTGGCTGCTGGTGGCCGGTTGATCTGCGGACTGAGCAGCGGCATAGACCGGTAGACCAGCCGAAAGGCTGCATGCCACCGCAGTGGCCAGAAGTTTTCTTTGCATGATCGTTTCCCCTGTTACTTAGGATGCAATGGGCGGTTGCGATCCTCAGTGGTTGCCGATGCCACGGTTAAGGTTGATGGCCTGCGCGACGTTCTGTGCGAGCGGTGTATTTGAGGTCAGCGCCTGGCGGACGAGATCGACATCCAGGAAATTGCTGACGACTTGGTTGTCAGCGGTCAGCTGAATGCTCTGGCCGAGGCTGCCGTTCTGGATCCACTGACGTACGCTGCCTTCGCCAGCGACGTTCAGAAGCACCTGGGCAACGCCATTGTTGTAACTGGCTGTGGCGCTGGCGCCGTTGTCGGTGGTTGTCTGACTGCTGTTGTTGCTACCCGCGCCGGACGCTGGCGCATTGCCGTAGCTCGTGCTGAGGTTGGCCAGGTTGCTGGCCACGTTGCCATCGCCGGCAATCTGCACGCTTTGCACCACGCCGCCGACATTCGCCAGGCCGAGGCCGCTCACATTGCGGGTGGGCCCGTAGGCGAGCGTGTTTGCAGCCGTTGTACTCGCAGCAGGCATCGGTGCATCGGCCGCAGTGATGCTTACGCTCGGGATGAAACTGATCTTCAACTGGTTGCCGGTGAAATTCATGCTGAGCGTAAGCGTGCTTTGCAGTACCTGGCCAGTACTGCTTTGCCAGGTCGAGATCATGCTCACTCCAAACCAGGCCACGGCGTTGTTGCCCAACGTGTAGCGACCGCGCATGGTGCCGAGTTCCTGGTCAGAAACTTCCTGCACGCGATGATCGTGCTGGCTGCCCATGTCAGTGGCCAGGGCTGGCGCGCCGTAATGGATCAGCGCCATGCCAATAGCTGTCAGAAGATAGGTTTTGCCTTTCATGGCTATCACTCTCAGAAAAGATCGGCATTGGTAAAACCGAAATCGATCAGCTCGGCATTGGTGATGGGTCCTTGCCGGGCGAACAGCGCACGTGCGCTGGGTTTGGTCACGGGTTGCAGCAGCACGGTGTTGCGATCGAAATCGCTTCCGATCACGACGAACACGACGTGTGATGGCCAACTCTTGATGAAGTCGGCGAGCGGCAAGCTGCGGTTGCCGAGAATGGGATCCGCCAGTTCGACGGTGTCGTTGTGTACCAGCTTCAGCACGACGAAATGCGTGAAACCGTTGACGTTCATCAGCACCAGACCGGGTATGCGCAAGGTGCGCAGACGGGCCTCGTCGACCCGATAGCCGCGGCCACGCATGCCGAGCAGCTCGACGTAGTGCTTGATATCGAGCAGCGAGAAACCGCGTTGCCTGACGATCGCGGGATCGGATACGCCCATCATGCCCTGGATCACCGTGGTCTCATCCACGTCCAGGCGATAGCCGAAACGCAGGATGGTGGCCAACGCTGCTGCGCCGCAGCTGTAGTCAGTGTGTTGGCGCACCATGTTGCGGTAGCGCGCGGCTTGCATGCTCTCGACATGGGTGGTGTAAGGCGCTCCGTTGGGTAACACGTTATCGAAGCGAACCTCGCCCGCGCGAGCGCCATGGGTGCAGGCAAGGCTCAGCAGAACGGTGGTCAGCACGATGCGTCGCATGACGGGAGATCCTGATTTGGGGGAAGTCCCCCGGCCCGCAGGGGTTCGGGCCGGGGGGTTCCGTTGGAGCCCCGGCTACAGGGTGCCGGGGGTACCGCCCTCGTTACACCGCCGGGTGGCGGTTTTGTCAGTGGACTTACTTGGTGGCGGCTGCCACCGCCAACGTATTGGCCTGCATGTTGCCGGTGCCGGCGGCCACGTTTACACCGATGTTGCCGGTGGCGTTTTCAAACGCGTTGCCCGACAGGCTGGCGTTGTTCGACGTGGATGTGTCGCAGTACGGCCCGTTGAGTGTGGCGTTGCCCTGCGACTGTTGGTTCGTCGATGCCGTGGCGGTGGAGTAGACGTTGTCGTCGGTGGTGGACGCTGCCAGTCCGTTCAGCTGTTGGTTGTCGTCGCCTGATGCAACGTTGACACCGATATTGCCGGAGGCGCCATCAAACGCATTGCCGCTGACACTGGCGTCATTGCCGGTGCCGAAGTTGGCGGTTTTGTTGAAAGCGACCGCTTGGTCGGCGAACGCTTCGGCATCTGCCATTTCGCCGGCAGACGAGCTGCCGCCACTCTGGCCGTCGCACTCACCCTGGCCCTGGCAATTAGCGGTGGTGCCTGAACCCGAGCCGGATCCCGAAACCGATGTCGCAAGTGCGGCGGCATTGGCCTGGGAGTTGTCGTCGCCAGCCGCGACGTTGGCACCAACATTGCCGCTGCTGCCCTTGCCGACATTGCCGCTGATGCTGCTGTTATTGCTGGTGCCTGCAGCATTGATCACCCAGTTGCCTAGAGTCGACTGCGAGCTGTTCTGGAGCGCGATGGCTGCCGAGTTGATCGACATGGCACCGCTGACGGTCGGATCGCCGCTGATCTTCACGTCCGACGACAGTGAGATGTGTTTCTTGATCGTCACGCTGTTGCCGCCGTTTGAGTTGCCGTCATCGTGTGCATACGCCACCGAGGCGCCGAACAGAGCGGTAACTGCCAAAGCCATCAAGGTCCGTTTCATATTCGTGTTCATGATGTGTCCTCGTCTGTGTCAACAATCGTCTGTGTTCAACGCGAAGGAGGCGTTGCCGACAGCAACAGTGCGTTGCTGGTGGCATTGCCCGACCCCGCGATCTGGTTGAGTTGCAGCATTCCCTGGAATCCGAGCATGGCGGACGCCTCGACAGTCACGCTGCGCGTGCCGCCCGTTTGCGCCGTCTGTGTGCGCGGGTTCCCGGGGGACTGCCCCCCTGCCGACGCAGAGACGACTGACAGATAGCCGTCTGTCGTCTCGCGTATGCCCTGTGGTGCCTGCGTTGCTGCGACGGCGTTGAGTTCGGCATTGCCGTTGCCGCTGGCCTGATTGATGGATGCGATGCCCTGCCCATTCGCGTATGCCTGGCCGCCGATGATGGCGCTGGCATTCAGAGGGGCGTTGGCGTTGTTGTCACGTTGAAGCTGCTGGGCCTGGATCGCGGTCTGCGCGATCTGGCCGCTGGCGAGCACGCGCAGGTTGGCTTGCAGATTGAGATCGCCGGCCGCCATGTTCGTGGCGCTGACGCCATTGACGCCCTGGAGGGCCTGGCCGCTGATATTGCTGTTGTCGAGATAAGTCAGCATGGCCGTATAGCTGTCCGTATTGCCGGCATGCACCATGGCGCTGGCCAACAGCATCAGCGCAACAGCAACGATCAGAATGCAGGTTCTTGTCATGGCGCTGCCTCAGTGCCCGCTGCCTGCAGCTGCCATTGGCAGCTGAGACAGTGCGCCAGTCACCTGTCCAGTGATACCGCTCGTGACGTTGCCGATGGCGCCCATCGAGCCACCCGCCACGTTGCCGCCGGTGAGCGGGCCACCAACATGGCTGCCCACACTGCTGGCAACGGCATTGTTGACCGCGTTCCCTACGGCCGTGGCGTTGCCAGATTGCGGGGTGGCGCCAAGACCGGCGACATCGGCGTCGGACAGTTCGCTGTTGCCGATACCGAGCGCGCTGTCGATCTCCTGGTTCGGCATCGGGCTGATGAGCAGTGCCATCCCGGGTGACACCGGCTGTCGATAGGCTATCCGCGTCGCCACATTGCGGGTCAACACGATTTCACCGGGATTGGCCTTCACCGCGATGCGGGCGCCGTCAGCGATCGCCGCGGCAGGTGCGAACACGATGGCGATCGCTACGACGATTACCGCGCAATTGAGTTGATTGCCGGCGAGGCAATGGTGCTGGCTGTCCATGAACTTCTCCCCCCTATCCGCCCTGAATCTTTGCGAATGAGGTGAGAGCAAACGCCGTGCCAGATGGCGCAAACGCTTATGGCACAAAGGTTGGCAAGGAAATGCTCGAACTGAGGTGTGAGCCTGCCTGTAGCACGATGTTACAAGTCGGCACCCATCACGAACCCTTGACATGGGCGGCAAGTATTGCGGCTGCGCCGTTTCGCCGGGGGTGTAACACGATTGATACAACGCGTGAGGTGATGGGCAGCTTCGTCTATGGCGACCATGACTGTGCTGCGCGATTTCGCTGGGCTAGGATGCGCAACACTCTCGTCCCACTTTTGACGGTACCGCCCACACGGTGATGCCCGGAGCACCCTTATGCATTCGCAGGACTCGTCCCCACAGGCCCTGATCGATCTCGGCAAGCGCTATTGGCTGCCGGTGTACAAACCGCGCGAGGTGGTGCTCGACCACGGCAAGGGCGCGCGGGTATGGGATACCGAAGGGCGTGACTACGTGGATTTCGGTGCCGGCATCGCGGTGAACGCACTCGGTCATCAGGATCCGGATCTGCTCGCGGCACTCACCACGCAGGCGCACAAGCTCTGGCACAGCAGCAACGTGTTCTATACCGAGCCGCCGTTGCGGCTGGCCGAGGAACTGGTGCATGCATCGCATTTCGCCGAGCGGGTATTCCTGTGCAACTCCGGCGCCGAGGCGAACGAGGCGGCGATCAAGCTGGTGCGCCGTTGGGCGGCCTCGAAAGGTCGCGCGCCGGAACAACGCACGATCATCACGTTCAGGGGTTCGTTCCACGGCCGCACGCTGGCCACGGTGACCGCCACCGCGCAGCCGAAATATCAGCAAGGCTACGAGCCGTTGCCGGCCGGCTTCCGCTATCTCGACTTCAACGATGTGGCGGCACTGGAGCAGGCGTTTGCCGCGGGCGACATCGCCGCCGTGATGCTGGAGCCGGTGCAGGGCGAGGGTGGTGTGCTGCCCGCTGCGCCGGGCTTCCTCAAACGTGTCCGCGAGCTGTGCGATCAACACGACGCACTGCTGGTGCTGGACGAGATACAGTGTGGCATGGGCCGTACCGGCACGTTGTTCGCGCATACGCACGACGCCGTCACACCGGACATCGTGACGCTGGCCAAGGCACTCGGTTGCGGCTTCCCGATCGGCGCGATGCTGGCCGGACCGAAGGTGGCCGAGGTGATGCAGTACGGTTCGCATGGCACCACCTTCGGTGGCAACCCGATGGCTGCCGCTGTCGCCCGCGTCGCGCTGGCCAAGCTTGCGTCACCCGCCGTGCTGGGGAACGTGGAGCATCAGGCGAATGAACTGCGCGCAGGACTGACACATATCAACCATCAGCTGAACCTGTTCGTCGAGGTGCGTGGGCGTGGCTTGATGATCGGTGCGGTGCTGGCTGACGCGTACAAGGGCAAGGCCGCTGCGGTGCTCGATCACGCCGCCGCGCATGGCCTGCTATTGCTGCAGGCGGGGCCGGATGTACTGCGTTTCTTGCCGCCGCTGACGATTACCGATGACGAGCTCGCCGAAGGGCTTGCACGTCTGTACACAGCATTGAACGATTTCGTCGCAGCCTGAAGCTTGCTGCGCCGATCAGGAGTGATCCCGATGAAATATCTGCACACCATGGTGCGCGTGCACGATCTCGATGCCTCGTTGCGTTTTTACTGCGATGGCCTGGGTCTGCATGAAGTGCGCCGCAAGGAAGTTCCCGAAGGCAAGTACACGCTGGTGTTTCTTGCTGCGGCGGAAAGTCCCGAGGCGGAAATCGAGCTGACGTACAACTGGGGTGCGCAGGACGACTACGGCTCGGCGCGCAACTTCGGCCATCTGGCGTTTCGCGTCGACGACATCTACGCCACCTGCACACGGCTGCAGGCGATGGGATGCATCATCCATCGCCCGCCGCGCGACGGTCACATGGCCTTTGTGCGCTCACCTGATCTGATTTCGATCGAGTTGCTGCAGGACGGGCATCTGCCGCCACAGGAGCCGTGGGCGTCGATGCCCAACACCGGTCAGTGGTGATCAGCCCTTAGCCTCGCGGAGTGTGCCGCGGGCGGCTTCCAGCGTATCGGCAATGTCCTGCTCGCTGTGCGCGCTGGACATGAAGCCGGCTTCGAAGGCGGACGGCGCGAGATACACGCCACGCTTCAGCATGCCGTGGAAGAAGCGGTTGAACAGTGCGGTGTCTGCAGCGGTCGCCTGCGCATAGCTCTCCACTTGTCCGGCGCAGAAGAACAATCCGAACATGCCGCCGACACGATTGGTGCTGAAGGCGACGCCTTCGCCATCGGCCACCGACTGGAAGCCGTCAGCGAGCACACGCGTGCGTGCGGCGAGCCGGTCATGGAAGCCGGGCGCCTGGATCAGTTCCAGCATGGCCAAGCCCGCGGCCATCGCTACCGGATTGCCGCTCAGCGTGCCGGCCTGATAGATCGGGCCGCTCGGTGCGATCTGTTCCATCAGGTCGCGACGGCCACCATACGCACCTACCGGCATGCCACCGCCGATGATCTTGCCGAACGTGGTGAGGTCGGGCGTCACGCCGTAATACGCCTGTGCGCCGCCGAGCGCGACGCGGAAGCCGGTCATCACTTCGTCGAAGATCAGCAGGGCGCCGTGCTGTGTGCACAGCTCGCGCAGGCCTTGCAGATAACCCTCCTTCGGCAGGATGCAGTTCATGTTGCCGGCGACCGGCTCGATGATCAGGCCCGCAATCTCATGGCCTTGCTCGGCAAACAGCGCCTTCGCCGCATCGAGATCGTTATAGGGCAGGGTGAGCGTGAGATCGGCATTAGCTTTCGGCACGCCTGGCGAAGTGGGTACGCCGAACGTGAGCGCGCCGGAGCCAGCCTTGACCAGGAAGCTGTCGCCGTGGCCGTGATAGCAGCCCTCGAACTTCACGATCTTCGCGCGACCGGTGGCGCCACGCGCCAGCCGGATCGCCGACATGGTGGCCTCGGTGCCGGAGTTGACCATGCGCACCATCTCGATCGACGGAATCAACCGGGTGATCGTCTCGGCCATCGTCACCTCGGCCGCGCAGGGTGTGCCGAACGACAGCCCGTTCTTCACGGCGCGCTCGACCGCTTCACGCACCGCCGGATGGTTGTGGCCGACGATCATCGGCCCCCACGAGCCGACATAGTCGATATAGCGTGTGCCTTCTACGTCCCACAGGTAGGCGCCATCGGCGCGTGCAGTGAAGAACGGTTCACCGCCGACCGACTTGAACGCGCGCACCGGCGAGTTCACGCCGCCGGGCATCAGCTTCTGCGCGCGCTGGAAGAGTTCGTGGTTGCTCATCGTCAGGTTCTCAATCTTGGGGATAAAGGTGGGCGAAGCGCCGAGCCGCGGCACGCACGTCGGTAGCGCCAAATACGGCGGAAATCACGGCGAGATAATCCGCGCCCGCTTCCACCAGGGAAGCGGCATTGTCCGGCGTGATGCCGCCAATCGCCACCCGCGGCACGCCCAGCGCGGCGCTTTGCCTCAGCAGGTCGAGTGGGGCATGTGGCGCCAGCGGCTTGGTGGGCGAGGCGAAAAACGCGCCGAAAGCGATGTAGCTCGCCCCTGAGCGTGCTGCTATCTGTGCACGCGTCAACGAGTCGTAACATGACACGCCGATGATCGCGTCTTCGCCCAGCACGGCACGTGCGGCAGCGATATCGTCGTCGTCTCTGCCCAGGTGCACGCCATCTGCCGCCATGGCCTGCGCTAGGGCAACGTCGTCGTTGATGATCAGCGGTACCGCATGGGTCGTACACAATTGCCTGAGTGCAACGGCTTCCGCGTGGCGTCGTGCCTCATCAGCGCTCTTGTCGCGGTACTGCAGGAGCCGTGCACCACCCGCCAGCGCCTGCGCGACGACATCCAGCAGGTCGGGGCGTGGCCCATCGGTAATCGCATACAGGCCATGGCCTGCCAGTTGTAGGGAGTGTTTCAAGTACGGATCTCGTGTGTGTGGATGGGGCTGATCGTGTCGGCATGCTTTCGCATTGTCGGACGAGTTGAGAGAATGCGTCATTCAACCGAAAGCAAAGAAGCCCGACCATGAGCCAGAGTTCCACCGAAACCACAGCCTTGCGCAAATGGATGTGCGTCGTCTGCGGCTATATCTATGACGAAGCAGTGGGCGTGCCCGATGAAGGCATCGCTGCCGGCACTCGCTGGGAAGATGTGCCCGATACCTGGACCTGTCCGGATTGCGGCACCACCAAGGACGATTTCGAGATGATCGAAATCGACTGAACGCCTCATCCTGCCAGCAAACGGCCCGAACCCGTCATCGGATTGACCGGGCCGTCTGCTCTCATGCTCCTGCGCGCGATCCCTAGTGCGCCACAACGTGGAGCATCCCATGCGGCAATTCATTCCGTTCGAAGACGATTGGGACGCACTGGAGAGACTGCGTCCCGAGGATCTGATTCCCTATCGCGTCGGCCTGCTGGATCGGTCGGCAACCATCGCTCAACGCGCGGTCCCAGCATCCCCTTCGATCTTCAGCTCATCGTTCGCCCCTGCACCGATGCGCTGCACCGTGCCAGCCGAGAGCTCCAGTACGTAACGCGCAGCTGCACTGCTTGGGTAGGTCGGGCAGGGATCTGCCTTGCATGGCGGCACATCCAGCTGCATTGAGACCAGTCGGCGATCCGCGTCGAAATACAGGATGTCGAGCGGGATCAGCGTGTTCTTCATCCAAAACGCCCGGGCAGCCGTATCGGGGAACACAAACAGCATGCCGCGATCGGCGGCGAGCGTGCTGCGCATCATCAGGCCATGCACGCGGCTGGCATCATCTGTAGCGAATTCGACTGAAAAGCGCTGCCCATGCAACTTCACGGCAGGCGCTACATGACTTGCGGGCACCTCGTTGGTGCAGCTGGCCAGCAAGAACAACAGGGCTGCGAGGATCAGTCTCATCGTGGGCGCTCATCAATAGCTGGGTGGATGTCGTGCGAAGTGTAGTGTTGCCGCTGCACGCAGCCTTCGTGACAGAAAAACACACGAGCCTCTTCCCAGATCTGCGCTGCGGAGCTATGATTCGTCCCCCTTCGACGAAACGCCCTTTCGCGAAGGTCTCCGCAACAACCGCGACGAAAAAATTCTTCATCACGGGTGTTGACGGTCGTTAAAAGCGATGTAGAATGGGCGGCTCACCTAGGACGAA
>Ga0302235_10001839_pt1 | contig 15563 bp, 13 predicted proteins | sample II_Palsa_N3_3_FD_193577 | JGI IMG/M metagenome (GOLD analysis project Ga0302235, IMG submission 193577) | Peat permafrost microbial communities from Stordalen Mire near Abisko, Sweden - II_Palsa_N3_3 | ecosystem: Environmental > Terrestrial > Soil > Palsa > Peat permafrost | place: Sweden... | reverse complement strand
GGAGTATGAAATCGGAAGGAACAGGTCCGGATCGGTGAACCGGCAGGCGGCGAATGACCGCCAGTCCGTCCTGTCTGTGGCCGCGGCGTCTTGTGACAACGGCCGGGAAGGTCGGCTCCGAGACAGTCCGCCTGCTGCGGGGGCGGGACGTGCCCGTCCGTGTTCTGGTGCGCGACCCGGCGAAGGCCGCGGCGCTGGCCGAGGCGGGCGCGGAGATCGCCAAAGGCGACCTGGACGTGCCAGCCGTCATTGACGACGCAATGACGGGCGTCAGCGCCGTGGTGCTGGTCAGCCCGGCCGTGCCCGCCCAGGAGCTGAACGTCGTCACCAGCGCCGCCCGCGCCGGCACCGGGCACGTCGTCAAGGCGACCAGCAAAGCCTCGGCTGACTCGCCCATCGCACGGCGGCGCTGGCAGGCCGAGATCGAGGCGGGCCTGGCTGCCTCCGGAATCCCGCACACGCTGCTGCGGTCGAACGCCTACATGCAGAACGTCCTGGCGCTGGCCCCGGCGATCGCGAAAACGAGCAGCTTCGGTTCCGCAGCCGGCAAGGGCCGATCCGGCCTGGTCGAGCAGTTCGCCAACGACTATGCCGCCGCATTTTCCTAGACCCCTCGGGACCGCCGCACTAACCGGAGGCAGGCGCCCTGTGCACCCGGGGCACCGAACACATCGCGGCCAATCCCGGCAGGCTGGCGCCGGGCCTCGCAGCACACCAGAAGCTCGGGCAACCGGGGGTCATGGAGCATGGGGCAGTGCGCCGCGGCTGAAATTGCTGGCCGTGGCGGCTGCTCGCCGTCCCGCGCATCCTGGCAGGGGTGACTGGCGGGCCTTGCCGGTGTGACGGCGGCGGGTTACTGGTCTGCCTGTTGCCCGGTGTGCCTGTGGGCGTGCGTAGTATTCCAGGGGTGGTCTTGTCGATATCGGTGCCGCGGCGCAGCAGCTTAGTGGTATAGATGGTCCCGTAGCTGAGCGCGCGGGACACGGTGGACGCGATCGCGACGGCGAGCATCACCGGCAGCGTGAGGGAGAAGTCGCCGGTCATCTCCACCACGCTGGCCAAAGAGGTCAGCGGGGCGCGGGCCGCGGAGGTGAACACCGCGCCCATCGCGACGACCGCGTAGAGGGCGGGCTGCCCGGCGGCGGCGCCGAACAGGTGGCGGACGATGTCGTCGTAGGCCATGCCCGAGGTGACGCCGATGAACAGGGACGGCGCGAAGATCCCGCCGGATCCGCCGATCCCGATGGAAAGGCTGGTCGCGGCGATCTTGGCGAACGCGAGCAGGATCAGGAACCACAGGACGTACCCGCCGGCGGCGGTCTTGTACATGTACGGGGTAGCCGACCCCGTACATCTGCGGATGGCCAGCAGCAGCCCCAGCGCGATCCCGCCGACGGCGGGCCGAGCCCATTCCGGACGGTCGTTCCACACGCAGTCGCACAGGTCCTCGGTCTTGTACAGTACGGCCTTGAACGCCAGCCCCACCGCCCGTTCGGGATAAGAACGGCCCCAGCCGACTGCGGACCGTAACCATGAAGATCCCGGGGAAGCCGAACGGGCAGTGGTGCACGTCCCCGCTCACCTGATCCCGGTCCCTCCGAGATCGCGGCGGCCGGGCTTGTCTTGAGAGCTGCCTGCTTGTTCACCCAGGATCAGGGGAAGCCCACAGTCAGGCCGTCCCACAGGGCTGCTGGAATGTCCAGCTCGCGAAGCCTGACCGCGTCGCTGATCTCCGCCGCGCTACGCGCCCCGATCAGGACGCTCGCGACCGCCGGGTGGCGCAGGGGAACCGCGCCGCAGCGGCGCGCAGCTGCACGCTCGTTTGCGTCTATATCTTTAGGACTTTAGCCGCGGTCCCGCTCACCGATGGCGACCGCGCAGCTGGCACGGCCCCGCTTCTCGAGGCAGCGCTGGTTTTACTCCTCGGCGCGGTAGAACGCTGACGCGGGGGTGATCTGTGTGACGATCGGCCTGATCAGCGATTGCTGCTCGGCGTCGCGTGATGCGGTTGCGAGTACCTGCCGATCGGGCGCTGTGAACAAAGACCGCCGAACGGTACTGCGGCTGCTGGGCAATAGCAGCGAAGCCGAGGACGTGGCCCAGGAAGTCATGTTGCGGGCCTGGTGCGGCAGGGCCGCCTCCGCGGCCGCTCGCTTTTCTTTACCTGGCTCTACCGGATCGCGATCAACGAGGCAAACCGCTCACTGGAGAAGAGTTCCCGCAGGCCAATGAGCGTCTCCATCGATGCTGAGGCGCTGCGGGTTCCGGCCGACGCCCAAGGACGAGCCGTCCCGGAGGCTCGAGCAGACAGAGCTGCGCCAGGCGCTGAGCGAGGCCCTGGCCGAGCTGCCGCCGGATTACCGGACGGCCATCGTGCTGCGAGACGTCGAAGGCCTTTCGACCCAGCAGGCCGCAGAGATCGCCGGCGTCGGCGAGGCCGCGTTCAAGAGCCGCCTGCACCAGGCGCGGCTGAGGGTCCGGGCCGCGATCGGCGACGAGGCCCTGATCGACGCTGGCCGGTGATCGGATCACGGCAGGCCCCGAGCGGCGATCTGCAGACCGGCAGGTCACGAGGCAATTTAGCCGCCAGCACCTCGATTACGAACGTACCGCCGACTAACGCTCGGCGACATTTTCGGCCGAACGGACCGGGTTCCTACCCTACCGACGGACGTCAGCCATGCCGCCCGCGTCGGCGATCTGGCCGGTGGCCTCGCCGACGACCAGGTTCACGATCATGCCGGCGGGCCGGGCGGGAGCGGCCATCAGCCCCGAATCGCGCATGACCATGAACCGGTCGTGCAGCGCCGCGCCGATCTGCTCTGGTGGCTGGGCCCGGATCCAGGCGGGCATGGCGGTGTCGACCATGCCCGGCCGCAGGACGTTGACAGTGACACCGGTTCCGGCCAGCTCCGCCGCGAGGTTAAGGGTGTGGGCTTCCAGCGCGGCCTTGGAGGCGGCGTACGCGTTCATGCCGACCATGGCGGCGGGAGCAGCGGCGATGCCGCTAGAGACATTGACGATGCGACCCCATCCCCGCTTGACCATCCCGTCCAGCAGTGCGCGCGTGAGCCGCATCGGGCCGGCGACGTTGACGGCGAGGGCCCGGGCCCACTGGTCCGGGTCGATGCTCGCGGTGGGTCCGACGGGCGTGACCGTCGCGGCGTTGTTGACCACGATGTCGACGTCTCCCAGGACGGCCTGCACCCGTGCGGCGATGAGCCCGGCGGCGTCCGGGTCGCCGATGTCGGCCTGGATCTGTATGGCTCTGCGACCGGCGGCCCGCACACCGGCGGCTGCCTCGGCCAACTCCGGTCCGGTGCGCGCCACGCAGGCCACGTCGGCTCCCTCGCCCGCCAGGAGCGCCGCGGTGGCGCGCCCGATGCCGCGTCCGGCGCCGGTGACGATCGCGACCTTATCTTCCAGGCGTCCTGGCATCAGCATCTCCACGGTGCGGTGGTGCGGGCGGTTCCGGCTGGATAGCCGACCATATAGCCGACTCTAACAGACCGATCTGTTCGTACAGAACGGTCTGTTATGATGACGACATGTCGGATGACCTGACGCGGCCGCCCAGCGCCCGCGACCGGCTCTTGCGCACGGCTGACGGCCTGTTCTACACCGAGGGCATCCACGCCGTGGGGGTCGACCGCGTCACCGCTGAGTCCGGAGTGGCGAAGGCGACCCTATATCAGCAGTTCCGCTCTAAGGACGAGCTTGTGGCTGCCTGCCTGCAGCGCCGCGCCGAGCACTGGCGCCGCACCGTGGCCGAGCCGGTGCAAGCTATGTCCGGCTCCGCCAGCCGGCGGGTGGGTGCCGTGTTCGGACGCCTCGGCGAGGCCATCGCCGCGTCCGGCTACCGAGGTTGCCCGTTCATCAACGCGGCGGCTGAGTACCCGGGGCCTGACGGCCCCGTCGCGGCCGCGATAACGGCGCACCGAGCCCAGGTCCGCGGCCTGTTCGCCGAACTACTCGCCGGCTTGCCCGCTGGCCGCCGGGCCGCGCTCACTGACCAGCTGGTCCTGCTCTACGACGGCACGATGGTCGCCGGCCAGCTCGACCAGGGACCGCGTGCGGCGCGCCGGGCCCAGGCGGCTGCCCGGCACCTGCTGGAAATGCTCCCGCGCTAACGCACCCCGTTGCCCTACCTCAGTTACCCAGCGAAAGGACCTGGCGATGACCACCGAGCCGTCCCGCGACCTCACCAGAGCGCTCACCGAGTACGCCGCGCAGATCCCCGTCCCGGTTAGCAGGCGGCTCGCGGCCGCGTTCGCGGAGGTGACCGCGTCGGGTGCCGCGCCGGGCCTGGCCGTCGGCGAGCAGGCATCCCTGTTCAGCCTGCCGGACGCCACCGGCCAGATGGTCGAGCTCGCGGCGCGGCTCGAGCAGGGACCGGTGGTGCTGTCCTTTTACCGGGGCGAGTGGTGCCCGTTCTGCAACCTCGAGCTGCGGGCCCTGCAAGCGGCCCTGCCGCGGCTGCGGGCGCGGGGCGCGTCCCTGATCGCGATCAGCCCGCAGTCTCCGGACCACAGCCTGTCGATCACCGAGAAAGCCGGGCTGACCTTCGACGTGCTCAGCGACGCCCGGCAGCAGGTCATCCGGGCCTACCGGCTGCAGTTCACCGTCCCGGCCGACCTCAAAGACCTCCACCTGAACGTTTTCGGGAACGACCTGTCCGCCCACACCGCAGACGGCAGCTGGGACCTGCCCATCCCGGCCACCTTCGTGATCGACCAGGCCGGCATCGTCCGCGCCCGCCACGTATCCGCCGATTACACCACCCGGATGGACCGCACCGATATCGAGGCGGCGCTAGACGCGCTCGCCTGAACCTCGGCGCTAACGGTACGCCGCAGCGGCGATGCCGGCGTGAAAGAAAGGACTCGGTAGATGAGCAACGCGGACATTCATTTCTACTTCGATCCGGTGTGCCCGTTCGCCTGGATGACCAGCAAATGGGTGCGGATAGTGCAGGCCCAGCGCGCCTACGGGGTCGACTGGCGGTTTATCTCGCTGCGGCTGATCAACGCGACCGTGGACTACGACCGCCATTTCCCGGTCGGCTACGAGGCCGGCCACACCGCCGGGCTGAGACTGCTGCGCGTCGCCGCCCGGACCCGGGCCGAGCACGGCCGTGCCTGGATCGGGCCGCTGTACGCGGCGATCGGCGCCCGGGTTTTCGACACCGCCGCCGAGCCCGATCGGGCCGATGGCGGGTATCGCGGCACCCGGACCTTCCTCGAGCCCATCCTGTCTGAGGCCGGCCTGCCTGCCGAACTCGCCGACGCGCTGGACGACACCTCGTTCGACGCCGAGCTGCGCCGCGAGACGGACGAGGCCCTGGCTCTGACCGGCAAGGACGTCGGGACACCGATCATCCACTTCCAGCCCCCGGGCGGCGTCGCGTTCTTCGGCCCGGTGATCAGCCGCCTGCCCAGCGAGGCCGAGGCCGTCCCGCTGTGGGACAACGTCCTGGGCCTGGCCAGTTTTCCGGGCTTCGCCGAGCTCAAACGCAGCCTGCGCGAGCGGCCGCAGCTACGTGGCTTCGGCGTGGAACCTGGCCGGGTCGGCGTCCAGGAGGACTGGTCCGCCGGCCGCCGGCACGCCCCGCGATAGCGGCGCGTGCAACGCGGTCTGGGATGAAGCGTGCCAGGCTCCTGCAATGAAGGCCGTCTCTCTACCACGCCAGCGTGGACCGGACCTGACGTCCTCGGCTCCGCGTGAGCTTTCCGCCCGGGTGATGCGAGGATACGCTTGGGTTTGTAGGAGGGCAGGGGCATGCCCGTGAATCTTAGCCCGGAACTCAGGTGACCGGTCCTGTCCGCGCGACAGGAGGGATGCGTACCGCGCGGTCGGCCGGGGGTGAACGTGCTGGTCCTGGTGGTTCGCGCCATGCGACGCTCGTGCTCGCCTCGAAGCTGCGCCTGCCGGCCGGGCGCCCCGGTGCCGTGGTCCGCCAGCCCCTCCTCAGTCGCCTCAGCGAGGATCGGCCTGCCCGGCTGGTGGTCATCAGCGCGCCGGCGGGCTGGGGGAAGACCTGCCTGCTGCGCGACTGGCGCCTGGCCGATACGGCATCGCGCACCGCGTGGGTGTCGGTGGATCCGGGCGACAACGACCCGGTGCGGTTCTGGGCGCATGTCATCGCCAGCGTGGCGGGCGTGTCGCCGGGCTTCGGCGCGGCGGCCTTGCCGGTGCTCACGGCTCCGGGCGCCGGCAGCACGGACGCGGTCCTGCCCATGCTGGTCAACGAGCTGGAGGTCCTGCCGGCCCCGGTGACGCTGGCACTCGATGATTATCACCTCATCTCCAACCAGGACATCCTCCGTTCGGTCGCTTTCATGGTCGAGCACCTCCCCCCGGCCGTCCGGCTGGCCCTGGCCGTTCGGACCGACCCGGAGTTGCCGCTGGCGCGGCTGCGGGCGCGGGGTGAGATGTTCGAGATCCGAGCCGATGATCTTCGGTTTACCGAGGCCGAGACGGCCGCGCTGCTCAACGGGACGCTGGGCCTGGCCCTGGGGCAGGCGGACATCCGCGCGCTGCAGCAGCGCACCGAGGGGTGGGCCGCCGGCCTGTACCTGGCCGGGTTGTCGCTGCGCGGCCGTCCCGAGCCATCCGCGTTCATCCAGGCCTTCGCCGGCGACGACCGCCAGATCGTGGACTACCTCCTCGCCGAGGTGCTGGACGGCCTGCCGGCGGAGATCCGCTCGTTCCTGCTGCGGACTTCGGTGCTCGACCGGTTGTCCGGGCCGCTGTGCGACGCGGTGACCGGCGGCAGCGGATCCCAGCGCATCCTGGAGGAGATGGAGCGAGCCAACCTGTTCCTGGTGCGCCTGGACACCAGGCGCCACTGGTACCGATACCACCAGCTGTTCGGCGAGCTGTTGCGACACGAGCTAGACCGGGCCGAACCGGGGCTCGCGGCCGTGCTTCACCGCCGCGCCTCGCGGTGGCACCAGGATCACGGGAATCTGGCCGAGGCCATCGGTCATGCGATCTCGGCCGGAGACCTGGCCGACGCCCGGGAGCTGATCGCGTCCGGGTGGCACGCCTGCTTCAACGAGGGCCTGGTCGAGACGGTGGAGTCCTGGCTGGACAGGCTGCCGCCCGAGATCGTGGCGGACGACGCCCGGCTGTGCCTGGTCCGGGCCTGGCTGGCCCGGAACCTGGGCCGCCTCGACGAGGTCGAGCCGTGGGTCCAGGCCGCGGAGGCCGGCATGCCGCAGGGCCCGCTGCGGGAAGGGATCACCTCGGTCGAGTCGGCCGCCTGCATGCTGCGGGCCGGCTACCGGCAGATGGCCGGGAACCTCGCCGGGGCCGAGCCGTCCAGCCGCCGGGCGGTGGCGCTCGAAGAATCGGGGACGCCCCGATGGCGAGCGGGGTCGCTGGCGACCTTGGGCGCGAACCTGTGCTGGCAGGGCCGGGACGGCGAAGCCGTTGCCGTCCTGGACCAGGTCGCGGGGGCCGGCCGGCCGCTGGCCAACAACCTAGCCGCCGTGTGGGCGATAGGCTGCCTGAGTGCCATCCGCGCCCGGGCCGGTGATCTCGACGCCGCCGAACGGCACGCCCGGCAGGCCACCGACCTGGCGTACCAGCATGGTCTTGGTGAGCATTGGATAACTGCCACGGCGGTGATCACCATGGCTGACGTGCTGGACCGCCGCGGCCGGACGGCCGCGGCCGAGGCGACAGCGCTCAGGGGCCTGGAGCTGGCCCATCGGGGCGGGGCGCGGCTGGAGACCGCCTGCGCGCTACTCTGCCTCGCCCGGATCAGGTTCCACGACGGGAACAGCGACGATGCCCGGGCGCGGCTGCGAGCCGCCAAGGAGATCATCGCCGCCTGCGCCGACCCCGGCGTCCTGACCGAGCTGATGACCCGGACCAAACTGGTGCTGGCCGCGCGGACCGCGATGACTGGCCAGGCCCCTGGCCGGCTGGCACAGCCGCTAAGCGGTCGCGAGCAGGAAATCCTGCGCTGGCTCAGCAGCGACCTTTCCCTGCGGGAAATCGCCAGCCAGCTGTTCGTCTCCTACGACACCATGAAGACCCATGCCCGGCACATCTACCGCAAGCTGGGTGTCTCGACCCGGAAGCAGGCGGTCAGCCAGGCCTGGGACGGTGATATTCGCTGACCGCCGAAGATCAGCCAGTTCCAGGTCTGCCGTCGATCTGCGCACGAACTCGGTCGTCTCCGGCCTCTTACGTCCACGTCGCGCGGACCTTCCCCGCCTAGACCATCCGGCATAGCCGGGCAATCAATCACCCGGGTGATACCGGTGCCAGGGGTGATGGATGATCACCCGTGCCGGCCTGACAGTGAACCTCGGCCGAAGGGCGGAGGAGACATGGCATCAGCAGTCCGGTACCGGATCAGCGTCCGAGGGCGATTGACCGAGCGCCTCGGTTCCGCATTCCACGGGATGATCCTGGAGCCGGCCGCGGGACAGACGGTCCTGGTCGGCGAGATCCGCGATCAGTCCCACCTGTACAGCGTCCTGGACCGGGTGCGCAGCCTGGGCCTGGAGCTGATCAGTGTGGAGCCGTCACCTACGGACCCAGCGACTAGGGAACCCGGGCAGGGCGCGAGGTGACACGCGCCACCAGCTGCCGGTTCCTCTCTCATCGGCCGACAAGCCCGGCGAGCACCAGCTCTGCCAGGCCTGACAAAAGCAAACACCATCACGGAAAAGAGGCTCACACATGAAACGCCGAATATTCAGACCGGTCCCGGCAAGAAAACGCGGGCCGATAGCCGTGCTCGCGGCGGCGCTTGCCGCGGCCGCGTCGCTCGGTATTGTCGCGTACGGGGGAACGGCCGCGTCGGCCGCGCCGGCCGCTCGGGCGGCCCGGGCGCAGGTCCCGGCCGAGGCCGACGGGCTGGGGCAGCTCAGCGGCATCCTGCCCGCGAGCCACCTGACCCTGCCAAGCGCGATCGAGGTCAACCTCAGCCAGGAATACGTCCGGCTGCCGATCTACCCCGGGATCGCCTACGCCGGCACTTCCCATGCCGAGACGGTGTGGTACATCCTGGAGGACGCCTCCACCTCCGGCGCCGCGGACGACCTGGGCGTGAACTTCGCGCCCAAGCTGGCCAACATGGGCATCTCCTGCCCGGCGTGCGTGCAGACCGTCCACCTGATGAACCCGTCGCCGGAGCAGAACCATTTCGGCCCGGCCCTGATCAGCTTCGCGGGCGCGCCGGACTTCAGCCCCACCCGCATCGCGGTCCCCGGACCGGACGGGTTCCCGCTGGCCAAGTTCCAGCCGGGCGCGGTGGCCGGCCCCGGCTACACCCCGTTCATCCAGATCGCCGGGTCGGACACCATCTACAACGCACCGATCATCGCCACCGGCAACGGCCCGTACGACGTGGTGAACCACACCAACACCTCCGACAAGGTGATGGGCATCCACATCGCCCCGTCCCCGGCGGACTCGCCGTCCGGGGCGTTCCAGGAGTCGTGGGCAGACTTGCTGATCACCAAGGGCTTCGACGGCAGCCAGCCGATCGTCTACCTGTCCACCGACGCCGGCCAGCCGCTGACCGCGGTGCTGGAGCGGTCCACCTACGTGCCCGCGCTGAACGACGTCTCGTTCAACGGCGGTGACGACTTCCTCGGCTCGGCCCGCGAGCGGCTGTTCGGCTTCGTCAACGGGCAGACCGGCGTCAACAACCCGAACGCCCAGGGGTTCTCGCACTTCGCCAAGGACAGCCCGATATCGGAGAACGCGGTGCAGACCAACACGGCGTTCATCAACGCCATGCGCTACGGCGGCGACATCCTGAACGTGTTCGGGGACTTCCCGACCCTGACCGACCCGCGGCACGCCGACGCCTACAGCCCGCTGTGGGACGCCCAGCTCGGCATGTGGACCCCGAAGGCGGTCAGCGAAGGCCTGAACAAGCGGCAGATCAACGAGAACGAGGTCCTGAACCTGGCCTACAGCCGGCCCGACCTGCTGACCGGGGTCAACCCGGCCACCGGCCAGCCCCAGCTGTACGGCTCGGTCGGAGTCGACATCAACTGCGCGGTCATCGGCTACACGGCGACAGCACCCCTAACCCCCGGCCCCCCCAACCACCCGGGCTCCCAGTTCCCGCCCAGGTAACCGGCGAGCCGCCGCAGGCCCTGCCCCGCCCATCCGGCCGGACGAGCGGCACGGCACCTTATCACCCCGCGGGCCCGCAATCGCGGGCTCGCGGGCAGGGGTGGGCGACCGACTGGGCTCGCCGAGGGCACCGGCATCGGGGCCCTGGCGATCCGCAGGTTCCTGTTATCTACGGGGCGGCGGCGGCGCGCGGATCGGCGGGGCGTGAGACTGGCCGGCCCGTGACGGGCCGGAGGAGGTAAGTTCCGCGCTGCGCCCGCCGCTAACAGGCATGCGGGGCATGAAGGCTGCCAGAGCCTCGATACAGGCCCCGATGGATTAAGTCAGGCAAACCTACCGACTCACGGAGCGAGACACGATGGCCGTAACACCTGTCGCAACCGGTCGCGACTACCCGCAGATGATCGCCGAGACCAATCACGTCGAACCCGCGCCGCGGCGAGTGCGGGCGATGTTCGGCGGCGAGCAGATCTTCGACACCACCCGGGCGCGGTATGTCTGGGAATGGCCGTACTACCCGCAGTACTACATCCCGGCCGATGACATCGACCCGCGCTTCCTCGTCGACGAACACCACGAGCAGCACCTCCGCCAGGGTACGGCACGCCGCCATGGCCTGCGTGCGGGCAGCGTGGACCGGCCGGGCACCGTGCGGGTCTTCGGCGACGACGCGATCGACGGGGTGGCCGGCACGGCCCGCTTTGACTGGGAGGCACTCGATGCCTGGTATGAGGAGGACGAGCAGGTCTTCGTCCATCCCCGCAACCCTTATGTCCGCGTCGACGCGCTTCGCTCGCATCGCCACGTCCGCGCCTCACTCGAAGGGGTCACGCTAGCCGAGACCACCACGCCGGTCCTGGTCTTCGAGACCGGCCTGCCGACCCGCTACTACTTCGATCGCACCGATGTCGCCTTCGAGCATCTCGTGCCCACCGCCACCCAGACGGCCTGCCCGTACAAGGGCGTCACCAGCGGCTACTGGTCAGTCCGCACCGGCGACGAGGTGCGGGACGGCCACCAGGATCTCGCGTGGGCCTACGACTACCCCACCCGCCAGCTGCTGCCCATCGCCGGCCTGATCGCCTTCTACAACGAAAAGATCGACATCGACGTCGACGGTGTCCGGCTGCCGCAGGCCCGAACCCACTTCTTCAAGTGAGCACCACGACCGCCATCCGGCCAGCCAGCAAGCCCACGTCTACCTGCCCATCACCGGCGCGTCGTAGCATCCCTGGTCACCGTCCGAAGTGACTGTGCTGCCCCTCAAACCGGCCGGTCAGCCGCGACGAAGCGGTCAGGTAAGATCTGGCCGCGATCAGGCGCTAACCAGGTATACCGATTTCCTCAGACAGCCTGGACGGCAAGACCGCGCTCGTGACCGGAGCCGGCCGTGGCCTCGGCCGCGTTATCGCGGCAGGCCTGGCCCAGCCCGCGGTCCGGCTCGCGCCGGTGGCCCGCTCACGTGGCGTACTGGACCAGACCGCAGGCCCAGTACGGGAGCTCGGCGCCAGCGCGCTGGTGGTCCCCGCTGACGTCAGCGACCCCGGTTCACCTCCTCTCACCAGCAAGGAAACCTGATCAGCCCGCAATAGTCTGCCCAGTCGCTGCTCGCTCACCTGGACACCGACGCCACCGGGCACATCTGGACCGCCTCCGGTCCCGCCTGGCCATCAGTTACGACACCTTCGAATGTCTGGAGACCGCGATGACCCTGCTCCACCCGGGAGACCAGTTCCCGGCCCTGCCCCTGACGCCGCCTGGCGGCGGCACCCTCGCCCTGCCCGACGCGCTGGCTGGCGGGTTCGGCGTGGTCCTGTTCTACCGCGGGTCGTGGTGCCCGTACTGTAACGTCCTGCTCCGCGCGTTCCAGCGCGCCGCGGGCGGCCTGGCTGAGGTCGGCGCCAAGGTCGTCGCGCTGTCCGTCGATGACGAGGCCACCACCCTGGACCTGATCGCCAAGCACGGACTGACATTCCCGGTCGGGCACAGCGCCGACGCCCGCGCGATCGCCCAGGCGACCGGGGCTTTCATCCACGAAGACCCGCTCTTCTTGCAGTCCACCGGGTTCGTCCTTGACCCGGCCGGGCGTGTCGTGGTGAGCGTTTACTCCAGCGGCGCCATCGGCCGGCTCGTCCCCGAGGATGTCATCGGCATGATCCGCTACCTGCGTGAGCACGCTGCGCCAGCGACCTCGGCGTGAGAGGAGGGGTAGACGTGAGAGGAGGGGTAGAGGCGGTCACACCGTCAGACTGAAGCTGCCGCGCGTCGCCGCCCGGACGAGGGCCGAGCACGGCCGCGCCGCGGTCGGCCCGCTGTAGGCGGCCATCGGCGCCCGCATGTTCGACACCGCCAGCGATTCCGGCCATGCCGATGGCGGGTACCGCGGCGCCCGCACCTTTCTGGCCCCGTCATCGCCCAGGCAGGCCTGCCAGCCGAACTGGATGACGCCCTCGAAGACACTTCTTCCGATGCCGGAATCCGCCAGGAGACCGGCGAAGCACTCGCCTTGCCAGGCAAGGATGCCGGGACGCCGATCATCCAGTTCCAGCCCCCGGCCGACGTTACGTTCTTCGGCTCAGGCCGACTGGGAGCGAACGGTGCCGCACTGCCCCGGGCGGGATACCGCTGATCTGGCCCGCCCCATGCGCGGCATCATGATGTAAAAGCTCGCCGTCGTCACATCCGCAGAACGTGCCAGCAGGCGCACTCTCCCTCCCCCTTCACATCCTCTGCTCCACCGGCCCGGACTCGAAGACATCGACGTTCTCCAGCACCTGCCAGACTGGCGGGCCGGCTGCTGCCGGGATCCTGAACGACGAGACTGTCCCTGGCCCGCCCGGCCGGGCGGGCCAGGGACAGCTGGCCGGCAAGCCGGCTAGTCGTTGCTAGATGTTGACAATCCCGGCCGAGGAGGTGACCCCGGCGGGCAGCGGCGTCGGCGAGCTAGGCACCTCCGTGAGGGATCCGCCGCTGACCGCGAACACGGACACGAAATGCATGCCAGAGCCGTCGACCAGCAGGTACTTGCCGTCCGGGGACAGCCGGGCGTCGGTGTCAGCCCCGCCGCCAGTGATGGGCGTGCTGCCGATCAGGACAAGCGAGCCATCCGGGTTGACGGAGTAGCTGGAGATGTTGCCCGAGCCGGTATTGACGGTGAACAGGTACCGGCCGTCATGGCTGATCTCCACCCAGCACGGCGCGGTCTGCCCGTCCGCGTAGGGCGAGGATCCGATCGAGGAGAGCTGGCCAAGCAAGCTGTCGCGGTACGCGGAGATCGTGCCCAGGCCCGCGCCATTATGCGCGTCACTGACGAACAGCTGCGAGGGGCTAGCGGGCGAGAACTCGCCGCCGAGCTGGCCCAGGCCCTGCCCGGTGAAGGGAGAGCCGTGTGCGGCGAGGAGGCGGCCGCCGGGCAGCACGACAAAGCTGTCGATCAGCGAGGTACCGGTCCGGGTGCCGATGAGATGGTCGCCGAGGGCGTTGAAGAACACGTCGCCCAGCCCGGAGGCATCCGGGACGGCGTACGTCGAGCCAGGGATCGGCGTCAGCGTCCCGTCGGGACTCAGCCGGAAGCCGGTGTAGTTACTGCCGCCCGTGCCGGAGTTCGCCACGTAGACCAGGCCGGACGGGGAGACCGCGACGCTGACCGGCTTGATCCCGCCGGAGGACACCGGCTGGCCGGCTAGCACCGGCACGCCGCCCGCGGTGATGCGCAGGACTGAGATCTGGTTACTGCCGGCGTCGACGGCCAGCAGGTACCTGCCGTCCTGGGTTACCTGGATCGCGCCCTGGGAGGCCAGGCCCGTGCCCAGCCCGGCGCCGCCGGCGCTGAACGGGGAACCAGCGAGCGCGGTGAGCGAGCCGTCGGCGTGCCGGGCGAACCCGTCGATGGTATTGGCCGTGGCGGTGTTGCCGTCGATGTAGGTGTAGCCGGTAACCGGTGAAGCCGTGCTGGCGCTGGCAGCGGCCGCCGTGCCCAACAGGCTGAGTGATGCCACCAGCAGGCTGCCGCCCGCTGCCAGCCATGTGCGCTTGCGCATGTCCTTCTCCTTGGGTGAGGACGGATCCGCAGTGATCCGCGGATCTACCCGAATGAGTGGCGTGCCGCGGCCGCCTTCTTACTTCTGCACCTCCCGGCGTCACCCTTTTCGTAAGACCGGGCTACGAAGTCTCGCGCTCCGCTAGGGCGCAATAACCCCGGCGACGAGGGTCCTGCCGGCGAGCCCGCCCACCGCAGGCCGCGTCTTCAGCCGCATCGCTGGCCCGCAGCATGCCACGGATGATGTCACCCGCGCTGCACCCATCGGAGCGGGCCCGGCTGCGCGGCAAGCGCCTTCCACGGCCCGCAGCCCGGCCACACCGACCCTGACCCGGAAAACCGGACACGCCGCAGAACCAGTCAGCGGCAGGACAGCCATGCCCGCCCGAAACGTCAAGATCACGTCCACCAGGCGCCAATCCCGGAAACGATCACCCTAATTCAGCCAGTAGATCGGGGCTAAGCCTCAATCCACCGGTCATTTAGGCCCGATTCCAGCGTGTCAAAATGAAAAGGTGCCCTCTGAACTGGGATGATGGGAGTTGCGAAGCTTCCAGGACCCGGTTTGAGAGGACACCTTGTAAGTGCGATTGTTGCATAGCCTCGCGCGGACCCGTGCATCGTTCGACGACCCGAATCTCGTGTCGCACGCCGGGCTGGTCCCGGTGATGGCCCTGGCCCAGCGCGCCGGCCTGACGGAGCTGGTCGCGGAGCACGTCACGCCGGGCGGCGAGTGCGGCGTCAATGCGCACCTGAAAGTAGGGTGCCTGGTCGCCGGGATGGCCGCGGGCGCGGACAGCATCGATGACATGGACGTGCTGCGGCACGGCGCGATGGGCACCCTGTTCGGCGGGGTCCGGGCGCCGTCGACGCTGGGCTCGCACCTGCGCTGTTATACCTGGGGCAACGTCGCCCAGCTGGAGAAGGCAGGCCGGGAGTTCCTCACCGGACTGGCCCGGCAGGCGCCGCTGCTGCCCGGCGCGGGCACCGTGGCGTTCACCGGCATCGACTCGATGCAAAAACGCGTCTACGGGCACCGCAAGCAGGGCGCGAGGTTCGGGCACACGAAGATCCAGGGGAAATCGCTGCTGGTCCGGGGCCTGAACGCGCTGGCCGCGGTGATCAGCACGCCGCTGTCCGCGCCGGTGATCGCCGCGACCAGGCTGCGCGGCGGGAACGCCGCCTCCGCCCGCGGCGCGGCCAGCCTCGCCGTCCAGGCCGTCGGCACCGCACGGGAGTGCGGCTGCACCGGCACGATCATCGTCCGGATGGACTCGGCCTACTACAACGCCGCGGTCATCGGCGCGGTCCGCAGCCAGGGTGCGCGGTTCTCCGTCACCGTCCCGATGAACAGCAGCATCCGCGCCGCCATCGCCGCCATCGCCGCCGACGCCTGGACCGCCATCCAGTACCCGCG
>Ga0302235_10001836_pt1 | contig 15580 bp, 15 predicted proteins | sample II_Palsa_N3_3_FD_193577 | JGI IMG/M metagenome (GOLD analysis project Ga0302235, IMG submission 193577) | Peat permafrost microbial communities from Stordalen Mire near Abisko, Sweden - II_Palsa_N3_3 | ecosystem: Environmental > Terrestrial > Soil > Palsa > Peat permafrost | place: Sweden... | reverse complement strand
GGCGTGGCGGAGGCGATCGCCGGGGAGCTGGCGTCGCAGCGCCGGCAGCTGAAGCTGATCGCGTCGGAGAACTACGCGTCGCCCGCGGTGCTGCTCGCGATGGGCACCTGGCTGTCGGACAAGTACGCCGAGGGCACCATCGGCCACCGGTTCTACGCCGGCTGCGAGATGGTCGACCGGGTCGAGTCGATCGCCGCCGGGCACGCGCGCGCCCTGTTCGGCGCGGAGCACGCCTATGTCCAGCCACATTCGGGGATCGATGCGAACCTGGTGGCGTTCTGGGCCATCCTGGCCCGCCGGGTGGAAGAGCCGGCGCTGCGGGCCGCGGGCGTCCGCCACGTGAACGATCTCACCGCGGCGGCCTGGGAACGGCTGCGGCGGGAACTGCATTCCCAGCGCATGCTCGGCATGGCGCTGGACGCGGGCGGGCACCTGACCCACGGATTCCGGCCGAACATCTCCGGGAAGCTGTTCGAGCAGGCCAGTTACGGGACCGACCCGGAGACCGGGCTGCTGGACTACGACGCGATCGCCGCCGCCGCCCGCGAGTTCCGGCCGCTGGTGCTGCTGGCCGGGTACTCCGCGTACCCGCGGACTCCCGACTTTCGGGTGCTGCGGGAGATCGCCGACGAGGTGGGCGCCACGCTGATGGTGGACATGGCGCATTTCGCCGGCCTGGTCGCCGGTGGCGTGCTGACCGGGGACCTGAATCCGGTGCCGCACGCCGAGGTGGTGACCTCCACGACCCACAAGTCGCTGCGCGGCCCGCGCGGCGGGTTCGTGCTGTGCACGCCGGAGTACGCGCCCTACGTCGACCGCGGCTGCCCGATGGTGCTCGGCGGTCCGCTGCCGCACGTGATGGCCGCCAAGGCGATCGCGTTCGCCGAGGCTCGCCAGCCGTCCTTCGCCGCCTACGCGTCCGCGGTGGTCGCCAACGCCCGGGCGCTGGCCGAGGGGCTGCTGCGCCGCGGCGTCCGCCTGGTCACCGGCGGCACCAGCAACCACATCGTCCTGATGGACGTGGCGTCGAGCTTCGGGCTGACCGGCCGCCAGGCCGAGGCCGCGCTGCTGGACGCCGGGGTGGTGACCAACCGCAACAGCGTCCCGCGCGACCCGAACGGCGCCTGGTACACCTCCGGCATCCGGCTGGGCACCCCGGCGCTGACCACGCTCGGGTTCGGGACCGGCGAGATGGACGAGATCGCCGGTATCATCGCCGCCGCGCTCGTCGCGACGGCTCCCGCCGCCGCGACGGCGAAGGCGAAGTACGCCCTGGATGACCGCGTCGCGGAGCGGTGTCGCGCGCGCTGCGCCGACCTGCTCGGCGGCCATCCGCTCTATCCTGGCATCGAGCTGTGACGCCCGCCGCGCCGCTTGCGGCGAGGCGACTCGATGCGCGGCCGCGCTCGCCACACGTGCCACGTAACCCGCGTGTCAGTCGGTCCCGGGCAGGGGGGCGTTCTCCCACTGACTGTCATACTCGACACCGCTGCGCTTGAACAACTGGGTCACCGGGCAGCGCCGCTCGGTCTCGGCGACCAGCGTGGCGAACTGCTCGTCGGTCGCATCGGTCTGGACCGTGGCGCGCACGGTCACCCGGTCGAAGTTGGCGTTGCCATCCGCGCCGCCCACCAGCACGCTGGTGTCCAGGTCGCCCTGCACCTCGAAGCTCCAGGCACCGAGCCTGATGCCCAGATCCTTGGCCACCAGCGTGGCGGTGACCTGGTTGCAGGAGGTCAGCGAGCCCAGGGCGTAGAACAGCGGGCTCGGCGCTGCGTCCTGGCCACCGAACGCGGGATAGGCGTCGGTGCTGAACCGGTGCCCGGCGTCGCCGGCCGCGGTGAGATGCTGGGCGGTCCCCGTTCCCGTCGCGGTGAGAACGAACGGCACGACCGATGTCTTGGTAACTGGCATGGTGATCCTTTCAGCGAAATGGAACCGGTTCCACGCGAACCGGCAGGGGAGTTCAGTGCGCGGGCGTGGTGCGCGGATCGGGGATGTAGTCGGTCGCAAGGAAGCGCTCGAGGACGACCGCTGACCCGGTTACGTCCAGTTCGGGTCGGGGCGGGACGGCCCGCTTCCAGACCAGCAGCGCGATGTCCTGCGCCGTGCCGGTCACGACGACGGCGGTGCCGGAAGGGCCGTCGGGTGTGCGCTCCGTCACCAGGCGGCCGTCGCTCACCCGGGCGGTCCATGCGGCCGCCGTGTCCGTGGCCCGCAGCCCGACGGCGCCGCCGATGTCAGCCACTCCGCTGCCGGCCAGCCGGGGGACGAAGTTTGCGAAAACGCTCTCCACTTCCTGCACCGCCAGGTCGGACGGGATAGGGACGTGCTCGCCGAGGACGGTCTCCACGTCCCAGCGGTGCACGCCGACCTCGACCGCGAGCAGCGGGGCGATCAGCCCGGCGGGCCGGTCCCCGGCCTGGTGCGGGAAGGGCACCTGCTGGTCCGGCGGGACCTCGCTGAGCAGCGTGACCAGCGGGTCGACCGCCGCCAGGACCCAGTCGGCGACATCCTCGCCGTCCGGCGGCCCGACCGCTTGGTACTCCCCGCTGCCGGTGGTGATAATGCCGCGGAACAGCCGCAGCGCCCGGCCGATGTGGGCGGCCAGGCTGTACACGGTGAAGTCCGGGTAGGCAGGCACATGTACCCGCAGTGGCGACTGCCTGACGACCTCGGCGAACCGCTCGGCCTCCCGCCGCAGGTGGGCCAGCCACGGTGCGGCGGGCGGGATGCTCGCTGACGTACTGCTCATGACGATCCAATTTCCCATTAATTCAGTAGTTTTTCTAGATAATAACCTCCTGGACCCTCGTTGCCCAGCGGCGCCCTGCCGTTAGAGCTTCCTGATCTTCTCGATGCTGGCGGACTCCGCCGGGTCTTCGGCCTCGACCTCAAGGAACGCCCTGGCACACTCGACGGCCACGTCGGGTGCCAGCCGCTTGAGGCTGAGCGCCAGGACATTCGCGTCGTTCCACAGGCGTGCGTTCCTGGCTATCCACGGCTCCCAGGCCAGCGCAGCCCGGACCCCGGGCACCTTATTCGCCGCGATCGACGTCCCCGTACCTGTCCAGCACATCAGCACGCCGAAATCGGCCTCACCCGCGGCGACCGCGACCCCGACGGCCCGGGCGAACTCAGGCCAGCTGCCGCCGCTGAGCACCCGGAGGTCGCCGGCCTCGCGCAGGTAGCCGACGACCGCGCGGGTGCACTCGTTCTCGTCGTCGGCCCCGAACACGATCCGCATACGGTGAACCTACCCGGGTCTCCCGCCCGGGCGGCCGCGCAACCGGGGGCACCGACGGCTCCCAGATCGGCGGAACCCGGCTAGCCGCCGATCACCTTGCGGTACACCCGGGGGCCGTCATAGTCGTTGACGGCGTAGTGCCAGGTGGCCAGGTTGTCCCACAGGACGAAGTCGCCCGGCTTCCAGCCGAAGCTGACGGTGTAGTTCGGGGAGGAGGCGTGGGTCAGCAGGAACGGCAGGAGCGCCTTGCTCTCGGCATCGGTGACGCCGGTGAGACCGACGGCGGAGGTGCTGATGAAGAGCCCCTTGCGGCCGGTGTGCCGGTGGGTCCGCACGACCGGGTGCTCGACCGTCTCGGTGACCGGCGGCCGGTTGTAGGTTCCGTCGCCCGGGTAGGCGCTGTAGACGCCGTTGACCGACTCCAGTAGCTGCTTGACCGGCTCGGACAGGCCGTCGTAGGCCGCCTGCAGGTCGGCCCACAGCGTGTGGCCGCCGATTTCTGGCACCACCTGGTAGGTGAGCGACTCGATATTGAACGGCGGGGTCCGCCACGTGCCGCCGACGTGCCAGTGGGCCGCGGTGCCGGCCCCGGAAGACCAGGATCTTGTAGGTCCAGAAGGCCTCCCGCAGGGCGCGGGCGGTGACCTCGTCAACGGGCTGGGTCAGGTCCACGTCCTCGATCTCGGCGCCGATCAGGGGACTGGCCGGGCGGGCTTCGAAGCGGCTGGTCAAGGTCTCGGTCACGATGCTTCCTCCTTGCGGACGACCGCCTTGAGGACGACCGCCGTACGACCCAAATCCTACTTATCCGATCGGTTTTGTTCAACAGTCGCGCGCCCCAGGACGGGCGGCGACGTTCGGAGTCCGTTAGGCGAGGGCCTGCAGCAAGCCGCGCCGGCGGAGCTCGGCGGCCGCGCCCTCGGCGAAGTAGTAAGCCTCCTCCAGGTGCGGCTGCCCGGACAGGATGAAGTGGTCGATGCCAAGCGCGTGATACTCCTCGATCCGGTCGGCGACCTCGCCGTGGCTGCCGACCAGGGCCGTGCCCGCGCCGCCGCGCACCAGGCCGTAGCCGGCCCACAAGTTCGGTGACACCTCCAGCCGGGAACGGTCGCCGTTGTGCAGCGCCGCCATCCGCTGCTGGCCGACGGACTCGGTCCCGGCGAACACCTGCTGAGCCTGGCGGACGCGCTCCGGGCTGACCCGGTCCAGCAAGCGGTTGGCCTCGGCCCAGGCGGCGGCGCCGGTGTCCCTGCTGAGCACGTGCAGCCGGATGCCGAAGGCCAGGGTGCGGCCCTCCTCGGCGGCGAGCTCGCGCATGCGGGTCAGTCGCTCGGCGATCTGCGCCGGGGTCTCGCCCCACGCCAGGTACACGTCCGTCTGCCGGGCGGCGGCGCGCTCGGCCGCCGGGCTGGCGCCGCCGAAGAAGATCTGCGGGAGCGCGTAAGGAGCGAAGCCGATGCTCGCGTTCTCGATCTGGTAGTGCGCCCCGGAGAAACTGAACGGATCATCCGGGCTGGCCGCGCTCACCCCGCGCAGTACCGCGAGGAACTCCTCGGTGCGCTCGTACCGCTGGTCGTGGCCGAGGTGGTCGCCGTACCGGCGCTGCTCCGCCGAGTCGCCGCCGGTAACGATGTTGAGCAGCAGCCGCCCGCCGGAGATCCGCTGGAACGTGGCGGCCTGGTGGGCGGCCAGGGTGGGGGAGATGAACCCGGGCCGGAATGCGACCAGGAACTTCAGCCGCCTGGTCACCTGGGACAGCGCCGCGGTGAAGATCCACGCGTCCTCGCACCACGTCCCGGTCGGCGTGAGCACCGCCTCGTAGCCGAGCTGCTCCGCCGAGCGGGCGACCTGGCCGAGGTAGTCGATCGTCGGAGCGCGGAAGTCCGCGATCTCCGGCAGCGAATCCTCGGACTTGTCGCCGGACCCCACGATGTCGCGGCTGTCGCCGTTCGTAGGAAGGTACCAGTGCACGTGAATGCCCATGTCTCCGCCTGCCCGATCAATAATCCACTAAACCTATAGGAATTAGTGACTATAGCTCGTCCTGGCACCCGCTCCTGCCATCGCGACCTGCATTTCCCCGCCCGCTCCATCTATCGTTCCGATCGGTTAAGTAGCAAACTCGCCCCGGCCGTCGCCGAGGCCATCCGCTCGTTCGCACCGCGCGCGGGCCTCGTGGTGGGCAGCGGCCTCGGCGGCCTCACCGCCATCGCGCTGCACCGGCGCCATCCGCAGCTTTTGCCCAGGCTCGCGCTCATCAACACGCTTCCTGGTTCGGTGCCCGCCCGGACGGGGACACGGCCGGAAGCCGAGCGATTCGCCAGCCAACAGGAGGCCTTCGCGATCCTGACCGCCCGCCGGTCCGGGCACAGCAGGCAGGTGCTGCACCGGGAAATTCTCTACGAACTCCGCCGGGACCCGGATGGGACGTGGGTGTGGCGGTACGATCCGGGCCACGTGCCGGATCCCGATTCCGGGTCCGATGACGGCACCCTATGGGATGAGCTCGCCCAGTTCGCCGCGCCGGTCGCGCTGATCCGCAGTGACTGGGCCGGCGGCTTGACCGCGGCCGGCCTGGCCAGGGTGCGTCAGCGGACCCCGCAGATCCAGGTGGTCACCATCCCGGGCGGCGGCGACGACATCGCGGTCATCCAGCCCGTGGCGCTCGCCGCCACGCTCGTTCAGCTGCTCAGCCAGGAAACGCCATCAGCAGATAGGAGGCAGCGATGACGCAGACAGCCGAGCCGACCGCGACCGAGGGCATCCGCCGGGTACGCACCGAGCCGAACCAGCGGCGGGTCCGGGTGTTCTTCGGCGGCGAGGCGGTCGCGGACAGCAGCAGGACGATCTACCTGTTCGAGACCCAGCACCTGCCGGTGTACTACTTCCCCAGGGACGACGTCAGGTTCGACCTGCTCGAGCCGACCAGCCATCACACCCACTGCCCGTACAAGGGCGACGCTTCGTACTACTCCGTGGTGGCGGGCGGGCGGCGGGCCGAGAACGCTGTCTGGGCTTATCCAGAGCCGATCGCGTCGGTACCTGAACTGAAGGACTACGTCGCGTTCTACTGGGACTCCGCTGACGCGTGGTACGAAGAGGATGACGAGGTCTTCCGGCACCCGCGTGACCCTTATCACCGGGTCGACGTGCTCAACTCCGCACGGCATGTGCAGGTACGGGTGGGCGGCGTGCTCCTCGCGGAGAGCCGGCGTCCCAGGCTGCTGTTCGAGACAGGCCTGCCCGTCCGCTACTACCTGCCGAAGCTCGATGTCAGGCTCGACCTCCTCGTCCCCAGCCCGACGCGGACGCGCTGCCCGTACAAGGGGGAGGCCGTCTACTGGTCGGTGCGGGCTGGGGGCGAACTCCACCAGGACATCGTGTGGAGCTACCCCGCGCCCATCCCCGAGACGCCGAAAATCGAGAACCTGCTCGCCTTCTTCAACGAGAAGACCGACATCGTCGTGGACGGGGTCCCCCAGGAGCGTCCCGTCACCCACTGGTCGTAAGGAGAGAACGGCAATGACGTATTCGATTCCGGTCATCGATCTGGAGGCCGCGACCAGGGCCGACGGCCGCCGGGACCTGCTGGACGCGGTCAGGGCCGCGACGCAGGAGACCGGGATCGTCCAGGTGGTCAACCACGGCGTCCCGCAGGACCTGATCAACGACTTCAACCAGCGGATCGGCCGGCTGCTCAGCCTGCCGCGGGCAGGGAAGGCGGACCTCGCCAGCCCGACCGGGCACCCGTACCGCGGCTGGCGGCAATGGCCCGACGACTTCGGGCGGCTGGAGCTCGAGCGCTTCAACGTGGGCCAGTTCGACAACGCGGCCGATGCGCGGGCCGCGGGCCTCGCCGAGGATTACCTGGGCCTTTACGCGCACGACAACGTGTGGCCGGCCGACGATCCGCGGCTGCGCGACGTGACTCATCGGTACATGGCGGCTTCCCGCGGCGTCGCCGAGCGCGTGCTCGGCCTCTACGCCAGGGCTCAGGGCCTGCCCGCGAGCACCTTCCCGGTGAGCCCGCTGCCGTACCTGACCCTCACCGTCAACAACTACCCGACATGGACGTACCCGGACAGCGATAACGACGAGGACAAGCTGCTGCTGCTCGAGCACGCCGACGGTTCGGCGGTCACGATCCTGGCCCAGGGCGGCGACTACGCGGGCCTGCAGATTCAGCTGCCGGACGGAGACTGGCTGCCGGTGCCGATCGTTCCCGGTGCCCTTCAGGTCTTCTCCGGCACCCTGCTCACCCGCTGGACCAACGGGCTGCTGCGCCCGGCCCGGCACCGCGTGGTGGCCGGCGGCACCGTAACCAGGCGGTCGACCGGCGTGTTCTACTACCCGGCCCTCGACGCGGTGCTCGAACCACTGCCCCCGTTCACCGAGCCGGGGGAGGAGACCGACTTCGAGCCGGTCACCACCTGGGACCTGGTGAAGGACAGCGTGGAGAACTACCTCAAGGTCTTCGGCAGGCCGGAACAGATCGCCGCATGGCGCGAAGGCCGGCCTTACGTCGCCGGACTGGCCGAGAACTCGGCCGGCCGGTAGTGGCGGAATGATAGGAGCGCACCCAGGCGGTGTCGAAACCGAGCTGCTCGGCCCGCGTGAACAGCTCAAGCGTCTCACGGTAGACGGCAGCCTGATCGCCGCGCTCACGCAGGTCGGAGTGGATGGCGATCCGCAGCCCGGTCACCCGTCACCAGGCCCGGCACCAAGGTGCCCGCGCAAAGTGGACGAGCTGTATTCGCTGCGATGCAAGCCCCGCTTCTGCAGGATCGGCACGACGTGGTCGACGAATAGTTCGAGCGAGCCGGGCAACGTGGCGGGCTGCAGGGTGAACCCGTCGCTGGCGCCCTCGGTGAGCCAGCTCTCGATGAGGTCAGTGAACTGCTCCGGTGTCCCGGTGAATTCCAGGCCGCCAGGCAATCCCGTGAGCTCCTCGGCGAGCTGCCGGAAGGTCTTCTGAGTTTCTTCGGTACGCCGCACGACCTCGTCGGTGCGGCTGGTGCGCTCCGCGGTCGCCACGGCCTCCGCGCTGAGCGGCCGGTCGGGGTCGATCAGCGCGGGATCGAGTCCGGCGTTGTGCGCGAGGTTTCGCCACCGGAACTCCGGGTCGACCCGGTCTTCGAGGGCGGCGCGAGCCGCTTTCGCCTCGGCCTCGGTGCTGCCGATCACGAAGGCCACACCGGGCAGCACGAGGACGCTGCTCGCGTCCCGGCCGTGGCGGCGGGCAGCCGCGCGGATCGAATCACGGAAGCGGCGCCCGGACGGGACGTCCGGTTGGGCGGTGAAGACGAGGTCCGCGGTCTTTCCCGCCAGCTCGATGCCCGGCCCGGACGATCCCGCCTGGGCGAACGCGGGACGACCCTGAGGCGACCGCGGCAGCGTCAGCGCACCGCTGACCTCGAAGAAGCGACCATGAAAATCGATCGGCCGGATCAGGTCGGTTTTCGCCCAGATACCGGTGCGCTGGTCGCTTACCACCGCATCGGCGTCCCAGCTTTCCCAGAGCCGCGAGACGACCTCGACGAACTCCTCGGCCCGGGCGTAGCGGTCGGAGTGGGCCGGGTGCGCCGCAAGCCCGAAGTTACCCGCCGCCCCGGCGTAGCGCGTGGTCACGATATTCCAGCCGGCCCGGCCGTCCGAGAGATGATCGATCGTGGAGAGCCTGCGAGCCAGGTCGTACGGCGAGCTGTACGTGGTGGACGCCGTCGCGATCAGCCCGATCCGCGACGTGGTCCGCGACAGCGCCGCGATGATCTCGACCGGGTCGAAGCCGACCTGGGGAAAGTAGCGCGCGCGGAAGATCGCCAGACCGGGAGAGTCGGCGAAGAACACGGCGTCGAGCAACCCGCGCTCGGCGGTCTGCGCCGCCCGCTCGAGTACGCCGAAGCGCGCGGGACCCGAGAGGTCAGCGGGATCGGCCAGGCGCCAGGCCGACTCGTGGTAGCCGACTCCGGTCAGGAAAGCGGTGAGGTGGGCCTGCGGGTTCGTCACGCCGTCCTCCCCTTGATCGCAACCGCCGGAACCAGAATAACGGAACTCCAACAGCCGCCAGACTGGCCGCTCAGCGGACGCTCTTGATCCGCCAGACCCCGATCGAGGCCCCGCCGGCCACCACCGCGGTCGCCCCGAACAGCGCTGGGTAGCCGGCCAGCGAGACGAGCGGGGCCGCGATCGCCGCGCCGATTGCGCCCGGGCAGACGATGGCGATGTTGATGATGCCGAGGTCCTTAGCCCGGTCGCGGGCCTTCGGCAGCACCTGCGTGATCAGCGCCTGGTCGACCGCGATGTAACAGCCGTAGCCCATGCCGTACAGCACCGCCGCGATCAGGGCCGCCGGCCACGTCTGGAAGAACGTCAGCAGCAGCGCGGCCGCCGCCATCAGCAGCCCGGACACGGTGACCAGTATCTTGCGGCGGCCCAGGCGGTCGGAGATGATCCCGCCGATGATCGAGGTGACCACCACGGCGCCGGTGTAAATCAGGATCAGGATGAGCAGGCCGTCCGCGGCGGTCTGGCCGGGGAACAGCCGCGCGTAGTGCACCGCGTCGCGCAGGAAGTACAGCAGGTACAGCGTGCCCATGGCGATGGCGAGGCTGGCCAGGAAGCGGGTCAGCCAGGCCCAGCCGAAATCGGGGTAGGCGCGCGGGCTGAGCCAGTAGGACGAGGCCACCCGGCGCCAGGAGAAAGGCTCGCGGTCCTGCAGCGCGAGCGGGTGGTCGGGACTGAACAGCACGAACGGCAGGGCCAGCACCACCATCGCTGCCGCGAGCGTGAGGTAGCCGCTGACCAGATGCTGGCCGAGGACGTCCACCACCAGGACGGTGCCCAGGACCAGGCCGAGCGCGATCGGCATGCCTACCCAGCCGGCCACCGTGGCGCGCTGCCGTACCGGGACGTGGTCGGGGATCGCCGCGCTCAGGGTGGCATATTCGCCGTTCTGGAAGGCGCTGAAGCCGAACCACAGCAGGGCCACGCCGAGTACCGTGCCCTGCTCGGCCAGCAGGGCCAGGCAGGCCGCCGCGAGCACGGCCATGGCGAGCGTCCATCGGTGCCGGCGGCCGCTGAACCGGCCCAGCCGCCCGCCGTGTCCGGTCCGGTCGGACAGCGCGCCGACGACCGGGGTGGCCAGGGCGGAGGAGATGGCCCCCACCCCGGTCACCACCCCGAGCGCGACGATCTTGTGCCGGGGCGTGATGTCCTGCAACTGGAGCGCCAGCAGCACCTGCAGCGGCGTCTGGTTCGCCATCCACATGCCCAGGCTGGCCAGGGTGAGGCCGATGACCCAGCGATACCGCACGAACTGCGTCGGTTCAGCCAGCGCCAGCGATCCCACGTCCGGCTGGCCTATCGCCTGATCCCGCACCGCACCTCCGCTGCCATAGGTCCGCCACCGCCATGGCCGGAGCCTCGCCGCACTTCCGGCATCCTGGCTGGATCATGACGCATGTCGGCCAGATCGCGATATACCCGCCAGTAATTTTCTTATAACGGTCCCGGCTGCCGGGAGATCACCTCGGGTTCGCGGCCGGCCAGCAGCCAGCCGGCGGCCGCGGCGATCAGCGGCAGCCCGATCGCCAGGATCAGTACGTCACTCAGCGGCACGTCGCCGAATACGGTCGACAGGCTGCCGTGCGCCCAGGCCAGCACGGCGATCACCGCGCCGGCCATGCCACCGATCGCGCTGAGCAGGCCCAGCCCGGCGGCGGTCGCCGCGGTGATCATCCGCCGGGTTCCGGCGCTGGCGCCGGCCGCGGTAAGCGTGCGCAGGTCCTGCGCCGTCTCGCTGCGGATCAGGCCGACGGACGCGGCCAGCACGCCGAGCGCGATGACGATACCGAGCGCGGTGGCGCCGTCGGCGAACTGGGCGAGACTCGGCCCATCGGTTTTGGTCTCGGCCGTCACCTGGTAGCCGAGCGCGAGGTGCTGCGCGGCGCTGATCTGCGTGGCGGTGAGCGGGGCGGGCGCCTGGATCAGCCACCCGAACAGCTGAGTCTGCAGGTGGTACTTGCTGACCACGTACTCGGTGGTCACCGTGTTCGGCGCGGAGGTTCCGCTGGGCAGGACGCTGATCGTCTGTATCGTGGGGTTGGCCACGCAGTCGTTGGGCAGTGTGCAGCGCGGCAGCACGCGGGCCTTCTGGACCAGGCCGCCGGGACCGTACTGGAAGCCGTAGCTGCCCCAGGTCATCTCCAGGTGGGGCAGGCCCGCCAGCCCCGGTAGCACGGTGAGGATGTCGGTACCCGGGCTGATCTGGCCGGCTCTGATGCCGTACGTGGCGAGTAGCTGCGGGGTGGCCACGTACACGTTCCCGTTGCGGTGGGCGTGCGGTCCCTGCGTGCCCGCCTGGTACAGCGTGGGGCCGGCCACCTCCAGCGGCACGGACTGGGCGTGCAGGCTAGCCGCAAAGCTGTCCACTTGCCTGCCCAGGCTGGCCACCTGGGCGTTGCTGAGCTGATTGGCGACGCCGCCGCCAAGCTGCTGCTGGGTGTAGACGATCAGCTGGCTGCTGGACAGGTTCGAGCCGAACCAGTTCAGCGGGTTCCCGAACTGGATGCTGGCGACGAGACAGATCGCCGTGGCCAGGAACACCGCGAACGTAGTGGCGGCGAGCGCGGCACCGGACCGGGCCCGGTAACGGACCAGGTCGCGCAGCGCGATGCGGACCGCGACCGGCAGCCGCGGGCACGCCCCGGCGGCCAGCACGCTGACGGCCAGCGGGGCGAGCAGCAGGATCCCGACGATGGTGGCGACCAGGCCGGCCAGCAGGAGCAGCGCGTCCTTGGCGGCGCCGGCGCCGCCGCCGCCAGCGCCCGCCCAGCCGCCGGTGAACGCCAGGCACGTGACACCGCCCGCGAACACCACGACGCCGGGCAGGGCGGAGCGGTGCACCGCCTTCGGCGGCGCGGGGCGGCCCGACAGCGCGGCCACCACCGGCACCGCGGCCATCGTCTTGGCCGGGCGGCGGGACGCCAGCACCGACGTCGCGATCGCGAACACGACCCCGGTGCCGAACGCCCACCACGGCACGTTGGTCGCGTCGACCACGTGACCGGTGGCCTGCTGCAGCGTCGGCACGTAGGCGAACCAGGCGGCGAAGCCCAGCACCACCCCGGCGAGCGCGGCGGTCACACCGACCGCCAGCCCGCCGGTGATCATGACCAGGCGCAGGTTGCGTCCGGTCGCGCCGATCGCGCTGAGCATGCCGAGGGCACGCAGCCTGCGCTGAGCCAGCACGGAGAAACCGGCCACCGACACCAAGCCGATGAACACCAGGCCGAGTACCTCCACCACCAGGACGAGGACCGCCGGCGAGATCCCGCCCGACATGATGTTGGGGGACGTGACCGTCGCCGCCGCCGGGATACCGGGCAGTGTCCCGGTGCGGTTGCCGATCGCCCGCTGGACCGCTCGGGAGCCGAGCAGCATCATCACCTGGCTGGTCAGCGCGACCTGGCCGGGACCGGCCGGGTAGGTGCCGCTGACCAGGCCGAGCAGCGGGGAGTTGTAGTGCCCGTGCGGATTCTCGGCCCGGAGTTGCCCAGGCTGGGTGCTGCCATTAGCGATGTACTGATTCTCGATGACATCAGCGGGACCCCAGCGACCCGCGATGGCGGCGATGTCGGCGGCCAGGCTAGGGTCGTTGCCGGGCAGCGTGACCTGCGCGGCAGCGGTGCCGAACGTGGGATAGTTCGGGTTCTGGAGCGCCACGTTCGTGACGGTGCTGGCGCCCCAGATCGTCGCCGCGACCGCCACGGTGAGCAGGCCGAGCACGAGCAGCTGCTGGCGCCATTCGCGGCGGAACAGCCGCCAGCCCCAGCGGAACACCGCGCGGCGGGCGGGGACGCCCCCGTTACCGGTCCCCGCCCGCGGGCGGGTGAGGGTGGTCACCGGTCCTGCCCCAGCAACGATTCCGGACCAGGAGCGGGCGCCGTCTGGTCGACGATGCGGCCGTCCCTGATGAACACCACCCGGTCCGCCCACGAGGCCAGCTGCGCGTCGTGCGTGACGACGACGGCGGCGACGCCTCGCTGGCACGCGGCGTGGATCATCCGCATCACCGCGTCGCTGTTGATCGAGTCCAGGGCGCCGGACGGCTCGTCGGCTAGCAGCAGCTGCCGGTCACCGACCACCGCGCGGGCGATCGCCGCCCGCTGCCGTTCCCCGCCGGACAGCTGGTCCGGGTAGTTTGCCGCTCGGTCCGCCAGGCCCAGATCGGTGAGCGCGCGCAGCCCGGCTTCCCGGGCCTTCCGCGCGCCGACGCCGTCCAGTTCCAGCGGCAGCGCGACGTTTTCCGCGGCGGTCAGGCCGGGCAACAGGTTGAAGTCCTGGAACACGTACCCGATCGACTGGCGGCGCAGCCGCGCCTTGTCGTTGCGTGACATCGTGGCCAGGTCCTGCCCGGCGACGAGGACCTGCCCGCTGGTCGGCTCCTCCAGGCTCCCGGCGATGGTCAGCAGCGTCGACTTGCCCGACCCGCTCGGCCCCATTACCGCCACCATCGTCCCGGCGTCGACCTCGAGGCTGACCTCGCCCAGGGCGTGGACCACGGCGGCGCCCTGGCCGTACACCTTGGATACCTGTCGCAGTTCCAGCGTGCTCACGGCGTTGCCCCCGTCTTCCTTCTGAGCTTCGGCAGGTCGTCCCGCGCGGGGCCGGGAGGCTCGGCCGCGGCACGCTTGATCCGGCCGTCCGCGGCGTCCAGCCAGCGGGCCAGCGCGTCCAGCCGGAACAGCTCCGCGTCCACCGCCAGCCCCAGCGCCAGGTCACGGCCGGCGTCGGCTTCCTTGATCCGGGTCCACTGCTGCATGAGCTCCACCACGTAGCGGCGGTGCGCCTGGATCACCTCGTGCACGTCGGTGCCGGGCACAAGCAGCGCCACCAGCACCTTGATCACCAGCTCGTCGCGCGGCGGCGACGACATGTCCGGCGGGGTCCGCAGCCAGTTAGCCAGTTCCCGCGACCCGTCGGCGGTGATGCGGAACCGCTTCTGCGGACTGTCCCGCTCATCGTCGCCGTCGGACTCGACCAGGCCGTCGCGTTCCAGCCGCTGCAGCGTCGTGTACACCTGCCCGATGTTCAGCGGCCAGACCTCACCGGTCCCCGCCTCGAACTCCTCGCGCAGCCGCAGCCCGTACTTCGGCCCCTCGCTGAGCAGCGCCAGCAGCGCATGCCGGACACTCACCCTAGCTGCCTATTAAGTATCATACCCGGTATGTTACCGATTTGAAGATGGGACCGCAACGCTAGCGGGGGCGATGCCACCTGGTCAGCTTATAGGTGACCCTATTGACACGTGACTTATAAGTCACCTAAGTTGAGTGCCGTGGGTGACGACGACCTGGTCTTCAAGGCGCTGGCCGATCCGACCCGCAGGCTGCTCCTCGACCGGCTCTTCGAGCGCGACGGGATGAACCTGGGCGAACTCGAGGCCGAGGTGCCGGGCCTGACCCGCTTCGGGGTGATGAAGCACCTCGGGGTTCTCGAGCAGGCCGGTCTCGTGGTCAGCCGCAAGCACGGCCGCCACAAGCTCCACTACCTCAACCCGGTCCCGATCCGGATGATCTACGAGCGCTGGATCGGGAAGTACCGGGACCGGCTGGCGGCCCCCCTGCTCGATCTCAAGGACCAACTGGAGGCCAGCAAATGACAACCGCCGATGACGCCCTGATAACCACCCAGGTGTACCAGCTCTACATCAACGCCACCCAGGACGAGGTCTGGAAGGCGATCACCGACCCTGCGATCGTGGCGCGGTTCTTCCACGGCGCCCAGCGCGATGCGACCTACGAGGTGGGCGGCCGGATTCGCAGCTGGTCTCCCGACCGCCAGCAGCTCTGGGGCGACGACCTGATCCTCGAATACGAGCCGCCCCACCGCCTGGTCCACACCTGGCAGAGCCGTTACGACCCGGAGCTGGCGGCCGAACCGCAGAGCAGGGTCACCTGGGAGGTCGAAGCACAGCCCGGCGGGTTCACCAAGCTGACCCTGATCCACGACCGGCTGGACGCCTCCCCGAAGACCGCCGCCAGCGTCCGGGGGTGGTCCTACATCCTTTCCAACCTCAAGACCGTCATCGAGACCGGGGTCGCCCTGCCCCCGATCACATGAGGGCCGCTGTCGCGTAAGCGATTGGTCTAGACCAATCCTGCCAAAGGTGACAAGCCCCCGACGACTAGGTCCTGGGCTGAGGCGAAAACGTGGCGCAAACATGGGCCAGAAATGGCCCTCACGAGGGGAATCCTGATGGGATAAAACCCAGGTCAGAATGGGTTATGGGGGGGTGCGCCGCCAGGGACTCGAACCCCGAACCCGCAGATT
>Ga0302235_10001831_pt1 | contig 15605 bp, 13 predicted proteins | sample II_Palsa_N3_3_FD_193577 | JGI IMG/M metagenome (GOLD analysis project Ga0302235, IMG submission 193577) | Peat permafrost microbial communities from Stordalen Mire near Abisko, Sweden - II_Palsa_N3_3 | ecosystem: Environmental > Terrestrial > Soil > Palsa > Peat permafrost | place: Sweden... | reverse complement strand
GCTTCCTCGGCCCAACGGGGCGGGCAAGTCGACCACCATGCGGATGATCCTGGGCCTGGACACGCCGACCTCCGGCTCCGTCCTGGTCAACGGCCAGCCGTACCGAGAGCTGGCCGACCCGCTGCGGTCGGTCGGCGCGCTGCTGGACGCCACGGCCATCGTCGGCGGCCGCAGCGCTGCTCATCATCTGCTGTGGCTCGCGGACAGCAACGGCATCTCCCGCCGCCGGGTGAGCGAAGTGCTCGACATCGCCGGGCTCAGTGACGTCGCGGGCAAGCGGGTGGGCACCTTCTCACTCGGCATGAATCAGCGGCTCGGCATCGCCGCGGCCCTGCTCGGCGACCCGGAGACGGTGCTGTTCGACGAGCCGATCAACGGCCTGGACCCCGACGGCATCGTGTGGATCAGGAACCTGATGAAGTCACTGGCCGCCCAGGGCCGCACGGTGTTCCTGTCCAGTCACCTGATGAGCGAGATGGCCCAGACCGCCGACCACCTGCTCGTCATCGGCCGCGGCCGCGTCATCGCCGACGCCAGCACAGATGAGTTCGTCAACCGGAACTCCGCTCCCACGGTCCAGATCCGGGCCGTTCAGCAGGGCCTGCTGGCCGACGCGCTGACCCGGCGCGGCGCCGTGCTGGACAGCGGTCCCGGCGGCGCCCTGGTCGTGACCGGCCTAGACGCCGCCGCGATCGGCGCCGTCGCGTCCGCCCACGGCATCACCCTGCTTGAGCTGGCCACGCACAGCGCCACGCTCGAGGAAGCCTTCTTCGGCCTGACCCGAGACGAAACCGACTACCACGCCGCCCAGCTGGCCGGCTCAAGCAAGGGGATCTGACATGAGCGCGATCACCGCCACCACCGGAAAGCCCACCGGTAACGCGGCCCGGGTCCGCATGCGGCTGCTAGCCGCCTTCCTGCCCGTCACCGCCGTGCTGTACATCGGCGCCGAGGCGCTGGACCCCAGGGGCACCGACCAGGTGGTCACCAATACGGCCACCGCGCTCCGGCTGCTGCCCATCGCGTCGGCCCACTCCTCCCAGCTGTACCTGTCGGGTTCGCTGTCGGTGCTGGCGCTCGGCGGACTGGCGGTGTCGTATGCGGCGATCGCCAAGCTGGTCACCGGACGCGGCTGGGTCATCGCCACCATCGCCGCGCTGCTGGGCGGCCTGGGCGCTTTTTCCGGGGCCATGCTCAACGTCCTGGGCGGGATCAGCCTCGCGGTCGCGGCCTCAGCGCACATGACCCAGGCAGCGGCCGCCCAGTTCCTGGTGACCAGCTTCGGTTCCTGGCCGGCTCAGGCCGCCGCCTACATCTACTTCGCCAGCGAATACGTCGCGCCGGTCGTCATGGGGTTCGCGCTGTGGCGCAGCCGCCGGGTGCCGCGCGGGCTGGCCGTCTTGTTCACCGTCGGCCTGGAAGTCGCCGAGTCAATGGGCGCTATCGGCCCCAAGGTCGTGCTGTTCATGCTGCCGTTCGCCGTCGCGATGATCCTTCTTGCCGTCAAGATCTGGCAGTCCGCCGCCCGTCCAGCCGCGATGGCCAATCCGGAACAAGCCCACCACGCCGACCAGCTGGCCGGCACGAGCAAAGGAATCTGACATGACCGCCATGACTCACGCCATCACGACCCGCAGGATCGCCCGGGCGGAATGGACCAAGCTGCGCACCCTGCCCTCCACCTGGCGCACCGCCGTCATCACCGTGGCCATGGCCGTCGGCTTCGGGGTCGCCGTGGCCTACTCCCAAATGAGCCAGTGGCACACCATGACGGCCCAGCAGCGCCTGCTGTTCGACCCGGTCAGCGCCTCGATGAGCGGGGTCATGATCGCCGCGGTGGTCCTCGGTGCACTCGCCGTGAAGACGGTCACCGCGGAGTACTCCACCGGGATGATCCGGGCCACGTTCACCGCCATGCCCGCCCGGCCGCTCGTCCTGGCGGCCAAGGCCGCCGCGGTGGCCGCGTTCGCGTTCCCGGTGACCCTGCTCTGTAACGTCGCGGGCTTCGAGCTCGGCCAGCGGATCTTCGCCGGCCAGCACGCCCAGGTGGCCATCGGCCATCCTGGCGTGGTACGGGCCATGGTCTTCGGGGCCCTGGCGGTGAGCCTGACCGGCGTCATCGGCGTGGGTCTCGGCGGCGTCATCCGGCACACCGCGGGCGCGGCCACCACCCTGGCCCTGATCATCGTCGGCGGGCTCACCGTCGGCCAGTTCCTGCCGGCCGGCTGGCGGCAGTACATGCCCGGAATCGCCACCCAGGCAGCCGTGACGGTCCACCGCTCGGCCGGACTGCTCAGCCCCGGCGTCGCCCTCGCCGTGCTCGGCGGGTACGCCGCCCTCGCCCTAATGGCGGCGTCCCTTCGGACATCCCGCAGCGACGCGTGACCTTCGTCCATATCACCGGGCTGACTTTTCTGGTCACATAAACGCAGGAAGGACTCTCATGACGACTTCCGTCATGACCGCGGGGACCACGATGCGGGCCATCATCCAGGAATGCTACGGCGAGGCCGAGAGCGTGCTGCGGCTCAGCCAGGCCGGCCGTTCGGCGATCGGCGACGGCGAAGTGCTGTTGCGCGTGCACGCAGCCGGCGTGGACCGGGGCATCTGGCACCTCATGGCCGGTCTGCCTACCCGGTGCGCCTGGCGCGGTACGGGATCCGGGCGCCCAAGACCCCGTACGAGGCCGGGAGGTCGCCGGGCGCGTCGAGGCGGTCGGCGGGAACGTGACGGCGCTGCCGGTGGGCGAAGAGGTGTTCGGCACCGCCGAGGGCTCGTTCGCCGAGTACGCACGGGCCCGGGCCGACAGGCTCGCGCCCAAGCCCTCGAACTTCACCTTTGCCCGGGCCGCGGCCGTACCCGTTTCCGGCCTGACCGCCCTGCAGGCGGTCCGCGACCACGGGCACGTGCAGGCTGGCCAGCAGGTCCTGGTCATCGGCGCCTCGGGCGGCGTCGGCACGTTCGCCGTGCAGATCGCCAAGGCAAGCGGTGTGGACGGGGAGGCCGGTGATGCGGCCGAGGGTACGGCGCAGCTGGCCGATCTGCGCCTGCAAGGCGTTGGCCGGGTTCGCCGCCTGCCCGTCGCCCCACAGCACGTCGATCAGCCGGTCGGCGCTGACTGGCTGCCCCCGCCGCAGGGCCAGCAGAGCCCGCTGCTTGGCGCCGCGGACCGGTACCGGCACCGGCCAGCCACCGCTTCGAGCTCGCCGAACAGCCGGACCTCCATGACCTCCACCGTACGGCCCTCGCCCGGGCAGCCTCACCGCACCGGCCGATTTGCCGGAAATCGCCCCGCCTCAGCGCCACGACAGTCCCGCCTCAGAACCCCAGCGCAGGCTTACCTCCAACCGGTGTCATGGATATGGCATCCGAATGCACTGACAAGGCGACAGGGAGGAAACCATGGAACAGAGCTACCCCGTGGAGGTGCGAGCGCGCCTGGACGAGCCGCTGAGCCGCTGGCGGTGGCTGGTCAAGTGGCTGCTGGCGATCCCGCACTACATCGTGCTGTTCTTCTTGTGGATCGCATTCGCCGCCGTCACCGTCATCGCGTTCTCCGCGATCCTGCTCACCGGCCGCTACCCCCGCCCGCTGTTCGGCTTCAACCTGGGGGTACTGCGCTGGTCATGGCGGGTCGCCTACTACACCTACAGCGCCCTGGGGACCGACCGCTACCCGCCGTTCAGCCTCGGGCAGGAGCCGGACTACCCCGCCACACTTGACGTCGCCTACCCGCAGCGGCTCTCCCGCGGCCTGGTCCTGGTCAAGTGGTGGCTGCTGGCCATCCCGCAGTACGCCATCGTCGCCGTGTTCGCCGGCGGCGCCGCCTACACCGCCACCGGAGGCTCGCGGCACGCATGGCAGGCCGATGCCCTCTCCGGCGGCCTGATCGGGCTGCTCGTGTGCTTCGCGGCGATCACGCTGCTGGTCGCGGGCCGCTACCCGAAAGGGCTGTACGACTTCGTCATCGGCATGAACCGCTGGGTGGTGCGGGTCATCGCCTACGCCGCCTTGATGACCGACGCCTACCCGCCGTTCCGTCTCGACCAAGGCGGGGAGGCCATGCCCGCCCCCGCACCCGATGACCTCGCACCCGAGTCGGCCCCCTGGGCCCCGACTCCGGCCGCACCGGCCAGCTGAAGGACCCTGTGGCCGCCCCGGCACAAGACGTGATCATCTCTGCAGCATGTCCCGAACGGCCACCGCCGCCGGCCTGGCCGCGATGGGCGCCCGGGTCGGCATCACCGGCCGCGACCCGGCACGGGCCTGGGCCGCGGCGGCCGGCCAACAGGAACAGCGGCACCCACGAAGGATCGGTGGTGGAGCAGACGATGATGTCGCAGGGCTCGAGATCGGTGAGGTCGGCCAGGTCCGCGGCCACCCGGGCGCGGCCGCGGGCCACGCCGGGCGAGACGCCGAGGCCCTTTAGCTCCTCGCCGGCGGCGGCTTTTGTCCCGGTGCCGCCGTCGGCCCGACACGCCGAGCTTTCTGCTTGCCAGGGAAGGACCAGTTATGACCGAGATGATCGAGCCCATGGCGGCTGCTATCGATTAAGAGCAACTCGCCCGCGACCTGGTGGAGCGGGCCCGTGCCGAGGGTGTGGAACTGCTCGGACGGGGAGGCTTGCTTTCCGGGCTGACCAAGACTGTGCTCGAGACCGCGCCGGAGGCGGAGATGACCGGGCACCTGGGTTATGACAAGTATGACCCTGCTGGCCGCGATGGCGGCAACTCCCGCAACGGTACGCGGGCCAAGACGGTGCTGACCGGGATCGGCCCAGTGCAGATTGAGGTGCCCGCGGCCGGGACGGCAGCTTCGGGCCGCGGGTGGTCCGCAAGCGGCAGCGGCGGCTGGATGGCATCGACCAGATCGTGCTGTCGCTGACCGCCCGCGGGGCTGACCACCGGCGAGATCGCCGCGCACTTCGACGAGGTGTACGGCGCGCGGGTCAGCAAGGACACCATCTCCCGGGTCACCCGACAAGGTGATCGAGGAGATGACCGAGTGGCGGAACCGGCCGCTGGATCGGTCTACTCGGTGCCTTTTCATTGACGCGATCATCGTCGAGGTCCGGGACGGGCAGGTCACCAACCGGCCGGTGTATGTAGTCATCGGCGTCACCGTCAACGGCGAGCGGGACATCCTGGGCCTGTGGGCCGGCGACGGCGCGAGGGCGCCAAGTTGATCGGACACTCCCGGGGTGCGCTATGCGGTTGCTGTCAGGCCGGTCAGGTCGATACTGGCCTGCCATAGCCGGGCGGCGGCTGTGGTGTCGTAGGAGGCCTTGCTGGAGGTCTTGGGCTTGCGGTTGACGAAGTACCGGCCGGTGATGCCCTCGACCTGGGGTGAGGAGGCGAGGTAGACCGGTGTGCCCGCGCCTTGGGCCGGGGTCTTCATGAACAGGCGCGCCACGCGGATCATGACGGCGAGGTAGGCGGCCTGGTCTGCGGCGCCGAAGCTGGTGCGTACCACGCCGGGGTGCAGCACCGTGGCGGTCACGCCGGTGCCTTCCAGGCGGCGGGCTAGCTCGTAGGTGAACATCACGTTGGCCAGCTTGGACTGGCTGTACGCGCGCTGCCCGGAGTAGTTCCGCTCGCCCTGCAGGTCATCGAAGTCAATGCGGGCCCTGGCGTGGGCGGCCGAGGAGACAGTGATGATCCGGGCGGGTGCGCTCGCGGTAAGGCGGTCCAGCAGCAGGCTGGTCAGCAAGAACGGCGCGAGGTGGTTGAGCGCGAAGGTGTGCTCCAGGCCATCGGCGGTGACGTGCCGGTGAGCCCAGAACCCGCCGACGTTATTGACCAGCACGTCCAGCCGCGGGTAGGTATCCAGCACCTGAGCGGCCAGACGGCGCACCCCGGCCTGAACTGACATGTCCGCGGCAAAAGCATCCACCGCTGGGCTGCCCGGCGTGGCGCGGATGGCTGCAGCGGCCGCCTCGGTGCGGGCCAGATCCCGGCCAGTGATGCCGACCCGGGCGCCCAGCGCGGCGAGGCCGATGGCGGTGGCCTTGCCGATGCCGCCGGTGCCTCCGGTGACCAGAACGGACTTCCCGGCCATGAGGGGGGCGTCAGCCATGGTTCAGTCCTACCCCACGGCCGCCCGGAGGCAGTCGCGGGGCCGCCCGGCCGGCCGCTCGTCATAGGCCACGCCCAGATCGTAGGACCCTCACCGTGCCTGATCGACCCCAGCGTGGATGAGCGCGCAGTCTCCGGCGCTATGCGCGGCGGCACCGTACTTGAAGGCCATCGCGACTCCGGCGTCGCGGGTTAGGGCGTCATGGGGCACTGGACCAGGGGGTGGCGTGACAGCCGGGAAGCTGGCCGGCCAGGTCCTCGAAGTCGTCGCCCGGGCCGGTGGGCGGCTGGAGCCGGGCGGTGATGCGGATGGCGAGAGGGTCGCAGCCGACACTGGCGAGGTGCTCGCGGAGCAGGTCGGCGGCTCGCGTGGCCTGGCCCGCGGCCGCGGTGGCGACCACTTCGATGTGATGGCGTTCCCAGTTCATCGCCTGGCCCGCGGGCTGCTGGTCCGGTGTGCCGGTGAGGGCGCTGAGGTCGGCGACGGCGAGGCCGAAGCCGGGGTCGGCGCTGACGGCTAGGCGCAGGGCTGCGGCGGCCCGGTGCGGGCCGGCGGCTCGCTGCGCCCGGCGGTACCACCCGGCCGCCCGGGGGTTGGCGGTGACGACCCGGCCGTGGTCCTCAACGGTGGGTCCGGTGGCGGGCAGATGATCATGGCGGCTGGGACCCTGGCGTGGCGATGGCTGCATAACGGCCAGGGTGCCCGGGAGGCCTGAAGCGCCGCTGAGGTGGTGCTGAGGTCAGCGGGCGAGCAGCGCGAGGCGGGCGGTTAGCGCGGCCACATCCGGCTCGTCGGTCAGCGAGCGATACGCCAGACCCTGGGCGCGCCGCAGGGCGAGGCCGGTGAAGGCTTCGGTGTGGTCACGGGTCGGGTCGGCGATCGCCTTGACCGCGGCTACTGAGGTATCGGCGAGGAGCTGGGTGGCCGGGTCCCCGCTGGCCGAGGCGCCTACGGCGGCGTCGGCGGCGAAGACGGCGGCCTGGTCTGGGTGGCCGGCGGCGAGCTCCCACCAGGCCAGGCCCGCGAGTACCCGGGGCGGGCCGGCCGGAAGGTCGATGTGCCGGTAGTGACCGCCCGCCGCGTCGAGCAGGGCCCGGGCCCGCGGCAGGTCACCGAGGCGGCGCGCTACCGCCGCCTGGCCGACCATGGCGTCGGCCGACACCCACGGGTTGACACTGCAGCCGATCGCTTCGGTGTACAGGGCGTCGGCAGCGGCGTCGTCGCCTTGCCTGGCCCGCAGCGTGGCCAGGGCGACCAGGCTGAACGGCACCTGAATGGGCTGTCCGGTGGCCCGGCATCGCTCCAGGAGCGCTTCGTAGGCCGCCGAGGCCGCATCGAGGTCCCCCCGGACCTCGGCGATGCTGGCCAGGGCGTTCAGCGGAGAGACGACCAGCAAGACCTCGCCCGCAGCGTCGAACCATTCCAGGCTCGAACGGGCGACCGGCTCGGCATCTTCCAGCCGCCCCAGCGACAGCAGGTTCCACGCGACGATCAAGTCGTGCACGCCAAGAAGCCAGCCGTGGCCAGCTGGTTCCAGCAGGTCCCGGGCCTCGCCCAGGGCGTCGAGTGATCGTCCGAAGTGGTGCGCGAACCCGAGCACCGTCGCGTAAATCACCAGCGCCTCGGCCAGGCGAACCCGGTCGTGGCCGGTCCTCAGGGCGGCCACGGCCTGCTCGCATTCGATGACGCCCGACGCCGGGCTGGTCGACATGCCCACGCAGTAGCCGTGCCAGAGGTGGGCGGTCGCTCCCACTTCGGGACGGCATGGCCCTTCGGCGCGCAGCGCATCACCGAGCCAGCGGGCTCCTTCGAGGAAGTCGCCGTTGATGAACCACAGCCAGGCCATCCCGGAGGCCAGCGACAGCGCCGCGTCGGCATCGCCCGTGGCGATGTACCAGTCGAGCGCGGCCCGCAGGTTTCCCGACTCCGCGACGAGACGGTCCCGGCACCCCGGCCCGGTAGCGCCGCGCAGACCCTGGTGGGCTTCGGTGGCCAGCTGCCGGTAATACGCCCCGTGGCGGGCCCGCATGGCACCGGCTTCGCCGGATTCACCGAGCCGTTCCCTGCCGTACTCCCACAGCGTCTGGAGCTGGCCGAACCGGGCCTCGCCGTCGCCGCCGGAGGCGGTGACGAGAGACTTATCGACCAGCCGGCTGAGCACATCGAGGATCTCGCCGGCCGGCACCTGGTCGTCGGCGCAGACGGCCTCAGCTGCGGTGAGCCCGCAGCCGCCGGTAAACGCGGCCAGCCGGGCGAACAGGCGGCGTTCGTCGGAGAACAGCAGGTCATAGCTCCAGTCCACCACCGCGCGGAGCGTCTGCTGACGGGGCAGGGCGGTGCGGGCGCCCCGGCTGAGCAGCCGGAAGCGGTCGTCGAGGCGTTCGGCCAGGGTGGCCAGCGGCAGCGCGCGGAGGCGGGCCGCGGCGAGCTCCACGGCCAGCGGCAGGCCGTCCAGCCGGCGGCAGATGTCCTCGATGAGGCCCGCGGCCGGCCCGTCGGCGAGGAAGCCGGGCCGAACCGCCTGGGCGCGATCAGCGAACAGTTCCACGGCAGCCGCCGGGGCCAGCCCGCCCACCGGTACCAGGACCTCGCCGGGGACGCCGAGCGGCTCGCGGCTGGTGGCGATCAGCCGGAGACCGGGCACCGCTCCGACCAGGGTGTCGGTCAGCGCGGCCGCCTCGCCGATGACGTGCTCGCAGTTGTCCAGGACGAGGACCAGCGACCGTCCGGCCAGGTGCCGCACGATGAGCTCTGTGATCGATCCGGTCGGCTGAGGGCTCGCGAGCGCCGCCGCGGCCGCCCCGAGCGCGGCGGCGGCGGCCGGCACCACCCCGTCGGGCCCGGTGACGCCGGCCAGCTCGACGAGCCAGGCGCCGTCCGGGTGCTCCGGGCGCAGCGCGGCGGCCGCCTCCACCGCGAGGCGGGTCTTGCCCGCCCCGCCCGGGCCGGTCAGCGTGACGAGCCGGCTAGCGCGAACCGCCTCGCGCAGCTGGGCCAGCTCGGCGTCGCGGCCGACAAAGCGGCCCAGCCGCTCCCGCAGATTGCCGGCGGTCACCGGCGCCGCGGCGGCCCTGGCCGCCGGGACCGGAGCCGGGCGGGCTGGGGCGAGCGACGGGTCCTGGGCCAGGATGCGGGTCTGGAGCTCCCGCAACGCCGGGCCCGGGTCCAGGCCTAGCTCGTCGGCCAGGCGATCACGGACTTCGGCGTAGGCGCGCAAGGCTTCGGCCTGCCGTCCGCTCCGGTACAGGGCGAGGATGAGCAGCTCCCATAGGCGCTCGCGGAGCGGGTGTTCCCGGCACAACGCCTCCAGTTCGCCGGCCAGTTCCCCATACCGCCCCAGGCCCAGGTCGGCTCCGGCGCGGGATTCGGTCGCCACCAAGGTCAGCTCGTCCAGCCTGGCCCGTTCGGCGTCAGCGAAGCCGGCGTAGGCGAACTCGGCCAGCGGCTCACCCCGCCGCAGGCCGAGCGCTTCGCCCAGGGTCGCTGACGCCGGCGCCAGCTCGCCGTCGGCGGCCAGCCGCCGGCCCTTCGTCACCAGCTGCTCGAAGCGGACGATGTCGACCTGATCGGGACGTACATCGAGGGCATAGCCGGCTTCGCTGGTGACGATGGCCGCCGCCCCGAAGGTGCGGCGCAGCTGGCCGATCTGGGCCTGCAGGGCGTTGGCCGGGTTCGCCGCCTGCCCGTCGCCCCACAGCACGTCGATCAGCCGGTCGGCGCTGACCGGCTGCCCCCGCTGCAGCGCCAGCAGGGCCAGCAGCGCCCGCTGCTTGGCGCCGCGGACCGGCACCGGCACGCCGCCGGCTACCGCTTCGAGCTCGCCGAACAGCCGCACCTGCATGAGGCCACCATAGGTCCCGCCTCAGCGCTGCGACAGTGCCGTCTCAGGACCCCGGCGCAGGCTGGCATCCAAGACCACAACACTTCGAAGGAAGGACGAACAATGATCGAGGCGCAGCACCTCATCAAGCGCTACGGCACGACGGTCGCCGTCGACGAAGCCTCCTTCGCCGTCCGGCCCGGCCGGGTGACCGGCTTCCTGGGCCCCAACGGGGCCGGCAAGTCGACCACCATGCGCATGATCCTGGGCCTGGACACGCCGAGCTCCGGCTCCGTCCTGGTCAACGGCAAACCGTACCGCGAGCTGACCGACCCGCTCCGGTCCGTCGGGGCACTGCTGGACGCGAAGGCCATCGTCGGTGGCCGCAGCGCCGCCAGCCACCTGGCGTGGCTGGCCGACAGCAACGGCATCGGCCGGCGCCGCGTGACCGAGGTGCTCGAGCTCGCCGGGCTCAGCGACGTGGCGGGAAAACGGGTCGGCACCTTCTCGCTCGGCATGAACCAGCGGCTCGGCATCGCCGCGGCCCTGCTCGGCGACCCCGAGACGCTGATGTTCGACGAGCCGATCAACGGCCTGGACCCCGACGGCATCGTGTGGATCCGGAACCTGATGAAGTCGCTGGCCGCCCAGGGCCGCACGGTCTTCCTGTCCAGCCATCTCATGAGCGAGATGGCCCAGACCGCCGACCACCTGCTCGTCATCGCCCGGGGCCGCATCATCGCCGACGCCAGCACCGACGAGTTCGTCCACCGCAACTCGACCCCGAGCGTCCGGGTCCGGGCCCTGCAGCCGGCCGACCTGGCCGCCGCCCTGACCCGCCGCGGCGCTCTGGTTGAGCGGTGTCCCGACGGCGCCATGATCGTGACCGGCCTGGACTCCGCCGCGATCGGCGGCGCCGCGTCCGCCCACGACATCACCCTCTTCGAGCTCGCCGTGCACGGCGCGTCGCTCGAGGAAGCGTTCTTCGAGCTGACCCGAGACGAAACCGACTACCACGCCGGCCAACTGACCGGCACCAGCCAAGGAGCCTGACATGAGCGCCACGACCTGCATCCGCACCCCGGCCCGGCCGGTCCCAGCCGCCTCGATCAGCCGAACCCTCAAGGTCCGCATCCTCAAGGCAGAGTGGACCAAGCTCCGCACCCTGCCCTCCACCTGGCGCACCGCCGTCCTGACCCTGGCCCTGGGCATCGGCTTCAGCGTCGCCGTGGCCCTCTCCCAGATCAGCCAGTGGCACACCATGACGGCCCAGCAGCGCCAGGTGTTCGACCCGACCAGCGCCTCGATGAGCGGAGTCATGATCGCCGCGGTCGTCCTGGGGACGCTCGCCGTGCGGACGATCACCGCCGAGTACTCGACCGGGATGATCCGGTCCACCTTCAGCGCCATGCCCGCCAGACCGCTCGTGCTGGCGGCCAAGGCCGCCGCCACGGCCGCGTTCGCGTTCCCCGTGACGCTGCTCGGCAACCTCGCCGGCTTCGAACTCGGCCAGCGGATATTCGCCAGCCAGCACGTCGCGGTGACCATCGGCCATCCCGGCGTGCTCCCGGCCATGTTCTTCGGAGCCGTGGCCGTGAGCCTCGTCGCTGTCATCGGTGTGGGTACCGGCGGCCTCATCCGGCCCACTGCGGGAGCGGCCACCACCTTGGCGCTGATCATCATCGGGGGACTCACCGTCGGCCAGTTCCTTCCCGCCGGGTGGCGGCAGTACCTGCCCGGCATCGCCACTCAAGCGGCCGTGACGGTCCACCGCTCAGCCGGGCTGCTGCGGCCGGGCACCGCCCTCCTGGTCCTGGCCGTATACGCCGCCATCGCCCTGGGCGCGGCAGCCATGCGGGTGGCGCACCGCGACGCCTGACTCCGGCTCAGACTCCCGAGATCAACGACAGGCAGGAAAGGAAACTCCCGTGAACACCTCTACTATGACCACTACCCAGCGGACCACCGACGGGACCACGATGCAGGCAATCACCCAGGACCGCTACGGCGAGGCCGAGGACGTGCTGCGGCTGGAGGAGATCGCCCGGCCCGCGATCGGCGAGGAGGAAGTGCTGCTGCGCGTGCACGCTGCCGGCGTCGACCGGGGCGTCTGGCACCTGATGACCGGCCTGCCCTACCCGGTGCGCCTCGCGGGCTACGGGATCCGCGCCCCCAAGACTCGGGTGCGGGGCCGGGAGGTCGCCGGCCGAGTCGAGGCGACCGGGCCGGCCGTCACCGCGCTGCACGTCGGCGACGAGGTGTTCGGCATCGCCGACGGTTCCTTCGCCGAGTACGCCAGCGCCCGGCCGGGCAAGCTGGCACCCAAGCCCGCGAACCTCACCTTCACGCAGGCCGCGGCCTTCCCCGTCTCGGCGCTGACCGCCCTGCAAGCGGTACGCGACCGCGGGCGCGTGCAGGCCGGGCAGAAGGTGCTGGTCATCGGCGCGTCCGGCGGCGTGGGGACGTTCGCCGTACAGATCGCCAAGGCGGCCGGCGCCGAGGTCACCGGCGTCAGTAGCACGACGAAGGCGGATCTGGTCCGCATCCTCGGCGCGGACCACGCTATCGACTACACCCGCGATGACATCACGGCCGGAGGCCACCGCTACGACGTAATCCTCGACACCGGAGGCCACCGCCCGCTCAACCAGCTACGCCGGGCCCTGACCCCGCACGGGACGCTCGTCATCGTCGGGTCTGAGAACGGCGGACGATGGCTCGGCGGAAGTGACCGTCAGCTCCGGGCCCTGATGCTATCCCCGTTCACCAGCCAGACGCTGACCACGCTCATCTGCTCGGAGAACACGCAGGACCTGCAGGCGCTCACCGAACTCATCGAGTCCGGCCAGGTCAGGCCCGTCATCGACCGGACCTACCCACTGAGCCACGCCCCCGAGGCCATCCAGTACATGCGGGACGGACACGCCCGGGGCAAGGTCGTCGTCAACCTCTGAGGCATAAGCCGCGGCGAATTCCAGGCGACCAGCGGGCACTCAGGCTCGCCGGAGTCCCAGCGGGAAGACCCTCACAGCCGCCGGCGCGGATGCCGTCCCGGTCTGCCCGGCAGGTGCAGCTGCTGCGAATATCGCTGCCCGCCGGCCGGCCGGCCGGCGTCATCCTCAGCACATCCGTCAGCTCGGCTCAGCCAGGCCGTTACGCCATCGGACTCTGGGACGACGGCTCGGGGCAGCACTGGGCGCCGGCGGCGCGCCGCGCATGACGCGCGCCGACGCCGCGCGAGCGCTCGGCGCGGACCTGGCGCAGCTCGAACGCGCGCTGGCCGGTCACGCGCCAGACGCGCAAGACGCGCAAGGTCCGCGCACGCGCACCGGGCTGCGTGCGGATCAGGCCGCCGCGGCCTTGTCGGTGCTGACCGACGGCCAGCGCGTCTCGGTGATCAACGCGCCCGCCGGGTCTGGGAAGACGCACGTGCTGGCCGCAGCGGGCCGGGCGTGGGAGGCGGCCGGGCTGGGGCGGGTCATCGGCATCACGCCGTCCCAGTCGGCCCGCAACACCCTGGCCGCCGGGGTCCCGGTGTCCTACAACACCGCCCAGTTTCTGGGTGACCTGCCCGGCCAGCGCGGCGCCCGCGGCCCCGTCGAGCTGCGGCCCGGTGACCTGGTCCTGATCGACGAGGTATCCATGGTCTGCAACCCCGACCTGGCCGACGTCATCAGCCACGCGGCTGCCTCCGGCGCCAAGGTAGTCCTGGCGGGGGATTCCCAGCAGTTGCAGGCGGCGGAAAGCGGCGGCGGCATGTCCCTGCTCGCCGACGCGCTCGGCTCCGTCCAGCTCACCGAGCCGCTCCGGTTCCAAGCGGCCTGGGAACAGGCCGCCAGCCTCCGGCTGCACGACGGCGACACGACCGTGCTGGCCGACTACGACCAGCACGGCCGGATCCGCGGCGGGGCACCTGAGCAGATGATGGACGCCGCCGTGGCCGATTACCTCGCGCTCACCCTGGAAGGTACGGACACGCTGCTGATGGCAGCGGACCACGCGCTGCGCCGGGAACTGTCCCGCCGGGTCCGCGAGGACCTGGTCCGGCTCGGCCTCGTCGCCTCCGGACCCGCCGTAGCCATCGCCGATGGTACCGCCGCCAGCGCCGGGGACCTGATCATCTGCACCCGCAACGACCACACCGTCCAGGCGGGGGAGCCCGGCCGTGCGCTGGCCAACGGCGACCTGCTCCGCATCGAGGCCGTCACCCCACAGGGCCTGATCGTCCGCCGCGCGCTAGAAGCCGATCCGCGCACCGGGCAGCGGCGCTGGACCGACCGACACTTCCTGTTCGCCGACTACAAGAATTCCGAACTCGGCTATGCGGTCACCATCCACGTCGCGCAGGGCCGCACCGTGACCGCGGGCCTGGCGGTGATCGGCGGCACCGAGGACCGCCCGCACGCCTACGTCGCCCTGACCCGCGGAACCAGCATCAACCTCGCGTATGTATTCACCGTGTCCGCCCAGCGCGCCGACCCCGCTCCCGGCCCCCGCCCGGCGCCCGAGCCGGACCGCTACGACCAGGTACATACGAAACGAGCAGGCGTCCCCGTCCCGGCCTCCGCATCCGCTCCGCCCGGTGAGGCGCTGGCCGTGCTGGCCGCCGTCGTGGACCGAGACGGCCAGCTCCTGTCCGCGACCCAGGACCGGCACCGCGCCCTGACCGACGCCGATCACCTGGCCATCCTGAACGCCATCTGGACCGCCGAAACCACCCCGGCCCGCGAGCACCGGTACCGGAACCTGCTCATGGCCCACCTGTCGCCCGGCTACCGCCGCGAACCAGGCCACCAGGCCCGGTGGCTGTGGCGGACCCTGCGAGCCGCCGAGCTGGCCGGGCTGGACGCCGGGGGAGTCCTGGCCGCCGCGATCGGCGAACGGGACCTGGCCGGAGCCCGCGACATCCCCGCCGTCATCGACACCCGCCTCCGCCAGCGCACCGGTAACCTCGTCCCGTTGCCCGCAGGCCCGTGGTCCGCGCAAATCCCCGCCATCACCGATCCGGAACGCCGCGCCTACGCCGCCGAGATCGCCGCCCTGATGGACGCCCGCAAGGACCGGATCGGCGAGCACGCCGCCGACCACGCCCCGCCCTGGGCGGTCAGCGCTCTCGGCCCGGTGCCCGCCCATCCGGTGGACCGGCTGGAGTGGCAGCGGCGGGCCAGTTCCCTCGGCGCCTGGCGGGAACTGTCCGGCCACGACCATCCCGCCGACCCGATCGGACCCGAACCCGCAGCGGCCGCCCCGGACCTGCGAGCAGCCTGGCACGAGGCCCTGGCCGCCCTCGGCCCTGCCGACGGCCCGGACGTGCGCGGCATGCCGGACGGGACGCTGCTGCACCTGCGCGACACCTACCCCATCGAGACGGCCTGGGCACCGCAATACGTCGGCGATGAACTCCGCCAGGTCCGCGTCGCCACCTGCCACGCCCGCCTGGCCGGCGTCCGCGCCGCCGCCGAGGCCCTCGCCGCCCAGCGCCGCGGCCAGCACGAGCAAGCCAGCAGCAGACACTGGCCGCCAGCTACCAGGCCCTGCACGACATCTACGCCGAACGCGAGAGCGTGTTCGCCGCCGTCATGACCGACCGGGCCGACTGGGACGCCGCCACCCGCGCCCAGCGGCACCTCGCCGTCGCCGCCGACGCCGAACTCCGCCGCCGCCACCCTGGCCGCCAGTACCCGCCGCTGCGCGCCGGCGGGCGGGGGGG
>Ga0302235_10001826_pt1 | contig 15660 bp, 14 predicted proteins | sample II_Palsa_N3_3_FD_193577 | JGI IMG/M metagenome (GOLD analysis project Ga0302235, IMG submission 193577) | Peat permafrost microbial communities from Stordalen Mire near Abisko, Sweden - II_Palsa_N3_3 | ecosystem: Environmental > Terrestrial > Soil > Palsa > Peat permafrost | place: Sweden... | reverse complement strand
GGACCGGTTCGACGTGCTGGTGATCGGGGGCGGGATCACCGGCGTCGGCATCGCCCTGGACGCCGCGTCGCGCGGTTTCTCGGTGGCCCTGGTGGAGCGGGACGATTTCGCCTCGGGGACCTCGGGCCGCTCGTCCCGGCTGGTGCACGGCGGCCTGCGGTACCTGGAGCATCGCGAGTTCGGCCTGGTCGCCGAGTCGCTGCGGGAGCGGGGCATCTTGTTCCGGCTGGCGCCGCACCTGGTCCGGCCGATCCCCATGTACATGCTGGCCGACGACCTGCGCAGCCGGGCCACCTACCGGGCCGGGCTGGCCGCGTACGAACTGCTCGCGGCGGGCCGGAACGTCGGCTACCACCGGTCCGTGAGCGCCGAACAGGTCCGCGAGGCCATTCCGGGCCTGGGCGGGCGATCACGCGGCTTCCGGTACTTCGAGTGCCAGATGGACGACGCCCGGCTGACCATCGAGGTGGCCCGGGCCGCGCACGGCTTCGGCGCGGTGCTGGCGAACCACGCCCGGGTGACGGACCTGCTCGGCGACGGCCGGGTGACGGGCGCGGTCGTGGCGGACGAGATGACCGGGCAGCGGTTCGAGGTCCGGGCCCGGGCCGTGGTCAACGCGGCCGGGGTCTGGGCGGACCGGGTCACGCGGCTCGCCGGGTCCCACGTACCTGGCAGCTCAGACGGGTCAGACGGATCTGGCGGGGGGCGGCTGCGGCCGAGCAAGGGTGTCCACCTGGTGTTCGCCCCGGGTGCGGTCCAGACCACGGCGGCGCTGGTCACTCCGTCGGGGGCGGACGACGGGCGGTTCGTCTTCATCATCCCGTGGGAGGACCGGGTCTACGCCGGGACGACCGACACTGCCTACCAGGGCGACCTGGACCATCCGGCGGTCGATGCCCTTGACCGTGACTACATCCTGGGGGCGGTGGCCCGGAGCTTCCCGGGCGTGACCGAAAGCCACGTGGTGGCTTCCTGGGCGGGGCTGCGTCCGTTGCTGAGCCAGGACGAGGACCTGGGCGACGCCCGGACCAGTGACCTGTCCCGGAACCACGCGATCTTCACCAAGCCGCCGGGCCTGTTCACCATCACCGGCGGGAAGCTGACCACGTACCGGGCCATGGCCGAGGACCTGGTGGACCGGGTCGCCGCCGCGCTCGGGGACGCGCGGCCGGGCCGGACCCGGCGCATCCCGCTCGGGCTGCACGGGTCGGCCGCGGCGGCGGTGCGGCTCGCCCGGGCCGAGGTGGCCCGCCTGGGCCTGCCGCCGCGGGCCGCCGCCCGGCTGGTGCAGCGCTACGGCGACGACTGGGCCGAGGCGGCCCGGCTGATCAGCGGGGACCGGTCGCTCGGCGAGCCGGTGGTGAGCACCCTGCCCGTCCTGGGCGTCGAGGTGGTCCTGGCCCGGAGCCGCGAGATGGCTCTCACCGACTCCGACGTCTACGTGCGCAGGACCCGGCTCACCACCCGCGACGCCAGGTTCATACCTTCAGCCGGATCACCCCGGGAATGATGCCGAACGACACGGGCGTCGTGCCCATCATCTCCCCGTCCGCCTCGACCGGGAAGGGCCGGTCCGCGTCCAGGCGGATCCGGCCGGCCTGCAGCTCGGCGATGTTGCGGTCGCACCCGGAGCCGGCCGCCACTACCCCGAGTACGGTGTCGGACGCAATCGGCGTGCCGTTCTGGATCATTCCGTTAACCACTTCGTGGACGGTTCCGTCGCCGCCGACCGCGACCAGGTAGCGCTCGCCGTTTTGCAGCGCGTGGCGCGCGGCCTCGGTGGCGTGACCCGGATGGGTGGTCCGCACGATGCGGTAATCGAGCCCTTCGTCCCGCAGCACGCGCTCGACCCGCGTCAGCGCCGCGTCCACCTTCCCTCGCCCGGCCCGGGGATTGGCGATCACCACCAGCGGACCGAAGGGGCTGGTCACGGCAGCAGGACCCGCGGATTCATGATCCCGGCCGGGTCCAGGGCGGCCTTGATCCGGCGGAGCACGTCCACGCCGGTCTCGCCGAGGTCGGCGGCCAGGTACCGGGCCTTCAGGCGGCCGACGCCGTGATGGTGGGTGATGGTCCCGCCCGCGGCGGCGCAGCTGCGCACCGCCTGATCCCAGGCTGCCAGGTACCGCTGCTCCGCCTCCTGGTCGTCGGCCCCGCTGATCAAGAACGTGAAGTACAGCGACGAGCCGGACGGGTACAGGTGGGACATGTGACAACCCACCGCCTGGGCGTGGGCGGCCAGCGCCGCCCGGATTCCCGCGTAGAGCTCCGGCACCGTGGACCACAGCCCGGCGACCTCGAAGGTGTCCACGATCACCCCGGAGCCGAACGCGCGCTCGGGCCCCATGATCTGGGCGTAGGTGTCGACCGCGTCGTTGCGGTGCTCCCACCAGTGCTCCCCGTACCGCGCGCCGAGCTCAGCCGAGGCCCCGGCGTGGGTGAGCGTCTCGACGGCCGCCTGCTTCCTGACGTCGGCGCCCGGCGGGCCGACCGGGAAGCCGAGCATCCCCACGCACCCGCCAGGATGGCCGATCGCTCCGAAGCTCAGCTGGGCGTCGGTCTCGTCGTAGCCGCGGATCACGGCGGCCCCGGTCTCCGCGCGCACGGCCTGGGCGAGTCCGTCGGCCATGGCGGCGAATCCTCCGAAGGCGAAGGACAGCCAGTCCCAGCCCGCGGGCCGGGCCCGGCAGGCGAGCGTCGCCTCGGTGATCACCGCGAGCGTCCCCTCGGACCCGGCCAGGAGCCGCCGCAGGTCCGGTCCAGCGGCCGAGCGCGGCACGGGCCGGCTGCGCAGGATCTCGCCCTGCGGGAGGACCGCGGTCAGCCCCAGCAGCACATCCTCGATCGCCCCGAAGCCGGTGGACGCCTGCCCGGCCGACGACGCGGCGATCCAGCCGCCCACCGTGGAAAGGGCGATCGACTGCGGGTAGAGGCCGGTCGTCAGCCCGTGCTGCGCTAGGGCCCGTTCGAGCTGGTCGCCGCGCACGCCGGCCTCGACGTGGACGACCTGCGACACCAGGTCGATGTTGGTGACCTGGTCCATCCGGGACAGGTCCAGGACGACCGACCCCGTATCCGCCTGCGCTCCGCCGCAGACGCCGGAGCCGCCCCCGCGCGGGATCACCGCCGTAGCCGTCTGCGACGCCCAGGCCAGCACCGTGGCCACCTCCTGCGTACTGGCCGGGAAGATCACCGCGGCCGGGCGGGCAAGCTCATCGCCCCGGACGCGTCGCAGCAGCGACAGCGACCAGGAGTCGATGGCGCGCTCGCGCAGTGTCTCCGGGTCGGTCCGTACGGTGCCGCCGGGCAGGCGGCTCACCAGAATTTCCAGGGGACTCACGACGCGGATCGTAACCCACGGGTCGGCGCGATCGTTAGGATCGCTGCAATCACGAGCCGGTTTGGCCCAGCTTCATCCCTCGCGGGTGACGCGACCGCGTGTCGTAGCTCGCAGGATTGGTACGGGCTGGTGAACGGGGAGTTCCTCGTAGATGGACTGGGCGTGTAGGAGAGGTGGCCGGATCAGTGGGCCGCATCATTGTCGGTGCTCGCGATCATCGCCCTGATCGCAATGTTCTTCGTCCGCCGGCTTCCTACCCAGCAGCCCTCGGCAGCGCCTGCGCGCGAGCCCCCATCCTGAGGAGGGCGGCATGGCCAACCTGGAGAAGGTCGACCACATCGTCGTGTTGATGCTGGAAAACGGCTCGTTTGATCACATGCTCGGGTATCTGTCGCTTGAGGGTGCCCGCGGCGACGTCGATGGCTTGCGGCCGGAGTTCGCCAACGAGCACGACGGGCGCAGCTATCCCGTGCACCATCTCGGCAGCACGGTGATTGCCGATGATCCCGATCACTCCGCAAGCTCGGTCGACCTGCAGACCGGCGGCGGAACGATGAACGGCTTCGTCACGAGCTTCGCTGACACGCTCGCGCGCCGCGGTGTCCAGGACGGGGATCCGGCTCGCGTGATGGGTTACTACAACGCCGCCGATGTCCCGGTCTACGATCACCTCGCGCGCGAGTTCGCGGTGTGCGATCGGTGGTTCAGCTCGGTTCCCGGCGCGACCTGGCCCAACCGGCTGTGCGCGATGTGCGGTCGCGCCGCGGGCAGCCGCGATGACCTGCCGCACAACCTCCCCCCGCTGTACAACCACCCGTCGTTCGTGCGGCACCTGGACGCCCGCGGCATCACGTGGCGCTGGTATTCCTTCATAGCAGGCACCCTGCGTTTCGCCGACGCCCGCTACGCGCTCGGCCACCACGACAAGTTCGCGTTCTTCAGCACGACCAACCTGAACTGGAAAACCAGGATCGAGAGGGTCGACGCCCAGGCGCCCAGTTTCCTCGAGGACGCCGCCCGGGGCACGCTGCCGTCGGTCTCCTGGATCGACCCCGAACTTCAGCAACTTCAACCCCGGCGGCTTCCAGCCCAATGACGACCACGCCCCGGCGGACATCAAGGACGGCCAAGAGCTCGTGCTCGCCGTCTACCACGCGCTGGCCACCAGCCCGCAGTGGGAGAAAACGCTGCTGGTCATCTTCTATGACGAGCACGGCGGCTTCTTCGATCACCTCGCGCCGCCCGGCGCGCCCGACGACGACCCGCAGGTATTCGGCCGCTACGGGGTACGGGTGCGGGCGCTGGTCGTCTCGCCGTGGGTCGAGCCACGCTCGGTATCACATACGGTCTTCGACCACACGTCGATCATCAAGACGATCCTGCTGCGCTTCTGCCCCGACGCACTCCACGAGCCCGAGCGGCAGCACGGGCTGCTCGCGCGGATCAGCAGCGCCGGGCGCCCTCATCCCACGGGGGCGCGGGTGGCGCACGCCCATGATCTGGGAGAACTGCTCACCCGCACCGCGCCACGGTCAGCTCCGGCCCGGTACGCGCTGATCCACGACGCCGCGGCGCGCGCGGTAGCCAGAACCCAAAACGCGCCCATAGACGGGGATCCGATCGGCCGCCAGCACTCGACTGACCTCCAGATCCGCATCGCCGCAGCGACGCGCGAGCTGAGAAGGCGAGGACACCCGGCAAACCGGCCGTAGCCGCCCTTACGCAGCCTCACCCGTGCCGTCCCGGCGCGCCGCGACCCGGGCGAGCTCCGCGATTGTCGAGCCGGAAAGCACGTGCACCATCCTGGCCGCAGGCGAGGCCCCCAAGGCGTGGCGCGGCAGCCGTACTCGCAACGCGCCCGGCCGGGATTCGAAGACCAGGGGCGGATCCATCGTCAGTGCCTCACCGTCGACGCCGATCCGTACCGGCGCGCCAGAGCCGAGCTCGAATCGCGGCGCGCTCCACTCGACCCATCCGGGGAACCGGCGGACCTGGCCCGTCGCCTCGAGCGCGGCGAACTTACTGGCATCAGCCGCGTCGGCGATCATGACCGCTACCATCCCGAGCACGCCCTGGTCGATCTGCGCGCGGGTGCCCCGGCCACCCGGATGGTCGAGCTGATACGGGTTGTTCGACACGAGGATCAGGTGTGCCGTCGGGTGCGCCGTGCCGTCCGGTCCGGTGTAGCGCAGGTCGAGCTGGGTCGCGTCCGGGCCGAGCAGGTCAGGCAGGATAAAGGCGGCGGTCTTCAGCTTTGCGTCACGGTACTCGGGCGACTGGACGACCTCCGCGTAGAGGCCGAGCGAGGCATTGTTCACGAACGTCCGGCCGTTAACGGCGGCCAGGTCGATCCGGCGCTCCACCCCGTCCGTGAACGCGTCAAGCGCGCCCACCACGTCGTCGCGATCCAGCCCGAGGTCGAGCGCGAAATGGTTCCGGGTGCCCGCGGGTACGCACACGTGCGGGATATCATGCCGCGCGGCGACCGAGGCGATCTTCGCCTGGGAGCCGTCGCCGCCCGCCATGCCGATCACGTCGGCGCCCCGTGCGATGGCGTCCTCGGCCAGCTGGAGCAGGTCATCCTCGGGCCGCAGGACGACCGGCTCAATGCCGCGCTTCCGGCATTCCTCGGCGAGGTGGAACCGTTCCGCCTTACCGCCCCCCGACTTCAGATTCATGATCAGAACGGGATGCGCCGGGGACCCGGCGGCGGCGAGGTGCGCCATGTTGGCGCGCAACTGCCTGCGAGTGCGCTCCAGTGCGTACTTCGCGGCCAGCACGGACGCGCCGCCCAGGACCACGATGAGAACTACCCGCCAGATCCTGAGGTCGGCGAAGAAAAGGGCGGTGCCGAACGCCGCGACAGACGCCACCACCACGACCATCGCGATCACCCGCACCACGCCGCGCCGTGACACCGCATACCAGCCGCCCGTGGCGCAGACCAGCAAGGAGATAAAGGCCAGGATCACGGCGACCAGATGGACAACGACGCCGACGAAGAATATAGCGGCCGCTGCCACCAGCGCCGCCATGGCGACCATGGCCGCTAGCTGCCGCCCCACGCTCGGCCGCTGCGGCTCAGCCGCAGCGTCCTGCTCCGGCACCTGACCCCTCCTGACTGGCAGCTCGTCCCGCGTTCCCGGTCGACCCGAGTGCTAGGATACGCCGGTGGCAGGACGAGATGCCGCCCGCGAGGCGCCCGCTGACGCCGGGGCGGTCGCACAGCGGCTGGCTGGCAAGCTCGCGCAACTAAGCGGGCCAATCCGCCGGCAGGTGGGCGAAGCGCTGCGGGAGCTGGGTGCCCTGGACCAGGCGATCTACTCCGCGGTAGCCTCGACCCCCACTCCATCCCTCGACGAACCGCTGCGCCGACTCTCCGGCGCCGCCAATAACTCCCGCCTCTGGCTGGCCATCGCGGCCGGGCTCGCCGTCGGAGGGGGCAGGAGCGGCCGTCGTGCCGCCGTGCAGGGAACACTGGCCATCGGCGCGACGTCCGCGCTGGTGAACCTCGTTGTCAAATCCCTCTGGTCCCGGCAGCGGCCGGACCGGGCCGCGGCCAGAGTCCCGGGCCAGCGGAACGTGCCGATGCCGGCCTCCACCTCGTTCCCGTCCGGTCACGCGGCATCAGGGTTCGCCTTCGCCTCGGCGATCGGTCGGGACCAGCCCTGGCTCGGCCTCGCGCTGCGGTTCCTGGCAGCAGCTGTCGCGTACTCCCGGGTGCACACCGGAGTGCATTACCCAGGCGACGCCGTGGCCGGCTCGCTGATCGGCGCGAGCACCGGGCAGGCCGTGGCGGCCCTGACGGAGCGGCTGCCGCCGGCCCGGAGCCCTTCGGCGTCAGGTCCCGATAAAGCGGTGTGAGAACGAGGGCAGCCTCGCCCAGGCTCAGTGGCCGGTGAGGTGGATCACGCCGACGTCGGACAAGCCGTCGAGCACCAGCTGCACCCCGAGCGCGGCGAGCAGGAACCCGAAGACCTTCTCTGTCACCAGCATCCGGCTCGCGTCCAGGTGGCTGCTGACCTGCACGGCCCAGCGGAACACCACGACGTCGAGGGCGAGTATCACGATGAGGATGCCGACGACGACCGCGACCACCGAGATCGAGGCGGCTTCGGCCGAGGCAGTGACCAGGACGACAATCCCCGCCGGGTTGAGCAGGTAGGGCACGGCCAGCGGGAAGACGGCGACCTGCATCGGGTCCCGGTCTTCGGCCGGGTCGCTGCCGCTGTCCTGGTCGTGCTGCCCGAGGACCATGGTGACGGCGATGATGAGCAGGATGATCCCGCTGGCGACGCCTAGCGCGCCCGGGGAGAAGTGCAGCAGCCTGGTCAGCAGGCCGCCGAGGACCAGCAGGAGCACCGCGACAATGGCGGCGGTGGTCAGCATCTTGCGCAGGACACGGCGCTGGATGGCCTCCGGCATCTGCTTGGTCGTCTCCAGGAACGGCACCAGCGCGATCTTGGGTCCGATCCCGATCAGGAGCAGCAGGAACGTGTCGATGACGAAGGTGACGTTCAGCGATTCCAGTTCCATCCCGCCTCCTTAAGTCTGGCCCGCTCAGATCCGGTGCGCCCTGGACGGCAGGCGCATGGCCCGCAGTACGCGGGGCTGCAGCTGCGCCAGGACGTCGGAGGCGGCCAGTTTGTAACCATAGCTGTACGTCGGGGTGTTGTAGGCCATCTTCGCGGCCGCGTTACGCTGAAGCGTCGTTGGCCGGGGCGGTACCGTCCGGTACCGGCGGAGAGCTCTGCGCGGCGAGGTGGGTCTCAACGCGGGCGGAGGGGAGGCGTTCCTGCTCGCGGGCCAGCAGGGCCAGCGCGCGGGCGTCGGCCGCGGTGGGGCGGTTCGGGTCCAGGGCGCGTGGCCACAGCCGGGCATAGTGGACGGCTGCCACTTCGGCCGAATACACCAGCGCCTGACCGACCAGGTACAGCAGCGCGAACATGCCCGCCACGGTGGCGAAGCTGCCGTAGACGGGCCCGGCCTTGGCCACCAGCCTGGCCAGCAACGGCGCCCCGGCCTTGAGCACGACCGTCACCGCCACCGCGCCCAAGATGGCCCCCGGCCACAGCGCCCGGACCGGAGCGGGCCGCGCCAACAGCAACTTGGCGCCAAACAGCAGCACCGCGAAGACGACCAGCGCCGACCCGAGCACCGCGGCCGCCCGCTCCACACTGGACGGGCCGGGCAGCACAGTGGCCACCACCGAGAGCGCACCGACGGCCACTGCCCCGACCAGCAGCATCGCCAGCACCGTGAACACCCGGACGTACCGTGAGACGAAACCGGCCCGGCAGCGATACCGGACCCCCGCGACGTGGTTCAGCGTCTGGTAGACCGAGAACACGACACCAGTTCCGGACAGCAGCAAGCCGATCAGGCCGGCCACGAACGGGATGGCCGACGTCGGCAAGGTGGCCAGCGAATGCTCGACCGTGGACCGCAGCGCCGGCGGCACGATCTCGTTGATCAGCCGCTGACGCAGGTCCGGATGATCGGCCAGCACCCGCGACAGGACCGCCACCCCGAGCAGCAGCAGCGGAAAGATGCTTAGGAATCCGTAGTAGGTGATGAGCGCCGCCTGCCGCCCGCCCTCATCGTCGCCGTACTTCTTCACCACCGCGTAGGGGAACCCCAGCACACCATGCTTGCGCTGCAGGCGGTCCGCCCACGCGATGATCCGGTCCACCAGACCGCTCAGTCCTTCCAAGCTCATGGGTCTAGCGTGCCCGGTGTCACACGTATTCGCGTCGGCGCATCCAGGCGAGGGTGATCCAACCCCAGATCGGGGGGAAGGTAGGCGGTGAACAGCCGCTGGATGAACACCGCCGCGACGGCCTGGTCCTGGGGCACGCCGACGCTGGTCAGCCCGCCGATCAGGCCCGCCTCCACGACGCCGAGGCCGCCTGGGACGGGAACGGCTCCGCCGATGATCGAGGCCAGCGTGATAACCACGAGCAGCGTCGCGATGCTGGCCCGCTGCCCGACCGCGTGCAGCGACGCGCCGAGGCTCATGGCCACCAGCAGCTGCGCCAGCACCGAGCCGCCCAGAATATAAAAGATCTTGCGCGGCTCGGCGGCGATCGTCTTGATGTTGGCCCAGATGCTGACCAGATGCGGCCGGATCCGCGTGCTCGCCAGCCGCCGCAGCCGGGGCACCAAGGCGATCAACGCGGTGGCGATCCCCACCGCGAGCACGACGCCGATCACGATCCAGATCACCGTCTGGTGCCCGCCTGAATCTGCCGGCCGGTGGAAGTCGCCGGCGGCGAAGCCGATGGAGGCCAGGAACAGCAGGATCTTCGCGGTCCAGCTCGCGGTGGACGCGATGGCGCCGGAGCTGACCGCGGCCGCCGCGTCGTAGCCGTTGCGCTGGAAGAACCTGACCCGGAGCGCGAACACCGCGACGTCCCCGCCGGCCAGCGAGGTAAAGGTGTTCGAGGTCTCCAGCGCGAGGCACCGGCCGTAGGGCAGCTGGCCCGGGACGGCGCCGTTCAGCGCCCACGCCTCCGCGGCCACCGGGAGCTGGGCGAGCACGAAAGCCAGCGCCACCCAGCCCCAGCTGACGCCCTTGATGACGTCCAGCGACCCGCGCACGTCGGCCAGCACCCCGAGAATCGCCCAGAGGCCGATCAGCGTGCCGAGGCCGAACACCAGGTTGACCCAGCTGACCCGCTTCGCCTCGGCCAGCTTGGGCACCTCGATGCCGGCCGCGCTGGCCACCGCCGTCCGCAACTGGGCAAGCAGGGCCTTCTCCTGCTGGAGAGCGGCCACCGTGACCGGGTCGAGCGCCGAGCGCTGCAGGTGCACCAGGGCCCCGCGGGCGGTGTCGGCGTCGAGCACCCGGCCCGCCGCCGCGGCCGTGCGCTCGGCACCGACCCGCACCGCCACTGCGGCCAGCACGGCCGCGAGGTCGCCATCGAGGCGGTCGCCGGGGGCAGAAGAGGACGCGGAGCGGAAATCCTTCAGGCAGACTCCGCCCTCCGCAGACACGATGATCGTTTCTGACCCGAGCGCTCCATGTGCGAGGCCGGCCTCGCGCAGTCGCATCATGGTCCGCAGGAGTTCGTCCACGGTCTCGTCCGGCAGGACGGCGTCGTCGGCCTCGGCCAAAGCCCGGCCGGCCGGCCGGCAGCCTGGTGACCAGCGCCGCGTCCCGGCTGGGCCCGAACCGGCCCACGGCGAGCACCTCCGGCACCAAGACACCGGCGCGTCCGGCCATCAGGGTGAGGAACGCCTCGTGCTCGACCTGCTGCAGACGATCAAGAATGAGGGTGGGCCCTGAATCGCGGTAGAAGCAGAACCGCCACAGTTTCGCCATCACGCGCGCATCGGAGGCGTCACGACCGTAGACCGACAGCTCGATGGCCCGGCCGGCGGCGTCCTGCCCGGCGAGTTTCTCCACCCCCAGATCTGGCGGGGGGCCCGGGCGATGCTCCCGACCGCGACATTCAGGTCGGCGATCCAGCCGGTGATCTCCTCCGCCGAAGGCAGGCCGAGCGGCGACCCCACCGCCAGATGGAGAGCGGCCGCGACGCCCCAGCCGAGGGCAAGGCTGGAGACCGCGTTGACCGGTAGCGCGGACCCTTCGATGACCGCGGCGATCGACGCCGTCGCGATCAGGAACGTCGCCAGTCGGTGCAGCGGGCGGCTCAGGTAGGGCAGCGCGGTAGCCGCCATGGCCATCGTGACCGCGAGCTGCGTCACCGGATACTTCGCATCAACGCCGGCCAGCGAGTCGGTCGCCGACCGCCCGGCCGACGGTCCCAGGATCTCGCCGAGCAGCAGGCACACACCCCAGGTGATCACGGCGGCCAGCGCCGTCCACCGGACCGCGGCCAGCCGCGGAACCAGCAGCCCGAGGATGACCAGAAGGACGATGACGCCGGCCGAACCGAGCCAGAAGACCGAGGTCACCAGCCAGCTGATCGCCGCGGGCGGCGGGTTCAGGGCGTGTACGAGCCGCAGTTCCACCGCCGAGTTGGCCCGCATGACCGGAACCGATACCGCCACCACGACGATTGCGAAACCCAACCGAACGCATCAGATGCCCGCCGGCGGGCCGTTCCCCCACCCCGCGGCCCGAGCACCGCCGCACGCAACCGTCCGGACACCACCCGGCGGTCCGCACCCGCCACGCCCTCGCTGGTTACCGAGGCCACGGGTTCCTCCTGCCTCACGGCCGACCAGGCAGCCCGGCCTGCCGGTGACGGCGTCGCAGCCAGAGATTATCGCCAGCAGCCCGGCGTTGTCAGCCCTGACGTGCCTGTTCCATCTCCGCTTCACTGCCGGTCAGCGCCAGGGGAACGCGGGCCTGATCGTTCCGCGATTCTTACTGGCGGGACATCGCCATGCGAATCTCGCTGTCGGTGTCGGTGATGAGGTCGCCGGAGAGGTCGACGGTGACGGTGTAGAGGGTGCCGGTGAAGGGGAACGGGGACTGGTAATCCCCGACGATCGCGGAGCCGGGGTTGGCGCCGCAGGTGAGCCCGCCGTGGTTGAAGGCGGTTGCCGGTCTGTGATCCGAACTGATCATCCGTCGGGGGTGATTTCCGGCGCCGAACGGGGACTTAGGATGCGCATACGAGCTGGGGAGCGGAAGCGGCAGGGCGAGCAGGGCTTCTGCCGGTTCTCGCCGCGATAGGCGCCGCCATGAACAGCCGCGGCGTAGGCCGCCGGGACCTTGGAGCCTGATGATGAGCTCGGCGTGGGCCGGCGATCACCGTTCGGGCGGGCTCAGCGCGGCGGTCGATGCTGGCTTCCCGGGTGCTGATGTGCTGGTGAGTCGGTGAGCGTTTCGGACCTGGCTCTGGTCGCCGCTCTGGTGTTCGTGTGGGGTGCGGTGTCGGCCCGGCTTGAGCGGTTTGACGTGACGGCGCCGATCACGTTCGTCATCGCCGGGCTGGTGCTCACGCACGGCCCGCTGGGGGTGCTGGGGATCGCGCCTTCGCACGAGGCGGTGAAGGTGCTGGCCGAGACCACCCTGGTGCTGGTGCTGTTCTCCGATGCGTCCCGGGTCGGGTTCCGGGACCTGCGGGCCGAACTCGGCCTGTGCCTGCGGCTGCTGGGGATCGGGCTGCCGCTCACGATCGGCCTGGGCATGCTGCTGGCGCTGGCCCTGTTCGGGGGCATCAACATCTGGCTGGCCCTGCTGATCGGCGCGGCCCTGGCCCCGACGGATGCGGCGCTGGGCGCCGGCGTGATGGTCAATCGCGCGGTCCCGGCCAGGATCCGCCGCCTGATCAACCTGGAAAGCGGGCTCAACGACGGGATCGCCACGCCGTTCGTGCTGGTCGCGGTGGCGGGGGCGGGGGTCGCCGCGCATGAGTCCGGGATCGGGCCGGGCGGGGCTGTCGCGGAGCTGGCTCTCGGTCTGGCCGTGGGTGTCGTGGTGGGCGGCGCCGGCGGCTGGCTGGTCAGTGTGGCCCGCCGCCGCGACTGGGTCGCCGAGGGTTTCGCCGGCGCGGCCGTGCTCGGCCTGGCGGTGTGCGCGTATGCCTCAGCGGTCGCTTTGCACGGTAACGGCTTCATCGCCGCGTTTATCGGCGGCCTGGCGTTCGGCAGCACGGCGGGGCGGCGCGGCGAGCCGCTCGTGCCGTTCGTCGAGGAGACCGGGGCGCTGGTGTCGCTGCTGGTGTGGCTGGCGTTCGGCGCGGTCGCCGTCGCACCGATGTTTGAGCACCTGACCTGGCAACTGGTGGTGTATGCCGTGCTCAGCCTGACCGTGGTCCGGATGGTCCCGGTCGCTCTGGCGCTGGCCGGGGCCAGGCTCGGCTGGCCGACCACGGCGTTCGTGGGCTGGTTCGGTCCCCGGGGCCTGGCCTCGGTCGTGTTCGCGCTCATCGCGCTGGAAGATCTCGGCGAGAAGGCGGCCAGCCCCGCGGTGGCGGTCATCACGGCCACGGTGCTGCTCAGCGTGATTGCTCACGGTGCCAGCGCAGAGCCGCTGGCCCGCCGCTACGGGGCAGTGACGGCCCGGGCCGCGAAGCGCAGGGACTCCGGTGGCCTGCCCGAGGTGCCGACACGACGGCTCATCCGCCGGGCGCGGGCACCGGGCACCGAAGCCGCACCGGGCACCGAACCCGCACCGGGCACCGAACCCGCACCGCCCCCCGTGCCGGGTGAGCTTCACCCCTGAAGGGGGATGCTGGCCAGCGCGGGTGTCGATAGCGTGCTGGACATAACCGTCGCCGGAGTCGGGAGCATCCACGGCATGTCCAGGGCGAGATCGTCGTTCGCGGCGACCGCAAACAGCCATGCGCCACGGCCGGTTCCGCCGGACCCGGTAAGGAACCGGGTCCGAGGCCGATGACGTGGCCGTCCGCCGCCCGCCAGCCGGAGCGGTTGAGCCGGCCCCAGCGGCGCGTGCGGGCCGGGCTGGTCCAGCTGCTGTGCGTGATCGCCGGGCTGGGGCTGGGCCTGCTGCTGCCGCGGATCAGCACCGATCCCAGCGTGGCCGGCACCCGAGTGACCGAATCGCTGGTCACCTTGGGCTTCGGCACCCTGGGCGTGGTAGCCATCATTTTCTCGCTGCTCTTCCTGGTGGTGCAGTGGGCCTTCGGGAGCCTTTCACCCAGGCTGAACCTGTTCCGTGACGACCCGATCGTGTGGCGGACGTTCGGCGCGGCCGTTGGCGTGTTCGTGTTTTCGGTCACTGCGGCCCTGGCCATCGGCAACGACCAGAAGGTGTCGGTGATCGTGCCCGCCGTGGAAGTAGCAGGCGTGCTCCTCACCCTGGCCCTGGTGCGGGTCTTGCAATTGAAAGCCTTTACCTCGATCCAGCTGGCACCGACCCTGGCAGCGATCGCCACGGAAGGCCGCGCCATCCTGGATGACCTGTACCACCGTCCCTGGACGACCGGGCCGCGTCCTGCCGCTGCGCTGCCGCCATTGCGCCGCACCGTCCTTTGGCCACACGGGCAGGCCACCCTGCAGCAAGTCCACCTGCCCCGCCTGCTGCACGCGGCCGGCAGTGCCGTCATCGTGCTCCAGGCCGGCATCGGCGACACCCTCTGGCAAGGTACCCCGGTCGCGGATCTGCACGGTGGCGACGTGACGGACACGGCCCTCCTAGGCGGCCTGGTGACCGGGGAGGAACGCACCTTCCACCAGGATCCGCTGTTCGCCTTCCGACTCCTCGCCGACATCGGCCTGCGCGCCCTGTCTCCCGCGGTCAACGATCCGGCCACCGCCGTCCAGGTACTGGACACCATCCAGAGCATCCTTAGCCCCCTGGTAATCCGGGACCTTGACGTCGCTGACATGGCCGACGGATCCGGAACGGTCCGCGTGGTCCTGGCCCTTCCTTCCTGGGATGACTACCTGCGGACGAGCCTGGACGATCTCATCGAGGCCAGTTCCCGCTCGCCCATGGTGCTGCTGCGAGTACGGACCCTGCTCACCAGCCTGCTGAAAGCCGCGCCGCCAGAGCGCCGACCCTCGATCGCATGGCGGCTCGAGCACGCCCAAGATCTCCTGGCCGGCAACTTCCCGCTGATCTGGCGAGACGCAGGCGGGAAAGACCCAGGATGAGCTCAGGCCGGAGGGCCCTGCCCAGCTGATCGTTCTTGCCGGATGGCGTGCCACTTCGACACCCCTGCCTTGATACCCAGTCCGATTGCGACGATCACGACCACCCCGAGCACCGCCTTCGTGCCAGCATCCCCGATACGCTTGGCGATCTCCGCGCCAAGGAAGTACGAGAGCCCGACATATATTCCTATCCAGCCGACACCTGCGACTAGCGCTCCCAGCATAAATACGGAGAAACCCACCCGGAAAATCCCAGACACGAAAGCCGGCATCGACAGGGCCGCCACGAAGTTGTTATGAGCGAAGGCATGGTCGCCTTTGGCCAGCTGGAACGCGGCTTCTACGGAACCGCGCCGAATCGCCGCTGGGTGGCGGACATCACGTACGTGCCCGTCGTCGCCGCGGATTTCGTGTATACCGCGTTCGTGATGGACCTGTTCGCCCGCCGCATTCTGGGCTGGCAGGTCACTGATCACTTGCAGGCAGATCTTGCCCTCGATGCGCTGGAAATGGCGATCTGGACGCGGCGCCACGAGAGCATTGAGGGGCTGGTCCACCATTCCGATCGCGGCGTCCAGTACACGTCGATCCGTTACGCCAAGCGGCTAGAGGACGCCGGTGCGGTGCGTTCGGTCGGGAGGAAAGGTGACTCCTATGATAATGCTGCGGCGGAATCGCTGAACAGCTTGTACAAGAGAGAGCTTATCGATCTCCGTGGCGATTGGAAAGGGGCTGATGATGTGATGGCCGCCACGGCGGATTGGGTGCGGTGGTATAACGAGGTG
>Ga0302235_10001825_pt1 | contig 15660 bp, 12 predicted proteins | sample II_Palsa_N3_3_FD_193577 | JGI IMG/M metagenome (GOLD analysis project Ga0302235, IMG submission 193577) | Peat permafrost microbial communities from Stordalen Mire near Abisko, Sweden - II_Palsa_N3_3 | ecosystem: Environmental > Terrestrial > Soil > Palsa > Peat permafrost | place: Sweden... | reverse complement strand
GAGCGAAGCCGCCCGGCTGGCCGGATCACAGCCGGTCGGCTCGCACCACCTGCTGCTCGCCGCCCTGGGCGATCCCGATACCGCCGCGGCCCGGGCCCTGGCCGCTCTAGGCGTCGACCTGGACCAGGTAAGAGAAGCCCTCCGCACCGCCGACGTCACCGGCACCAGCGACGAGCAGCCAGAAGAGGCCGGCCGGCGCCAGATGCTGATCCGGGTGACGGACAAGCAGGTCACGATCGAGGCCACCGATCCGGTGATCGTCGACCTCGGCCACGCCGCGCTCGATGCGCTCGGCGAACAGGCCAGCCCGCCCGGCACCATTCGCGGTGGCCTCCCCGCCAGCGCCAGCCTGGCCAACCTCTGGCAGGCGCTCCATGACAGCCTCGAGGCTATCCGGCGGCGCGCGACGTTGCCCGCGGACCCCCCGAGCTCACCAGACCACCCCGAAAACCCCGAAAACCCCGACCAGCCAGGAACCGACGCCGCTTAGCACCGCGCTACGCCCTATCGGACGGGGTGGTGGTGATCGAGAAGCGGTTGACCTGGAAGTTCTCGTTCACCCCGCCCGTGCTGCAGATTTCCCAGCCGTACCCGATCGCCCACAGGCCGCTGTCCTGCGGCAGGTAGCCGTGGGTCACCAGCCAGTTGAGCATGGGCAGGATGTCCACGCGGCCGGCCTGCTCGCTGGTGGGCAGCTTCCAGACCAGCTCCGAACCGAACTGGCACAGGTTCCAGGCCTGCACCGGGACGCCGCCGGACCCGCCGAAGCTGGCCGTGGCGGCCAGGGTACAGGCACCGTTGTTAGCGAAGTCCTGCTCGATCATGACCTCAGCGCTCCAGTTGGTGGAGGTGCCCTGGCCGAGCCAGATGTCGTAGGTGGCCCAGGCGGTCGTCTTGCTCGTCGCGTTCATGTTCTCGCTGAAGGACGAGTAGATAGAGGAGTAATGGGAGAGCGGGGTCGAGGTGTTGTTGGTCTGGCCGTAGTTCGCGCCGACGCTCGGGTAGGACACCACCGCGGTGTTCCCGGCGGGAATGCTGGCGGTCACCTGCCAGTTCCCGGGGTTGGTCACGGCCAGGGTCTGCTGCCAGCCGCTGATGGGACCCCACACGTCGTTGCCGACGGAGGTGTTTGAGGTGGTTCCAGTGATCTGCGGGTAGTCGTACGGGCCGCAGGTCCCCTTCTGTGCGCTTGTCGTGCAGGCGGCAGGCGTCGATGATCTGGACGCGGCGCCGCCGCACCCAGCAGCAAGCATGGCCACCAGCGCGAGCGCCGCGATCTTTAGGGAGGTCATAGCCAATCGGGGATCTTTAGGGAGGTCATAGCCAATCGGGTTTTTCGCCGACGTAATAGGGTTCCCGTTATGGTACGAGATCCTAGGCCGGCCGTGTCGCCCGTCCGGGAAAACGAGCCCATCATCCAACGGCGCGAAAGATATCCCGCTATAAGCACGCGTAACCGGACAAACGGAAACCAAGCTTATGTTCCGCAGAAATCCGGGCCTCTCTCGCTAATGGTGTTTCCGCCGTCAAGCAGCCCATCGGCCCTGCTTGACGGCGGACCGTTCGGTACAACCAGGGCGACTTTAAATAAACGAAGTACTTGTCGTATCAACCTCACTTGCTGCCGGCTCCTGTAGGGGTGAAGCGTCGGGTCTTGATTATCGTCCAGAATCTTCCGGTACCGTTCGATCGGCGAGTGTGGCTGGAGTGCCAGGCTCTGGTTTCGGCGGGCTATCGGGTTGCTGTGGTTTGCCCCAAGGGCAGCGGCGACCCTGGCTACGAGGTCGTCGAGGAGGTAGAACTCTACAAATACCGGCCGTATGCGCCAGGAGGAAGTAATCTCAGCTTTGCCGTCGAGTACCTCTACTCGTTTCTCGCGACGACCTGGATGGCGCTGAAGGCCAGGCGCTCGGGCCGTTTCGCGGTGATCCAGGCCTGCAATCCGCCCGATATCTTCTGGCCCCTGGCCATGGCTTTCCGTGCCCTAGAGGGGAGCCGATTCGTTTTTGATCATCATGATCTGTGCCCTGAACTTTACGAATCTCGCTTTCCGGAAGGTCGCAAGCTGCCTTACAAAGGTTTGCGGGCCCTTGAGCGCAGGACTCACCGGGCCGCGGACCATGTGATCGCCACGAACGATTCCTACCGGAAGATCGCTATGGCCCGGAGCGGCAAGCGGGCCACGGACGTGACGGTGGTCAGGACCGGACCGGACCCGCGGCGGCTGCGGCGGGGCCAGGCCCACCCGGAGCTGCGCCGGGGCCGCCGCTACCTCGCCGCGTACATCGGCGTCATGGGTCCGCAGGACGGGGTCGACATCATAGTGCGAGCAGCCAGCATCGTGGTTCACGAGCTCGGCCGCGAGGACATCGCCTTCACGTTGATCGGCTCAGGAGACTGCTTTGCCGACCTGGTGGCATTGCGCGATGAGCTCGGCTTGGCCGGTCACGTGGAGTTCACCGGGCGGGCGCCGGATGAGCTCGTCTCGCGCATTCTCTCCACTGCGGACGTCGGCCTTTCGCCCGACCCGAAGAACCCGCTCAATGACGTATCCACGATGAACAAAACCTTGGAATACATGGCTTTCGAACTTCCCGTGGTGGCATTTGACCTGCGCGAAACGCGGATCTCGGCGGGCGACGCCGCACTTTATGTCAAGCCCAACGACGTACACGACTATGCCGTGGCCATCGCCGAATTCATGGACGATGAGCCGGAGCGAGCCCGGCTAGGCAAGCTGGGCCGGGCCCGGGTCGAGCAGGAGCTGGCCTGGAGCCACCAGGAGCGCGCCTATCTAGGCGTTTACCAGCGCCTGACGGCCGGCCCTACCGCCCGTGAGCCGGCCCGTCATGGTTGACCAGGGCCGTGCGGACGAGGTCAGGCGGCTGTTTAACACACGGGCCGCGGCATGGTCCGCCTTCTACGCTCCAGATGGCGGTTTCACCGGACGGCTGGCCCTTTTCGCTGCCCTCATGACCAAGCACGTGACGGCGGGCGGCCGAATGCTCGATCTCGGCTGCGGCAGCGGCGAAATAGCCCGGGCCGGCGCTGCCGCCGGGCTACGGGTAACGGGATGCGACATAAGCGAACTGATGCTGCGCTCGGCCATGTCCCGGGACGCCCGCGGCGACGTCGAATGGGTCCAACTCGAAACACAATGGCGCAGGCTGCCCTTCCCTACTGGCAGTTTCGACGCAGTTGTCGCCGCGAGCGTCCTGGAGTATGTGGACGAGCCGTCCGTCGTGCTGACCGAGTGCGCCCGGATACTGCGTCCCGGCGGGCTCCTGGCCTGCACCGTCCCCGATCCCAGGCATCCGGTCCGCTGGCTGGAGTCGGTGGTCAGCCCCTGCGCGCGGATGCCGGCGGTCTTGGCCGCCGCCCGCCGCTGGCCCCGTCTGGAGAACCACCTGACCTACCTTCAGACCTCGCGACAGCGGCATCTGGCCAGCTGGTGGCGCGCCGCCGCGGAGCAGGCGGGTCTGGCCCCAGTTCCGCGCCCGGTAAAGGCCGGCGGATATTCACGGCTTCGGCTTTTGACATTCAAGCGGCCCCATCAGGGTGATTGACGAAGGGCATGATGAAGCAGATAGCTCAGAATTACAAGTCGGGGGAACTTACCGTCCTCGACGTGCCTGCCCCGGCGTGCCGTCCGGGGGGCGTCCTGGTGCAGTCGCTGTTCTCGCTGATCTCCACCGGCACCGAGATGATGAAGCTGGCCGAGGCCAAGATGTCGATGGTGGGCAAGGCGCGAGCCCGGCCGGACCAGGTGCGCAAGGTCCTGGACACCGTCGCGCAGCAAGGCGCGGTCAGCACTTATAAGAAGGTAATGAGCAGGCTGGATTCCTACACTCCGCTCGGCTACTCGCTCTGCGGCGTGATTGTCGAGGTGGGTAAGGGAGCCGAAGAATTCCAGGTCGGTCAGCTCGTCGCCGCGGCCGGTAACGAGTATGCCCTGCACGCCGAATATAACTGGCTCCCCGTTAATCTGTGCGCACCGGTTCCGCGCGGTGTCTCGCCCGAGCACGCTGCCTTCGCCACCGTCGGTTCGATCGCGATGCACGGCGTCCGGCGCGCGGAGGTCCAGCTCGGCGACACGGCGTGCGTCATCGGCCTCGGCCTGGTCGGCCAGCTCGTGGTGCGTCTCCTGGTCGCCTCGGGCGTCCGGGTCATCGGCCTGGACATGATCGACCAGCGCTGCCGGCTGGCCGAGCAGGCCGGAGCCGTCCTGTGCGCCGCGCCAGCGGACGAGGGCATGGAGGCCGCCCGGCGCTCGGTGGACGAGATCTCGGGCGGGCGCGGGGTCGACCATGTGTTCCTGGCGGCCGGGGGATCGTCCAACGGACCGGTCGAGGTCGCCGCCCGCCTGGCCAGGGATCGCGCCCGCGTCGTGGACATCGGCAAGACCCGCCTGGACCTGCCCTGGAACGCCTATTACGAGAAGGAACTCGACGTCAGGTTCTCCCGGTCCTACGGGCCCGGGCGGTACGACGAACGGTACGAGCTCGAGGGCATCGACTACCCGATCGGCTACGTTCGCTGGACCGAGCGGCGCAACCTGGAATGCTTTCTCGACCTCGTCGCGCGCAAGGAAATCGAGGTCGAAACGCTGGTATCCGGTGTCTTCCCGCTGGCGGACGCGAGCGGCGTCTACGCCGACCTGGCCTCCGGCTCGCTCAAGGCCGTGGGCGTCCTGCTCGAGTACCCCGCCAGGCCCGCCGACACCCCGCCGCGCGCGCCAGACAGCGTAATCAGAGTCGGAACGAACCCGGCCAGCACAGTCCGCGCCAACCCGGGGGCACCCCGGGGCGCGAGCGGCGGACGCCTCAAGATCGGATTCGTCGGTGCTGGCAACTACGCATCGTCGATGCTGTTGCCGCACCTGGCGCGACTGGATAAGGCGTACCTGGCGCACGTCGCGACCAGCCGGTCGCTGTCCGCCGTCAACGCGCAGCGGCGCTTCGGCTTCACCACGGCGTCGACCGACGCCGACGCCGTGTTCTGCGATGCCAGCTTGGACGCGATCTTCATCGTGACCCGTCACCATACCCACGCGGACCTGGTCTGCCGGGCGCTGGCGACCGGCAAGGCCGTCTTCGTGGAAAAGCCCCTGGCCCTGACCCGCGACGAGCTCGCCCGTATCGTCGAGGCCATCGCGCGGACGGGCAACGACCGGCTGATGGTGGGATTCAACCGGCGCTTCGCGCCACTGCTCACCCGGCTGAGATCCCGGTTCGGGCCCGCGGACTCTAGTTCGGTCATGCGGTACCTGGTCAACGCGGGGCCGCTGGCCGCCGACAGCTGGTACCGGAACGACGCGCTGGAAGGATCGCGGTTCGCCGGCGAGGGCGGTCATTTCATCGACACGCTGAGCTGGTGGGCGGCCAGCCTGCCCGAACAGGCTTACGCCGTCAGCGGACCGGAGAAGGACGACGTGCAGGTCACGGTGCGGTTCGGTAACGGCTCGAGCGGCACCATCACGTACGTCACCGGCGGGAACCCGCGCTACCCGAAGGAGACGCTCGACGTCGCCGCCGGCGGCTGCAGCGCGCGGCTTGACAACTTCGCCAAGGCGAGCCTCTGGAGCGGGCGGCGGCAGCACGCCATCCGGCCGCGGGGCGGCCAGGACAAGGGCCAGCGGGCTGAGCTGACCCAGTTCGTCGAGGCCGTCGTGACCGGTGCGCCGATGCCCATCGGCGTCGAGTCCCTCCTCGCCACCACCCAGGCGACGATCGCGGTGGGCGAGAGCGTGCTGAGCGGCCGCGCGGAGCGCGTATGAGCGCGACCCCGGCATCACGGCTCGGCTGGTACGGGCGCCGGATAGCCCGGATGTCGCCTGCCGAGGTGGCGTGGCGGGCCCGCGACCAGGTCCTGGCGGCGGCCTGGTCCAGGCGCCAGGTAAGCAGAGCGCAGATGGTCAGCATCGGGCCGCCGCCGACGGGCGAGCGCAGGTTCAGTGCCGTCTTGCCGGCCGAGGCCGCCGCCCGAGTCTGCGAGGACACCAAGGCCGCCGTTCTGGCCAGCGCGGACCGGCTGTTGCGGGGCGAGTGGGAGGTCCTCGGCGTCACCCGGACCGACATGGTGGCGCCGGATTGGTTCCGTGACCCTGCGACCGGCCGCCGGTCCGCTCCCGGCCGTTACGCCTTTCGTATCGATCACCGCTCGGACGCGCAGGTCGGCAACATCAAGCAGGTGTGGGAGATCTCGCGGCTGCAGCATCTCACCCTGCTGGCGACCGCCTGGTTTCTCACTCATGAGGACAAGTACGCGAACCGGGTGGCCGATCACCTCCGCTCGTGGTCCGATGAGAACCCGTTCCTGTCCGGTGTGCACTGGACGAGCGGCATCGAGCTGGGCGTCCGCATGATCAGCCTGGCCTGGATCCGGCGTCTGCTGGACGACTGGCCAGGCGTGGGCGGGGAGTTCGAGGGTAACGACGTCACCCTGCAGCAGATTCACTGGCATCAGCAGTATCTCGCCTCGTTCCCCAGCCGCGGCTCATCGGCTAACAACCACGTGATCGCTGAGGCGGCCGGGCAGCTCGTGGCTAGCTGTGCCTTCCCGTGGTTCGGCGCCAGCGAGCGCTGGCGCGCGAAGGCCGCGCGGATGCTGGAACGAGAGCTCATCCGCAACACCTTCCCGTCGGGTATCGGCCGCGAGCTTGCCTCGGACTACCAGTGTTTCGTGGCCGAACTCGGGTTCCTCGCGGCCGTCGAGGCGCAGGCGGCGGGTCACCCGCTCAGTCCCGGCACGTGGCAGCGGCTGTGCGCGATGGCGGACAGCGCGGCGGCCCTGGTCGATGCGCGCTTGCGCCCCCCTCGCCAGGGCGATTCCGACGAAGGCCGGGCCCTGCTGCTCGACGCTCCGGCGGCGAACTCCTGGCCGTCGTTGCTGGCGCTGGCGCAGACGCTGGTCGGCCGGCTCGACTGGTGGCCGACCCCGCCCGCCGATGCGCGCAGCGTGCTGGTCTCCTCACTCGCGTCCGCCCCGCGTCAAACCGGCCCGCGTCAAATCGGCCAGCGTCAGATCGCCCCGCGTCAGATCGACGGCAGGCCGCCTCGGCGCCCGACCCGGTTCGCCGACGCGGGACTGACGCTGCTGCGCACCAGCGGCGAGGACGAGATCTGGTGCCGGTGCGACGGCGGTCCGCACGGATACCTCAGCATCGCCGCCCACGCCCACGCCGACGCCCTGTCGGTGGAGGTCCGCCATGCCGGCGTGGACATCCTCGCCGATCCCGGCACCTACTGTTATCACGGCGAGCCTGCGTGGCGTTCGTATTTCCGGTCCACCATCGCGCACAACACGGCCGAGCTTGACGGCCGCAGCCAGTCCAGCGAAGGCGGGCCGTTCCTGTGGGTGCGCCATGCGCACGCCCGGGAGATCGAGGTCATCGACGACGGCGACATCGCCAGCTGGACGGCCGAGCATGACGGCTATTCCTCGCTCGACCCGCCGGCCAGGCACCGCCGGTCGGTGCTGCTGGACCGGGCGTCGAGCAGCATCGACATCGTCGACCAGATCGAGGGCGGCCAGCACGACCTCCGGCTGGCCTTCCACCTCGGCCCCGAGCTCGCGGCCAAGCTCGACGGATCCTGCGCGGCGCTGCGCTGGCCGACGGCATCCACCCCTGGTGCGGCGCGCCTGGAACTGCCGGCTGGCCTGGACTGGACCCTGCACCGCGGCGAAACCGATCCCATCCTCGGCTGGTACTCCGGCGGCCTGGGGCAGCGCATACCCGCGTTCACCCTCATCGGCTGCGGGCGCTCGGTTCCGGGCGTTCCGCTGACCACCCGGCTGGAGTTCTTCGACCCCGCCCAGGCGAAACGGCCAGCCGTTTTGCGATCAGCCGTATCACGGCACTTCTGCGATGTTCTGCTGGCAGAGGCGTCGGCCATGCGCAAGGAGACCCGATGAGCGAGCAGGCGCTGGACTTGCGGAGATCTGCCCAGATTCTGCGGCGACGCAAGATTCTCGTGGGCATCGTGGTGATCCTCGGTGCCCTCGCCGGCGGCGTTTACGCCTTGGCAAACCCGCCGCTGCTCACCAGCACCGCGCTGGTCATACTCCCGCAGTCCAGCCAGGCTCAGCAGGGCGCGGCGGTCATCATCGACGGCGCGGCGGATCCCTATACGCTCACCCAGCAGGTCATTATGACCAGCAACATCGTGCTTCATAGCGCGGTGCCTCAGGTCCGCCCCGCCATGTCGGTCGATAAGCTCCGCCGCGACATCTCGGTGGGAATCCTCACCCCCTATGTCATCTCGGTCAGCGCCAAGGGCCAGGTGGCCGCCGACGCCGAGGGGGCGGCCAATGCCGTCGCGCGCAGCTACATCAGCTACGTCGGTTCGGCCAGCAGCCCGATCGGACGCGTGCCTGCGCAATTGCTGGAGCCGGCCACCAGCGCGACGGGGGCGCCGCTAGGGGCGCTGCTGGTTGACGTCCTGATCGGCGCGGCATCGGGAATGCTGATCGGAGTCATCAGCGCCCTGGCGATCGGCCGCCACGACCGGCGCCTGCGGGAGCGCGATGCGATCGCTGATTCGATTGGCGTTCCGGTCCTGGCCTCGGTATCCGTCGCTCAGCCAGCCGACCCCGCGGGCTGGATGAAGCTTCTGGCCGATTATGCCCCCGGGGCCGTCGATGCCTGGCAGCTGCGCAAGGCCCTGCACCAGCTAGGCCCCATCGGCATGAATTCCTCGGATCCACGGGCCGGCGGTTTCTCGCTCGGGGTGCTCTCGCTGTCGACCGACAGAAAAGCTCTCGCGCTCGGCCCGCAGCTAGCCGCTCTGGCCGCCGCGGTGGGAATTCCCACCGCCCTGGTCATCGGTCCCGCCCAGGACGCGAACACCGCGGCCACGCTGCGCGCCGCATGCGCCGCGGGCGACGGGTCCGTGCCGCCGAAGCGATCGAGGTTCCTGCGGGTCGCCGTGGCGGACGACCCGCACCTCGGCGAACTGCCGGGCGCCGGATTGACCGTCGTCGTGGCCGTCGTGGACGGCAAGGCCCCGCGCGTCGCCGACACGATGCGCACCACGGCGACGATGCTGGGCGTCTCGGCTGGCGCGGTGACAGCCGAGCAACTGGCCCGCATCGCGGTCAGCGCTGCCGTCGACGGTCGTGAGATCGCCGGAATCCTGGTCGCGGATCCCGACCCGGCGGATCGCACCACCGGCCGGGTGCCGCAGGTGGCCCGGCCCGGGCTAAGGAGAATGCCGACCCGCATGACCGGCACAACGACGGAGATAAGACATTGACCGACGAATATCAGACGGTCACCATGCCGTCGCAGAATGTGATAAGTGCGTCGCCGGGGAGATTCGGAGCCTACGAGGACTCCCCCGTCGAGGACCGGTCGGCCGATCTCGAGCCCAACCTGGTCAGCCTGGGCTTCCTCGCGGCCGCGTTGCGGCGCAGTGCGTGGCTGTGGTGCGTCGCGGCCGTCGCCGGGTTGCTCGTCGGGTCGCTCGCGTATGTGGCGACCCGGGATCCCTACCAGGCCTCGACCACGCTCCTGCTGACCCTGGACCCCAGCCAGAACGTCACGGCCCAGGCGGCGGACGACGAGTACCAGGCGGACAACCAGGCCATGACGCAGAGCCGTACCGTGGCCGCGCTGGCGATCCGCAAGCTGGGGCTGCAGCAAAGCGTCAGCAGCTTCCTGTCGTCATATTCGGCCACGTCCGTCAGCGACCGGGTGCTTGTCATCACGGACAGCGCGCCATCGAGCGACCAGGCGGTGCTCCGGGCCGATGCCGTCGCCGCGGCATTCCTGCAATTCCGCGCGGCCGAACTGCTCGAGGAACAGAAGCTGACCCTCTCCTCGTTTGACCAGCAGATCGCGCAGACCAGGCAGGACATCAGCTCCCTTGACCAGCAGATCAGCCGGCTGTCGGCCGGCCCGGTATCCGCCGCTCAGCAGTCCAAGCTCAGTAGCCTGCAGACCGAACGCAGTCAGGCGACCAGCACGCTGGCCGGCCTGAACGGAGCTGTTTTCAGCTACCAGACGACCACCCAGCCCGCGATCGCCGCGGAGGCGAAGGGCGACGTGGTGCTGGACGGCGCCGTCGCGTTGCCGTACTCGCAGCCGAAGCATCTGCTGCTCTACGCCCTCATCGGAGCATTCATCGGCCTGGTCCTGGGCCTGGCGGTCGTCCTCATCCGGGCGCTCGTGTCCGACCGGCTACGTCAGCGGGCCGACGTTTCGCAAGCGCTCGGCGCCCCGGTGAAGCTCAGCGTCGGCCGGGTGCGGCTGAACGGCCGCTACGGGCTGGCCGCCGCCGATCACACCGACGTCCGGCGGATTGCCGCGTTCCTGGACCGGGCGGTGCCGGCCAACCCCAGGCGCGCCGCCGCCCTGGCCGTCGTTCCCGTCGACGACCCGCGGGCCGCGGCTCTGTCCCTGGTGTCACTGGCCCTGTCCCGGGCCCAGCAGGGCGAGCAGGTTGTCCTCGCCGATCTCGTCGGCGGCGCCCCCGCAGCCAGGCTCCTGGGCATCGGCGAACCCGGGGTCAGCATAGTGAGCGGGCAGGACAACCGCCTGATCATAGCGGTCCCCGAAGGCGATGAGGTGCTACCGCCCGTCGGGCCGCTCGGCTGGGCCAAGACCCGGCGGTCTGCTTTCACCGACACGGTGGCCCCCATCTGCGCCCGGGCGAACCTGGTGCTCACCCTGGCCACCCTCGACGCCTCCCTCGGGGCCGACCACCTGGCGACATGGGCCACGGATGCCGTCGCGGTACTCACCGCCGGCCGTTCGTCGTGGACGACGGTCAGCGCGGTGGGCGAGATGATCCGGCTGTCCGGGACGCGCCTGGAGTCGGCGGTGCTCATCGGCGCCGACGACACCGACGAGAGCATCGGCGTGACGTATCCGGCGGATGGCCTTGACCGAGCAGCCGCAGACGCGAGGTGACGCTGTGAACAATCCGCTACCCGACCAGAGCGGGCCGATGCGCCAGGCGTGCGGTCCGGGTTTGCGCTCCGGGATTCTCCTCGATCGTGACGGCACGATTATCGTCGACCACGGGTACGTGGGCTCGGTGGACCGGGTCGAATTCATCGAGGGATCACCGCAAGCGATTGCCAGTTTCAACCGGGCCGGGATCCCGGTCGCGGTGGTGACGAATCAGGCTGGTGTGGCCCGGGGGTTTTACGACATCGGCGACGTCGCCCAGGTGCACCGGTACATCGCGGACTGCCTGGCCGCGCATGAGGCGCACATCGACCTGTTCCTGTACTGCCCGTATCACCCGGAAGGCGTGGTCGACGGCTTTGCCAGGACCAGCGAGGACCGGAAGCCGAAGCCGGGTATGGCCAAGGCCGCGGCGGCCGCGCTCAACCTGGACCTGGCTGCTTCCTGGGTGGTAGGCGACCGGCCTGAAGACCTCGGCCTGGCGCAGGCGGTCGGCGCGTCGGCCATCTACCTGGGACCCGCGGCCGACGCTCATCCGGGTGTCTGGTCGTTCCCGAGCCTGGCCGCGGCGGCCCCGTTCATCTTGGCGCGGATGGCCGCATGAGCGCCCTGCATGATCTTCCGACCCTGACGCCACCAGCCGGAACCGATCCGCCGAAGTTTCCGGCCGCACCGTATAAAAACGCGGCGCGGTATTTCAGCGCGTACGCGCAGGAGACCGCGCGAGCCGCGAGCTCGGTGGAAGAAGCCGCGCTCGCGCGCGCGGCAACGATCCTGCTGGAGGCATACACGAGCGGTGCCACGGTGTTCTCGTGCGGCAATGGCGGCTCGGCGGCGATCGCGAACCACCTGCAGTGCGATCACATGAAGGGTGTCCGGACGGCCACCGATCTTTCCCCCCGCGTCACCAGCCTCAGCGTGAACATCGAGCTGCTGACCGCGATCGCCAACGACCTGACGTACGCCGATGTGTTCGCCTATCAGCTTCAGTCCCAGTCGCGGCCCGGTGACGCGCTCATCGCCGTCTCCTCCTCTGGCCGCTCCGCCAACATCGTCCGTGCGCTGGAATGGGCCCGCGGCCATGGCCTGCGCACGATCGCGCTGACCGGCTTCGACGGGGGCGAGGCCAGGAGGGTCGCTGAGGTGGCCATCCATGTCCACGGCACGAACTACGGCGTGATCGAGGACCTCCACCAGGCGGTCATGCATGCCCTGGCCCAGTACATCCGCCAGTCGCGGATGACATCGGCTGCGATCTCTTCGAACGTATTCTGACCTGAAAGCAGGAATCCTCCAAGATGGTGCGGCACGAAACCAGGTCGACCGCATGCGGGTAGCGATCAACCTCCTGACCGAAAACCCAGACCATCCCTCCGGGGCCCACTGGTTCTGGACGCGGGTGATCCCCGAGATGGCCAAGCGGCTCCGGGTCGGCGAGGAACTGCACCTGCTGGTGAGCCCGAAATCACGGCATCTCTACCAGGGATACGGCTCGGATGTGTACTACATCACCTATCCGTGGTCCAACGAACGGCGAACGCCGCGCACGCTCAGCGAGCACCTGTACTCGCCGGTCCGACTGCCGTTCAGCCGTATCGATGTTTTCAACACCCTGATGGCGCCCATCGTGAACTTTCCGTGGTCACTGGTGATTCACATGAAGACGATGCACGCCTTCACCACGCCCGACGCGATATCGCCCCTGCCACGCCTGTACCGCCGGATGAACTATCCGCATTCTGTCCGGGCCGCGGACGCGATCGTCATCAACTCCGAGAGCTTGCGCTCGGAGATCCAGCGTTACCTTCAGGTCGACAAGGGCAAGCTGAAGCTGGTGTACGAGGCGGTCGACCACGACCTGTTCCGACCGGGTGACGCCGCCGCGGCCCGCGCGCACGTCGCCCGCCGCTACGGCGTCACGAAGCCGTTCGTGCTGTTCGTTTCGACCCTGTGGCCGTACAAGAACTGCGACGGGCTGCTGCGGGCCTGGGCGTCGTCGCGGGCCGAACTGGGGGACCGCCAGCTGGCGATCGTCGGCGGCAGCCAGGACTCCAAGTACGTCACCTCGCTGCACGCGCTCGCCGATCAGCTCGGGATCTCCGAAGATGTCGTCTTCACCGGCAAGGTTCCGCTGGAAGAAACCGTCCGTTTCTACCAGGCGGCTGACGTGTTCGTGTATCCGTCGGTCAACGAGACCTTCGGGCTCCCGATCCTGGAGGCGATGGCCTGCGGCTGCCCGGTCGTGACGTCGGACGTCAGTGCCATGCCGGAGACGGCGGGCGGGGCTGCGGTGCTGGCCGACGCGACGGCGCCGGCGGCTATCGGAAGGGCCATCGTCGAGGCGGCCGGGTCAGGCCGGGACCGCCTGCGCGACCTCGGCTTCCGCCGGGCCAGCCAGTTCACCTGGGGCGCGACGGCGGCCGCGACCCTGGACGTGTACCGCGAGGCCGCCGAGCATCGGAGGTACCAGCGGACATGAGGATCCTTGTCACCGGGGGCGCCGGGTTCATCGGGTCGCATACCTGCGACCGGCTGCTCGCGGGCGGCCACGACGTCGTCGTGCTCGACGCGCTGACCCCGCCCGTGCATCGCGGCGGCCGGCCCAGCTACCTCAGTCCCGGCGCCGACTTCTATCAGGGCGACACCCGCCACCGCGACCTGGTCGCGAACCTGCTGCGGCGGGTCGACGCGGTCTACCACTTCGCCGCCTACCAGGACTATCTGCCCGATTTCTCGCGGTTCTCCGACGTGAACGTGGTCTCCACGGCGCTGCTCTACGAGATCATCGTGGCCGAGCGCCTCGACCTCGCCCGGGTCGTGGTGGCGTCGTCTCAAGCCGCGATGGGCGAAGGGCTCTACCGGTGCCCGGCGGACGGCGAGCAGCTACCTCCGATGCGCAAGGAGAAGGCCCTCGCCGCAGGCCAGTGGGACCTTGCCTGCCCGGATTGCGGTCGCCCGCTTGAGCTGCAGGCCACACCGGAGGCGATCTCGAATCCGCAGAACGCGTACGGCATGTCCAAGCTCGCGCAGGAGATGGTCGCCATCAACCTCGGCCGCCGGTACGGCATCCCCACCGTCGCGCTCCGCTACAGCATCGTCCAGGGCCCCCGGCAGTCGGTCTACAACGCGTACTCCGGTGCGTGCCGCATCTTCTGCCTCAGCTACCTGCAGGACACCGCGCCGACCCTGTACGAGGACGGTGCGGCGATCCGCGACTACGTCAACATCGACGACGTGGTTGACGCCAACGTGCTCGTGCTCTCCGACGACCGCGCGGCCGGGCGGGTCTTCAACGTCGGCGGCGGCCAGGCGGTGACGACCAGGGAGTTCGCCGACGTCGTCCGGTGCCACTACGGGTCCGGTGAGCCGGGTGTGGTGACCGGCGAGTACCGCTTCGGCGACACCCGCCACATCGTGTCGGACATCAGTGCGCTGCGGAGCCTGGGCTGGGAACCCCGGCGCACGCCCGCCGACTCGGTCCAGGCCTACGCCGCCTGGCTGGACGGGATGGAAGGACTCGACGGGGTGCTGGCCGGGGCGAACGCGCGGATGCGCGAGCTGGGGGTTGTCCGGAGGGCGGGAACATGAAGGCGTTCCTCCTGGCCGCGGGGGTGGGCAGCCGGCTGAGGCCGGTGACGGACCGCACCCCGAAATGCATGGTGCCCATCGGCGGCCGGCCGCTGCTGGATATCTGGCTGGATGCGTTCGGCCGGGCGGGGGTCGGCGAGGTCCTGGTCAATCTCCATTACCTGCCCGAGGTGGTGTCTCGCCATCTGGCCGCGCGGGCGGAGCCGCCTTCGGTCCGGATGGTCTTCGAGCCGGTCCTGCTCGGCAGCGCCGGCACGCTCGCCGCGAACCGCGGCTGGGTGGACGGCGAAGAACTGGTCCTGGCGTGCTACGCCGACAACCTGACCGACTTCGATCTGCGGTTGCTGATCGACAAGCACTGGCAGCATGGCGGGATCGCGACCTTGGCGGTGTTCCACTCGCCCTGTCCGTCGGCCGGGGGAGTGGTGGAAGTCGATGCCGACGGCACGGTCACCGGGTTCACGGAAAAACCCAGCCAGCCGGTCTCCGACCTGACGAACGCCGGCATGTACGCATTCCACCCGGGCCTGCTCGACGAGATCGACGGCACCCGGCCGTCCGACATCGGCTACCACCTGCTGCCACGCCTGGTCGGCCGGGCCCGGGCGGTACCGGTCGAGGGGTACTTCCGCGACATCGGGACCGTGGCCGCGTACCGGCAAGCCTGTGCGGAGTGGCCCGGGCGGGCCGGACGATGATCATCACCCAGACGCCACTGCGCATCGGCCTGCTCGGCGGCGGCACCGACCTGCCCGGCTACTACCGGGAGCACGGCGGCCGGGTCCTTAACTGCGCGATCGACAAGTACATCTACGTCATCGTGAAGCAGCGCTTCGACGACGCCATCTACGTCAACTACTCGAAGAAGGAAATCGTCTCCCGCGTCGACGACCTGGAGCACGAGCTTGTCCGCGAGGCCATGCGGATGACCGGCGTGACCAAGGGCGTCGAGATCACCACGCTGGCCGACATCCCGTCGGCAGGAGGCTCCGGTCTCGGGTCTTCGTCCGCGGTCACCGTCGGCCTGCTGCACGCGCTGTTCGCCTATCAGGGCAGGCAGGTATCGGCGGAACAGCTGGCCGAGACGGCATGCGTGATCGAGATCGAACGATGCGGCAAGCCCATCGGGAAGCAGGATCAGTACATCGCGGCGCTCGGCG
>Ga0302235_10001822_pt1 | contig 15667 bp, 14 predicted proteins | sample II_Palsa_N3_3_FD_193577 | JGI IMG/M metagenome (GOLD analysis project Ga0302235, IMG submission 193577) | Peat permafrost microbial communities from Stordalen Mire near Abisko, Sweden - II_Palsa_N3_3 | ecosystem: Environmental > Terrestrial > Soil > Palsa > Peat permafrost | place: Sweden... | reverse complement strand
CGCGATCGATGAGGCGCGACTGGAGACCGAGCACGCGGTCCGCGGCTCCTTCCTGGAGCAGCTGCGTGCCGGCGAGCAGCTTTCGCGAGCCGAGATCGTCCGGCGCGCCGGTCGGCTCGGCTGCGATCTCTCGCACGGGGCGATCGTCGTCTGCGTCGAGGTCGACACCAATCGACCACGACTGGTCGCGGCAACGGTGCTCGACGAGTGTCCGGGCGCGTTCGCAGAGCCGGTCGACCGTGGCGAGGATCAGCGCTCGCCGCAGGTCTGGGCGCTGCTGCCCGCGGCCGCGGGCCGCTCCGCCGCCGGTGTCCGCTCCGCGGAGGCGATGGAGGACACGGCCAAGCGGCTGGCCGCGCGGTTGCGGCAGTACGGAGCCGTCGGGCTGTCGCGCTTCCACGAGGACCCCACCGAGCTGACCCGGGCGCTCGATGAGGCCGAGCTGATGCTCGAGGTGGTGCGCCGGGCCGCGAGCCCGTCCGGGGACGAGATCGTCGACGGCACCTACAGGCTGCTGTTCCGGTTGCTCGCCTCGTTCCCCGACGAGCTGCGCAGCTATCACGCCGCCACGATCGCCCCGCTCGTTCGCCACGACGATCAGTACCAGACCGACTTGGTGCGCACGCTCGAGGCCTACCTCGAGACGAACTGCAACATGAACACGACGGCGGAGATGATCTTCGCCCACCGGCACACCGTCGCCCATCGACTGGAGCGGATCCACGAACTGACGGGGTTCGACGCCACCTCGTACGAGGATCGCGAGCGGCTCGGGCTCGGCCTCAAGATCCATCGGCTGACGGCTTAGACGCTCACGGAGCAGCGCCCGCATGTTCGTGGTGATCTCGACATACCGGAACTCGATCGAGGAGGTGCTGCCGCTGGAGCGGGCTCACATCGCGTGGGTCACGCAGGGCTACGCGAGCGGCAGGATCCTGGTCTCCGGCCCCCGCGTGCCGCTGAACGGCGGCGTCATCGTCGTGCACGGCGACGATCTGGCGGACGTCGAGGAGTTCATGTCCGGGGATCCGTTCGTGGCGGGGGACGTGGTCGGATACGAGATCTTCGAGTTCGACGCCACCGACTTCCCCAACCGCAGCGCGGCGTTTGACTCATTCATCGGCCAGGTCGGGGTGTGATCGGTGTCAGCTGTGGTTAAGGTCAGCGTCCAGATCCAGCCGCAGCACGCCGACTTCGATGCGATGCGCCGCGCCTGGAGGGAGGCCGACGAGCTCGACGTCGACGCGATCTTCACGTGGGATCACTTCTATCCGCTGTACGGGGACCCGGACGGCAAGCACTTCGAGTGCCTGGCCTCGCTCGCGTCGATGGCGGAGGTCACCGAGCGCGCCCGAATCGGCACGCTCGTGACCTGCAACTCCTATCGCAACCCGCAGCTGCTGGCCGACGCCTACCGCACGATCGATCACATCTCAGGGGGACGCGTGATCCTCGGGATCGGCGCCGGCTGGTGGCAGCGCGATTACGACGAGTACGGCTATGAGTTCGGCACGCTGCCAGAGCGCGTGCGGGCGCTGCGGCGCGACCTTCCCTTGGTCCGCGGGCGACTGCTGAAGCTGAACCCGCCGCCGCTCGGTCCGATGCCGATCCTGATCGGGGCCGGCGGCGAGAAGGTGATGCTCCGCCTGGTGGCGGAGCACGCCGATATGTGGCACTCGTTCGGCGACGCTGATGTCTACCGCCACAAGTCCGCGGTCCTGGCGGAGCACTGCGCCGCGATCGAGCGCGATCCCGATGAGATCGAGCACACCTGGGACATGACCCCTGAGCTTCTCGACCAGGCGGACGGTCTCGTGGAGGCCGGCGTCCGCCACATCGTCCTGGCGCTTGGGGGTAACGGCCACGGGCATGATCTGGGGCCGCTGCGAGAGCTGCTGGCGTGGCGCGACCGTCTTGCCGTCCTACAGAGCTGACCGGTTGACGGTCACCGCGCTCGGACCGGCGGTCAGCTCCAGCAGCGCGCGGTGCAGGATCTCGATCCCGTCCGCGACGACGGCCGTGTCGGTGTGCTCTCGGGGACTGTGCGCGGCTCCATCGTTGCCGGAGGCGAGGTACAGCATCGCCGTCGGCACGCCCGCCTGAGCGACGATCAGGGCGTCGTGACCTCCCCAGGAGACAAGCTCGGGCGCGGCTGGGCCGAGGTGGGCGCGCAGCGCGTCGAGAACCGCGTGATCGAACGTGACGGCCGGCTCGTGCTGGCGGACGACGGTCGCCACGGTGCAGCCCTGTGCCGCGGCCGCGGCCTCGGCGCGCACGTGAAAGCCGCCGAGCATGTGGTCGAGCGCGCGATCGGTGGGAGCGCGCATGTCGAGGAACAGCTCGGCCCGCTCTGGTACGACGTTTCGAGCGCCGGGCATCAGCGTGACGGCGCCGACGGTGGCCACAGCCTGGTCCTGCCCCGCCGCCAGGGCGCGCACATCGAGCATCAGCTGCGCCGCGGCGACCCCAGCGTCGCGGCGGCGGGCCAGCGGCGTGGCCGCATGACCGGCGGCGCCGTCGATCCGTACGTCGAGTCGGACCCGGGCGACCGCGCCGGTCACGACGGCGGCCGACAGCCCGGCCTCGGCGAGGATCGGACCCTGTTCGATGTGTACCTCGAGGTAGGCGGCCGGAGGCCTCATCGCCCAGCCCTCTCCGACAGAGGCGCCGACCGCGGCGATCGCTTCGGCGAGCGTCACACCGTCGGCGTCCGTCAACGCCAGCTGCTCGGGACTCAGGCGTCCGACCAGCGCCCGGGCGCCGTTGCAGCCAAGGCCGAATCGCGTTCCCTCCTCATCTCGCCAGGCGATCACCGCGGCGCCAAGCGGCCGCGGACCGAGCAGCTCGATCGCCTCCAGCGCGACCAGCACGCCCAGCGCGCCGTCGTAGAGGCCGCCGCCGGGCACCGTGTCGAGGTGCGATCCACTCCAGATCTCGGAGGCGCCGGCGACCGTGCCGGGCCGAGCGCCGTGGAGGTTGCCGGCCGGATCCCTGAAGACCACCAGTCCGGCATCGCCCATCCAACCGGCGACGAGCTCGTGGGCGGCCGTCTCGGCCAACGACCAGCCACTGCGGTCGATCTTCCCGCCAGTCAGCGCGCCGAGCACCCGCAACCTGTCCTGGACTCGGGCAGCGGCCACGGCGACGTCGGCTAGCGCGGTCTCGATCATCGGTTGGCTTGCGGGGAGCGGACCCTCCGCCGGCTGACGCTACTGGTCCTTGGAGGGCCGGCCGGCTCCAGTTTCCCTCGCCCGCAAGTAGAGCATCGATGGCGGGCCGACTCGCCAGTGGGCCTGCGCCCACCGGCAGGGCGCACGCGTTCGCTCGGTTTGACGAGGGCGTGCTTGCGACATCATCGCCCTCGTCCACGTGGCTGAGGTGGGACGATGGCGTGATGCGCGCGGTCAACGTCGTCAGCTGCGAGCCTGACGACGTCCCGCTTGAGCGCGGCGAGTTTCGCGGCGCCGCCTTCGATCTGACCGAGCGGCTCGGTGCGCGGGTGATCGGCGCCACCGTCTGGGAGATGCAGGCCGGCAAGAAACTCGGGCCCTACCACTACCACGATGGATTCGAGGAGTGGATGTACGTGGTTTCCGGCGCTCCGATCCTGCGCGATCGGACTGGAGAGCGGGTGCTTGTGCCTGGCGAGCTAATAGCTTTCCAGTCTGGGCCGCTGGGCGCGCACACGGTGCATGGCCCGGGCAGGATCGTGATGTTCTCCGCCGGCGACCGGGGCTGGGGCGAGGCGTTTGTGACCGTCTATCTGGACTCGGACAAGATCGGCGCCGCGCCCGGAGTGATGTTCCGTCGCGCTGACGCGATCGACGCGTGGCCGAGGGAGGGCGGCGAGAAACGTTGCACTGAGACTCCGCGTCACGAGCCGGTGCGGAAGTCGGGCAGTCCGTCGGTGAACCTCATGACGATCACGACGAAGCTGCTCGGAGACGATGACCGGCGTGATGGATCCGGCGTGCGAGGAGCCCAGCTCGGCCCGCTGCTCGGAGCACAGACATGGACCGCGACGCTGCACGAGCTCGGGCCCGGGGAGCCAGCGGCCGCCTACCACTACAAGTGGTGCCGCGAGGAGTGGGCGCTCGTGCTGGGCGGAGCGCCGACCCTGCGCCACGCCGACGGCCAAGTCGCGCTGAGCCCAGGCGACATCGTCTGCTTCCCGCAAGGCCCAGCCGGAGCCCACCGGCTGGTCAACAACACCGACGACGTGGCTCGGCTGATCGTCTTCTCCACTGACACGCGGCGGCCGATGAGCGCATTCTTCCCCGACAGCGGCACGGTCCTGATCCGCGTGTCTGATCACGAGGGATTCCTTTTTCGCCACGACGACCAGATCGACGACTACTGGGACGGAGAGCCGGGAGTGGGCGCGGCTTAGTGTCGTCCACGAAGGTGCTCGGCGGATGGTTGAACGCGAAGCGCTTGTCGGCGATGGCGGGAACGAGCCCTCTCGCGGTGGTCTTGACCGGCGGGCGGCTGGCCGAGTTGGAGCGCTCCGAGGTGCAAACTCGCCAAGCACCCGTGCCGTCCGGACCGCTTGGCGGGAAATGCACCTCTATGGTGCAAGATCGCCCCCGTGCTGGCTTCAAGGACGTCTCGGGGCCGGTTTTGCACCGAGAACGCGCGCGTCGCCCCCCCGGTGACCCTCTCGGTGTCAACCTATTTATGAATCGAACCACTTGGCCGCACCGACACTTGGTTCCAGAAAGTGCCGTTTTCCGGCACAAAACGGGACCAAGTCGGCCACGACACCATGGCTGGCGAGCTCCCTCGGCGAGCGGTGCGGATCGTCGCCGACTGGGCCCCAGCAACATCAAGCGGAGCTACGAGAGAACTGGGATCTCACGCGACGCCACCAGCCTCTCCAGCCGATCGAGCCGCTTTCTCCATGCGTAGCCGGAGTCGCTCTACGCCGCCGCGCAGCAGCGCAGCCCGGTACTTAAGTAAGACGATCCGCAGCCCGCGGGGCGATCGAACAGCTGGTCAGCGACGGTCTGGCTGGTGCACTGAATCGGTGCATTAGGATCAAGGTATGGGCAAAATCGAAGGCAGCCTCGAGGCGATGATCCGCAAAGCGCCGCTCCTATCCACCGCGCGGATGTACCTCCGCAGGACCGAACGACGTTCAGAGGCGACCGACATCTACGAGCACCGGGTCAAGCTGCTGGATGGCGGCGAGCTCGACCTCGAGACGCTACGTGGCAACCCGACGCTGTTCGTCAACACCGCCAGCAAGTGCGGTCTGACGCCGCAGTACGCGGGCCTGCAGGCGCTGTATGAGCGCTACTCCCCCCGGGGGCTGCAGATGGTCGGGTCGCCATCGGCCGACTTCGCCGATCAGGAGTACGACGACGCGACCGAGATCGGCGCGTTCTGCCAGAAGAACTATGGGGTCACGTTCCCGTTGACCGAGCGCACTTCGGTGCGCGCCAACCCCGACCCTTTGTGGAAGGACCTGACGAGCCAGCCGAACTCCAAGCAGCCCGCGTGGAACTTCACCAAGTATCTCGTCGACGCCGACGGCCGCCTGATCGCACACTGGGCGCCGACAACCAAGCCGGAGGACCCGAAGATCGCAAAGGCGATCGAAACCGCGCTCAGCAGTTGACGGACGAGGAGGACGAACGGACAGGGCGGGATTCGAACCCGCGAAGGAGGTTTCCCCCCTTACTCGCTTAGCAGGCGAGTGCCTTCAGCCACTCGGCCACCTGTCCCGGGTGCGGATCGGGCCAGTCTAGAGGTTGCCCGGCCGCCGGCACCCGGCGCGGCCGGTTAGACCCGCCGGTTGGCGGTGCCGAACACGTAATCCCAGAACGGGGCGCTGACGCCGTAGCCTCGCTCGTGGTCCTGGAAGTGATGGCGCATGTGCAGCTCGCGCAACCGCTTGCCGAGGGCCGTGGTGGGGTGGTGATGGTGCACGTGGTAATGCAGCATGTCGTAGGCCAGATAGCCGCTGAGGAAGCCGGCCGCGAACGGGAGGAAGCCCGGTGAGCCGATCACCAGCGAGAAGGCGAAGATGAATAGCGCCGCCAGTGGCACGCTGACCGATGGCGGCATCACAAGCCGCAGCGGGTCGTTCGGATGGTCGTGGTGGACGCCGTGGATGATCCAGTGGAGTCGCGCGCCGATCCCGTTCTCCGGCTCGAAATGGAACACGAGCCGGTGCAGCCAGTACTCGGTCAGCGTCCAGAACAGGTAGCCGCCGAACATCCAGATGGGGGTCAGAGCGCCTGCGCCGTGAATCAGGCCGAGCACGAGCAGGATGACGATCGCGGGCACGTACATCACGGGCACGACCACCGGGTGGATCCGCGAGAGCTTGTCGAGCAGCTCGTTTTCGAACATGCGCGGCGAGGCGCGCATCAGCTCGCTCCGGCTGAGGCCTTCCAGCTCCTGTGTGTCGACCGCCATACGCGTAAGTTAACCATGCGATGAGCTCCCCCCGGTCTGCGCGCTGGTGGACGGCGCGCCTTGCGCAGAACCGCAAGCCCGCCAGCTACCGCTGCCCGCTGTGCGGCGAGCTGCTGCCGGCGCTCAGCCAGCACATGCTGCTGTTCCCCGAGGACGACCACTCGCGCCGGCGCCACGCCCACACCGAGTGCGTGATGCGCGCTCGCCGCGAGGGGCGGCTGCCGACCCGCGACGAGTGGGCGGCCACGCAGCCGTCACGCCCATCCCGGCGGCGCCGGCTGCTGGAGCGATTCCGCGGCCCCGGCCCCGGCCCCTAGTGCGCCTCCACTGACTAGGCGCCAGGCCGGCGGGCCTGGCGCTGCTGTTCGGCCTGCAGGATGTGGTGGGCCTTCAGCCCGAGGCTGAGACGTTCGCGGCCCTCGGATTCGTACGGCGACAGCCCGGACACCTCCTGCACGCGCGCCAGGCGGTAGCCCACGGTGTGCCGATGAAGGCTCATCGCCTCGGCGGTCTCCGTGGTCGACCCGTGGTGGGCGAGGAACGCCTCCAGCGTGCCGAGCAGCTCGGTGTCGTGCGCCCTGTCGTAGCGCTCGATCGCGGCAACCGTGCTGTCGTGGAGGCGGTCCAGCTCCATCGGGTTATTGAGTAGCACGCCCACGAGCAGCCGGTAGGTGTCCTCGTGCGTGGTCAGGTGAGCGTGCGGGTCGCCCGCGAGCTCGAACAGCACCGCCGACTCGCGCAGCGCCTCGTGGAGCGCCGCCGGCTCGTTACGTGGAGCCGAGAGCGCGACCAGCGGGTCTGTCGGCAGGCTCGCCTGACGCGGGCGGTCGTGCGGGAGCAGCCCGAGGATCCGTCCGTCGCCCATGTCAGCGATCAGCCCGCCAATCACCGTTTCGGCGAGTCCGGCGTGCTCCGCACTCGCGGCGCACATGCCGACGCCCCCGGTCGAGAGATCGCAGCCAAGCCGTCGGGCGTTCGCGAGCAGGGAATCGACGTTGCCCGGCGCATGCAGCTCGAGCATTTGCAGGAACGCGCGCTTGGCGCGGCCGGCGTCGAAGCCTGCAGAGTCGCGCATCAGGGCCGTTACGGCGGCCGCAGCGGCGGCCGCGTCGAGCCACGAACCCGGCTCGAGGCTGTCGCCGGTGAGCGCCGCGACCACCCCGACGACCTCGCTGCCGATCTGCACGGGTACCACGTTGGGAAGCTCGCTCGGGGCCGGGGCGCCGGCGTCCTCGAGCAGCGCGCCGGCGTATTCACGCGCCGCGGCGAGCGCCGAGGGCAGCGCCGCGTCAGGCGGCCAGGCGACGATCGGCCCCAACCGCGGAAGGCAGATCGCGACCGAGCATCCCAGAGCGTCGGCGGCTGAGCGGGCGACGCTCTGAAGATCGTCCCCCGCCACGGCAGCCGTGACGATCTTCAGCGGGCCCGTCCGGGGGGCGGCAGCGGCCGCCCCCCGGAGGTACCCGTCCGTCATACGGTGGCCGGCTCCCCGGTCCCTGTGAAGCCGGGGATCCCATTCGGGAACCCGAGCGACGGAATGTCCGACGGGTACACCTCGTGGCCGTGCTCCGCGACGTCCCCGATTTCCATGTTCTCCTGGGACATCCGCAACGGGATCACGAGCCCGACGAGCTTCAGCAGCACGAACGTGCACAGCCCGGACCAGCAAATCACCCACAGTCCGGCGAGGAGCTGCCACTTCAGCAGAGTGAAGCTCCCTGTGTAGAGGAGCCCGCTCGGGTTCCCGATCGGAACGCCCTTGCTGGTGTCGTACACAGACATACCCGGGTCGCAGAAGATCCCGGTCAGCAGACCCCCGGCAAACCCGGCGAACCCGTGCGTGTAGATCACACCCAGCGTGTCGTCGACGTTGCGGAACGGCGGCAGCGCGCTCAGGTAGTTCATCGCCAGGTAGACGATCGTCGTCGCGATCACGCCGAGCGCGATCGCTCCGAAGCCGTTTACGTAGCCCGCAGCCGGAGTAATCGCCACGAGCCCGGTGATACACCCGTTGACGCCGCCGATCAGGCTCGGCTTGCGCCCCGTGAGGTAATCCCACGCAACCCACATGAGGAACGAGGTGGCGGTGCAGAGGTTCGTGTTGAGGACCGCCGCCGAGGCGGAATTGCCCGCGAAGTACGGGTCGCCGCCGTTGAACCCGTTCCATCCGAGCCACAGAATGCCGCCGCCGATCGCGATCATCGCGACGTTGTTCGGCGCGTCGATCTCTCTGTCTCGTTGCAATCGTGGTCCGATCACCGCCGCCGCGACGAACCCGGTGATTCCCGCCGACAGGTGGATCACGTAACCACCCGAGAAGTCGATCGCGCCCTTGTGGGCGAACCAGCCGCCGCCCCATAGGAGGAAAGCGTCGACCGCGTACACGACGGTGATCCACAGCGCGACGAACGGCATCCACGCCTTGAAGTTCACTCGACCGAGCACTGAGCCGAGCGCCAGGATCGGCGTGATCGCCGCGAACACGAACTGGAAGTACACGAGCGAGGACTCGGGGAAGCGGAAGTTCGGCATCGCGCCGTTCAGCAGCGGGATGTTCGCCCTTCCCTCCTCCTGTGCCGGGGTCAGGACGTTGCCGGGCTTCCCGATGAACATGTCGAAGAAGCTCGTGCCCTTGCCGTTGCCGATCCATGGATGCCCGAAGCCCATCTTGAAGGCCCACAGCACCCACACGACGAGCACGACGGAGAAGGTGGCGAACGTCAGCATCATGCTGTTGATCGACCAGCGCTTCTGCATCGCGCCGCCATACAGGACGACGAGGCCGGGAACGCTCATCAAGCCGACGAACGTCGCAGCCGTCAGCTGCCAGGTGGTGTCACCTGAGTTGAGCCATGTTGAGGACGGGAGCAAAGTCTGCTGTCTCCTTCCGATTGGTCGGGAAACCGACCCCAGCGGTCGGCAGGGCCGGGCGGCCCAGAATTGTGCGGAAGGTTGTTATGTCGTCATCGCGCGAGCCATAGCCGGAGGTCCAGCGATCGGCACGGTCGTTTAGACATTGGGATAAGGCCGGTCGGCGTCTGCTGGACACCGCGGCCTGCGGCCGGCCTCCCAGGTGCCACGGAGGCCCTCAGAGCTCGACGGCGACGCCGTGCGCGAGCACCAGCACGGAGCCGCGCGCGGCGTTGAGCACGGCGCGCGTGGCCCCACCGAGCGCGACGTGCCCGGGGCGCGAGCCTGGCTGGGAGCCGACGACGATCAGGTCGGCGGCGCTCGTGTCGCCGCTGATCAGCTCCGCCCCGAGCTTGGAAGCCAGCGCTTCGGCCGTCGCCCGAGCGACCTCGTCGGCACCCGCCTCAGGTACCGCGATCGTGTGGATCTGCTGGCCGACCTTGGTCCGCAGGCCGGCCTGGGCGACGCCGATCGCGACCGGACCGCCCTCGAGCAGCCGCTGAGCGGTGTTCCCCGGCTCGGCGCGGCCCGGGGCGGTGCGATAGTCGGAGCCAAACACGATCACCGAGGCGCCCTCCGATTCCGCCAGCTGCTCGAGCCCTGCGTCGGTCGAGGCGCTGAAGACGACGTGGATGGGCAGCTCATCGTCACCCAACAGATGCGCGCCGGCCCTGAGCCGGCGTTCGGCGTCGTGCTGGGCCAGCGCCTCGCGCGCGGGATCGAATTCGCGGGAGTGGCGTACATACGCCAATGCGAGCGAGGCGCTGCCTGCAGCAAGCGCCTTTCCAAGCGCCAGCGCGTCGTCGTCGTTGGGCGTGCCGTCGTAGGAGATGATGATGCCTGCGCTCACGTGGTCGTGAATCCTCCGCAAGCCGGCCGGCGCGGGCATTGGCCCGACGGACAAGCATCACCGAGGAGCTCTATCCCGGTGGAGCAGACATCACGTTGGTCGCGCGGTGCTCAGCGACGGCCCTGACCGCTGAACAGGCTCAATAGCAGCAGGAAGACGTTGAAGATGTCGAGGAAGATCGACGCCGCGATCGGCACCGCGCTCGTGTACTTGCCATGCGACAGGCGCTGGAAATCGAACGCCGTGAAGAAGCCGAACACGGCCAGCATGCCGACGCAGTAGATGATGTTGCTGGAGGGGATCGCGACGAACAGCGTGATCAGCCCGAACACCAGCAGCACGATGAACGCGATGAACACGAAGCGATACATCGGGGCGAGGTCGCGTCTGGTCGCGTAGCCGAAGCTGCCGAGCAGCGCGACGAAGCCAGCCGTCGCTCCGGCGGCCTGATAGACGACGCCCGGATTGGTCTTCGCGTAGTAGTCGAGGACGGGCGCGACCGCCATCCCGAGCAGCAGCCCGAGCGCGAACAGCAGGCCCATCGCCAGTTGCTCGTGGCCGCGGTTGGCGGCCGAGTTGAGGCCGAAGATGCACGCAAACGCGAGCAGGAAGAACAGGATCCCCGTCCCGCCGACCGAGTTGCGCAGTACGTATGCGCCGAGCGCGGCGAACCCGAGCGTGATCGCGACCAAGCCCATCACCTGGCCGAACACCGACCGGGCTCGATCTCCGGTGAGAGCGGCGCCTCGCGCGAATCCAGCCTGTTCGTATGTAGGCATTTCTGGCTCCTGACCAAGTTCAAATGCAGGGTGATTCGCGTCAAAAGGTAGTGCATCGCCAGGCGCTCGGATCGAAGAAGATGATCAGAGCGATCAGGGCGCTGAACGCCCGCCCGTGGGGCCGTCAGTTACCGGCGTCGCTACTCGTTCTATCCCCGATCGACCACGACATTGGGGGAGCAGGATGCTGAGCGGCGAGACACGGCAGCGCGGGCCGAAACGAGTAGTGATCGTCTCGGACGACCCGCTGTTCGTCGACGGCACGACCTTCGGCTTCCGGACGGGCGGTGAGTTCACCGTCTTCCATTGCCCGGCGGCGACGCGAGTGCCCGCGGCCGCGATTGCCAACATCGGGCGCGATGTCGTGCTGATCGACGACGCCGGTCCCGCCGCCGACGCACTCGAGCTGGTGCGTGAGCTATGCGCCCAGGTCGAGCGTCCGGTGGTGATCGTGCTGAGCGGCAGCAGCGACCACGACCACCAGGAAGCGTTCCTCGAGCTCGGGGCGACGGCGGTGATTGCCAAGACGCTTCACAACCGAGTCCTCGTCACGTTCGTGCGTGAGGCGCTCGCGGGGCGGATCCTGGTGCGCGCCGGGCGCGCGGCGGCGACGACCCAGAGCCTTCCCGTCCGGGTGGGGGAGGGGAGCCTTGCGTACCACACGAGGCGGCACGAGCTCGCTCGCAAGCCGGGCGTTGCCCCAATCCGTGTGACGGAAGTCGCCTAAAGACCGGCGCCGTCGGTTCCGGCGACGCGAGTTCGGGCGCGCGCTAGCCGTTCTCTCAGAGAATGCTCTTGATCAACGCCCTCCTGACCGCCTCGGGCTGCGTGGTGGCGTCGATCGCGCTCTACCTCGCCCTGCTTGCCATCGCGGCGCGCTTTCATCGGGAGTCGGAGATCACTGCGGAACCGCTCGCGACGCTCGCGGTTCTGATCCCAGCCCACGACGAGGCCGGCTTGATCGGTCACTGCGTCGAGTCGTTGATCGACCAGAGCTACCCTCGCGACCGTTACAGCGTCGTCGTGATCGCCGATAACTGCAGCGATGACACGGCCGGTATCGCCCGCGGTGCGGGCGCCGACCTCGTCCTGGTCCGCGACGCTCCGGACGCCCGCGGCAAAGGGGCGGCGCTGCGCTGGGCAATGGATCGGTTGCTGACGGCTGACGGGCCGCCCGACGCCATCGCCGTGGTCGACGCGGACTCCTACGTCGCACCCGACTTCCTCGAGCAGCTCGCGCTGCCGCTGCACGCCGGGGCGCAGGCCATCCAGGGGAATTACCTGCTCGAGCCCAACCGCAGCCGGGGCGCGGCGCTCCGTGCGACCGCGTTCCTGCTCGTCAACGGCGTTCGCCCAGCCGGGCGCGCCGCGCTCGGGATGTCGACGTTCCTGGTTGGCAACGGCATGTTGTTCGCCGGCGAGTTGCTCCGGCGCCATCCGTGGAACGCGTTCACGAGCACAGAGGATCTCGAGTACAGCCTCGAGCTGCAGACGGCCGGCGTGCGCATCGAGTTCGCCGCACAAGCGGTGGTACGTTCCGAGACGGCCCCGAATCCGCGTGCGGCAGCCGTGCAACAACTCCGCTGGGAGGGAGGCAAGACCTACCTACTCCGCAGTCGGGTTCCGCGGTTGCTGCGAGACGCGGCCAGGCTTCGCCGGCCCGGGCTGATCGTCACCGCCTTCGATTTGGCCACGCCGCCGCTCGGGCTCGTGGCCGGCGCGGCGATCGCTGGGAGCGTGGTGGCCGCTGGGCTGGCCGTGTCCAGCGGCTCCGCATTCGTGTTCGTGCCGTGGCTCGTGGCGGATGCGGCGATCGTGTCCTACGTAGTCGTCGGGTTGTACGCGGTACGCGCTCCTCGGTGGGCCTACCGTGCGCTACTCGGCGCGCCGGTGCTGCTGCTCACCAAGCCGCTGACGCTCGCACGCGTACTGCGGTTCCGCTCCGACAGCTGGGTACGCACCGAGCGGGCCTCGGACCAAGCGAAGCAGCAGGCGTGACGTGCAGCGCATGAAGGTCCTCCTGCTGTGTACGCAGTTTCCGTATCCACCCCGCACCGGATTCAAGATGCGGGTCTATCAGTTGGCGCGGCAGCTCGCGGCGCGCCACGACCTCACGCTGCTCTCCTACGCCGAGCCCGGCGAGGCGGCCGCGCGCGATGCGCTCGCCTCCGAGATGCAGGTCCACGTCGTCGAGAAGTCGTACATCCCTGGCCTGCGTCGGCGCGTGCGGCAGGCGGCATCGATCGCCTCGTCTCGTCCCTACGCCTGCCGCAGCGTCTACACGGACGAGATGCAGCACACGATCGAGCAGCTCTGCAGGGAGCAATCGTTTGACGTTGTGCAGCTGGAGTCCACGCTCTTCTGTCAATTCGAGTTCCCGGACGACGTCGCGGTCGTGCTCGACGAGCACAACATCGAATTCGAGCTGTACAAGCGGATGTATCAGACTGAGCGATCCGCTGCCCGGCGAGCCTACAACCTGGTCGAGTACCTCCGCTTTCGCCGCTTCGAGCAGCGGTCTTGGAGATGTGTCGACGGCGTACTGGTGTGCTCGGAGCGGGAGGTCTCGATCGTGCGCGGCAACGCACCGACGGTGCCGCTCGGCGTTGCTCCCAACGGCGTCGATCTCGAGTACTTCGCGCCGAGCACCGAGGACGTCGATCCGTGCACGATCGTCTTCAACGGATATCTCGACTACCGCCCCAACCACGACGCGGCGGTCCACCTCGTCCACGACATCTGGCCGCTGATCCGCAGCCGCCACCCCGGCGCGAGGCTCGAGCTCGTCGGCCGCTACGAACACGCCGATCTGCGCCCGCTGCAGGCGCCCGGGGTGACGATCACCGGTGAGGTCCCCGACGTGCGCCCTCACATCGGACGTGCCACCGTTGTAACCGTGCCGATTCGAATGGGCGGCGGCACGCGCCTCAAGGTCGTCGAGGCGCTGGCGATGGGCAAGTCGGTGGTTTCGACCTCCGTCGGCTGCGAGGGTGTCGCCGTGCGCGACCGCGAGCATCTGCTGATCGCCGACGATCCAGCGTCGTTCGCCGCCGCGATTCTCGACGTGATCGCTTCGCGCGAGCTCCGTGCCGAGCTCGGGCGCTCGGCGAGGGCGCTGGCCGAGCGTGAGTATTCGTGGGATGTCGCCGGCGACCGGATCGAGGCCCTTTACGCACAGGTCGCGGGCGAGCGAAATCGCGAGCGCGCGGGTCCCAGCGAGCCCGCGCTCGCGCGGTGAGGACCGGCCCATTCCGGAAGCTTTGGCCGCGAGCTGGCGTTGCATGATCGTGCACAGGATCAGGCATCGGTACGCGGGCCGGGGGCCGGGATGAGCGGATCGTCAGTGCTTGAACCCGGCGCGACTGCGGTGACCGGCGGCGTTTCCCGCCGCGCCATGCGTGGCGCGCGCGAGCCGACTCGCTGGCGCGCATACCGGAAGACATTTCGCCGGCATCCGCTCCGATTCAGCCTGCCCGTCCTGCTGGCGCTGATGCTGGCGGCGTGGATCATCGCCGGCGCGTCTCCGTCCTACCAATCCACCTCGAGTATCTGGGTCGACAACGCCGCCCCGATGGGCTCCTCGCTGGATCCTCTACTGGCCCAGGCGATCGAGCCTGCCGATGAGGCGCAAATCGTCTTCGACGAGCTCCTGACCACGCGCGGATTCTTGAACGCGGTCGGAGCGCAGTCCGGGCTCAGCCACTACCTGGCAACCCATGCAACAGCCGGTGGATTCGGCCCCGCCGAGCTGGTCTCTCGCCTCGCCGGCCGATCGGGCTCTTCGCAACAACGACTCGACACGCAGCTGGGTCCCAACGTGACCGCTGTGGTCGAGGGCCCGGAGGTGTTGCGGATCAGCTTCACCGGTCCGACCCCGGCGATCGCGCGCAGCACGCTTAGGACCCTCACGGCTGATCTGCCCGTGTACGCGAGGCGCTATGGAGCGTCGTATGCCGGCATCGAGGCGAATTACTACGAGCAGGTGGTGCGCGCGGAGTCGCAGGAGTTGGCGAGCGCTCAATGGCAGGCGAGCAACTTTTTGGCTGTGCACTCCCGCGTCGTCGCCCGGTCTGGACTGTCCCCGTATCAATCGCTGAGCTCGGCGGCCAGCAGCTACAGCAGCCGGCTGGCCGAGGCGACCGCCAGTCTGGCCCAGGCACGCAGCGCTGTGGGCTCGGACGCGGACGGCCTGAACCTGCACGTGATCGATGCGGCGTCGCTGTCGGCGAGCCCGATCACGTCCACCAAGAGCGAGATCGAGACGACCCTCGTGTTCCTGGCCCTTGGACTGGCGGCGGTGCTGCTGATCTTGGCGGTGCGCACGCCGGGCGGTCTTGGGCCCTGGTCCCAGAGCATGTCGGCGAAAGTTCAGCCGTCATTGGACCTGTGGGCGGTTGGAGAGGGCCGCGTGCCCGCCCAGTGGGCGACGCTCGGCCCACCGACCGCCTATCCACCGGGGGTCAGCCTGCTGCTGCCTGGTCCCGCGGAGGCGGGGCGCGCCTCCAGCCAGGGCGGCATCACGGTTCCGTCGCGCCGGCGGAAGGCCGCACGGCGCACGTTCACGCTCCCCGAGCCGTCATGGCGAGGCGTGGCTCCGACCGGACGCTCGGCGGTTGCGGGAACAACGGCTGCCCGAGATCTACCGCAGGCATCCCAGGCACCCAGGTCGGTCATCGGTCGCAACCTCGGCGCGCTTGCCGGAGGG
>Ga0302235_10001817_pt1 | contig 15690 bp, 14 predicted proteins | sample II_Palsa_N3_3_FD_193577 | JGI IMG/M metagenome (GOLD analysis project Ga0302235, IMG submission 193577) | Peat permafrost microbial communities from Stordalen Mire near Abisko, Sweden - II_Palsa_N3_3 | ecosystem: Environmental > Terrestrial > Soil > Palsa > Peat permafrost | place: Sweden... | reverse complement strand
CATGCTTTCGATTTTGCGCGCACGCGACGCTGTGTCCTATTTTTCGACGAGATCGACACTATCGCTAAAGAGAGGTCCGATGAACACGAGACTGGTGAGATCAAAAGGGTAGTTTCTACCCTTTTGCTCCAGATAGATCGCTTGCCGCCACATGTCCTCCTAGTTGGTGCCACCAACCATGGCGAGCTACTCGATCGCGCCGCGTGGCGACGTTTCCAAGTGCGTGCTGAGCTCAATCCACCGAGCCGTACTCAAGCAACTAAATTCTTGGAAAAACTTGCTGCGCGGTTCGGAGGCGATTTGGGGTATGCGCCACGTACAATCGTTGACAAGCTGCAAGGCGCTAGTTACGCAGATCTTGAGGGGTTCGCCTTGGATGTCCGGCGCCGAGCAGTGCTAGAACTGCCGGACGCCGATCTCCGGCGAATCGTTCAGGAGAGGCTCGAACACTGGCGGATGCAAGCAACGGGTTGAGCGGAACACCGCGCCCACTTCTAGCTCTAGGAACCCCTGAAGTTGGCGTCCGTTTTCAGCAACCACGAAGGAATGTGCCTCGCCTGGCCAAGCCTGGGCCTGCACGTCAGGGCCAGCGCCTTAGCCCTCAGTTCCGGCAGCTAGCCGAGGCCTTCGACAACGAGCGGGTTCGTGTATCCGACGGCCAAGTAGATGAGGTAGACCCCGAACTGGTCGTCGTCTTCGATCTCGCCGGTAGCGTCGAAAATTTCCGTAATGCTGTAAATCGGGTTCCAGGGCTTGAGTTTCTGACCGAATATCTTGACGAAGAGTCAGATCCGGACGACGACTTCTACATGGAGTCGACAGAAGATGGGCGAACCGACTCCACAGTACAGCACTCGCTATACCTTGTAATGTCAAACGCTCAGGCGATCACCGAACTGATCAGTCTCTTCAATCACTGGCAATCCGATCCCGGCCTGACCTTCGAGCATGGCTTGACCAGATTCAGGTCTGTCTTTGAACAGCTAAGGGCAATTCGCCGCTGGGGTCCGGCAGATCGAATTCGAGACACCGGCCTCCTGCAGGATTGGGAAGAAAAACTCGAAGTAATAGGGCGCTCTCGCAACTCAGTGCTTGTTGAGGTCGAACTCTGGTATAGGCAAAGCGCGACGGCACGCGATGCCGCCGAGTTGAGAATTCGGCAGGTTATAGATTCGTCTGGCGGGCAAGTTCGCAGCGCAGTTCATATAGGCGAAATTGCCTACCACGCTTTCCTCGCCGAAATCCCCATTCAGCAAGTAGAAACAGTGATACAGGACGGCGCCGAGGCGATCGCTCTACTGGATGCTAACGAGATCATGTTCGTTAGCCCATACACGCCAATGTCGATTACCACGCCCGAATCCGAACCTCTGCAACGAACTGATTTGCCAGACCAGAGGCCAGCGTCAGGTCTCCCTCGCGTAGCTCTTCTAGACGGGCTCCCCTTCGCTAATCATGACCTTCTCGGCGAACGTCTCATCATTGACGATCCAGATGACCTGAGCGAAAACTATTCGGTTAGCTCCCGTCGTCACGGCACCGCGATGGCTTCCCTCATCATTCACGGCGACTTGTCGAGCAGCAACGAACCAATGGAGCGCCCTCTTTATGTACGCCCCATAATGCGCCCTCACGAATTTTACACTGAGGTCGAACAAGTTGTTAGCACTCTGCTAATGGTCGATCTGTTTCATCGTGCGATTCGACGAATTATCGTCGGCGAAGGAAGGCGCGACCCAGTAGCTCCCAGCGTCCGAATTATAAACCTCTCTATTGGGGTAGAGTCGCGCGCCCTGGTTAGAAGGATTAGTCCGCTAGGGCGACTGATAGATTGGCTTGCCCTAGAGTACAACCTTCTTTTTGTGGTGAGTGCAGGCAACCACAGCATCCCCGTAGCCATACCCGCTAGCGCTGCCAGTGACATTGACGTAGCAAAAGTTGAGGTGCTTAGGGCTGCAAGGAGCACGGGCCGCCTGCGAGGAGTTCTCCCTCCCGGCGACGCAATTAATGCGCTAACCGTTGGAGCCAATCACGCGGATGAGTGTGGCGGCATAGACCTTCCGGATACCGTGTGGGACATCCTTGATGACAGCATGCCTGCGTTGTACAGCGCGGTTGGCCCAGGCGTCGGAAGATCAATTAAGCCAGAAATTTTTCACAACGGCGGCCGGACCATATACGTTAGGCCCGTCGTAGAGTCCGGCGCCGAGAAATATTCCCTCGAAGCAGCACAGACTTACGAGCGCGGCCCCGGAACGCAAGTTGCTGCTCCTGGGAGAGGCGGAGCTACGAATGCAACTGCGTTTACCTACGGCACCAGCAATGCCACCGCTCTCGTCACACGCGAAGCAGATCAACTATTCGACCTACTCGAAGCTGGGCAAGAGGATGGAGATGATCTTCCGTTTCCCGATCCCCTCTATCACCCAGTCCTTGCTAAAGCACTGCTAGTGCACGCGAGTAGCTGGGGCGGCTCTCGTGTAACTATGGAACGTGCGCTTGGATTGGATACCCAAAGTGCTCGGCGAGAACTCACCACTCTACTTGGGTATGGAAACCTTGACGTAGGACGCGTTGGGAAGGGCGCAACGAGCCGTGCGCTATTGATCGGTGCCGCTTCAATCGGGCGAGAGCAGCGACATACTTACCAAGTTCCACTGCCCGTATCGCTCAGAGCTAAGTCCGACTGGCATCGCTTTACAGTTACCTTGGCTTACATGGCACCGACCATCGGTTACCTCACAAAGTACCGAAGCGCCAAGGTATTTTTCGAGAAGCTGGACGACAGCGAAACTGGTGGAAGACGAATCGAGGCCGAGCATCGAGCTGTTCGGCGCGGAAGCTGTCAACAAGAGATCATCGACGGTACCCAGGCCATGGTGTTTGCTGATGACGGAAACCTTCCAATCCATGTTCAATGCATGGATGATGCGCAACGGCTAGGCGCAGGCAAGACCATACGCTATGCACTCGTCGTCTCGGTCGAGACATCTGTTACGACGTCGGCAACTATTTATGATGAGGTCAGGGCACGGCTGCAGGTGCAGGCCCGAGAGCAGGCGAGAGCGCGGCTTCGACCCTGACAAACAGCGTCAGTCCTTCTGGCGTCCGCGGCGGGTCGGCCCCTCGGGCCGCATGCCCGCCGCGTGGACGCCAGTTGTGCGCGGGCGAGCTTTGCTTGATACTTAATGCGGCTCAATTCGGCAGCGTCTTGCGTAAGTCAGTTCCACTACCATTTCCGTCGCGGCGGGTGATGGCGACGCCTATCAGGACGATGAGCATGCCGCCGACGATCTGAATAGTGATCTTGTCGGACAGGACGGCCGCGCCGAGGATGACGGCGACGATGGGCAGGAGGTAGGTGACTACCGAGGCCGTGGTGCCTTCATCGGTGATGAGGCGGTAGTTGAGGATGTAGGCGATGCCGGTGCCGAGGCAGCCGAGGACGGCCAGGGCAGCGATCGCGTCCCACCGTAGATGAACAGCCTGGAGCCCGGCGAAGGGGAGGGCGACCGCGAGGAGAACGGCGGCGGCGATGAGCTGGCTTGCGGAGAGCACCAGGGGCGGGGTGCCCCGGCGAGCGAGGTAACGGTCCATGTAGACATAGCTGATGCCGTAGCTGGCTGACGCGCCGAGGCAAGCCAGGCCCCCGGCGCTGGCGATCTGCGAGCCGCTCTGCCAAGGAGAGAAGATTAGAAGCGTCCCGGCCAGGCCGACAATGAACCCAGCCGTCTTGGCCGCCGAGATCCGCCGCTCATGGCCGGTAGCGAACGCGATAACCAGGGTCCATAGGGGAGTGGTCGCGTTGAGGACGCCTGCGACGCTGGAGGTGACGTGTTGCTCGCCGATCGCGAAGAGGGTGTAAGGGATCGCGTTGGCGAATAGGGCGGCGACGGTCAGGTGCAGCCAGACGAGCCCGCTCGTGGGCAGGCGGAGGCCACGCGCGTACACGATGATCGCCAGGACGATCGCGCCGAGGGCGAGCCGGATCAGGACGATCTGGACGGGGGAGAAGCCACGGAGCGCGATGGCGATCCAGAGGAAGCTGGAACCCCAGAGCAGGGCGAGCAGGGTCAGGCGGGCCAGGGTGCCTCGTCCGATGGCCACGGGTTACTCGATGGGGGCGTCGTAGCGCAGGCCGGTCAGGTCGGTGCGCATGACGAACCGGGTCAGCTCGTAGGGCTGGCCGTCCTGGTCGATGCTGGTGTGCAGGACGTCGAGGACCGGCACGCCGGGGGAGAGGTGCAAGAGTTCAACCTCGTCGGCGGTGGGCATGCGGGCGCTGACTTCCTCGCGGAGCCGGGCCATGGTGTGGCCGCGTTCTTCGAGGACGCCGTGGATGCCATAGGGGTGGCCGACTTCGGGATCGAGGAGGCCGGTGCCTTCGGCGATCGGCCAGGGGATGTAGGTGGTGACGCGGTGCACCGGGTCAGCATCGGCGTAGAAGGTGTTCTCGCGGCGCAGGACGGACTCGCTGTCGGCCGGAGTGTCCAGGCGAGCCGCTACATCCTCGGACGGCTGGACGCGTTCGATGCCGAGGACTTCGAAGCGGCCGGTCTTGCCCTGCTTGGCGCACTCCAGCAGGAACGGCGACATCCCCGAATCGCGATACCTGGGCGAGTAACGGTCGTTGCCGAGGCGGATCAGCGGTGCGTTGCGGCGGACGAACGCGCCGCGGCCCTGCTCGGCGATGACCAGGCCAGAGTCGGCCAGCAGGCGGATCGCCTCGCGGGCGGTGTTCCTGGCGGTGCCGTAGGTGGCGGCGAGCTGGCGTTCGGACGGAAGCTGGGCTCCCGGCGCGAGTTCGCTCGATTCGATCGAGCGGCGCAGGTCGTCGGCTATGCGGCGGCTGGCGGGACGGCGATCGTCGCCGGATGCCTCGGTCATTGTGTCTCCTCGCCTGCTGATTTCACAAGGCTTAGCCACACTGGCTCAAGCCACTCATAGTTAAGGCTTGAGCCAGTATGCCTCTATGTGGTCTACTAGACAATGCCGGTCACTGGCTTGAGCCACTTGGACAAATGGCTCAAGCCGCGTCATTGCGGAGGCTGCTGGATGATCAGGTCGTTCGTGCCCGCCCGGCCGCAGCGGCGTCTCGCGCCGGGTAAGGGAAGGCGGAGGTTATGAGGGACAGCGGCGGCGAGTTCCTCCAGTACCGGCTGGTGATCGAGCCTCGGGCTGCCCGGCGCGCGCGTCATGTCGTCGGGTCGGTGCTGGAGGGCTGGCGGCTCGGTGGGCTGGCCGATGACGTGGTGAGCTGCGTTTCTGAGCTGGTGGCCAACGTCTATGAGCACGCGGCCAAGTCGGCGACCGCCGAGCTGCTGGTCTCCTGGGTGCCGGGCCACTCGCTGACCGTGGAAGTCCGGGATCAGGACGCGCGGATGCCGCGTCGCCGCAGGACTGCCGAGCTGGGGGTGCTGCCCTTTGCGTTAATCGACACCGACGCTGATGACTGGCGGATCATGGTGCTCACCGAGGCGGGGCGCGGGCTGGCCCTGGTGGACGCGCTGTGCGACCGCCTCACCTGGCAGCCGAACAGCGGCGGCGGCAAGGTGGTCCGCTGCCACTGGCGGCTCAAGACCGCCACCGATACCGCTCGTTGAAACCCTGAGCCTACGGACCACGTAGAGGGCTGACCCCTCGTCTAACCTCCCCGGACTCCGCCTCAGCGCTGGCAGCTCGAACGGCTCGTGCCGTGAGCTGGAACCAGCCGAGGCGATTTCACGGCAACCAGCGCTGACTTGCGCTGGATCTGGCCGCTCTTTCTCCCGGCCATCACCCGCCGGGCCTCTGTCATCACTGCGTACTGAGCCATTGGGTGACCTTTCGCGCTGCTCCATCCCTGCCTCGTGAAGGAGATTGAGTTGGACGTGACGCGACGCACCCGCGCCGAACGGCTGGCCATGCCGCTCGCCCGCGATGTCGTCAAGGACCTGGCCGTCGAGCACGGTGCCTGCATCCGGCCGGTGCAGCTGCGCCGGACCAACCTCGACACCGGGACCGTAGATCAGGTGCTCGTTCCCTGCGGGCACACCCTCGCCGAAGTCTGCCCGGCCTGCGCCCAGCGGGCCAAGACTCTCCGCGCCGCGCAATGCCGGGAGGGCTGGCACCTGGAGACCGAACCCGTGATCGAGCCGGACCCCGCCACCGAGGAGCAGAAATTCTGGGTCGAGAAGCGGGCCGAAACCCAGGCCACACGCGACCAAGCCGAGAAGGAAGGCGAGGACGCCGAGGACCTGGACGAGCTGAACACCGAACTGGACCACGAAATCAACCGTGCGGGGATGCGCGGGAACGTGCTCCCAGCCCAGCCGGTCCGGCGGCACCGAACCACCCGCCGCCGTCAGGACGCGGCACCGCTGCCCCGGCGCAAGGTCGCGGCGCGGACTGTCGGCAAGCTCTACGAGACACCGGATGGCAAGGCGTTCCGGCCGTCGATGTTCCTCACCCTGACCTGCCCCAGCTACGGGCGCGTCCGTGAGGACGGCACCCCGGCCGACCCGGCCGCTTACGACTACACCCGGGCGGCCCGGGACGCGCTGCACTTCGCGGCGCTGTTCGACCGGTTCGTTCAGAACCTGCGCCGGTTCCTTGGCTATGACGTCCAGTACTTCGCCGCTGTTGAGCCGCAACGGCGGCTCGCGCCGCATATCCACCTGGCCATGCGGGGCACGGTCTCCCGGGCCGAGCTACGCCGAGTGCTGGCCGCGACCTACCACCAGGTGTGGTGGTCGGACACCTCCGTCGTCCGCTTCGAGGATGACGAACTGCCGGTTTGGGACGAGGCCGCGGCGACCTACCTCGATCCCGCCACCGGGGAAGTCCTGCCCACCTGGGACCAAGCCCTCGATGCGATCGGCGACCAGGATGAGCCATTGCATGTGGCGCGGTTCGGGGAGCGGTTCGACGCCCAGGGCGTGCTGGCCGGGTCGAAGGACGCGGCCCGCTGCATCGGCTACCTGACCAAGTACCTCACCAAGCAAGTCGCCGACTGCCACCAGGCGCAGACCGACGCGCAGCGCGCCCACATCGACCGGCTGGCGGACGCGCTTCGGCACGAACCCTGCTCGCCCCGCTGCGCCAACTGGCTCCGTTACGGCGTCCAGCCCAAGAATGCCCGGCCCGGTCTCGTCCCTGGCGCGTGCAAGGGTAAGGCACACCGCCGCGAGCACCTGGGCTACGCCGGTCGGCGGGTGCTGGTATCCCGCAAGTGGTCCGGCAAGACACTCGCTGACCATCGCGCCGACCGGAAGAACTGGCTCTTGGCCTCCCTCGGCCAGGCCGCCACCGACCCGGCCCAGTACACCTGGGAGCCCGTCGTACCCGGCGACCCCGACCACATGGAACACGCCCGGCGGCTCCTGCACGTCGTCGCCGACCGGCAGCGATGGCAGGCCGCACTCGCCGAAGCTAGACGACGAGCAGCGGGGGAGACCGACCCCGCTCTTTCGGCAACCGGGCAGGCCGCATGACGGCCCGCGAAAAGACTCCATCTCCAGAGCGGCTCCTCATGCTGTCAGAGGCCGCAGCGATCCTCAGTACAAGCGAGCGCTTTCCGCGTCGCCTGATTGATGAGCGCCGCATTCGCTTCGCGCGTGTCGGCCGTCATGTCCGCATCCCGGAGCCCGCGCTTGCTGAGTTCATAGCGGCCGGGATGGTCGAGCCCGTCACCTCGAGCAAGAGAAGGGCAGCGTTATGGGCAACAGTAAAGGCCGTCGTCGGCGCTTCGGTGCTGTCCGAGAACTTAAGTCCGGCCAGTGGCAGGCGCGATATCGCGGCCCGGATGGTCTGATGCGCCCGGCCGATCGGACCTTCCCCAGCAAGACCGATGCCGAGATCTGGCTCACCCGCAAAGAAGCGGAGATCCTCAACGGCGAGTGGATCAATCCGGAAGCGGACCGCGTCCCCTTCCCCGAGTACGCGGCGGCCTGGATCGAGGAGCGGCCGAACCTCCGGCCCAAGACGATCCGCCTCTACCGCTATCTGCTGCGTGCCCACCTGCGGCCGGACTTTGGGTCCAGGACCGTAGCCGAGATCAAAGAGGCTCACGTGCGCCGGTGGCGGAAGGGCCTGCTGGACAGCGGGGTCAGCGCGGTCACCACGGCCAAGGCGTACCGGCTGCTCAAGGCAGTCATGAGCACCGCCGTGGACGACGGGCTGATCCGCCGCAACCCGTGCCGGATCAAGGGCGCCGGGCAGGAGAGGTCACCGGAACGGCCGACACTGACCATCCCGCAGGTCTATGCCCTCGCCGAGGCGATCGACCAGCGTTATCGCGCGCTCATCCTGCTCGGGACATTCGGCAGTTTGCGGTGGGGTGAGCTGGCCGCGCTGCGCCGGGCCGATATCAACCTCAAGGAATGCACAGTCAGCGTCGACCGGCAGCTCACCGAGACGATCGCGGGCCAGCCAGGGTTCGGGCCGCCCAAGTCAGAGGCAGGGATCCGGGGCGTGGCGTTCCCCGACGTGATCGCTGCCGACCTGCGCTGGCATCTCAAGTGCTTCGTCCCGGACCAGGCCGACGCGCTCGTGTTCACTAGCCCGGCCGGGCTGCCACTGCGGCACAGCAACTTCTACCGCCGCGTCTGGATCAAGGCCGTGCAGGCGGTTGGCCTGCCTGACCTGCATTTCCACGACCTCCGCCATACTGGGAACACGCTCACGGAAGTGAGCGGAGTTGCATCTGGTGCATCATTCGGCGGTTCGCGTGAACGCCGCGGACCTGGCATTCGAGGTCAGCGGGTTGCGGGTGGGGATGGTGTGCGGGCTGGACGCCACGCGGTCTGACCTGGCCTTGAGTGGCAGGAGTTGCGGTTGGTGCCAGTATGAGGCATCTGATCCGGTTGCGTTGAGTGCCGGTTTCGTTGCATCTGATCCGGGTGCCGTGGAGGTGCCCGTTGTCGCAGGCTCGGAGGGTCGCGGGGTCGGCTGCGCTGGTGCTGGTGGATGGCGTGACACCGCTGCGGCCGGAGCCGGCGCTGTTCGAGGCGATGCTGGAGGGCTGGGGCCGGCAGCAGCGCAGCCGCCGGCTGAGCGGGCCGCTGGTCGAGAGCAGGGAGCGGCTGGTGCGGCGGTTCCAGGCGTTCACGATGGCGTGGCCGTGGGCGTGGACGCCGGAGCAGGTGGAGGCGTGGAGCGGCTCGGGCAGGTGGGCGCATTCCACGATCCGGTCGTATCAGGGTGCGCTGGCGGTGTTCCTGGATTATGCGTGCGATGCCCGGTACGGCTGGCTGGCCGAGTGCGAGCAGCGGGTGGGTGCCCGGCCGGCGCAGGTCTGCCATGAGTGGAACACCGCGGTGCACGTCGCGGACTACGAGGGCCGGGCGGAGCGGCGGCCGCTGACCAGGGTGGAATTGCAGGCGTTCTTCGATGCCGCCGACGACCGGGCGGAAGCTGCGGCGTCGTCGGGCCGGAAGGGCTGGCTGGCGGCGTTCCGGGACGCGACCTTATTCAAGGCGGTTTACGGGTGGGGGCTGCGGCGGCGGGAGGCGGTCATGCTGGATGTCTGCGACTTCACCGCGAACCCTGCCGCTCCGGAGCTGGGCGCGTTCGGGGCCTGCCAGGTGCGGTTCGGCAAGGCGATGCGGGGCAGCCCGCCCAAGCGCCGGGTGGTGGCGACGGTGATGCCGTGGGCGGCGCAGGCGATGCAGCAGTACATGGCCGAGGTGCGGCCGCGGTACGGCTGCGATGCCCATCCGGCGGTGTGGCTGACCGAGCGGGCCGCGAGGATCTCGGCCCGCCAGGTCGATGACCGGTTCGCGCAGTTCAGGGTCCTGGCGGGCTTGCCTGCAGAGCTGTCGGTGCACTGCTTGCGGCATTCGTATGTGTCGCACCTGATCGAGGACGGGACCGACCCGCTGTTCGTGCAGCAGCAGGTCGGGCATTCCTGGGCGTCGACCACCGCGACCTACACCACGGTGGGCGCTGACGCCCGCAACCGGATGCTGCGCTCCGCGTTGTCGCGGGCCTTTGAGGCGGACGGCGGCGGAGGGGACGGCAGACGATGACACGCAAGACCGGATATGTGTGGCACCTGCGCAGGCTCATGGCCGAGCACGGCATGTTCGCCACCACCGAGCTGGTGCCGCTGCTCGCGGCGCGCGGGGTGGCGTTGTCACGCGAGCAGGTTTACCGGCTCGTCACCGGGACCCCCGAACGGCTCAGCCTGACCACTCTGGCCGCGTTGTGCGACATTCTGGGCTGCGAGCCGGGTGATCTGGTCGAGCCCGTCACATCGGGGGCAGCGGGCCGGCCTGGTCGTGAGCCGGGTGCCGGGCCTGCGGGCCCGGTCCGGCCGCGGCGGGCCCGGGTCCTGCCTGGTCCGGGCCAGGACGCGTGACGGTGGGCGCGCCGAGGGCCTGCCCGGCTGGCCACGAGCCTGGTCCGCGCAAGACCGGCATTACCTGTTCCCGCTGCCGCTGGGACGCGGTTGTGGCCCAGGTCGGCGCGGCTGACCAGTCGCTGGCCTCCGGTCAGGTCGCCGCGGCCGTTGACGCGGCCGCCGGGAGCGGGCAGGCGTTGCGGAGCCTGGCGGCGGCGCTGGCCGGGCAGCCGGTCCGGGACGTGCTCGCGGACGGGGCGCCCCCCGTGGCCGGCCGGCTGGCCGCCGAGCTGGTCTCCCGGGGGTCTGCCGTGTTCACGGAGCCGGCCTGCAAGTCCTGCGGGGCGACAGGGCGGCCGCTGACCCGCTCAAGCCGGGGCGGGGTCTGTTCCCGCTGCCGGAACCGGCTGCTCGCGGCCGCCTGCGTCCGCTGCGGCACGGTCAAGCCGGTCGCCTGCCGAACCGGCGGCGGCCAGCCCGTCTGCGAGCGGTGCCGCCGTCACGAGCGCGGCCACCGGCGTTGCGGGACGTGCGGCAAGACCGCTCCGATCGCGGTCCGGGGCCGCGGCGGGCACGCGGACGTGTGCGTGAACTGTTACCAGATGCCGCAGGCCGTCTGCACGGCCTGCGGCCGCCGGCGGCCGTGCAACTTCGCCGACGGCGGCAATCCGGTCTGCAAGACATGCGCGCCGCGCGCCACGAGCTTCTGCGCGCGATGCGGCCTGGACCGGCCGCCGGCCGCGCACTGGCCCGAGGGCCCAGTCTGCGACACCTGCTACACCAGCGCGCTGCGCCGCCGCGGCGCCTGCGCGGCCTGCGGCCAGGAGCGACGGCTGATCGCGCCGCCCGGCCCAGGCGCGATCATGTGCGCGGACTGCGCCGGACTGCCACTCACCCATCTGTGCGCGCTGTGCGGCGCCGAGGACAAGCTGTTCGAGAAAGGCCGCTGCGCACGCTGCAGCCTCCGCGGCCGGGCCTCGGACCTGCTGGCCGGGGCCGGGTCCGAAGCGATCGCCGGGCTCACCGTCGTCATCGAGGCCATCACGGCGGCCCGGAACCCCTACTCGGCTCTCAACTGGCTGCGGACCGGCGCCGCCGCGGTCATCCTCGCTGAGGTCGCGACTGGCGGCACCGCACTCACCCACCAGGCGCTGGACCTCCACCCGAACCGGCGGGCCGCGGACTACCTGCGGCATATGCTGGCCGCCGGCGGGGCGCTGCCCGCCCGGGACGAGGCCCTGGCCCGCGTCGAACTGTGGAGCCGCGAGGTGCTCGGCGCTATCGGCGAGCCTGCCGACCGGCGCCTGGTCCAGGCCTACCTGACCTGGCGGGTTCTGCGGCGCCTGCGCCACCGGTCCGAGACCAGCCCCGGCCGGCGCACCGTCACCAACGACGCCCGGCACCGGGTCATCGCCGTAGTCACCTTCCTGGCCTGGCTCCGCCAGCATGACCTCACCCTGGCCTCCTGCGGCCAAGGCCACGTGGAGACCTGGCTGGCCACCGGCCCGGCCGCCTACGACGTCCGGGACTTCCTGGCCTGGGCCGCCGACCGCAAGCACTGCGCGGCCCTGCAGATCCCCGGGCCGCAACGCAAAGCCGGCGCCGCGGCCAGTCCCGAACAGCGGTGGGAGCTCATCCACCGCCTGCTCGATGACGAGACCCTCGACCTCACCGACCGGGCCGCCGGCAGCCTGCTGCTCCTGTTCGGCCAGCACCTGTCACGGACCGCCGTAATGACCACCGGCCAGATCATCACTCAAGACGACCAGGTACTCGTCCGGTTCGGCCAGCACGAAGTCCCCGTCCCCCACAGCCTCGGCCGGATCCTCACCGACCTGATCCGGACCGGCCGATCCCATACCGGCACCGGCTCACCGATCACCAGCCCGTGGCTGTTTCCGGGCGGCATGCCCGGACAGCCCATCACCCCGTCCCGGCTCGGCGCACGCCTGCGAGCACTCGGCGTCCGCGCGATGCCCGGACGCCGGGCCGCCCTCATCGACCTCGCCGCCCAACTGCCCGCCGCAGTCCTCGCCGACTCCCTGAACCTCAGCCCCGGCACCGCCGTGCGCTGGATGCACCAAGCAGGAGCCGACTGGAACCGCTACGCCGCCGGCATCGCCCGATCCAGCGATCACCAACCCTGACGAATAACCCGGCTCAGCCAGCTCCAGGCTCAGGTATCCGACATGGTTGCAACATTGCTCTCTACCGGTTTCGCCGCCGGGCATGACATGAAAGTCGTCCAGGCAACCCTCGGCTTGTCCTCCATCACTATTGCCGCCGATACCTACACGTCCGTGCTGCCCCAGCTCGCCCGCCAGTCCGCAGAAGACGTCGCCGCCCTCATCCGCCCCGCCACGAGCCAGCGCAGGCAGTCCTGACTGACCGCTTCCGCCTGAGCGTTTTAACATGCGTCACTTAGCTCACTACTGCCTCGCGGGCCTGCTTCATCCACTGATAATTGGCAAGTTGCGCGAAGGTAATGCCCGTTTGGCGCCGTCTGCCATTTGAGCGCCAGCGGGACCAAAACCCGGCCGCAAGCGATTGCGGCGCAGGTTCGAGGTCAATGCCGGAATTGCCGTAATTGTCTTTGTGTATCTAGTCGCTCGTATCCAGCGCGAATGTCGCCGTTGGGCAGGGCGGCGGCTGTCATGTACACTGGGGCGCCACGGCGGCGAGAGCTGTGGAAAGGCCAAGCTGCACACGAATAGTGCTGCGGCAGCTCCGACTGATCGAGATGTCTCGAAAGTCGTCTAAGGAAGTTTAGACCCAATGCCACTCAGCCTAAATTGATCATGCTGCGGGTGTGAGCTGGCGGTGGTTGACCAGGCTGATCGTGGCGGGTCCGGGGTGGCGGGTGCCGTGGTCGGCGGATCGTTTGACCCGGTAGGAGTTGTGGCGGGCTCGCTTGACCACCCTCGGATATGTCCGGTGCCGGCGTGCCGGGTTGAGGTGCTTCTTGCGGGTGATGCCGGCCATGACGGCTTCCAGGATGCGTTCCCGCTGGTCAGGGGGGAAAGGCCGCCGGGTCGGGGGCCCGGCGGCGGACGATGCGGACGGTGCGCTTGAACTTGACCCGGTCCGGGTCGATGCCCGCTTCGGTGGCGGCCCGGCAGATCAGGGCCGACAGGGCGTAGTGGGTGAGCAGGTAGCCGTAGATTTCCTGGCGCACCATATCCGGGCTCCTGGACCGCAGCACCCGCCCAGGGCCCCGCAAGTACGTCTTGAGCTGGGCGTTCCCGGTCTCATGTTCCCAGCGCTGGTGATAAGCCTCCCCGAGCAGCGGCGCCGGGGCCGCCGTCATCTCGGTGATCGTGGTGACCAGGGCGATCACCTCGCCCTTGCCGTCACCGTCCCGGTCGGGGACCTCATACTCGACGACCCGGACGTAGCGGGCCTGGTCTTCGTCCAGGTCCTCCCCTGCGCGGGCGGCCTCGATGAGCGCAGCCCGGGCCTTGCCGCGGATCTTCGGGCTGACCAGCACCGAGGAATACGATCCGTCGGGCAGCAGGTCCAGGACCGGCAGCGTGAGATCGGCCTTGACCCGCCACAGCAGCTGCGCGCCGGAATCGGCGGCCGTGCACCAGTCCGCCCAGTTGAAGAAGTTCCGGTCGGCGATCAGCAGCCAGTCCTCGTCCAGCCGCCGGTACAGCTTGCGGGCCAGTGACTGCTCGCCGGCGCCCTTGCCCGCCACGCCGCCCATCGCCGCATCCACGACCGCGTGCGAGGCACACTCGCTGATGCTCACTACCCGCACCTTCGGGAACGCTGGCCTGTCCCCTTCGCCGGCGCCGGGGAACCCGAACGCGGCAGCGTTCTCCTTGCTGTCGGGCGCATCCCACTCGAACCCGTCAATGGCCATCAGCCGCCACGGGCCCAGGAACGCCCCGGCGGTCAGCTCCTCGGCAACAGGCACTGCCACCTCGGCGAACAGTCCCTTCACCGGCTCGTATCCCAGCCGCTGGCGGGCCTGGGTGATCCCGCCAGAGGTTGGCACGCTCCACGAATCATCCCAGCAGCCCCACGCCATCAGCGTCTCGGTCAGCCGGGCCGCGACCTCCTCATAATCCTCATCAGCGAACAGCGCCAGCGCCATCACCAGGTACATCACCACATGCGGCGGGAGCTTCCCATCCGACCGCCTCGCCTGCTTCCCGGCCGCCGCCACCGCGTCATCGACCGCATCCCGCGGGACGAACGCAGCCAGCACGCCGAGAGAAACCCAGTCCGTCAGCCGGCCGCCAGCCACCACGCCATTATCTGCCATAGGCCGCGATCATGCCGGCTACCTGCCATAACACCACGGAGCGACACACCCCGAAAGCAAGATCAACTTAGGCTAAGTGGCATTGAGTTTAGACCACTTGTTATGGTTGGCCCCAGAGACTATTCAGAATCGACGCGTGCCGCATTGGCGATGTTGTCGCAAGGACGTTGCTATTACCGTTCCTGTGAACGATCAATTATTGTTTTCAATAATGGTGAGCCTTACATCGATTATCAGATAGCCCATATCTATGACGCGAAGCCTGGTAACAGGTATCGATCAGACATGAGCAATGAGGAACGTCGGGCCTTCGGCAACTTGATTCTGCTCTGCAAACCACACCATGAGGAGATAGACAAGAGGCATCCGGAGAAGTACTCGGCCGAGGTCCTTCTGGAATGGAAGCGGAGGCACGAGGGCGGCGACCTGCAGCCCCTCGCCGAGCTGGGTGCCGTCTCCGAGGACAACCTTGCAGAATTGCTCATGGAAGCAGCGATCAGCATCGGTGGCCCGATCGCGAATGTCGGTGGCGAAGGCGGGAACGCTCCCGGAGCGGGCGGCGGGGGTGGCGGCGTTATCGGTTCAGGTACGGGTGGTCCTGGAGGTCCCGGCGGAAACATCCGGCTGGAAGGATCGCCTGGCTCGGCCCCTGGCGCAGGTGGTGGCGGCGCTGGAGCCCACGGGCCGGGCGCGCGCGGTGGGAGCGGTGGCGGTGGCGGCGAACACGTGTCGAAGCAGCTTGACGTGGGCGATTTCACTCACCTCGAGCTCTACGTCGGCGAGGGCGGCAAAACTAATTGCGATGGCGAAGACTCCGTTGTAACTGGAGTCAAAAAGGATGGCACCAAGGTCGAGCTGGTGCGAGCCGAAGGAGGACGGGTCGGCCACAAGACGCAGTTCGATCCTAATAGTGTGCCCTTTAAACTGGCCGCCGCAACGCTCGCGAATTCGGCGGAGATTCGCGACGGCCTGATCTACGCTCTAGGGGGCGGCTGGGATCAGTTCAACGCGTCAGAGCTGCCAGCCAACCTCAGCGCGGCTGTCGTCCTAACGCTTGAGGCTATTGCGCTTGGCCCAGTTGGTGCAGACGTGCACGTTC
>Ga0302235_10001805_pt1 | contig 15759 bp, 11 predicted proteins | sample II_Palsa_N3_3_FD_193577 | JGI IMG/M metagenome (GOLD analysis project Ga0302235, IMG submission 193577) | Peat permafrost microbial communities from Stordalen Mire near Abisko, Sweden - II_Palsa_N3_3 | ecosystem: Environmental > Terrestrial > Soil > Palsa > Peat permafrost | place: Sweden... | reverse complement strand
TGATCCCAGCGACAACACCGCCAACGGCACCGTGCTGCAGATCTACACCTGCAACGGGACCGCGGCGCAGGTGTTCTCGGTCAACGGCGGCGGCATGATCGACGGGCCCGGCGCCCAGTGCGTCGACGTCGCGGGCGACGACACCGGCGTGGCGGGCACGATCGCGCAGCTCTGGGGCTGCCAGTCCTACGCCGTCGACCAGCACTGGTACCACAACTCCAACGGCTCGCTGGAGACCCTCGGGCTCTGCCTCGACATCGACGGCGACGGCACCGCCGTCGGCACCAAGGTCGAGGTCTGGACCTGCAACGGGGTCGGCGGCCAGGTCTGGGACCAGCAGTCCAACGGCTCGCTGCTCAACCCGCAGTCCGGGCTCTGCCTGGACGATCCGAGCGACAACACCGCCGACGGCACGCAGTTGCAGATCTACACCTGCAACGGCACCGCCGCCCAGCAGTTCGCGCTGAGCTAGCCCTGAGCTAGCCCAGACCTGTCACCTACGCCAGCGACACTAATAGGCGATGTCGCTGGCGTAGGCGACATGGCCGAGACCGGGTCGATGGCGTAGCCGACAGCCTGCTGACCGAGGCGGTGGCCCGGTTAGACCGCGTCCGCGAGGCGGCCGGGCGCCATTCTGTGCTCTGGGTCGAACTCGTCCTTGACCGCCCGCAGCAGCGCCAGCGACGGCACCGGCCCGTGCGCGTCGGTCACGTCCCGCACGTCGTCCGGCGCGTACACGACCACCGCGCGCGCGGCCGGAGAGGCTGTCGCCGACTGGCTTAGCCGGCCCAGTTCCGTCCGCAGCGCGTCGACGAACCGGGCGACGGCCCGCGTCGGCGTCTCGCTGGGGAGCTTAACGTCGAGGACGCCGGTGACGGCCGATCCATTGATTCCGGCATCGACCTCGCTGTTGGCCGCCGCCGACCGGATCAGGGTCAGCGCCTGCGCCAGCCGCGGGGGCGGGAACGAGACGCGCACCATCGTCCCCGTATCCGCGGGAGGGTCCTCGATCTCGGCCTTGATCCGCACCTGCCGGGCCAGCAGTCGCTGGGCGACATCCGGCGGGAGCCCGCCGTGATCGGGGTCGTCGAGGCGGCGAGCGTGAGCGGGATCGATGGGCGGCAGGGGCGGTCGGCCCGCCAGCGCGCGCACCCGCGCTGAGCGTGCGTCGAAGTCCTCCCGATTGCCTTGGATCATCACCAGCAGCCCGAGCGGCTCATCCGCCGACGGCCAGCGCAGGCTGACCCCCAATGGCGCGATCAGGGGGTCTGACACCTGCTCGATGATCCGCTCCGCGTGCTCGGGATCGTCGCAGGGGACCGATATGCCGCCGGATACCTTCGGCAGCGGCTCCAGCCGGAAGGTGGCCTCGGTGATCAGCCCGAGGCTGCCGAACGAGCCCGCCAGCAGCGCGGCCAGATCCCGTCCGCCGGCCGCGACGTCGGCGCTGGAGACGATCGCGCCATCCGCGCGGACGGCGGTGATCCCGGCCAGCCGGTCGCGTGGCGTGCCGAAGCCGTAACGGTGCGAGCCCGACGCGTTGGTGGCGATGAGTCCGCCGACGGTGCCGGCGAAGGCCGGGCGAGGCGGGTAGAGCGCCAGCGACTGGTGGCCTCGCTCGACCGCCTGCTCGAGAGCGCGCAGCCGCACGCCCGCCTGGGCGGTCACCGTGAAGTCGGCCGTCGCGTGCTCGACGATCCGGTCGAGACGGCGGGTGTCGACGATGAGGTCACAGCTATCGGGCCGGTTTCCCCAGTGCTGCAGACGGCCGGCCCCGCGCGGCACGACCGTCAGGCCGAGCGCGGCCGCGGCCGTCAATAGCGCCGAGGCTTCCTCGGTCGAGGAGGGCGCGGCGACGTAGCGGGCCTGCCGGCCCCCGATCGTATCCGAGTCACCGGCCGGCGTGACGTCGGCGCACGAACTCGCGAGCTCAGGCGGAATCGGCATTCGAGGCTCCTCCAGGCAATGGCCGACACGAGGTTCTCTCAGAGTAAAACGGGATCGACGTTCTTGTCTGCAGAGACCGCCTCGATCGGCTCGGCCGGGCGCGCTCGTGGCATGCTCGAATGGTTCGTCGTGCCACTCAGGCCGCAACAGCCAACGGAGGATTTGTCGTGCCAGTGCTCGAGGGTGTTATCGCGGCCTTGCTGACGCCGGTCGACCGGGCGGGCCGGGTCGATCACGGTGCGCTCAGCGAACTGGTCGACCGGCTGCTCAGCCGGGGCGTGACCGGCATCAGCCCGCTGGGCTCGACCGGCGAGGGCTACAGCCTCGACCTGGACCAGCGGCTCGCGGTCACCGGCACCGTCGCCGCGGCGGTGCCGCCGGGCACGCCGGTGATCCCCGGAATGTTCGCCCACAACCACGAGCAGGCCGTCGCGGAGATCGCCGCCTACGCCGACCACGGCGGTACCGCGGTGCTCGCGGCGCCGCCCGGCTACTACCCGCTGACCCCGGCCGAGCAGCAGGGTTACTTCGGACGCCTGGCCGACGCCACCGCGCTGCCCCTGGTCATCTACAACATCCCCGTCTTCACTAAGATCATCATCGACCCGGCCGCCGTCGCCGCGCTGGCCGCCCATCCCCAGGTGGCCGGGCTCAAGGACTCCGGCCGTGACCTGGACTACGCGGCGCGCCTGCTCGACGCGGTCACCGCGGCAGGCGCCGCGGCTGACTTCTCGCTCCTGACCGGGACGGATGTGCTGCTCGTGAGCTACCTGCTGGCCGGCGCGCGCGGCACCATCTGCGCGAACGCGAACATCGTGCCCGGGGTGGTCCGCGCCGCCTACGACGCGACCCGGGCCGGCCAGCTCGAGGACGCGCTCCGGCACGAGGCCACACTCCGCGCGGTGCAAGCCTGTCTCCCGGCCGGGTCGACCGCCGCCTACAAGGCGGCCCTCGCCGCCACCGGGGTGGGGGAGCGGTGGCTCGTCCCGCCCCGGCTGGCGCTAACCGACGCGGACAATGATCGGCTAATCGACCGGCTGACCGCCCTCGACGTGCTCTGACCGCCGGTGGCTTGACGCGATGACAGTCGAGCTGAAGATCAGGTTCCCGGTCGACGACGCCGAGCTGTCCGCGCTGCACCAGCGGGCGTTCAGCCCGGACCAGCCGGAGCCGTCCGTGGCGATCCGCCCCTGGGCGGCCCGCCTCGAGCGCCACAGCCTGACCTGGGTCGGCGCCTTCAGCGCGGGCCGCCTGATCGGCTTCGTGCACGCCGTCTGGGACGGCGGAACCCACGCCTTCATCCTCGACGCGATGGTGGACCCCGGCTTCCAGCGCCTCGGCATCGGCCAGGACCTGGTCCGCACGGTCACGGACGAGGCATTCACCGCAGGCTGCGTCTGGGTACACGTCGACTACGAGCCCCAGCATGCCGCCTTTTACGAGCAAGCCTGCGGCTTCCGCCCCACCCCCGCCGGCCTCCGCTCCGCCCCCCACCCGTCACAACAAACGAGCTAACCCGCCCAGCCACCCAGCCGCCGACCCTGGCATTACCCCCTGTAACCACGGGCTACCCTCTGCTGACCCGCCAAACGCCCGGGGGCGGCGGGCAGAAACTGAGGGCAATGGCGTGACGCGGGGACGGCGGACAGGCAACTAGAGACGTGACCGAGAAAACAACGGCAACTCACCCGGGGGGCCGAACCATCGAATGGGGTGCCGGCGCTGGCGCGACCACCGAGTTCGAGCGGCTCTACCGGGCAAACGTGGACGCGGTGACGGCCTATTTCGCACGGCGCGCCGCCGAGCCGCAGGTAGTGGCCGACCTGACCGCGGACACCTTCGTCGCGGCGATCACCTCCTTCGGGTCCTTCGATCCGGCCAAGGGCACCGCCCGGGCGTGGGTGTTCGGCATCGCCCGGCGGGTCTACGCCTCGTACTGCGAGACCTACAGCCAGCAGCAGCACCGGCTGCAACGGCTGGCCGGGCGGCGCGAGCTGGACCCGGATCAGGTCGAGGAACTGCTCAACCGGATCGACGCGGAACGCGCCTGCGCGAACATGCTGGCCGGGCTGGCCGACCTGCCGGAACGAGACCGCGCGGTGATCGAGCTTGTCGACATCGCCGGGCTCCGCCCGCAGGAGGCGGCGGCCGCGCTCGGGCTCGCGCCGGGCACGGTGCGGATGCGGCTGCTGCGCGCACGCGGCCGTCTGCGCAAGCAAGCCCAGCGCCAGCAAGACGCTCCGCCAGCACCCCACGACGACCCCGCACCTGAGGTGAATGAACATGACTAAGTTCGCAGACCAACTGTTCGACGACCTGATGCGAGAGCACGGATCGACGCTGACCACCATTGGGGCGCCCGCGCCGAGGCGGCACGTCGGCACCCGCCGGGCGCTGCTGGCGGTCGGCGGGGGCGGGGTCGCCGTCGCGGCCGGCGTGCTCGTGGCCGCGGGTGGCTCCCACGCCCCCGCCTACGCGCTGACCGCGCACTCCAACGGCACGATCACGCTCGCCGTTTACCAGAAATCGGGAATCGCTGCCGCCAACGCCAAGCTCCGCGATCTCGGCGACGGCCAGGTGTACGTGGTCCCAGTCGGCCCCGGCTGCCCGAGCATCTCCTCGCTGCCTGCCCCTGCGGCACCGCTGAACGGCGAGCACCTGGGCGTTCAGTCGAGCGTGTCCGTCGGGAGCTCGGCCAACGGGTCGGTCACGGTGAACGCGAAGGGCATCCCGGCTGGCGACATTCTCGTGGTGACGTTCGAGACAGCCTTCAACGGCAAGACGACCGATACGCTCTCAGTGGGGAAGCTGACCACGGCGCCTGCGCCGAGCTGCGTGACCCTCCCCGGAGCGCACTGGCCGCCCGCGCTGCCGGGGACACCCGCCGTCCGCGGCGTCGAGTCCCCGATCGAGGTGCACGGCGCCGGGCCCGGTCCGAGCCTGTCTGCCACCGGTGAGCCATCCGAGGGGTGAGCCGCCCGGGACGATGGCCAACTGGGCCAAGTAGCCCACCCCCGGGTACGGCGACTGCCAGGCGAGCGCGCCGGTACTGAGCCGGTACGCGTCCAGCGCCGCAGCGGCCGGGGTCTGGACGAACACCAGCCCGGCCGCCATCGCCGACTGCGGGAACCCTGGAACCGACCAGCGCACCCGTCCGTCTGCCGCGTTCCGGTCCACCAGCCGGAAGCCGCCGCCCGGGTCTTCTTCGATGGTGACCACGTCGCTGCGGCTGACCAGTTCGAGGCTGTCGGTCGCGGCGTCCGCGCGCCACCGCTGTCGACCCGTCCGCGGGTCAAGCAGATACAGCAGCCCGTTGTCGGCGCTGACCGCGATGCCAGCCGGACCGGAGTCAGCCAGCAGCTGGTCCGGCGAGGTGCGCGTATTCGGCCAGCGGCGTCCGCCAGCGGACCACTCCGGCCAGCGTCACTTGCTCGGCCCACGCGTACTCGGCTGACGGCCGGCCGCAGACGAGCTGGTCAGTTGAGTGGGTGGCATCCGCGCGGGGGCCGCCTGTATGGCCGACGATCGCGCCCATGTTGCCGGAGCACCCCGCCGCGGCGAGGATGGCCTCACTCAGCAGCAGTCGGCCCCTCATGCCAGTTGGACGGGCGCCGCCGCCCCGCGGTTCCTGGTCAGGCATGAGTGGGCCCAAGGCAGCCATCAGAGGCGCCGGGACCGACAAGTGACGACGTGACTGTTTTGCAACCGGCTGGCTATAGCCCGGTCGTCGGCTGCCTGCGTCCAACGGGCATGTTGCTAGTGCGCCGTGTCTACTCGGCCGCCGCTGCCTGCGCTTGCGCCGTCGCCGGGCTGGTCGGCTGCAGCAGCAGCAGCGCGCCGGTCTTCCCGTGTATTCTGCCGCCCGGGCATGCGTCCGCCCTCGATGTCACCACCGCGGGCCGGGTGCGCTGGCAGGCGCCGCTGGCCGCGCCGGACGGTTGGGGACCAAGTCCGCAGCCGGCTCCGCTGGCGGTCGGCTCGGTCGCCGTCTTCGCCCAAGGCGATGCCGTTTACGGGCTGCGTCTGGCCGACGGGCTCCGGTTGTGGTCCAGGGTCGGCGACCAGGACATCGCGGGCCTGTGGCGGTGGCAGAATCTGGTCGTCGAGCTCACTCAGGCCGGCGTCACCGGGTTGCCGCCAGCGCTGCTCACCGGGCTCGACGCGGCCACCGGCCAGACCCGGTGGACGCTGCCCCTCTCCGACGGGACCGTAGACGCGTTTTCTCCAACCGCCGACGGCGGCCTGGCCATCCGCACCGGGGTTGGCCTGCTTGAGCTAGTGGACCTGGCAACCGGGCGGGTCCGCTGGTCCCGCCCGGGCGGTCCAGACGGCCTTGCCTCCGACACGGCCATCGCCACGGCCGGCGACGCGCTCCTGGTTTCCGTGGACGGCCAGTTGAGCAGCTATGACGACCGGACCGGCCAGTTGCGGTGGACCGATTCGCTGCCGAACGTCCAGGTGGAACCAGGCCGGGTCAGCCTTCAGGCATCAGCCGGGCTGGTCTACGCGACCCAGGCGCAGCCGAACACCACCGGTCAGGCCGCCCAGGTGCTGCTCGGCATCAGCGTGGCGAACGGCCGGGTGAAATGGCGGTTCGTGCCTCGCGCGCCGGAATTGCTCGATGCCTATGCCCCCGGGCTGATGTCCGTCACCGCCGACTCCACCTGGCAAGACGCGTTCAACCCGGCCACCGGCCGGGTCCGCTGGCAGGTCGCCTCCCTCTATGACGCCGTGGTCACCCCGGCCGGCGTCGTCATCGGACCCGACACGGTCACCGACCCCGACGGCGACGAATCAGAAACGTTCAGCCGGATCACCATGCACGACACGCTCACCGGCCGGACCCGGTGGACCGTCGGCGAGCCGCCCAGCGACGCGCCGGGGACCCTGCTCGCCCTCCCGGTCGGCCCTCTCCTGATCATGCCGGTGGACGCCCAGGGCACCGCTGAGCTAGCCGCCTTCCGCATGTCCGATGGTCATCGCGCATGGCAGATCACCACCACCGGGACGGTCCAGTCCCCGCTGTCGGCCGTGCCCGGCGGCGTGCTCGCCTACGCCGCCACCGTCACCCTGCCCTGCTAGGCCGGCGTTCCCCCGCGGCTGCTCATAGGCGAGACTCGGCCATGATCCGGCGGACCGTCTCTTCCAGCGACGACGCGGCCGGGATGATCTGCTCGAGCCCGCCCGGGAGCACGTCGCGCTCGCGGTACCAGCCGCGCATCTCGCGCTCGCCGTACTCGGCCGCCTGGGCCTTGGTCGCGTGGCGGCGTAGCGTCTCGGCCCAGGGAATGTCCAGGTAGTACGCGCGGGCTAGCTCCCTGTGGTCGGCGATCAGCGCCGTGAGCATCCGTCCGTAATGATCGGCGTACAGGATGCCCTCCACGATCGCGTGGAACCCGCGGTCAAGGGCGAACCGGGCCGTGAGGTCGATCAGGTCGATGTTCGCGCCGCCGGGCACGTCCCGCTCCCTCAGCACCTGCCTGCGGAGGTTGTCCTGGCCCACGATGGCCAGGCCGCGGCCGTGCCTGCGTCGTATCTCGGCCGCGACGGCGGATTTCCCCGACGCCGAATTGCCGCGGATCACGATCAGCCGGGCGCGGTTCTCTCGGCCGGTGTGACTCAACGTTCCTCCTCCGTCAGATCGGGTGGCCCGAGGAGGCCTTGCTCGCCATCATCAAGGGCGGGGAGCTGGTCGCGGGCGCGAAGCTCGGGGCCCGGTTCCAATTGGCCCGCGATTGACGGGGGGTAATTGGCGCGTGCCAGCGTAATTCCGCTATCCCAAACCGCCTTACATTGTTTTACATTGCTCATGCTGGCGTTAGTGCGGCATGCTTTGCACGTGTTCAGCCCCCGTGGTCCGATGGCAGCCCGCCGTATGACCGCGTACTGGGGCGTGCTCGCCGCCGCTGCCCTGACGACGCTGGTCGCGGCCGCGGTCGCCGCCGCGGTCGCGGTCTTCATGGGCCAGGCGCTGCCGCTGGCGGTTCAGCACGATCTCGCCACCGCGCCGGGCACCGGTATGTCGGTCACCGCGCTGGTGAACGGGGGCAGCCAGGCTTCCTCGGGCGGAGCGGCCCTGCGGTCGCAGATCGCCGCGGCGATGCCCGGCGTGCCGTTCAGCTTCCAGTCGGCCTCCTGGTCCGATCCGCTCGGGCTGGTCCCGGGGGCGCTGCCCGCGTCCCCGGCGAACGTGGGCGCCGGCAACACGACCCTCCTGCAGGCGGCCTCGATGAGCGGGATCGCCAGCCACGCCACGCTCATCGTCGGCCGCTGGCCAGCCGCCCCGAGCGACGCAGCCGCCGCAGCCGCCGGGTCGGGCGCGATCCCGGCCGCGCTGCCCGCCCCGGCCGCGAAGTCGCTGCACGTCTCGGTCGGGGACGTGCTGCGCCTGCGCGACCGGCTCACCAACGCGCTGGTGAGCTTCACCATCACCGGGGTGTTCGCGCCGCGGGCAGCGTCCGGCCCGGACGACTCGTACTGGGCCCTCAGTTACATCCCCGCCAGCGGCGTGTCCGCCAGCTACACGTCCAGCACCTACGGCCCGCTGGTGGTGAGCCAGGCGGCCTTCGGGCCGGCGCTCGCGCAGCAGAGCGGGTCGTGGCTCGCGCAGCCCGACATGACGGCGTTCCCGAACGGGAGCCTCGGCCCGGACTCGGCCAGGGTCGCCGCCCTGGCGGCGTCGCTGCCGAACGCGGCCTTCCTCAACGGCGCGCAGATGACCACCAGCCTGCCGACCGTCGTCGCCGCCGCAGGCAGCAACCTCACCGTCGCCTGGTCGCTGCTGGTGATCAGCGTCCTGCAGATCCTCGTGCTCGCGGTGGTGGCGCTGGCGGCGGTCGGGCGGCTGCTCGCCGCCCAGCGGGAGGGGGAGACCGCGCTCCTCATCGCCCGCGGCGGGACCCGCTGGCAGCTCACCAAGCTCACCGCGGCCGAGGTGGTCCCGTTGTCGGCGGTGGTGGCCGTGGCGGGCGCGCTGGCGGGCGTCCGGCTGGCCGACGCGCTGGTCGGCGCGGGGGCGCTGGGCGCGGCCGGCATCCGGCTGGCGGGCCGGCCGGGGGTCTGGCCCGACGCGTTCGCGGCGGCGATCGTCGTCGCCCTCATCGCCATCGCCTCGCTGCTCGCGCCGGGGCTCACCGCCGTCGCGCGGGCGCACGGCGGGAGGCAGGGGCTGGTGGCCGGGGTGACCCGGGCGGGCCTTGACATCGCCCTGATCGCGCTGGCGGTGCTGGCCTGCTGGCAGCTTCGCCAGTTCTCCGCCGTCGGCGCGAGCGGGACCGGCGGGATCGATCCGGTGCTGGCGCTGGCGCCCGCGCTCGCGCTCGCGGCCGGAAGCGTCGTCGTGCTGCGCCTGCTCCCGCTGGCGGCCGTCGTCGCGGACAGGCTGGCCGCCCGGGGCCGCGGGCTGCTCGCCGCGCTCGCCTCGTGGCAGTTCAGCCGGATGCCGGTCCGCCAGGGGAGCGCGGCCATGCTGCTGGTGATGGCGGTCGCGTCCGGGACGCTCGCGCTCGCGCAGCACCAGAGCTGGACTCGGTCGGCATCGGATCAGGCCAACTTCGCCGCTGGCGCCGACGTCCAGGTCGACCTGCCGACGGCGCTCAGCCCGGGCGTAACGGGAGCCGTGGCCGACGCGCGCGGGGTCACCCACGCGATGGCGGTCGCGGTCGACAACACCGGGACTCCGGGTGAGCTCGTCGGGATCGACTCGACCCAGGCGGCCGGCGTGGTCCGGCTGCGCGACGACGAGACGCCGCTGCCGCCGGCCAGGCTGTTCGCCGTCGTCACGCCGTCCGCCACCCAGCAGGGAGCGCCGCTGCCGGCCCCGCAGCCCGGCGCGGGCTCCGGCACGATCCCGATCACGGTCACGCTCGGCCCGGCCGCGGCAACAGCGTCGCCGGACGCCAGCGGGGTGACCGCCGCGCTCGGACCGATCGTGATGACGCTGACCATCCTCGACCGGACCGGCGCCGCCTTCCAGGTCGAAGACGGGGCCCTGGTCGCGGACGGGCACCCGCACCCGATCGCCGTGCCCCTCGGCGGCGACCAGGCGCTGTACCCGCTGCGGGTGGCCGCGATCACGGTCACGTTCGGGATGCCGCTCGCCAAAGTCCCGACCCTCGCCCTGACCCTGCGGGGCGTGCCGCTGGCGGGCTGGACGCAGCAGGCAAGCACGCCCGACCCGATCAACTTCCCGCCCAATAAGGTCGGCGAGCCCTTCGACGGTAAGACGCGCATCACCGCGACGACGGCCACGTTCACCTTCGGCGCCGGCCACGCGCCCGCCGTCGCGGTGGGCGTGGCCGGAACCGGCCCGATCCAGCAGGTCGCCGCGCAGCTGCTGCTGCTGCCGCGCGAGCCCCGGGTGCCGGCCATCCCCGCCATCGCGACGAGAGCCTTCATGAACGCGAACAGCCAGCAGATCGGCTCCGTGGTGCCGGAGTCGGTGGACGGGGCGACGGTGCCGCTTCGAATCGTCGCCGAGGTGGCCTCGTTCCCGACCGTCACCGCGTCCGGCGGCGCGCTGATCACCAATCTCGGCAGCCTGCAGGCTTACCTGGCCCATCAGTCGCTTCCCCCGCTGCCCGTCACCCAGTGGTGGCTGGCCACGGCGGGCGGAGGTGTTCCCCCGGCGCTGACCGCCAGCGTTCCGGCCGGCACCGTCATCACCAGCGTGGCCGGGCTGACCACGGCCAACACCGGCGACCCGCTGTCGGCCGCGCCGCAGCTGGCGCTGCTGGCGATGGCCGCGGCGGCATCGCTGCTCGCGATCATGGGGTTCTGGGTGTCGATCGCGGCCGACGTGCGCGAACGCCGTGCCGGGGCGGCGCTGCTGGCCGCCCTGGGCGTCACCCGACGCAGCGCGGCGGTGTCGCTCTGCCTGGAAAAGCTGCTGCTGAGCCTGCCCTCGGCCGCCCTCGGGGTACTGCTCGGCACCCTCGTCGCCCGGCTGCTGGTGCCCGCCGTCACGCTCAGCCCGACCGCGCGGCAGCCCACCCCGCCCGCGCTCACGCTCTATGACCTGCCACAGGCCGTCGCGCTCGCGCTCGTGGTGGCGATAGTGCCGGTGGTGATCGCCGCGCTGGCGGCCACCCGGCGGCCCGACCCGGCCGCCGACCTGCGCGCGGCGGAGGAAGCATGAACGTGCTCGGCCGGCTGACCGGCATCGGGGCGGCGGCCAGCGTCACCCTCGCGCTGCTGGCCGGAGGCTGCGTGCTGGCCGCCACAGCCGGCCCCCGGCAGGCCCAGGCGACCGGGACGCGAGCGCTGCGGCAGACGCTGGGCAGCGTGTCACCGCTCGATCAGAGCATGGTCGCCACGACCAACTGGTCCTTGGTCAACACGTCCTACGGCGACGGTGGCGGCACCTATGGCGGCACCGGCCTGGCACTGACCCAGTCCAACCTCGCCACCGTCACCAGCCAGTTGCGCACCGATTTCAGCGGCGGTCCGCTCACCCTGGACCCGCAGTCGGCGGACTGGGCGGCCCTCACCTCCGAGCCGTACAGCCTGGGCCGGTTCCCCGTACTCAAAAAACTGAGAGGGATCCCCGCGAAGCTGGAGGTGGCCTACCGCTACCCGCTGGCCGGCCACCTGCGGCTGGTGGCCGGCAGCATGCCGGCCGCCGCGCTCCCCTTCCCCGCAGTCGACACGGTCATCCAGGTCGTGATCACCCAGGCGATGGCCAGCGGGTTCGGGCTTGAGACAGGCTCGTCGGTGTCTATCGGCGTCCCCTCGACCCAGAATCCGGGTCTGATCGACGATATCCAACTCGACGTGACCGGGATCGTCGAGCCCACCGACCCGGATTCGCTGTTCTGGACGACCGATCCGCTGCTGCCGGGGCCGACCCTTTCTTACACCTCCGCGGGGCCGCTCTGGATTGGCGCGGTCATCGCCGATCCCGGCGAGCTCGGCGCGATGCAGCAGATCTTCGGCCAGGACGGGCTCGTCCTGCAGTGGCAGCTCCCGGTGGACACGGCCAGCCTGCGCGGCCAGCCCCCGGCCCTGTACAACCAGGTCAACGACATCACCAACCGCGATCCGAAGCTGACCGGGTTCGTCGCGCCGCTATCGGACGACTTCACGGTGACCTCCGGCCTGCTCCAGCCGCTGGTTGACCTGGTCCAGGAATCGAACGCGGTGAACCTCGTGCTGCTCATGGTCTACGTGGGCCTGGCGGTCGCGAGCGCGGTGATGCTGCTGCTGGCGGCCCGGATGATCGCCAACCGCCGGTCGGCCGAATTCGCCCTGCTGCGAGCCCGGGGAGCGTCGCTCCGGCAGCTGTTCTGGTTCGGGTTCCTCGGCGCGGCGCTGCCCTGCGTGCCCGCCGCCGCGCTCGCCTGGGCGCTCGCCGTGCTGCTGATACCGAACGCCGCCCCGCCCGGCCCGGCCGCCTGGTGGCCGGGACTGGCGGCGCTGGTCATCGCCACCGCGGGCCCAGGCCTGGTGGCGGCCAGGCAGCACCGACTGCCGCGCCGACGGCGGGCAACCCGGGCCGGCGGCACGCGCCGGCGTCGCCGCCAGTGGGTGACCCGGGTGATCGTCGAGGTCACCGCGGCCGCCGTCGCCATCGGCGGGATCGTGATCGCCCGGACCCAGACGGGCATGGTCGACCTGTACGCGAGCGCGGCCCCGGTGCTGGTCGCGGTGCTGGCCGTGATCGTGATCCTGCGCCTGTACCAGGTGCTGCTGCGCGCGCTGGCGCGGGCGTCGGCCCGCCGCCGCGGCGTCGTCGGGTTCGTCGGTCTCACCCGCGCGTCCGCCGCCACCGTGACCTTCGCGCTGCCGGCCCTCACCCTGGTCCTCGCGGTCACCATGGCGTCGTTCACCGGGATGGTGAAGCAGGCGGTGGCCAACAGCGAGGTCGAGGCGTCGTGGCAGATGACCGGCGCCGATGTGGCGGTCTCCGGCCCCCGGGCCCAGAACATCGCCGCCTCGCTGATCAGCCCGTCCGCGGTGGCGTCGATGGCCGAGGTCCCGGGGGTCACGCGGGCGGCGGCGGTCCTGGTGGTGCCGCTGTCGGTCGCCGGCGGGGCGGTGATCACCGGCATCGTCGTCGACCCCGCCAGCTACGCCGCCCTGGTCGCCTCGTCGAAGGTGTTCCCCCCGGTCAACCCCGCCCTGCTGACGGCGGCCAGCGGCCGCGACGCAGTCACCCCGGTGCTGGCGTCGCCGCAGGCGGCGGCCGACCTCGCCGCTCCCGGCAATGACTCCATCTTCGCCCAGCAGGGCCTGCCCGGGCTGCGGGTCCGGATCACCGGCGAGCTCGCGTCCACCCCGGCCCTGCCGGGCGGCGGGGCGTTCATCGTGCTGCCGCAGTCCGCGATCGGCGCCGCCCACCCGGTCGACCTGATGCTGCTCAACGGTCCCTCGATCAACATGACGAGGCTCCGCGCGCTGGCGCAGGCGACCACGGGCAGCGCCGAACTGCTCATCAGCACCCGGTCGGCCGCGCTGCAGCAGCTGGCCGGCGCGCCCCTGCAGCAGGGCACGTTCCTGATCTTCGCCCTGGCTATCGGGTACGCCATCGCGCTGGCGCTGGCGGTGGTGCTGCTCCAGCTGGCGCTCGGCGCGCCGGACCGGGAGGTGATCTTGGCCCGGCTGGCCACCATGGGCCTGCCGGAACGGCGGCGCGGCCTGCTCGCGGCGGTGGAGGTGCTCCCGGCGATCGCCGCCGCCGCCGTCGCCGCGATCGGCTGCGCCATCGCCCTGCCGCAGGTCGTGGACCCGGCCCTCAACCTGTCGGTGTTCACCCAGTCGCAGGTCCCGGTGCCGCTGCAACCGGACGCGGCCTCCTTCGCGCTCCCGCTGGCCGGACTGGCCCTGGTGACCGTCATCGCGCTCGGCTACGAGGTCAGGTCGCGGCGCGGGCGCGGCGTCGCGGTGACGATGCGGGCGTCATAATCCGGTGTATCTGACGCGCCGCCGCCGCCTCTTTCAACGTAGAGGCTAAATTTCACTCGCAGCGGCCCAACCGCAGCCCCGCCGCGGCCCCCGGGACGGAGAATGTCACGATGACCATGACCATGACCAGCACGGAAACCGGCAGTATGGTCGGCACCTTCCTGCTGCTGCGCAAGGCCATCGGCTGGATCGGGACGCTGCTGCCGATCGTGGTGATCGTCGGCGACGCGGCCTTCTCCTCCGGCCCGCTGCCCAACTCGCTGAGCGACTATTACTACACCCCCATGCGCAACATCCTGGTCGGCGCGCTGTGCGTGCTCGGGGTCTTCCTGCTGCTGTACGACGTGAGCGTTCGGGTCGACCGCTGGATCACCAACGCCGCGGGCATCGGCGTCCTCGGCGTCGCCTTCCTCCCCGGGTCGCCCCCGGTCCCGCACCTGACCACGAGCCAGGAGGTCATCGGCAACCTGCACGTGTTCTTCGCGTCGATCGCGTTCCTCGGGCTCGCCGCCACCATGTGGCGCTTCGGCTACGCCGTCAGCGACGGCCCGGACGCCCCGCCGCCGTCGCCCCGCGGATCCGTCTTCTACCGGGCCAGCGCCTGCGTCATGCTCGGCTTCGTGCTCCTGTCGGGCGTGGCCATCCTGCTCCCGCTGTCGATCCAGAACAGCACGCTGGCGATCTACGACACGGAGGCGGTCGCGATCTTCACCTTCGGCATCTCCTGGCTGGTCAAGGGGAAGGCGCTGGAGCCGCTGGCGAACGCCCCGGCCATCGCGCGGATCCTGGGCGAGCGGCCGGGGGCCGCCCGCGCCGCCCGCGCCTGAGCCGGCGTTTACCGAAGCGAGGGCTCTTCGGCCTGGCTGACCGACACGCCCGCCCACCGCGCCGCCTCGGCCAGCGCGCCGTCGAGCAGCTCGAGGTCGCGCAGCGCGAGCTGCGGACGGCTGAGCGGCGCGTCATCCGGCAGCCGGTCCGCCACCCGCGCGAACAGCGAGGCGGAGCGGACGTAGGCGGTCCCGTCGGCGGTGCCGTTCTCGGCCAGCGCCGAGGTGATCGCGGCGATCGAGGAGTCGAGCTGACGGGTGGCCGCGGCCAGCTCCGAGGCGGCGCGGGCGTCCAGCGCGGGGCACCGGGTGGACGCGTCGAGCAGCAGGTTGCGGGCGTAGTGCCGGGCGGCGTCGGTCGTCGCGGTGAACCCGGCCACCCGCGACGCCAGCTGTCCGAACAGCGGGGTCCGCATCGGCCTGGTCGTCGCCGTCATTGCCTGGTGGGCGATGTCGACCCGTCGCGCCGAGGCCCGCAGCTCCAGGTCGGAGCCGGTCGCGCTGGCCGGGTCGGCCAGCCGGGCGAGGCACCGGTCGATGAGGTCGCCGAGCGCCTCGAGCTGCTGCCGGGCGGCGACCCGGGCCACCCGCCCGACGTGCAGCGGCAGCACCAGCAGGACGGTCGCGATCGCGACCCCGGCGCCGATCGCGGTCTCCTCAAGCCGGAGCACAAGCAGCGCGTTGGAGAACTCGTCGAGCTCCACGTACAGCTGCGACACCATGACCGTGATCCCGATGGTCATGAACGCGTAGTTGATCCGGAACAGGTAGAGGCCGAGGAAGAGCGAGACCAGCACGACCACCAGCTGCAGCAGCACCCGGTCGCCGACCAGGTGCGCGAGCACGGCCCCGACGATCACCCCGACGAACGTCCCCGCGATCCTGAAGAAGCTCTTGCGGATCTGCTCGCCCGCGGTGTTGGCGCCCATGAAGGTGATGAACGCCGCGATCACCGCCCAGTAGAACCGCCGCCCGGACAGCGCGTCGCCCGCGATGATCGCCAGGCCGACCGCGACGCCCATCTGGATCGCGATCCGCGCGTACGGCGCGAGCCTGATCCGCTCGATCAGCCCGGTCCCGCCCC